>Ga0335073_10011312_pt1 | contig 12523 bp, 8 predicted proteins | sample Lox_Sample_22_FD_207093 | JGI IMG/M metagenome (GOLD analysis project Ga0335073, IMG submission 207093) | Soil microbial communities from Loxahatchee National Wildlife Refuge, Florida, United States - Lox_Sample_2.2 | ecosystem: Environmental > Terrestrial > Soil > Wetlands | place: USA: Florida...
AATCATCACCTATACGGGCACGTTCAGCGGGTCGTTTGCCGGAGCCCAAACGCTGTTGCCCACCGCTTACTCGTTTACGGTCACAAACATCACGTCTACGACGCCGAAACAAATCGCGGTGATCGTCAGCGGCAGCGCTGCCAATCTTACGTGGAACAATGGATCGGGCAATGGCCAATGGGATGTGCTCAGCTCCGCAAATTGGACGGACACAGTGCACCAGGTGGAAGAACAATTTAATAACGGTGATAACGTTATCTTGAACGATTCGATCACAAGCGCGGCCTCGCCGCTGACGACCGTTACGGTCCCCTCGGGCGTGACGGTTTTGCCGGCTTTGATTACCGCCAGCAATTCGGCGGTGAGTTACACCTTACAGGGCCTGGGAACGATTGGCGACGGCGCGAGCCTGATAAAGATCGGCACGAATACATTAAACATCGACATGACAAACACGTATTCAGGAAATACTACCATTGCTGCCGGAACGGTGGAAATTACCGGTCAGTTTTCCGCGGCTTCTTCGCCGATTGGGTCATCGGCTGGGTCTGTGATTATCAGCAACGGCGCGACATTGATGATCAATTTAACCGGCGGTTATTCTCCGGGTGATTCTGGTTTCGGTCCGAAACCGATTATCGTTTCAGGCGCGGGCGCGAACGGCCAGGGCGCAATTCAAAACGTGGGCAATGCGCTTTATGATGATTCCAGCACGCTGGGCCTGGGCTACAACGTCACCCTGGCAGGCAACACAACCATTGGCGGCACATCACGGCTGGACTGGGGTTATCCGGGCTATGGAATGACCCTGAGCTCGGGCGGCAGCAATTACAATCTTACCGTGATTGAAAACCAATACTTCCGTTGGACTGACTTCGCGATTGATACGAACCTGGGAAACATTGACATCGTTGATAGCTCCAGCAGTGGTTATACCTGGGAATTGGATGGAATGGGCGGAAGTCTTGGCAATCCGACAAATATTCTGACGGTGCATTCTAATGTGACGATGAACATTGTGCACGGTAGCGAAGGGTATCCGGCGGCGTACGACAGCGGTTACGCGAAGGTCATCCACATGCTTCCGACAGCGACCTTCCTGGACAATATCTCCGGAGGCTCCGGGGATTATCGCGACAGCACATCGTTTGTTTTGGAGAACGGATCGCACTTTTATTACTACAACAACACGGGCGGCAATAACACCGGAACAGCCTTCAGCGGTCCGGTGACCTTAAACGGCCTTGTAGAATTCCACGTTGGCAACAGCCTGCTTACGTTCAGCAACGTCATCAGCGGTTCGGGTGGAATCTATGTAGATCTTTATGGTGGAAATCCGCCGCTGGTCTTTGCGGCGGCAAATACCTATATGGGAATTACCGATCTCCGCACCAACATGAATTTGGCGTTGATTGGCAACGGATCGATTTCCGACAGCACGCCGATCAGCCTGTCTCCAGGCGCCACCTTGGCTGTAACCAATCGGGTGGACGGCACGTTGACGCTGACCAGTGGCCAGACGTTCGAGGGACGCGGAACAGTCGCCGGCGTTCTGGTGGCTGGTTCCGGTAGCGTTCTCCTGCCGGGCATCACCAGCACGACGACAAATGTGGGCCTCCTGACGGTTTCCGGAAACGCCACGCTCGGTGGCAGCGCGCTGTTCAAACTGAACAATACGACGAATGACGTGTTGTCGGTCGGCGGGACGCTAACGTATGGCGGGATATTGACTCTGACCAACATTTCCGCCACGCCGCTGGCGGGCGGACAGACGTTTAAGCTGTTCAACGCAGCCAGCTACAGCGGGGCGTTTGCTTCCATATCGCCGGCTACGCCAGGCGCCGGCATGACCTGGAACACCAACAATCTTAAAGTCAACGGCACCATATCCATCGTTTCGACGGCGCCCCCGCGGATTACCAGCATCGCGGTCCACGGAACGACCCTGACCATCGTCGCCACAAATGCCCCGGCAAACGCGCAGTATGTGTTGATGGAAAGCACCAACGTGACGAAGCCGCTGCCCTGGACACCGGTCTTCACGAATAATTTCAATAGCCTTGGAGCCCTGAACCTGAGTACTAATGTAATCAACCCCAATATTCCGTATGAGTATTATATTCTGCAGGTGCAATAATGAAGATTGAACGATTGGACAAAGGGCGGGGATTTACGCTAATTGAGCTGTTGGTGGTGATTGCGATCATTGCGATTCTGGCGGCGATTTTGCTGCCGGTTTTGGAGAGCGCCAAGTTGCGGGCCCAGGAAGTGGACGACCTCAACAATATAAGAGAAATCACCGCAGCCAGCTTGATCTATTATGATGAGAACAACGCCTGGGTCGGTCCGATCAATGTCAACAATCCCAGCTTAAGCCAGGGAGATTGGATGGGCGCCATGATCAGTTACTACAAAGGCACTAATGTCTTATACTGCCCGGTCGCGCCCTTCCGAAATCCTACTGCGAGTGAACTGAACCAGAACGTGAATGGCAAGGCCGATTTGGCGTGGATCTGGGCGCTTTCCTCCCCGCAGTATTCGTCCAGCTACGGTATTAACAAATGGCTCGCTCTTCCGGGCCAAAGCCTGGGAAACGGCAATAATAATCCGAATGACCTGTACACCAAGCAAAGTACCGTTCGCTTTCCAGCTACGGTTCCAATGTTCATGGACGCGGCGTGGATCAATTTAGACCCTATGGAAACGGACCCGCCAGCGCGCAATTTGTACGATCCGTTGAACGGGACTTCGCCGACAGCAGGCGCGGCCGTGAATGAAGGAATGCCCAGGTGTTGCGTGGCGCGTCACGGCGACCGACAGGCAGGCGCAGCGCCGACGTCTGTTGGGATCGGGGTGCCATTGCCCGGCATGATCAATATGGGCTTCTGTGATGGGCACGTGGAAGAGGTCAAATTACAAAATTTGTGGCAATACCCCTGGCATCTGGGGTGGGTAACTCCCGCCCAGCGTCCGCCGTGATGCAAGTCCGGAATCATTCGACGTTCAGCAATCGTCCCAGATTTGGAAAAGTGGAGTCTATTGCTTCAGCGGAAATCGGAAACAACGATTCAGCAATCGGACGGCGAAGCCCATTTGCGATGGCTCGCCGGCGGAAACGGCCGCTGAAACCATTGAAAAGGTTTCGCAATCCTGTTAATGAATTGTCCCAGTTTCCCAACCGTCGTATCACAATGAGATGGCGTCAGAAGCCAGAAGGATTTGCCGGCCAACGCCTGGTGGTCGTGCCCCGCCCGATACTGGCCACCGCGCTTCACGCGCCCTTGATCAAACCCCTGACACCGACCGACGCGGGCTTTTATCCAAAAGCAAAGGGACACACTTGCGCGCGGGAAAAAGGATGTCCCGAGACGATCTTCATTTATTGCTCCGAGGGTACCGGCTGGTGCGAAATCGGCGGCAGGCAGCATGAAATTACCCGCAACCAGCTTTTGGTCCTGCCGGCTTCTATTCCGCACGCTTATGGCGCCGACAAAAAGAAGCCGTGGACCATCTACTGGTTTCACGCTGTGGGGACGAATTTGCCGATTTACCTGGCAATGCTCGGGTCGACCACGGAAAAACCCGTCGTTCCACTCGGCGGGGACGTTCAGTTGCTGTCTCTGTTTGAAGACGTGCTGGAGGAGCTGGAACACGGATTTACGATGGCGCATTTGCTCTATGCGGCCCATGCGCTCACCCATCTGATGGGCTTGATTCTGAGGCACAAGGACGAGGCGGGTTACGGCGCAACGAATGTTCGCGAGCGCGTGGCCAGCAGCATTGAATTCATGAAGGACCACCTCCGGGAGCCACTGAAAATCCCCACACTGGCCGGACTGGTAAGCCTTTCACGTTCACACTATACGACTCTATTTCAGCGCGTGACGGGCTACGCTCCTTTGAGCTATCTCAATCACCTGCGCCTGCAACGCGCCGTACAGTTGCTCAATGCCACCGACCTGTCCATCAAACAAATCAGCGACCAGCTTGGGTTTTGCGACCAATTCTATTTTTCGCGGGCGTTTACAAAAATGCACAATCATTCGCCCTCCGAGCACCGGCGCCGCTACGGGCGTTTGCCGAATCCGGAGGCCAAAAAAGAAAAGAACCAAACCGAGACCTGAGAACTGGCTGGTGCGATGTAACTTACGCTTACTTGAAATGAGCCGAACCCAAAGCCCTCACCTCACCCTGACCCTCTCCCCTCCCATCGGAATGGGAGCGGAGAGGGAACAGCAAGTGGAAGAATGATGTTTTTCCGGGTCCAACAGCTGGCCGCCGATTGCTGGTCTTAATATCCATGAATCCATTCCACTCAGTGACGAATCTTTGGAAAGAGGACTCAAGGCTTGCGTTGTCTCAGCCAATAGTCTCGAAAGCTGCGCAACCGCCCGAGCGATTCCCTGTCCTTGGCGCGATTCGCAGCCACCTTGCTGGCGATGATGTCATCGGGATGGCAAACGGGGAATCCGTCCACAACAACGCGCCGTTGCCACGCGTCAGCGAATCTCTCGATGCCATCGGGGGCGAAAATCAGGTCGAGGTCGAAGGGGCCGTTTTTCAATTGGACGAAGTCCTTGCCGCGTTCGATTTCAGCCGATTCGGCGTCCGTGAGTTGAAAGTCCAATTCCCGCAACGCGATCGCCGGCGCGCGTCCGTTGGCGGGCGTGCGATCCGGAAAGATGTGGGCATCCTGAGTGGTGTCGGGATAACCAAGAATGATGGCGGCCGATTTGCCGATGAACAGGTAGCGCACTGCGTGGCGCGCGAAAGTGTCCCGGATTTCCTGTGCCTGACGATATTCAAACGCGCCCATAGCCCAGCCAGTCGGGAAGGTTTTCCTCACACCATCGGCGGTATTCCTCCATGCTGTCAAATGAGCGATAGCGGGCGTCGTCGAGAACGGGCTTGTAAGCATGCACGAAGGCGTAGCGGAACCGCTGTGCCAAAGGGCGGCGTGCCGCAGCCTCAAACTCGGCAAGCCAATCAGGCGGGATTTCGCTCACTGCGCCATGCGTCAATCATATTGAAGAAAGTGCATCTCCATAAAGCTGCTTTCTACATCGCGCTAAATTATGAGGGCACTGCGAAACATCTGGTTGAAGCTCTGCTGGGGTTGCCAACGGCGCGAGGCGAAGCAGGAGATCGACGAGGAATTGCGTTTCCATCTCGAGCGACGCGCGGCCGAATACGTGCGCGGCCATCCGCGTCCCGGTCGAAGTCGGGCGTGTGTCGGTGAATACGATTGAAATATTGAAAGGGTTGCAGGTTGGAGATCAGGTCATTTTGTCGGACATGTCGCAGTGGGACGAATATAACCGTGTGCGATTGGAGTGAGACCCTCAGTCGCGGACAACTCTGATTTTCCCATTTTGGTTCCGCAACGAAATGCGCGCCGACGCATTTGCCATCTCAGCTAATGCATCGGGGCTGGATGGGTTGTTCCACACGGGAAAATCGGAATCAACGTCAGCAAATGTCGTATGCGCCTGAATGGCGGGTTTCAGACCGGCAGGGAGATGGACTTCCAGCGTGGCGAAACTTGTGTTGGCTTCAATTTTTGCGAGCGTGGTCGAGGTGGCGCGCAGCCGAATAGCGCCGTTCTGATTGTTGCACACAAAATCTGAACCGGCGCCGGTTACGTCAATCGTCGCAAATGAAGTGGATGCCTTCACCGAGCCGCTAACGCCGGACACAATCACTTCGCCGTTCTGATTCTTGAGGATAGCATCGCCGTGGATATCCGCGGCGCTCAAAGTTGCAAATGAAGTATTGATGTCCGCGTCGCCTTTGACCTGGATGGCTTTTACGTCCCCGTTTTGGTTCCACAAGTGAACTGGCCCGCTGATACCGCGCGCAGCCAGGGAGTCGAAGCTGGTATTGGCTTCCAGGGCCCCGCCTATATCGGTGGCCTCGATTCGGCCGTTCTGATTGCGAAGTGTCGCCTGCCCGTGGACGTCCTTTGCAACCAGAGAGTCGAAGCTGGTTGTTGCGTCCAGCGAATCGAGGATGGTATTGGCCCGGATGCTTCCATTTTGATTGCTTAGCGTCGCTGAACCGCGAACGTCCTGTGCGATGAGTGAGCTAAAGCTGGTATGCGCATCCAGCGGCCCGCCGATGTCGACAGCCCGAATCTCTCCGTTTTGATCCTGCAATGTCGCCGGACCAGTGTTGCTGACGGACAACGCATCGAAGGAAGTCCGTGCCTGAACATTGCCGTCAATGTCCCTGATTTCGAGCCGGCCGTTCTGGTTTACAGCTTCCACGTTGTCGGCTAAATCGGCGATAGCGACCTCGCCAAACCGGTTTTGGACACGGACCGCCGCCGATTTCGGCACGGTGATTTCAAAATCAGACTGGATGCTGTGCGGTTCTTTCATCAGGCCGGATATTGTGCCGGAGTCGTCCGAATCAGGCAGAGAGAACGTCAGGCTAAGTTGATCGCCGTCAAGTTTGGCGTCGCATTTTACAGCGCCGGCAATTTGTTGCGCGATTGAATTAGTGCGGGCGCGGACGGTTAACTTCCACGTCCAGGCTGTGCCCGCGTCTGTGGTCCCGGTAATGTGGACAGCGCCAAACCGATTGTCCACAGCCAGATGTTTCAGGCCGGCCGGAATTCCGGCGTTTTGCATCACGTTGGTGACCGCTGTCAGTTCGCCGTCCGACCAGTTGCTGGAATAAACGGATTGGACATTACAGCCTGTCATCGCCGCTAAAATGCCGGCGGCGGCCAAAAACAAGAACAGCTTTTTCATATCAAGGAGTTATGCGTTGGAGTTGCCGGGCGGAAATTAATCAGGATGGGCAACGAGCGCGGCGGTGGCCTGGGCGAGTTGGGCCACGGCGGATGAATTGTCGGGCAGGGCGCCGGATTGGAAAGCCGGGTAGAGATCGGTCCATATCGCATTCATCTCACCCGCGAAATTCCCGGTATTGGCAGTGATGGCGACCACGGCGTCTTTATCCGGAATGACCACACAAAGCTGGCCGTGGGCACCGTCGCCGCGAAAGGCGTTGTGGGTGCAACGCCAGAACTGAAAGCCGTAGCCCTGTCGCCAATCGATGCCGATGTTGGAGTGGAATTGTTCCGTGTCGTTTTCAACTTGCTTGCTGGTCGCCTCGGCAACCCATTTTTCCGGGATGAGCTGCCGCCCGTTCCATTTGCCTTTTTGCAGGTAAAGCTGGCCGAATTTGGCGATGTCTTCTGTGCAGAGAAAGAGGCCGTAGCCGCCGAAGGAATAACCTTCCTGACTGGAATCCCAGCGGGGATCTTTTATTCCCAATGGCTCAAACAGCCGTGGCTTGAGGTATTCGAGCGTCGTTTGCCCGGTGACTTTGGTGACGATAGCGGAGAGCGTGTAGGCGCCCATGGTGTTGTACAGAAAGTGCGTGCCCGGCTTGTAAACAAAAGGGTGGGCAAGGAATGTTTTTACGGTTGGCCCGTCTTTGCCCGCCTTCGGCTCGGTGGCTTGGCCGCCGGACATGGTGAGGAGGTCGCGGACGGTCAGTGCTTTGAGGTTGTCCGAGGGATCAGGCGGGGCGTCGTCGGGGAAAAACTTGAGGACGTGATCGTCGAGGTTCAGTTTGCCCTCGGCGATGGCCAGTCCGATGGCGGTGGAATTAAAGCTTTTGCTGAGGGACCATAACACGTGGGGCTTGCCCGGTGCTTCGGGTTTCCACCAGGCTTCGGCAATGACACAGCCGTGCCGCACGAGCATGAAGCTGTGAAGGGTGTTGATTTGGTCGGCGTCCTGGATAAATTGATTGATAGCTTTGGAAGAAATGCCCTGGGCTTCGGGCGTGCTGCGGGGAAGCGGTGTGCCCGCATATTTTGAATCGTTTGTATCCGCGGCGAGAGTTGTTGCGCCAATCGCCAGCAGGGCTGCCGTTACGCCGGCGATTTTATCCTTCGTCTTCGACCATGTCATAAGTTTCAATGGACCTTTAAGATTTCGATTGTTCCGTTCACCGTATTGGCTCTCACACTTGCGGCACCGCCCCGGAGACTGCCGTTCAAACTGCTGCCGAGAGGAAACTGTCTTTTCACGGCCAGCTCCGAAAAGTCGCTGCTAATACTGCCGTTCACGGTCGCAATGGAAAAGTTTGCATCCGCGGCATCCGGCAACGCCAGCTTAATCTGGCCGTTGACCGCATTCAGGGCCACGGATTGTCCCTGGCCAAGCTTATCCATATCGGCAGTGACCGCGCCATTGACAGTGGAAAGTGTCAGGTCGCCCGAGGCATTATTTACCCGGGCGGTGCCGTTGACCGTGGATGCGCTGATGTCGCCAGTCGCACCGTCAATGGCGAGAGTCCCGTTGACAGTGCTGACGTTTTCCAGGCGCGCGTGAAGCGGCACATGGACGATATAATCCACATTCGCATTTCCGATATCGTCTTTGAACCAGTCCCAAAACGAGGAGGCATCATTTACGTGGGACGGCAGCTTGGTGTGGACGGCTACGCGCGAAGGATCAGAATCCACATTGATTTTCACGGCTGCCACGCTCCCGGCGGTTTTTCCGTGAATAACGGCGTTCAGCACAACGACGTTGCTATTCCAGCCATGAATCTCGACCCGTCCATTGACGTCATCGATGCTGAATTGTCCGTTTGCATCGAGCGGGAATGATTGGGCGAAATCTTTTCGAAATTCCCTGTCGTCCTGATAAATCCCGGCCTTCTGCATGTCCACCGCAGTCATCGAGTTGGTCGTGTCCTGAGCCGTGAATTGGTCCCCGACCTTCTCAACCGCCCTGACTGCCGCAAAACCGATCGAGGCCATCATGACAATAAACAAAAAGAGACAAGCGATGACGACCACCGGAACTGTCCATGACGGTGACCGCCTGCCTCCGGGTGACACGGGCGCGCCTGGCTGAGGATTCTCAAATACGGCCCTGACATCCTGCCTCGCCAGAACGACGAGCGCCCAGATGCCGATGGGCAAACCGAGCAGACTGCAAGCCACGATCGAAATAATGCCCGCCGCGATGGCCCACCCATAACTCTGCCGGCGGAGCATTTGGTAGCCCCCAAACAAAATCAAAAGACCGGCAATCGATTTGTACGCCGCGGCAAACAGGATCAATGCGTCCCATCGGCCTAACGCGCTCAAACCGGGAACAATCGAATTCAGCCAATTGGCGCCCAGGCCAAACACGAGCAGAATTTTCAAGGCTTTGAGCAATTTCAGAGCGCCGACGACCATGAGACCAATGGCTGGTGCCGTGATCATGCCATCGGGGGCAGCGGCAGGTGGCCAGCCCGGCAATGAGGAAATGGGCGGGATGCCCGGCTTGCTGCGGCATTCAGGGCACAGGCCCGGCGGCGCGTCCAGCGGTAGAGGTTTTCGGCAGTTGGGGCAGATTCTTTCTGTATTCATACCAATGATTACTTAGGAATCGGCTGGAGAAAGTTGCGGAAAAAATCATGAACCGGCTGGCTCACGAGCGCGGCTGGGTGCGGGGTGAAGGGGCGCCAGCATTCCCGAAAGTTGCGGACAGTCTTCGACACAGCCGCGCTCCGTTTCCAACAGTTCGGCGAAAGCTGCAACAGGTCTTAATGAACCTTAAGGATTTCAACGGCGCCGTCCACCGTATCGGCTGTCACCCTCGCGCCGCCGTTCCCGAGACTGCCGCTCAAATGGCTGCTCGCGGGTAATGCTTTTTTGGCGGCGAGTTCCGGAAAGTCGCTGCTGATATCGCCGTCGATGGTGGCAATGGAAAAGTTTGCATCCGTGTTGTCGGGCAAAGTCAGTCTAATCCTGCCATCGACCGTCTTCAGAGCCACGGTTTGTCCCTGGCCGAGTTTGTCCATATCGGCAGTGATAGAACCATCCACAGTAGAAAGCTTGAGATTGCCGGCGGCATTTTTCACGCGGGCCGCGCCGTCGACCGTGGAAGCAGTGATATCGCCAGTCATACCGTCAATATCAACTGCCCCATCGATGTTTCTGACATCTTCCAGGCGCGCGCCTAGCGGCAAATAGACGGTATAATCCACGCTCGCGTGTCCATTATCGTTTTTCAACCAGTCCGCGAACGAGGAAACATCAGTCACCTGGGGCCCCACCGTGGTGTGGACAGCCACGAGTGAGGGATCAGAATCCACATTGATTTTCACAGCCGCCACACTCTCGGCGCTTTTTCCGTGAATAATCGCGTTGAGGACAACGATATTGCTGTTCCAGCCATGAATTTCAATCGGCCCATCGATGTCATTGATGCTGAATTGTCCGTTTGTATCGAGCGGGAACGATTGGCTGAAATCTTTTCGAAATTCATTGTCTTTCCGATAAATGCCGGCCTTTTGCAGTTCCGGCCCTGACATTGAACCGGCTGAGCTGGCTGTCGCCCTAAAATGGTTCTCAATCGTCCGGACCGCCGCGAAACCAATTGACGCCAGCGCCGCGAAAAACAAAATGATACATGCGATGATAACCAGCGGGAGTGACCAGGACCATAACCGCCCGCTTCCCGGCGAGGCGGGCGCGCCCGGTTTTGAACTCTCAAAAACGGCTTTGACATCGTCGCGCGCCAGGACAATGAGCGCCCAGATGCCAATGGGCAAACTGATGAGGCTGCACGCGACGATCGAAACAATGCCCGCCGTAATGGCCCATGCATAACTTTGCTTCCGGAACATCAGGTAGCCGCCAAACAAAAGCAAAAAACCGGCAACCGTTCTGTAGGCGGAGTCAAACACGCTCAACGCGTTCCAATGGAATAACGAAAGGCCGCTCAAACCGGGAATGGCGGAACTCAGCCAGTCGGCGCCCCAGTGAAGAAGCCAAAGATTTTTCAGGACGCCGAACAATTTCAACGCGCCGGCAACCATGAGAGCTATCCCGGGCGCTGCAATCATCGCATTGGGGGCCGCGGGAGGCGCGTGGCCCGGCATTGGGGTCATTGGCGGCGTGCCGGGGCCGGGGCCGGGGGCTTTGGCGCCCATTGAAGGTGGCGTCGGTGGCGCGCCGACGGGCGGTTTGAATTCCGGTCGCGGCGCGCGGGCATCGGGATGAATCCAGTGATTGATTCTTCTGCCTTGTCCATCGGTAAAGACCTTGCAAAGGAGCAAAATCCAGTCTACGACAGCCCATACGACACAGCCAGTCGCGAGAAAACCCAGGAGCAGTCCAAGCGCTGGTTCGAAGTCTGCCGGGTGGCTGCTTCGGCGCCCCACAAGAACGATGGCAAGAATCGTCGGAATCCATGCCAGCAAAGCACCCAACTGAAGCAGTCCGGTACGAATTTTCCCAACATAAAAACGGTGGGCGCCAAACACGCCGAAAAAGAACGCGAGTAAAAAGGCCGGAAGAATGATTTTATCGCTCATTTCCGGTCCTGGTGGAACCGCGGCCGCCGGTGGTAATGAGATTGCAGGCCCGGAAAATCCTATTGCGGGCGGCGTGGTGGTGATGTTTTGGACGTCGGTCTTTATCTGGCTCGCCTGCTGATAGCGTCGCTCCGGTTCCTTCTCCAGCGTGTGCAACACCACTTCGTCCAGCCGCACGTCTACCTGCACCTTTTTCGATGGCGGGGAAAATTTCCCAAGCGGCAGTTCGCCGGTGAGCATTTCGTAAAACACGACCCCAAGTGAATAGATGTCCGCCCGATGGTCCACTGTCTGTGGTTTCTCGATCTGCTCGGGCGCCATGTAATGCGGCGTACCCATCACATCCTTTGCGCCCGTGAGCGACGTTTTGTCGGGAGACAGGCCGAGAATTTTTGCGATGCCGAAGTCAGTGATTTTCAGCCGGCCTTTTTTGTCGAGCAGAAGATTCTCGGGCTTGATGTCGCGATGAACGATGCCTTCGTTGTGCGCGAATTGCAACGCGTCGCAGATTTGCGGAACGATGGCCAGCGCCTGCTCAGGCGAGAGTTTTCCGGTTCGCTCGATCTCGCGCAGGTTTGTTCCATCCACAAATTCCATCAGGAGATAGTGCAGTGGGGCGGGCATCCTGCCTGCTTCGGACAGGCCGGAAGGCTGCGCGACTTCGCCGAAGTCGTAGACAGTCACGATATTCGGATGATTCAACCGCGCCAGGGCGCGCGCTTCGCGATTGAAACGCTCGGCGAAACCCGGGTCATTGGCCACAGACGCAGGCAACACTTTGAGGGCGATATACCGGTCCAGAGCGGGTTGCCTGCCCCTGTAAACGGCGCCCATTCCACCTTTGCCAATGAAACTCAGGATTTCAAATTGCGGAAACAGTTTGGCAATTTCCTCGACCGTTGGCGGGACGAAGCCGGCGGCGGGTGGTTCGACCATAACGGTAGGCGAGCCGGACTTGATAAGACACTCCGGGCATAGACCCAGCGGCGCGTCAGGCGGCAAAGCCTTTCCGCAATTTGGGCAGCTTTTTTCTGTGCTCATTCCAACGATTACTTAGGAATCGGCAACGGAAGGTTGCGGAAAATCGCATTACCCGTTGCTAAGGACGGCAAATAAATGACGTAATTCATCATCCACTTCGGCCGGTCCAACGACGGTATGGGCGATTTCTTCGCGTAATAATTGG
>Ga0335073_10011314_pt1 | contig 12522 bp, 10 predicted proteins | sample Lox_Sample_22_FD_207093 | JGI IMG/M metagenome (GOLD analysis project Ga0335073, IMG submission 207093) | Soil microbial communities from Loxahatchee National Wildlife Refuge, Florida, United States - Lox_Sample_2.2 | ecosystem: Environmental > Terrestrial > Soil > Wetlands | place: USA...
GAGGGCTACCGGTTCCGGCACGGCGACGCGGTTGCCATCGGCATGGTGTTCGCGGCCGAGGTCGGCCGCCTGGCCGGGCACCTGACTGAGGACGACGTGGCGGCGCACCGGGAGGCGCTCACCTCGGTCGGGCTGCCGGTCTCGTACTCCCGCGGGTCGTGGCCCGCGCTGCGCGAGACCATGAGCCTGGACAAGAAGTCGCGCGGCGACCGGCTGCGGATGGTAATCCTTGACGGCGTGGGGAACCCCGTCATCTTCGACAGCCCGCCAGAAGAACTGCTCACGCGGGCCTACCAGGCGGTGTCGGCGTGAGCACGCCAGGCGGCCGCCGGGTGCTCGTGCTCAACGGGCCGAACCTGGGCCGGCTCGGCAAGCGCGAGCCGGCCGTGTACGGCACCGCGACCTACGCGGACCTCGTGGAGCTGTGCGAATCGGCAGGCAAGGAACTCGGCCTGGCCGTGGAGATCCGGCAGACCGAGTACGAGGGTGAGCTGATCACCTGGGTGCACGAGGCATGCGACGAGCGGCTGCCAGTAGTGCTCAACGCCGGCGCGCTCACCCACTACTCGCTCGCCCTGATGGACGCGCTGAAGATGCGCACCGCGCCGCTCGTGGAGGTGCACATCTCCAACATCGCGGCGCGTGAGGGGTTCCGGCATGAGTCGGTGATCACGCCGGTCGCCAACGGGATCATCGCCGGGTTCGGCTTCGCCTCCTACACGCTGGCGCTGCGCGCCGTCGCCGGGCTGCTCAAGGACTCGCCGTGATCGTGGTCGTCGGGTTCATGGGCGCCGGCAAGACCACGGTCGGCCGGATGCTCGCGGACCGGCTCGGCCTCCCGTTCGTGGACAGCGACCTGGTCATCGAGCAGCGGTCGCGGCGCTCAGTCCGGCAGATCTTCGACGAGGACGGCGAGCCGGCCTTCCGCGAGCTCGAACGCGAGGTAGTGGCGGGCCTGCTTGACGGGCCGGAGGCGGTGCTCGCGCTCGGCGGCGGCGCCGCGGACCGCGCCGACACCCGCGACCTGCTTAAATCCGCCCAGGTCGTGTACCTGAGCGCGGGTTTCTCCGAGACGATGCTGCGAGTGGCGGGGGACACCTACCGCCCGCTGCTCGCCCGTCCCGGCATCGAAGATCTGTACCAGCGGCGGCTCGCGGTCTACCAGGATGCCGCGACGCTGACGGTGGCGACGGACGGGCGACGGCCTGAGGCGATCTGCCAGGAGGTCATCTCCCGGCTGGTCGCGGCGCCGGCTGTCCCGGCCGGCGCGTCCACCGTGCTGGTGTCCTGCACCGGCGGCACCTACAACGTGCACGTCGGCGCCGGCCTGCTCGGCGAGGCGGGGCCGCTGTTCCCGTCCCTGCCGTACGCGCGGACCGCGGTGCTGCTCGCCGCCGCCGCGGACAAGGACGCGGCCGCGACGCTGGGCGCCGTCCTCGGCGACGCCGGACTCGAGCCGCGGCTGATCGAGGTGCCCGACAGTCAGCGCGCCAAGGACCTGGCCACGGTGGCGCAACTCAGCAGCGAGCTCGCCGACCTCGCCGTGCACCGCGACGACCTGATCGTCGGGGTCGGCGGCGAGGTCGTCTGCGACCTCGCCGGGTTCATCGCGAGCACCTATAACCGGGGCATGCCGCTGGCGCTGGTGCCGACCACGCTCGCCGCGCAGGCCGACGCGTCGGTCGGCGGCAAGGCCTCGCTGAACCTGCCGCAGGGCCGCAACCTGCTTGGCACCGTGCACCAGCCGGTAGTGGTGATCTCCGACGTCGGGCTGGCCGCGGGCAGCCGCCGTGAGTACGCCGCCGGGCTCGCCGAGGTGGTCAAGCACGCGCTGATCAGCGGCGGCGACCTGGTCGGGCTGCTGGGCGAGCGAGCCGCCGGGCTACGGGCCGGGGACCCGGGCGTGCTGGCCGAGGTAGTGGCGCGCAGCGTCCGGGTGAAGGCCGAGATCGTCAGCGGCGACGAGCGCGAGGCCGGCGACCGGCTGCACTTGAACTACGGGCACACCTTCGGCCACGCGATCGAGCAGGTCAGCGGGCCGGACGTGGCCGACGACGGGGATGCGGTCGCGATCGGCATGATGGCCGCCGCCTACCTCGCCAGGAGACAGGGCCGGATCGGCGACGACCTGGTGACGCTGCACCGCGAGCTGCTCACCGGGCTCGGCCTGCCCGTCTCCGGCCGGTACAGCCTCGGCGATCTGCGTGCGGCCTGGCTGCGGGATAAGAAGTACCGGGGGAGCACCCGGTTCGTGGTGCTGAACGGCCTGGGCCGGCCGGTGTCCGGCGTGCCCGCCGACGAGGCGAGCCTCGGCGGCGTCCTCGGCGACCTCGCCGCCGCCTGAGCAGCCGCCGTCACGTCCAGCCAGCCGGGGGCTCAGTCCAGCCGGATCCAGGTCTTGCCCGGCACCTCGCGGGCCGCGCGGAACGCCTCGGGCACCTCCTCGAGCGGATAGCTCGCCCGCAGCACCCGGCCGGGGGAAGGCGGCGGCGCGGCGAGGGTGGCGGCGAAGTCGCCAGGATGGTCGTAGATCAGCGAGCCGCGCAGCGTGAGCTGCCGCCGCACCAGCAGCCCCGTGTCGACCCGCACTTGCTCGGGGCCGAGGCCGATGAGCGTCAGCGTCGCGCCGGGCGCCGCCCGGCCGATCGCCTCGGCGAGCGCGGCTTCCGCGCCCGATGTCTCGAAGATGACCTCGAAACCCGCGTCGGAGTCACGCGCCGCCCGCGCGCCGAGCGAGACCGCGAGATCGCGCCGGCCCGGCTGCGGCTCGAGCACGTACGGCGAGATACCGCAGGCCGCGAGCGCCACGCAGAGCAGCGTGCCCTGCGACCCGGCGCCCACGACGAGGCACCGGCTCCCTGGCGCCGCCCCGCTGCGCCTGATCGCGGCGAGCGCGACGGTCAGCGGCTCGGCGCAGACCGCGTCGGTGTCCGCCCAGCCGCCGGGCACTGGCCAGGCGAACGCGGCGGGGACCGCGACCCGCGCGGCCAGCGTGCCGGGCGCGGTGAAGCCGACGATCACCCGGTTCGGGCACATCGAGGTCCGGCGCGACCGGCAGGCCGGGCAGCGCAGGCACGGGTAGTTAGGCTCGATGACCACCCGCTGCCCGGCCCGGACCTGGCTCACCCCGTCGCCGGTCGCCACCACCTCGCCGAACGCCTCGTGGCCAGGGACCCACGGGTAGCCGGGCGCGCGCCGCGCACCGGACAGCAGCGCCAGGTCCGACCCGCAGATGCCGACCCCGAGCACGCGCACGACGACCTGGCCGGAGCCCGCGCTCGGCTCCGGCCAGTCGTCGGCGACGCGCAGTGACCAGGGACGGCCGTCATGGACAACTGCACGCAATGGACCCGCCTGTCAGGGGATGTAGAAGAACTTCTCGGACCCGCTCTGGCTCGCGTCCGCGGTGGTGAGCAGCACGTCGGGCAGCTGCACCGTGGCGGTGACGCCGGTCGCGTCGCCGGTGATCTTGTCGTAGGCGAACTGGGCGGCGTCCGCGCCTTCCTCGGCGGCCGGCTGCGCGATCGTGGCGTTGATGCCGCTGGACTTCAGCAGCGTGACCTCGGCCGGGCTGGCGTCGAAGCCCACGTTGAGCACCTTTCCTGTCATGCCGAGCGCCTTCAGCGCGTCGGCGACCCCTTCCGCGTTCGGTTCCGCGCTGCCGAAGAAGGCCTTCACCCCTGGATGCGCCGCGAGGATCGACCGTGCCACGCTCTCGCTGTCGCTGGTGGCCTGCTGGGTGTACTGCACCGGAAGCAGCGTGATGCCCGGATAGGCGGCCTTGATCTCCTTCTCGAACGACTGGATGCGCTCCACCTGCGTGGTGGCGGTGGGGGACAGGCTCATCAGCGCGACCGTGCCCTTGCCGCCGAGCGCCTTGCCGACGTAATCGGCGGCGTCCTTGCCTCCCGAGTTGTTGTCGGTGGAGATCGCGCTGGTGAGCTGCGAGGTGTTGGACAGCCCCGTGTCCACCGTGATGACCGGGATGCCGGCGTTCAGGCAGGTGTTGATCGCGGGCGCCATGGCCACCGGGTCGGTGGGCGAGACGATCAGCGCGTTCGGGTGCCTGGTGCAGATCGCGTCGACGATGGGCGTCTGCGCGGACGGCGCGAAGTCGGGCGAGCCCTGGTAGATAACGGACATGCCGAGCGCCGCGGCCCTGGCCTTCATGCCCGACACCAGCGTGTCGTAGAAGGCGACGCCGGTGGCGCCGGGGACGTAGGCGATCGTGTAGTGCTTCGCCGCGCCTGAGGTGCTCGATGCGCTCGAGCCGCCCGCCGCCGCGGCCGCCGAGGACGGGGACGAGGATGACGAGGAGGAGCAGGCCGCGGCCGTCAGGGTGACGAGCACGGCGATGGGGGCGAGCGCCGCCAGGCGCCTGGTTCTCTTACCGGTCATTGATTCCTCCCTGGTGCGGGGGTTATCTCCTGATTGCCTTGCGGTGACGAAGCTGGTCGATGTAGACGGCCGCGATGAGGATGGCGCCGACGGCCACCTCCTGCCAGAACGGCGGGACGTTGACGAGCACGAGGCCGGTGAGCAGGACGGCGATGATGCCGGTGCCGAAGACCGAGCCGATGATCGTGCCGCGGCCGCCGAACAGGCTGGCCCCGCCGATCACCACGGCCGCGATCGCGTTGAGGTTGTCGGTGGCGCCCGAGACGGGGTTCCCCGCGCCCAGCCGCGCCATGACGAGCACCGAGGCGACACCGGCGAGCAGCCCGGAGAGCGTGTAGATCTCCAGCAGGTAGCGGCGGTCGTTGATGCCGGCCCGCACGGCCGCCTCCCGGCTGTCCCCGATGGTCAGCGCGTACGCGCCGAACCGGGTCTTGGCGAGCAGCAGGCCGCACCAGATCGTGATGACGGCCGTGATGAGCACGGGCACCGGCACCCACCCGCCGAGGTTCTTGTTGCCGAACGTGGCGACCGACGCCGGGATCGCCGAGATCTCCTGCCCGTTGTTCAGCAGGTAGCCGAACCCGGTCGCGATGCCCAGCGTGCCGAGCGTCACGACGAACGGCGGGATGCCCGCCCAGGCGACGAGGAACCCGTTCAGCACACCGAACGCGGTGCCCGCTGCCACGGCCGCGGCGAACCCGAGCACGACGGGGCCTACGGCGGAACCGGTTGCCCCTGGGAAGGCGGTGGCCATCACCCACGCCCCGGCGGTGCCGGCGAACCCCAGCACCGCGCCGACCGACAGGTCGATGCCGCCTGAGCAGATCACGAACGTCTCGCCGACCGCGAGCAGCAGCACCTCGGTGGCGGTGCTCGACGTGTTCAGCCAGTTCGCGCGGGTGAGGAAGTACGGCGAGTCGATGCTGAACGCCACGATGAGTCCCAGCAGCACGCCGCCGATCCACAAGTCGCGGATCACCGCGTGGCCGCGCAGCAGCAGTCGCCGGCGCGCCGGGGCCGTCGCGGCCTCCGCCTCGGTCCTGACGCCGGCCATCACTGCTCCCGCCCTTCCATCGCCCCGGTGATGTAGCCGATCAGGTTCTCGCTGGTCAGGTCGGCGCCGGACAGCGTCGCCGCGACGAGGCCGAGGCGCAGCACGACCACCCGGTCGCAGACCCTGAGCACGTCAGGCATCTGGTGGGAGATGAGCAGCACCGCGATGCCCTCGCCGGAGACCCGCCTGATGAGGTCGAGGACCTGCTGCTGCTGCTCCACGCCGAGCGCGCTGGTCGGCTCGTCGAGCAGCAGCACCCTGCTGGTCCAGGCCGCCGCCCTGGCGATGGCCAGCGCCTGCCGCTGGCCGCCGGACAGGTCGCGCGAAGCGAGGTGCACGTCGGGGATGCGGGTCCGCAGCCTGGCCAGCTCGCTGACCGTGTGCGCGGCCATCGCCTTGCTGTCCAGCCAGCCGACGCGCCGGGCCAGCCAGTTCCCGGCCAGCTTCTCCCTGCCGAGGAAGAAGTTCGCCACCACGTCGCGCTGGCCGGCCAGGGCCAGGTCCTGGTAGACGGTCGCGACCCCGGCGTCCTGCGCGGCGGCCGGGTTGGCGAACCGGGCAGGCTGCCCGTCGAGCAGCACCTCTCCCGAGGACGCGAACGTCGCGCCGCAGAGGATCTTCAGCAGCGTGGACTTGCCGGCGCCGTTGTCGCCGACGAGGCCGAGCACCTCGCCGGCCTCGATGTCCAGGCTGACGCCGCGCAGCGCCTGGACCCCGCCGTAATGCTTCTTCAGATCGCGGACCGCGAGCCGCGCAGTCACGATGACCGCTCCTTCGCCTGGGCAAGCTCTGCCTGGGACAGCACCGACGACAAGGCGCGCCGCGCCCGCGCGGCGAACTCCGCGGGCCGGGCGCCGGCGCCGGGCGCCGGCGCCTCGACGGCCACCGGGATCCCTTCGGGCAACGCGGCCAGCAGGTCCAAGAGCGGCAGCTCGCCGTCGCCGGGCAGCAGCCGCCCGCCGCGGGCCTCGGCGATCTCGGCGCCCTCGCCGGCCGGCGTCGCCAGCGGCGCGTCGCAGAGCTGGACGTAGCCGACAAGCCCCGGGTCGACCGCCCGCACCGCGTCGAGGCCGACGCCGCACCGCTGTACGTGCAGCGCGTCGATGAGGATGCCGCCGCCGGACCCGGCAGCGATGGCGACGGCGTCGTCGAGCGTGCGCACCGTCCGGTAGGCCATGAACTCGATGACCGGGCGGACCGCGTACGGCCGGGCCTGCTCCGCGAGCCTGCCGAACTCGTCGGACAGCCGAGCCAGGTCCGGGTCCTCGCAGATCGCGTTGACGAACGGCGCGCCGAGCTCGGCCGCCGCCTCGAGCACTGGCGTGAACTCCGCCGGCCGAGGCCGGGACCGCCCGGACCGCCGCGGCCACGGCCGGAGCCTGATCGCCTCCACGTCGAGCACGGCGATCCCGGTGTCGGCGAGGCGCCGGGCGGTCTCGGCGAGCATGACGGAGCCCGGCGTCATCGGCCACGGCCGCTCGTCGTCGGTGGCCGGCGAGACCCGCAAGCCGACGGCGCCGAACCCGGCCGCGGCGCTCAGCGTGACGAGCTCGGGCGGCGCCACGCCCAGCAGCGTCAGATGCTCGAGCCCGGCTACCCGCGTCACGGCCGCCTCCTCGCGTGCTATGAACTAACTTGATAGTTAATAATTGGTATCCGATAGACTTGGCGTCTGTAAAGCCCCTGTTATCGCACTGACATATACCGCTATGGTCACGGTCGGAGGGGGGAGCTGAGCATGACCACGACATCGCGGACGGCCGACCAAGAGCGGCAGCGCGATCCAGAGCGGACACGCCAGGAGATCCTGGACGTCGCGCTCACCGAGTTCGCGCGCAACGGCTACTCAGGGGCGCGGGTCGACGAGATCGCCGCGCGCACGCGCACCACCAAGCGGATGATCTACTACTACTTCACCAGCAAAGAGCAGCTCTACATCGCGGTGCTCGAGCGCGCCTACTCCACCGCCAGGGACGCGGAGCGCCAGCTCGACGTCGACCACCTGGAGCCGGTGTCCGCGATCCGGACGCTCGCCGAGCTGACCTTCGACCACCACGAGTCGCACCCCGACTTCATCAGCCTGGTCGCGATCGAGAACATCCACCACGGCGAGTTCATCGCCAAGTCCGCGGAGCTGGCCGAGCTGAACACCCCGGCGGTCTCGGTCATCGCTCGCATCCTGGAGCGCGGCTACGCGAGCGGCGCCTTCCGCCGCCAGGCCGCGGCCATCGACGTGCACATGCTGATCAGCGCCTACTGCTTCTTCCGCATGTCCAACCGGTACACCTTCGGCGCCATCTTCGGCGTCGACCTGCTCGACCCGTCCCGACGAGAGCACCTGCGCACCCTCGTCGGGGACATGATCGTCAGTTATCTCACCACCGGGGACTAACGGGGGTCCGGCAGGCCTACGACCAGCGTTCCGCCGTCAGGCAGGACTGCCCGATAGCGTCGTCTCCCGGGATTTCGTACCTGGCGGGCTGGTGCCACGCGGGCAGCAGCGCGTGCCACAGCCTGGCGACGCCCTTGGCGCGTTCACCCGCGCGGATGTCCGCTTCGAGCTGTTCCCGCGGGCTCTTCACGCGGCCGGCCTGGTAGAGCTGATATGAGAAGAACATTGTGATCGCCTCCAGAACCGGACACTAGGAAGGCGCTGTTCCCGCGGTGTTCCCGCCGGAAAACCCTGGTGGGAATGTCGGCCCCCGCCGCGATAATGAGTGCGTGACCGCCGGAACCGCGCAGGATGCTCCCACCGGCCAGGTCGTGCGGATCAGGCTGCTCGGCGAGTTCGCCATTACCTCAGGCGGCCGCGCCGCCACCGCCTGGCCGCGGCCAACCGCCCGGCGGCTCTGCGAGCTGGTCCTGGTCAGCCCCGGCCGCCGGATCAGCCGCGACCTCGCGTGCGATGAGCTGTTCCCGCGCCTTGAGCCGCGGACGGCCGCCCGCTCGCTGTCCAAGGCGCTATCGATGGCGCGCGGCGCGCTCGCCGGCCTCGGCGAGCCTGGTGCGGCGCTGCTGGCTGCCGACCTGGGGCATATCTGGGTGGCGGGATCCGTCGAAGTCGACGCCGAGATCCATGCCGACGCGCTGCGGGCGGGCCTGGCAATGGCGCCCGGCGCAGCTCGCGACGAGACACTCGCCGCGGCGCTGGCCGAGGACAGGGAACTGCTGGCCGGCGAGCCCTACGCCGACTGGGCGGCGGGTCCTCGCGAGCGGCTGGACGCGCTGCGCCAGGAGGCCCGGCTGGCCCTCGCCAGGGACCGGGCCATGGGAGCGGGCCGGTCCGGCCGCGACGACGCGCTGGCCGCCTGGCAGTCCTGCCTGGATCACGACCCCGCCTGCGAGGAAGCCGCCGGCGCCCTGGTCCGCGGTTACTTCGCGCAGGGCCGCCCTGAGCTGGCGGCCCGCGTCTTCGAGCGCTGCCGCGCCGCGCTCGAACAGCTCGGGCTGCGCATCTCGCCGTCACTCGAGCGGGTGTACGCCGCGGCCACCCGCGAGCACAGCGTCACCGCCGGGCCGCCGGCCCAGGCACCCGCATCCCCGTCCGCCGGCCAGCCTCAGCCACCGCCCCAGCCGTCGCGCGGAGCCGGGCTGCCATCGACGCCGCACCCGCAGCAGCTCCCGCGCGAGGAGCGCCGGCCGGTGACCGTGCTGTTCGCCGAGGTGGCCGCGCCAGCCGGCCTGGCGGGCGCGGGCGCGCTCGGCCTCGAAGCGCTGCGCGAGGTCGTCGGGGGTTCGCTGGCGGCGGTGATCGCGGAGGTGGAGGCGCTGGGCGGCACGGTGATCTCGGTGTCCGGCCGGGGTCTCGAGGCGATGTTCGGCGCGCCGGAGGCGCACGAGGACGATCCGGAACGGGCCCTCCGTGCCTCTTTCCGCGCTATGGCTGCGACAGCGGCCGCCGCTGACGGCGGGCCCGCGCTGCGGATCGGCGTGGAGACCGGCCCCGCGGTGGTGGGGCCGATCGGCGGCGGCGCCAAGGTGGAGTACGGCGCGTTCGGTGACGTGGTCAGCGTGGCGGCGGCGCTGCAGTCGTCGGCGCGGCCGGGCTCGGTGCTGGTCGGCCCGTCGACTCGCGCGGTCACCGGTCACCTGTTCAGCTGGGGCGCGGCGGAAGAGGTCGCCCTCAGCGGCCATCCCCGCCCGCTGGCCGCCAGCTACCTGGACGCGCCGCGGGCCCGGGTCGCCGAGCGGCGGCCACGGCTCGGCGGCCGGGCCACGCTGGTCGACAGGGACGCGGAGATGCAGGTCCTGGACGGCGCCCTGCGCGCCGCGGTCAGCGGCCAGGGCTCTGTCGTCCTGCTGACCGCGGAACCCGGGCTCGGCAAGACCCGCCTGGTCCAGGAGTGCCGCAAGCGCTTCATCGCCTGGGTCGGCGCGGGAAGCGGCAGGCTGCCCCTCTGGCTGGAGGGCCGCTGCGCCTCGTACGCGTCTGCCGTCCCCTACAGCCTGTACCGGCAGCTGGTGGCCAGCTGGATAGGCGTGTCCCCGGACCAGCCGCAAGCGCGGCTGCGGCCAGCGCTCGAGACCGCGCTGGTGCACCTGCTGGGGAACACGAACCTGCTGCCCCCGCTCGCTCGCATGATGGGCGCCGCCGAACGGCTCCCGCGAGAGCCCGGCCGGGTCGGCCCCGAGGAGCTGCAGCGCATGACGTTCGGCGCGGTGCGTTCCGTGGTGTCCCGGTTCGCGGCCGCGGGCCCGACGGTGCTCGTCCTCGAAGACCTGCACTGGGCCGACCCGACCTCGCTGCGCCTCACCCTGGAGCTCGCGGAGCTGGCCGCCGGCCGGCCGCTCCTGGTGCTGGCGACCGCCAGGCCCGACGCGGGACCTGAGGTAGCCGCCCTGGCCGCCCGCGAGGAAACACGCCAGCTCGTGCTGAGCCCGCTGTCCACGGACGCCGCGGAGGCCCTGGCCGGCTCCCTCATCGGAGGCCAGGTCGCCGGCCCGGAGGTCCTCGCCGCGGTGCTCGCCGACGCCGACGGCAACCCCCTGTTCCTCGAAGAGCGCCTCTCCTCGCTGCTCGAGACCAGGACCCTGGTCCGCGAGCAGGGCACGTGGCGGCTGCGCCGCACGCAAGGCCCCGAGGTGCCTCAGGTGCTCGAGCGCCTCGTGCGGTCCCGGGTCGACCGGCTCGGTCCGGCCGCCCAGGAGGCGATCCGCGCGGCCGCGGTGCTCGGCGCGGAATTCACCGTGCCGCTGCTCGCCGCCGTCCTGGACACGCGGCATGCCGCGCTTGAACCGGTCCTCGGCGAATTGTCCGCCAGCGACCTCGTGCACCCCGAGCAGGCCAGGGAAGCTGCCCAGCGCTACCGGTTCCGCCACGCCCTGCTCCAGGACGCCATCTACCTCGGGCTGCTGCGCGCCGAGCGCCGGGACTTGCACGCCCGGGCCGCCGCCGCGATAAGAGCAGCGTCGAGCGAACGGCTGCCGGAAGTCGCCGCCGTCCTCGGCCGCCACTACGACGCCGCCGGCGACGCCGCACAAGCCGTCCGCTACCTGGAACTCGCCGGCGACCACGCCACGGACGCGTTCGCCAACGAGGAGGCGATCGCGTCGTTCCGCGCGGCACTCGCCGTCACGCAGCGGCAGGCCGAAGCCGACGCCGTGAATGCCATGGACGCCCGGGCCAGAGCGGCCGACGCCGTCCGGCTGCGGACCAGGCTCGCGAACGTGCTCTGGCGCACCGGCCGCCGCCAGGAGGCCAAGGACGAATTCCGCGCCGCGCTGCGGCTGGGCGATTCGCTCGATCCCTTGCTGCGCGCCCACCTGTACACCCGGCTGGGGCGGCTGGAGCTGACCGTGCTGGACTACGAGGCGGCGCTCGGGGCCTTCGACGCGGCCGAGGCACTGCTCGCCGGCGCCGGCGGCGACGGCGGCGTCGGCCGCGACGCCGCGACGGCCGACCAGTGGCTGGAGCTGATGATCGACGGCCGGGCCGACGTGCACGTGATGCGCTTCGAGCCGGACCAGGCGCTCGCGGTGCTCGAGGCGGCCAGGCCGGTGCTCGAGGCGCACGGCACGCCAGCCAGGAGATACGTCTTTGACCGGCTGTTCACCCAGCAGCGCCTGATCAGGAACCGGTTCGTGGTCGACGACGCCGACCTCGCGCTGCTGCAGCGCAGCCTCCGGATGGCGGAACGAACCGGGGAGGAGAAGGACCTCGGGTACGCCACGCACTTTCTCGGCTGGGGCCTGTGGATGCGCGGCGACCTGGCGGAGGCCAGGCGGCAGCTGGAGAACGCGCACGACATGGCCGAGCGCATGGGAGAGACCTTCCTGCGTGCCGTCAGCCTGCACACGCTCACCCTGACCGCGCTCCGCCAGCACGACACGGAGGCGGTCCGCGGCCTCCTTCCGCGAGCCGCCGCGGCAGGTGAGGACGCCGACACTCCGCTGACCTCGGTCATGGCGTGCCGAGCCTGGCTCGCCTGGCAGGACGGCCACCCGGACGAGGTGATCAGGCTGGCGGACCAGATCGCCGGCTACCAGCCGGCCACGATCAGCATCATCGGCGCCTATCGGTGGGTGTACTTGTTCCCGCTGATCGCCGCGCGGCTCGGCAGCGGAGCGGTCAAAGAGGCGGTAACGGCCGCGCGGCAGGTTCTCGATCCCGGGCAGCAAGCGCTCCCCGGCGACCTGACGGCCGCGCTGCAGGAGGCGACCGAAGCCTGGGACCGCGGCGAACCAGACGCGGCCCGGGAGCACCTGGAAGCCGCGCTGCGACTGGCCCGCGACCGCGATTACTTCTGACCGCGCTACATTGACGGCACAGGATCAGCGGCAAACCGGAGGGCGGACGCGATGCGCGTAGGGATGATGCTCGGGTACGCGGGCGGCTTCAGCGAGGCGGTCGACGAACTGGCCGACTTCGAGCAGGCCGGCCTGGACATCGTCTTCGTGCCCGAGGCGTACTCCTTCGACGCGGTCAGCCAGCTCGGCTTCATCGCCGCGCGCACCACGCGGCTGGAGATCGCCTCCGGCATCCTGCCGATCTACTCCCGCACCCCGGCGCTGACCGCGATGACCGCCGCCGGCCTCGATTTCGTGTCCGGCGGCCGGTTCACCCTCGGCCT
>Ga0335073_10011315_pt1 | contig 12522 bp, 11 predicted proteins | sample Lox_Sample_22_FD_207093 | JGI IMG/M metagenome (GOLD analysis project Ga0335073, IMG submission 207093) | Soil microbial communities from Loxahatchee National Wildlife Refuge, Florida, United States - Lox_Sample_2.2 | ecosystem: Environmental > Terrestrial > Soil > Wetlands | place: USA...
ACACCCAGATCTTCGACCATACCATGAGGCTCATCTTCATGACGCCGCATCGCCGAGCCTCTCGGACGAGCCACGGTGTCGAACACTGGACAATGGCTCCGTTGTCTGTACATACAATGCATGTGGGTCCCAATTTCGTCGCCGATGGGACTTGACAAGGCACCATAGAGCTGTTCATCTACGGGCCGGGATATTTGTTTGCCGATCCCCTGGCTGTCCTCGAGCTTCCAAGGGGTTTCCTAGGAAAGATAAGAGAGACGAGCATGAGAAAAACGTCCATGGCATGTAGAACAATTGAGAGCTATCTTGGTCGAGGATTTGGAGGGATTATCGCCAAAACCACGGAATGACTAATGCGGAATTTTGATGATCATTGAACATTATACAGGCAAAGCATTGCAAAATGATAAGGTGGTGGTACTTTCCTTATATACATAGCGATCCCCGCGATACAGAGAAATGAAGACTTTTAAATAATGTACCACCGGTGTATGGTAGTGTGGGTATCTCTACACACTCTCGTCCACAGTGTGTGTAAATGCTGGCGAAATCTACACTCCCACATGAATGAACGGCATGCTGGCAACAAGAAGGTCGGCGCCAGGGACAGCCTTCTAGGAGTGCTGGGCGCGAGCTCTTCCAGGAGCGATACAGAATCAACCCATGCATAAGGATGCCTGTACAACGCTGTGATGGTTGTATGGACATCACTGGGCTCTCGTTCGCTTGATAAAGTCCGGAATACTTGCTCTGTACTAATGCAGGACGAGCGCGTTGGTCTAATGCTCCCCCATCCAGTGTTGGATAGGTTTCGGCGGCTCCGTTGGGGCGAATTTAAAGTCTCTGATAGATGTCGCTGAAGGGCGTGTGAGCAGCCAGCCATGGCTGTGAAATCGGTTCCTCGTAAGACGCTGAAGTTGATCGAGATGACTCAGGTACCAATTGAACCGCGGGTTCGACATCTGGCGTTAGATATTGTGTCCAGGAGCGTGACAAGGCCTTCCTCGTCCTAGAAGCAAGATTCGCGTCCATTTGCCAGACTCATTTGCTCCAGGCAATTCCTGTACCACCGTTTGCCCGTCAAATGTGGATGGTTCACTTGGAGCCTTTGTGGTGCCGAAATGGATTTATTTTGGAGTTCCAGAAGTGTTTCACCTCGCGCTGAGGCGACTTGAACCACGTGTGCAGTATCCGCCCGCGTAGGGACCCACACGACTCACTCTCTGACTGTGCGGTGATGGAGTGCGCGGTGACGGGCTCTGGGTGCTCTGGCTTCAGAGTCTGGATCTCAAACTGTTGTTTCCATACTCTCCATAGCTGGGCAGACTTCGACTGCTGGTCCTCTAACTGGGAGGTCTTGGACGGCAAGGCCTCTAACTGCGATGACTTGGACTGTTGAGCTATGAACTGCTGTAGCATAGCCTCCGTCGCCATGATATGATCACTGTAAACATCTTTTGCTTCCCAGATCGTCTTTCCATCTTTACCCTCCCATTCTGGATCCGCTCCGTATCGCAATAATATCTCGGCCATTTCTGCGCGACAGTATTGAAAGAGATTGGGGATCGGAGTACAGAGACTTGGACAAAGTGCATATAGCCACAGTTTTTTCAGTCCGTAGTAGTCCATTGGGTCGGATTTCAGCTTATCTTGAACATAGAACGCAAGCTGATTCATGGTAGCGTAATGGAACAACTCCTTCTCTGAGGGTTTCACAGGCAATCTATGCACCGTACCTTCCCATTCTTTGACTAATGTGCGGCACGAGTCGTAGCCAGTGAGTTCAGCATTCTTGATCCAAAAGCAAGTCTGATACACGTCGCGATAAGTACAATCTGGAGAAGTTTTCAATCGCATAAGACCAACTTGGTACCAAGATGCCGAAAGATTGAAATCTTTTGGCGTTGCTTCCAAAACTTGGTGCCAGATATCATCTCGTAACAGGAAGTCTTTGACGGTTCTGTGTAGGTAGTCGAACTGGGCATCAGGGAGGTAATTTGAACTCTGAACTTCTATGAGGCCTTTGCAAGCGTGGTCAACACGGCGACGCATTCGATTCGCCATGCCAACCTTGCGATCCATGGGAAGCTCACCAATGACATGTGCGAAGACCCGAGACTGATCTTCGTCTGCGAAAGCAAGATCTATCAGTGATCCGCCTGTGTATTGCTGGAATTTGTTGAACGTCTTGGAGAGTTCTACAAACTGGATTACACGGGACGCATTTTCGAATAGCTGTCTGTCTTGAAAGTTGAGCATTTTGCGGAACAAGGCCTCGAGGTCAGTCGGCAGAGTATGAAGTCGTCTGTCCAGATCCTGCAATCGATCTCCTTGCAGTAGTCCTTTCATTAGCTCTTTTGTGACTAGAACCACCCACAAGAAAACGCCAGATGCTCTTATGGTGACCTTGCCAATAAGTTCGCTGGCATACTCTGGCTCTGCTTGCTGTAGATCAAGAAATCCTTGGTTGCCGCCAAGTTTGTCAGATACATAACGATGAATGTCAGGCGCCGTCAAATGCTCCATTCGAAGGTTTGGCTTTTGGTTGTACGCGTCTTCGAATACCATCCATGGACGGCTGGACACACATGCCTTGATATGCTGCCATTGCGAGAATGTTTGCACGAGGCTAATAAGCTCTGCATGGTCTCCAACAAACTCGTCCAATCCGTCGATTAGAAACAGTATGCTGTGAGTATCCTTTGTGAGGTCGAAAAAGGCATGCAGACAAGTGACCATCTCTGCCCATTCCCAAGCTTTGTCATCTTGTCCGAATAGCCTTGACATGTCCCAGCGGCGTGGTGCGACTCGAGAAATGAGCTCTCTCCCTTGCAACAAGCAGTCGTATAACAGCGTCCGGATAAGGCCTTCTCGCGAAATTTGCAATCCTGTACCGGCATTCCAGAAGAAGAACGAGGCTAAAATCAGTTTCTTTTCTGGCATTCGTTGGCGTGCAATGCTAATTGTCCGCGGATCTGAGCGAAGGAACTTTATTAGGGTCGATTTCCCAGACCCTGCTTTTCCAGTAACCCAGTACAGTGCCTCACTAGAGAGTAGCCATTTCGAGAAGCTAGAGAAAGTTGCTTGGTGCTCTCGGGGCTCCTCAAATACCCACTCGAATGTCTTTTGATGAGCCGACTCCACACTGTCGTGGCGACGCGATATTTCCGCAAATTCAATTGTATCAAGAACGGCTTCTTCAATAACTCTCGCGGTGGTTGGGTCTGTGTCCTGGACAATTCGAAGAACCCGAGGCATAGGCCTTTTGCTTGTCCGCCGTTCCTCCTCGCCATACGCAGCCTTGAGAATCGGGAGCCACTCGCTGTACTGATTAGGTAGCAATTGTGACTCGATGATTGGTACTTGAACGGGCAGGCCAGAGAAATTCTTCGCACCGAAAGTTCTATGCCGAATATCAAACCCTCGTGAACTAGATGAAGTCAGAAACAGTGTCGTTGACAGTTTTCCAACCGCAAACTCTTACTAGAGCAGCACAATTAGATAAGTACATATTTCGAGCCTGTAATCGTTCAGTTGCTTTTGAAGTTGCTCTCTCTCCGAGGCTCCCCATGCGCTTTTGATGTAGACATGGAGGCTACGTAGTGGTTCGTGAGCTTTAGAGTTGCCTCGGACTTTTTGTAAGGAATGCGCCATTTGTATCGCAACTTCGCTACATCCATTGAGAGTCGCCGCGAGCCCCGCATCGATGCGACCGCCCCGAGCTCCTGAGTTTAGTATCTTATTCCATTGTTGAAGGCTATCGGTGATGTCTGAGAGCTGCTTGACTGATTTGAGAGAGCCGGACTCCCGGATTTCGATGACACCTTTGATCAGATCGCTAGCAAAGGAGATGAACTGAACTACACCGGAAGCAATGCCAAACGCCGTTGCAGGGTCCATATTCGGCCGTCACGACTGGGATCGCGAGTTATAACGACATTACACATTTCAAACAACTCGAACGGATAGGTGAAAAGATGCTGGGCTGATGACTGATGTACTGATTGATCAGGCTATCATTTCAGCAAATTCGACCTGCGTCTAACTTCCAACGAAATCAAACATTCGACGCCCCACATTTGCTGCGCCACGTTATCCTTTTTCTCGAAGACTGCAGTGGACGATACACAGTAGAGACACGGATATGAAAGGTACAAATTATTTCAACTGGCTGCAGAAGATCGAGCGCATGAAATTCACATTACGACTCAGTACAGGCCGATCGATGTCCTACTTATCAAACCACTCTGTTACACGACGAGCGAAGCATTTTCCCGAGCGAGGATGAGACTAAGAGAGGGAGTGATTACCGCAGCGCCTGTAGCGTGGTGCTTGCCGCTTCAAATGCGCTGGAGCCAATTCACAGCAGACTAGCATACTCTAAGGAATTTTGGAGTTGAGAGTGCGCGATTCGCGCAGCAATTTCAGCCAGTTGATATTGCTCAACAGAGAGCCGATATGGAGGAAGTGCAGATTGCCTAACAAGTTACCAATACGATGTAAGATTAACTAGTTAGTCGGTTTATATTGCGCTACATAAATCAACGCCTCCAACACTCGTAAGTTTCGAGTGAGGCTCTAACAAACCAACCTTGGTCTCTACTTGCCAAGCCGAGTTGGTGCGGGCCCCGGTAACTAAGCGTCCTGGGAATCGTGCAATTGGCTGTCAGATTCTCGTTTGCATGCGCGCAAACTCATTACGGCCGCTTTTGAGCCAAGCGTGCCATTCGCTGAAAACTGCTGTCGACAGGCTGACCAAATGCGCGGCGCCAGCCCGTTTCGTGGCCACACTGGCGGTTTACCGACTGTGGACTCGGACTCATGTGAAAGGCTGAAGTATAGCGCGGAAGAATCTACAAGCTCGAACTTGTGACTAGTTGAAGGTGAAGATAGCATAGTCGTGCAACGCTGTTGTGGGGTCGAGTGAGGACCGGGCCGTCGGCCGCACGACAGGAACAACTTTCCAGCAACGCTTGCACGGCACGCGGCCTGCAAGACGACCAGAGGAGCACAGCATGGTCAATGCGCGCGCAGAATAGCACATTGAGGACGTTCGCTTCGAGAAACGCAAAGCGCGCCATTCAGACTAGTGGTGCTGGTAGCCTCGCGCTTTATATCGATCCTCTGACGCGGAGGGTAGCAGCGGCGCCCAAACGTGAGCGTCCTCGCGAAAGCACCACCCGGAGAGGTCTCTCAAGGCTCCAATAGCGGTAATACACGCTTCTCCTCCTTCTTCTTCGTCAAAATCTTTGATTGCCTTCATTTGATGCCATTTTTAGGCCCAAGAGACCACGATCTTGCGGCGACGATGGGCTTCTCTGTCGGATGCTGAAACGGCCCCTGAATTGTTTCTCAGCCCTATTCATACCCCTGACATCAACTCTCTGAATAGGCTGAGCTTGCTCCTGTAGCAATTGCCCGTGCTCTTTGGTTACACCTCTGGGACGAGTATAGCTCCGTAATCTCGAAGTTACATAAAGTTAGCCTTCTACCCTGCGCAACGCCTCACTACGGACCAACTACTCATCCATCTTCAATTAGTCCTTCATTATATTGCTCAAATCAGCAACAAGGCCTCCACGTCAAAATGGCGGAGGTCGTGGGCCTTACGCTTGGAATTTTGTCTCTTAGCGCTAAGTTCCTCGATCGACCCCGTCGCGCTCTATTGACAGCCTTACAAACTCTCGAAAGGAGGAGCGTCGGAGATGATAATCATGGCGAATTACCAGAGACAAAACGAGTTTCCGGCTACTTAGCAGCGCTGGTACCATCCTTTCGACCCCAGATAGAGACTATTAATCGCTTACTATTGGAAAACGATGATGACCAACTCCTCAAATTTCGGGAATCTTACATCTTTGACTGTAATATGACTGCCTTTGCTGTCAGTTGGTTCAGCATTACTCCTTCAATTGATCACGTATTGACAATGCACTCTAGGGCGCAATCATGGGCCAAGTAGCGTTGACCTCCTTGGTCCTTCCAAACCTCAGCCAAGCGCATTGGATTACACGTACCGCGTTCGTTACCAGTATCCTCGCAGGAATCGTGTCTGTATACGCTGCAGTGGTGTCGCAAAAGCTTATCGCAGGCTTGACATCAGCAAGACAGATTCGAGCATGGCTTACCATACCTCTTCCGCACAACTTCCGACTCTGGATTCGCGATCTAGAGAAGCACCTACACAATATGGAAATGTTGCGTGATTATCACTTTGCTCGCATCAATAAAGATAGGCCGGAGCATCTGGGAGATATCGAGGCTGAAGAGTTCAAAGCGAGTCTCATTCCTCGCGAGGCATCATCTGCTGCTGTCATGGTCCTTGGAGCTCCGTCAATTTTGTTAGGATTTTCACTTAGTATGTTTCTCCTGGGCATGGGACTCTATCTCTTGTTTGTGTGGGTCAGAAATCTCGATCCATTGACTACAAAGGACGCTTCTCGCGACGTCTTCATTTTCTATGCGGCAGCTACACTCTCATTGCTGCTTTTTTTCGCAATACCTCTCGGGATCAAAAAGGGCGAATCTGAAAAGCAGGATCTTAGTGACCGGATTCTACATCGCATTTATATGCTACGGAGAATAGAATCTACACATACACGGCCTGTATATATGAGAGAGGATAGTACACGGCAAGAGAGCTTGGACCTTAGTTCATCGTTTCAAAGGCTTTCAGAGGCTCTGGCCAAAGCCATAGAGGTTCAAGAGGCTGTTACGAAAGCCAAGCAAGATGAGTTACGTTATCTGGGAAAGACGCATTCTGCTTCAGCATACGCAATACCGGATCGATAAAGCCAGCCATGCATACTGGTATAGTTGGGCATTCTTGACCTTTACCGGTATTGTGTTGCGCTTTCGGAGTAAGGATTAGATTGAATTGAGCCTCGACTTCGAATATATAGATGGTTCTGCATCTGGGTGAGATAGTTTGATGCCCCGCCCTAACGTAGAGTTCTCACCTCAATATGAGAAAATCCTGATATCATCGTTTATCATCCTTTCGAAGAGAAGTTGATTCACTTCATAATCATCCGAGACTGCCATCTAGAAACGCCACACCGCATTTTGCAGTGATTATTTCAGCTCCCCAACCTTTGTACATATCCAGCATGACGCATAAATGTTGACACTGAACACCAATTAGCATCGAGTCAAAAGCAAGAACAAGCGAAGAAGAGAGACTCACCGGTCAACACATGTCCCAGCTTTCCTCGTTCCATAGCACCTACGCTGAAAGCCCAGCTGCTCAAACTTGGGGATATACCATGGCTCCAATGCGACAGATTTCAGTAAGACCCGCCCTCCCATCGTTAACGCCTCGTTCAATGCCCGAATTTGTGATTCAGCTTCTGTGCCTTGCGGATCAAGTCTATCCATCGCATCCACAACTACTGCAATGGTCAATGTTCCCGGACTAATCCGTGCAATAATTTCACTCATCTCGTCGGTGTAGATCCGCAATCCGTCAAAGGCATAGGCCTGCGAAAGCTCCTTGTGACTGCTCGGCTCCAGGTAATCGGGGTGACAACTGCGGCTGTACCTCCCCAGCAAGCAAGGAAGATAGTAGTGATTGTCCTCGCCCAGCAATGTGGTCCGCGCAATGGGATCCAGTGCGTTCGCCACGTATTCCCGGAGCGCGTTGTCCGCCGATGAGCTTCCATGGGAGACGGCATCCTTCTCAATCATCGCGCGCTGGTGCTTGGGCATGCTCCACGGCGACTTCTTATTGCCCAGAATGACGGAATGCAACGCGAGGTTCAACGCGACGCTGCGAACGCTTCGATCCCAAACATCCTTCTGCTCATCGAGCGTGCGGGCCTCCGCAAGTCGATTCGCGGCGGAGCTCCGGCCGGTCAGGAGCAGACGCCATTTAGCTAAATTAAGTACGTTACGCGCTCCAGAATAGAAGAGGCCTCGGCCGGCGAAAATTTGAGGCCCCTGGCTCAGCCAGAATTGGCAGGCGTGGCTTGACATGCGCGGGCTGAGCTTATCCATAAGGACCTTGCGGAAGTTGGCCTCCTTGCCTTCGCCGAACAGTTTCCAGACACCGCCGTAACTGAGCGCCTGAAACGCGGCAACTTTAAGCTCGAGAAGGTGGTTTTGTACAGGGTTAAGGTCGACGGCATAGATGTGCTTCGGCTTTTGGAGGACGAAGGAGAGGATGTTATCACCGGCACTCGTAGGTGCAAGAATGACGTCGTTAGGTTGGATTGACAGGATTCGTGCATCTGCACGGCTGTCATCCCAGGTCATGGCGAAGATATGTTTGTTGTCGAAGTTCTTGTACTTTTGGAGCCGGTCATTATAGAAGGCTCGCCAGTTGTGGTTCTGATACCAGAAACTAGGGAGAGGAAGGTTCGAGTGTTTGAGGTCTGGTTGTGCTTGGAGCCATGAAACATCTAGGTCCTGAGAAGGAGCATCTTTTGAGCAGCCAATCCAGATGTAATAGGGGATCCTGAGGCTGGGTAACATTGCGTTTCGTAGGTTAATGCTGAGTCTGGTTCCAAATCGGTATTCGAGATAGTCACGGCGCCCAGAATCCAGCCAGACACGATCCAAATCGAACCAAGCTCTCCAGAAGGTGCGGTTAAGCCAGGTGCAATGACGGCCCAACAATCCGCCATCGTAGTTTCGACCCTGAAATTCGACCTGACCTTGCGCGTAGAAGTCGACCACCCCGATAATACCGGTAACGGATAGGAGCGACACGATGGAATCGACGACATGGTAGTATTCGGGAATCATGGTAAGGGAATAGCTCATCGTAATCAGGTCCGCACCCTTAGCGGCCTTGCTGTTCTGTTCATCCAGCCCTTCATATTTCTGAAGATTAAAGTCCCGACAATCAATGCATACCAGTTTGATGTTACTCCAACCTAGCTTCTTGAACCGAGCTTCAGCGACTTTTAGCAGCGATGGGGAGAGGTCAACGAGGTAGACTGCGCGGAAAAAGGTTTCGACGTCTAGGTGTTTGCCCATTTGCTCAATGTTCCAGCCAGTGCCTCCACCAATCTGCAGAAATCAGTTGAGAAAGCTGTGATCGCTGTAGAGAGACGGACGGACTGACATCAACCCAAACTGGCTTTCGCGCAAAGGTCTTGTGCTTCAATTGCGCGGCCACAAGCTCGATCATATCATCACGGCCTCGCAAAAGAGTGGTTCGAGTGGTATCATAAGCTTCAGCCTGGCTCTTGTAGAAGCTTTCCAGAGCTTCCTGCTGGCTGCCATTGCCGTCACCGGTGTGAGGTTTGAGGAAGCTGCCGTAGATGAAGCGCAGGTACGAGTGCAGCGTCCCGGGCATGATCAGCTTCGGTCGGACGAAGCCAACGATGACAAGGACTGCAAGCAGAAGGAACAAGCTAATTCCAACCAGAGAAATGCTCCGGGGTGATTCCTCAGGAAGAGACATATGGATGCACGCGAACGTGAAGGCAGAGCGAAGGAAGAATGAAGGTTTGGAAACGAGTGTCCTCAAGTCAACCGCCGCACACTCGTAACTTTGTGCTGCTAAGTCCCACCGCCAGCCGCGCCACGTTGAAATTTTGAGATTTACTATTGGCTGATGAGAGCAGGCTACGCTGTTGAGGTACAGTACTACGGTGAGCGCTGCATTCCGTGCTAACTAGTAATGGCTGCAAGGCACATGAGGTGGGGCCCAGAGGACCCTGAATCCGGGCGGGATTCGGCGTGTTAATGTTATATGGTTTCCCTTTAGCTTCCCAACTTCGTGTAATTGTTGACTCATTGCTTCTAATTCTCTCGGGAACTTCCAGACCGGCGGATGGAAGAGCAACCAGGTTCCTCGCAACAATGCGTATGAGATCCTCGATATCAACAGCAAGCGGAAGGAGAACAAGGAGAAGGAGAACGGACTCTTGAATAGACATCGCTTGGTGGGAAACTTAACTGATACCACCAACATTGCTAGAAAAGAAAAAAATGTCGCAAGTAGGGTCGGAAACATCTTACAGCCTGTTACTGATATCAGCGATCGTTTTCTGTATCACAATTTTGTTCTCACAATCTTCTGCATAACATTCGTGCTAATCTGATGCTAGGTTTCGCTTCTCATCGAATGGGGTCGAAGTAGCCACATTCTCGGTCAGGTCACTCCCTGCAGCTGCAGCAAACTTTTATCGGGCGTTGGTGTCAACTGCCCGTTCTACGGACATATGGCAGAGCGGAGGGCGTCGTTTGCATATAATCTGACGAATCGTCCTTCATTTGAACTTCTCTGAACGCCCGATCCGATGAATTCTTCAGTCCAAGTACTGTATAATAAGATGGCAATCTCTTCGCTGAAATATGATCCCAGGTCAACTTTCTTCTCGCACTTCAATGCTTCTCTAAACTATCCTGCCTTTTTCATACATTACTTCTTTCTCAAGTCCAGCTGCCATCGAGATGAATGCGTTTTCTCCTTCCGAGTGTTTCTTCGCAATGGAGGAGATGATTCATACAAATATTGAAGCGACGGGCCTTGACACCATTAATACGGCTGGGCTGACGCCATCTTCAGACGCTTCGGTTCGCTCATCTTTCGTGTCTACTACCAGAAGTACCACTAACAGTTGAAGGGTGCGGGACTAGGCTATACGTCGTGGCTCGATGCGCCTACCACCAACGGTATATTCGCAGATTCGACAGGCCTGCCCAGCTTCGCCAGTGCAGTGTCGGCCCTCCCTCAACTAGGCAGAATGACCTCTCCATGTGTTGATATGTCACACGGAGTGCAAGAGGGAGTATCCACTAACGAAAATCAATCCTTACTCCCACGCTCTCCGGAATACATATTCACTACCCACATAACGGAACCATCTGCGTTATTGATTCCAACTGTGGAAGAGCCGTACCTCTACACCACCATGTACGTATTCGACATCGATTGTATGCCACTAAGCACTGACAGGGCCGGGGTGGGGACTGATAACGACAAACAATGTACAGTAACTCCATTCATGGCGTGCCCGACTTCAACACTGGCTCTCTGTTATAAGCTCTACCAACGTTATAAGAAGTGTATGGCCAAATAAACCCTGGCGAAGGTAAAAGCCCCTATCTAAACACAAAATCCAAGCATTTAAAAATAATTCAACCGTCGAAATCTTTCCCCACCAGCCGGCATATATTATAGGTCAACATCGGCTACCAATCTATGCGGAAATGCTGATGCCAGGCAGCTTTCCCATTTCGACCCTGCTTGTCAGCTGCCACTGGGACCGGAGTCAAGTGTCTATCCATCTTCGCTCAATAGTCTTCCTTATTCCTTTCTTCATGGCAATACTACCCGGCTGGAACTTTTACCTGCCTTTCCAATCTCAGAACAACAAGCATCGCAACAGCCAGATTCCCAATTAGCTCCAGGTTACATTGGCTCAGTTTGCGTGGGTTCCAGTCAATATCTCGCAGAGGAAGTGGCCGGGAGCTCACGGCGGGATGCTGGACAGAACCAGCTCTACAGCGCAGTAATATCAAGACCCAGTCATCAGTCACAGTTTCGAACATTGGGCAAGGACTCTCTCGAATGCACCTACGACAATTGTGGGTCTCTATTTCGCCGCCACTGGGACCTAAAACGACACCATACAACGGTTCACTTGCGAGCGGGAACGTTTGTTTGTGGGTTCAATGGCTGTGCCCGAAGCACTAGGGGTTTCTCCAGGAAAGACAAGAGGGATGAGCACGAGAGACACGCCCATGGGAAGCGCAGGTACCAGGACAGCGGGGAGGCCTCCACGTGTTCGGTGGACAGGTCGAGGAGACATTGTGCAAGGCGACGGAAGAACTGAAACAGAGGTTGGCATAATTGAGGAGCCCAGTCTATGATTGCGCAACTCCATGTGGTAATGGTTCACATACCGGTAGCTGGAGAGATGGCTAAAGATTCGTTGATCGCAGTCTGCTTTGCATGTGCAATGGATTTATTTAACAAGTGAGGTTTAAGAGCCCTTCACATGCCTTGGTGCCGTGTAACTTTGTTTCAAGGGACAACGATCGAGAAAGTACTGGCAAGACGCTCGATCACTGTTAAGCGAAGCGTCCATGGTGCAGTGTGCGCGCTATATCAGATTCTAGCCAAAATTCAATGTCCTTAACGCTTTATTCGCGTTTCCATGGTATCGCCCCGCTCGCTGTGGCGTATTCAGCCGTCAAGCCTCACAACGGCAGAGAGTGCGATCAGAGTTATCGTACTGAAAGTTTATATCACTATATTATTTTTTTACAGGAGAATTTGGTGATTATACTCACCAGAGGGGCTTTTTGATAATATAGGCCGAGATTGAATCTGTGGCGAAGGAGATGCTTTAACAGAGTGATGGCTACAACCGAATAAAGAAAAGCTTAATTAGCTTCGTGAGAAGAATATCTCAATTATCGATGGCAGAATGGGCTTTATCATTGGAACTTTTCTCCAATATTAAACCTTCTATCTATCATGGCAGCGAATCTATGCCATCTTCACATCAACGCCAACCTAACCGAGCATCATGCCTTTGTTCGAGTATTATCCAGTTTCATCAC
>Ga0335073_10011316_pt1 | contig 12521 bp, 10 predicted proteins | sample Lox_Sample_22_FD_207093 | JGI IMG/M metagenome (GOLD analysis project Ga0335073, IMG submission 207093) | Soil microbial communities from Loxahatchee National Wildlife Refuge, Florida, United States - Lox_Sample_2.2 | ecosystem: Environmental > Terrestrial > Soil > Wetlands | place: USA...
TTGGTGAGCGCCTGAGCCGCAGCGTCGCTCGATCTCCTCCGCCGAGACGATCCGTGGCCGCGCTCGCTTCAGCCACTGCTCGCGCGCCGCGGGCGCCGTGGCCCAGACGTCTTTCACAGCCTTGGCCCGTCTTCCGCGCAGTGCCTCGAGCACGGGGTTGCGCCCGTAGATGATCACCCGGCAATCATCGCGGCAACAGCTCGAAGCCGTCGGCTCCGTCGCGCACGTCCCAGCCCCGCGCCGCGATCTCATCCCGCAGCCGGTCTGAAGCCTCGAAGTCGCGCTGCGCGCGTGCCTGCTCGCGCTGCTGGGCCAGCTCGCGCACCTCTGGCGGAGCCTCAGGTACTGCGTCGAGCAGACTCTCCAAGCCCAGCACACTGAGCATTTCGCGCAAGTGCTCGTCGCCGCGACCCTCAGCATCGCTGGCGATCGCCTGGGCTATCCATTCGTTGAGGAAGCCAAGCGCCTTCGGCGTATTGAAATCGTCTGCCAGAGCGTCAAAGAAGCATTCGCGCAAGGGCTGCAGGTCTGAGCGCGAGGGACCCGACTCCAGGCGACGGCCCGCCTCACGGATGCGTGTGACGTTCGCGCGCGCCTGCTCTAGCGCGGTGTCCGAGAACGACAGCGGCTGACGGTAATGGCCCGAGACGAGGTACATCACCACAGCCTCGGTCCCGTACTCCTCGACGACCTCGTGCAGCAGGGCGATGTTGCCGACCGACTTTGCCATCTTCTCGCCCGTGAACTGGATCATCCCGTTGTGCATCCAGATCCGCGCGAGCTCCCCCTCGCGTGCAGCGCGCGTCTGCGCGGCCTCGTTCTCGTGGTGGGGGAAGACGAGGTCCGAGCCGCCGCCGTGGATCGCGATCGGCAGCTTCAGGAGCTTCTCGGCCATCGCGGAGCACTCGATGTGCCAGCCCGGCCGTCCCTCCCCCCACGGCGAGGGCCACTTGGTGTCCTCGCCCGGCTTGTGCGCCTTCCACAGCGCGAAGTCGAGGGGGTCCTGCTTGCGCTCGGCGCCCTCGACCCCCTCGCCCTGGTCCATGTCGTCCACGGTCCGGTGGGAGAGGCTGCCGTAGCCCTTGTCGGAGCGCACGCGGAAGTAGACATCGCCACCGGCCTCGTACGCGTGGCCGCGCTCGATGAGCGTCGCGATGTGCTCGACTATCTCATCGATCGTCTCCGACGCGAGTGGCTCGTGGTCGGGGCGGCCGATGCCGAGCGCGTCGGTGTCGGCGCGGTAGAGGTCAGTCATCTCGACCGCTAGCTCGGCGCTCGCCCGGCCCTGCGCCTCGGCGGCCGTATAGATCTTGTCGTTGATGTCCGTGACGTTCACGACCAGGCTCACGTCGTGGCCCTCGTGCTCCAGGAACCGCTTCAGCAGGCTGAAGACGACGAACGGGCGCGCGTTGCCGATGTGAATCCGGCTGTAGACCGTGGGGCCGCACGCGTAGATGCCGACGTGCCGTTGCTCACCCGGCCCGGGCGCCACCGGCTGAAGCGATTTCAGTTCGCCGGTGAGGGTGTCGTGGATCTGGACGCGACGCATGGCCGCGCAACCCTAGCGCTCGCGCAGGCTCGCGACCGCCAGCGCCGCGACGCCCTCACCACGTCCGACGAAGCCGATGCCCTCGCCGGTGCTCGCCTTCACATTCACGCGCTTTGGTTGGACCTGAAGCACTGCTGCCAGACGCTCGGCGATTTGCTCGCGGTGCGGAGCGAGCTTTGGGCGCTCCATCACGACCGTGCAGTCCACGTTCAGGACGTCAAAGCCAGCGTTGTGGGCGCTCTCTACGACATCAGCCAGAAGCTGCATCGAGTCCGCTCCGCGCCAGCGCTCGTCCGTATCGGGGAAGTGCTGGCCGATGTCGCCGAGCCCCGCGGCGCCGAGCACAGCGTCGGTCACCGCGTGCGCGAGCACGTCGGCGTCAGAATGGCCCTCCAGACCCAACTCGCTCGGAAGCTCGACGCCGCCGATCACAAGGCGCCGCCCGGCGGCGAGCCGGTGTGAGTCATAACCGATCCCGACGAACGCGCTCATGGCCTGGCTTCGCTCACGTCCCGACTTCGCTCACAGCTCGCCCTCGCCCTCGCCGATCGGCACCTGACGGCGCGAGCGGTGGTCGAACACCGTGAGTTCGCTCACGCCCATCTGTGCGAACAACTCCCGCGCGCGCGCGTAATCCGCGCCGATGTCCTCGGGACGGTGAGCGTCGCTGGATAGCGCGACGGGCGCTCCCGCTTCCAGGCACATCTCCAGGAAAGCGGGGGCCGGGTAGAGCTCCTCCACCCGCTTGCGTAGGCCCGCGGTCGAGACCTCGACCGCGATTCCCGACTCGGCGATCCCGTCCATCGCGAGCTCGTAGTAGCGGCGCAGGTCGCCTTCGGGCAGCGGCCTCTCTTTGCCCCACACCTTCACGAGGTCGGGGTGGGCGAGCACGTCGAACATCCCGCTCCGCGCCGCCTCGCCGATCGTTTCGAAGTAGCGCTTCCAGATTTCCTCGACGCTGCGCCCGGAGTCCCAGACGCTGTAGTCGTCCATGTCCACGGCGCCATCGCGGATGAAGTGCACCGAACCGATCACATAGTCGAAGTCGCGCGCGGTGAGCAGATTGACCATCCGGTCCTCGCCCCCGGGCACGAAGTCGGCCTCGATCCCTAGGCGCAGGTCGGTTTGCTCGCGCACGAACGCGCAGTACTCGTCGATGTCGTCTATCGCAAAGCCCTCCCAGAACGGGTGGCGCCATACCTCGAGTGCCTGGCGAAAGCGATAAACGTGCTCGGATACGCCCAGCTCCGCGATGCCCCGATCCTCGGCGGCCTCGCGGTAGCGCTCGACGTTCGCGGGCGTGAAGTACTGCTCGGCGCGCGCGTCGAGGTCGTCGGGGCGCAGGTGGACGTGGTAGTCGGTCAGCATCTGGGGTCTGTGCGGCTGCTCGGAGCGCCGCCGCGATTCAAGCAGGATCGTCGGCGTCGGCGCGACGAGCGAGCAGGTCCTCCGCACGCTGGAGATCCGCGGGCGTCGTCACCTTCAAGTTCTCTTCGGCGATTGGCGCCACGACCACGCGCCCGCCCGTGCGCTCGATCAGCCACGCATCGTCGGTCGCGCTCGCGAGCACCTCGACCGGCGCGGCGAGCGCACGCTCCAGCGCGGCCCGGTGAAAGACCTGCGGCGTCTGTACCGCCCATAGGCTGCCGCGATCAAGCGTCTCGAGCACGCCACCGTCCTCGCCGAGCCGCTTGATCGTGTCGGTCACCGGGGCCGCCGCGATCGCCGCGTCCGCCCGATCGTCGGCCTCAAGAGCACTCAGGACGCGGCGGGCGATCGTCGCGCTCAGCAGCGGGCGCGCCGCGTCGTGCACGAGCACAGGACCCAGCGGCTCGGCGACCTCCAGGGCGCAGCGCACCGACTCCGAGCGCGAGGCGCCGCCCTCGACTGCGATCACGCCCTCGCCGCAGATCGGCGGTAGGCCGGCGCCCGCAGGCAACGCGACGACGATCTGCTCAATCTCCTCCATAGCTTCAAGCGCCCGAAGCGACCAGCCCAGCAGTGGGCGTCCGCCCAGCTCGACCAAGGCCTTCGGTCGATCAGCGCCAAGGCGCTCGCCGCTCCCCGCGGCCACGATCAGCGCAATCGCCATCTGCCGGCGGTCTTCTCACCTGGATGACGAGACTGCCGCGCACGCTCCAGAGACACCCGTGGGGCGCTGGAGCGTGCGCGATAGCCCGTCAGTCGGCCGCAGCTCCCGCGAGCTGGCTCGACGCCGACGCGGCGAGCAACTCGTCGAGGTAGCTCTCGGCCTCTTCCTCATCCTTGTCGAGCGCGTACATCAACTCGGAGGCGAGGATCTTCTTCGTGCGCGTGAACATCTGCTTCTCCCCCGTCGAGAGACCCTTCTCGCTCTCGCGAAGCGAAAGGTTGCGCACGACCTCGGCGAGCTCGTAGATGTCGCCGGTCTTGATCTTGTCGCGATTGTGCTTGAAGCGGCGGTTCCAGTTCTTGGGCATCTCGGACACCTCGTCCTGCAAGACGTCCAGAACCTTCTTCACCGTTTCTTCGTCGATCACCCGTCGCAGGCCGGCGATCGCGGCGTTCTCGGTCGGCACCCGCACCGTCATGTCGTTGTGAAGGATCTTGATCGTGAGGTACTCGCGCGTTTCGCCGAGCATCTCCATATCCTCCTTCTTCAGCACCTTGCCGGCGCCGTGGTGGGGATAGACGACATGGTCGCCGAGCTCGAACTCGATGAACTCGACTTCGTGCGTGACCTCGAGCTCGTCCTCGAGCACTTCTTCTTGCGTTGCTTGTGGCGGAATGGTGTTCTCCTTTGTTTCGGCCGCCCTTTCGAACGGCCCGTCTTCAAGTCTGCAGGAAGCGATCCACGAGGTTGATCTCCTGCAACCGGCGCAGGCCCTCGCGAATGTCCTTGGCTCTGATCTCCCCAACTCCCTCGACTGCCTCCAGCTCCGCATCCGTCGCGGCGAGCAGCTCGTCTAGCCCCCCGAACACGCTCACGATCTCCGTGACCACGAGCTTTGGCAGACGTGGTATTCGGCCCAGCACCCGGTAGCCGCGCGGCGAGACCGGGTAGTCGAGCGTGTTCAACTTGCGGTCATAGCCCAACAGCTCCGCGAGGCGCCCGAAGTCGAGCAGGTCCTGATGGGGCAGGCGACCAATCTCCTCCAGCGCCGCGGCAAACGCCTCATCGGAGTAGTCGAACAGGTAGTCGCGCACGAGCGAGGCCTTCTCGGCCGCGGTGCCAACCGTCGTCTCCTCGAGCTGCATCTCGATCAGCCGTCCCTCGCTACCCAGCTCGACGATGTAGCGCTCGATCTCCACGGCCATCCGGGTGACCAGCTCCGAGCGCTGCAGCACGGTGAGCACGTCGTGCAGCGTGGCGCCACCCTCGAACTCCAACGCGGTCAGCCGCGTGGAGACCTGGTCTAGGCGTGTGCGGTACTTGTCGAGCGTCGCGAGCGCCTGGTTGGCCTTTGCCAGGACAACCGGAATGTCCTCGAGGATGTACTTCGCGCCGTCCACGTACACCGAGACAACCTCGCGGCGCTGTGAGACCGCGATCACCAGGGCCTCAGTCTGCTTTGAGACACGCTCCGCCGTGCGGTGCCTCGTACCCGTCTCGTGCGAGAGGATCGTGGGATCGGGCATCAGCTGGACGTTTGCCATCGTGATCTTCGTCGCGTTGACGTTGAGAATGATCGCGCCGTCCATCTTCGCGACCTGGTACAGAAACGCGGGTGTGTAGTCGATGTCGAGCTTGATCCCACCCGAGTTCAGGAAGCTGAGATCTTCGGGCTCACCGATCACGATCAGCCCACCCGTGCGGGCGTGGAGGATGTTCTCGATTCCCTCCCGCAACGCGGTGCCAGGCGCAATCATCTCCAGCGCCTTCATCAACCCCGGCTCCGGCCTTACTTCTGTATGAAAATCTTCGCCGGATCTTAGAGCCACCACCCCCATTTTAGGGCATTTAGCGTTTTCTTAGCTCTCCGGACAGACGTGGGCGACGCGTCAAGCCGCCGCCTGGGCCAGACGCCCGGCCCCCTGCGGCAGCGCAAGCGCCAGCGCCTCGCGCAACGTCTTCGCCTCGCGCGCGCCCGAACCGCTGCCCACGGGCGCGATCACCCCGTCACAGCCGTGCTTCGCCGCCTCCTCGAGCCTGCGCTCGGGATGGCCCACCCAGCGCAGCTCGCCCGTGAGTCCCAGCTCGCCAAAGCACGCACGCGGCGTGCCCTCCAGAGGGACCCCACGAGCTGCGCTTGCAACCGCGAGCGCTACCGCCAAATCGCATCCGGGCTCGTCCACGCGCACGCCGCCCACGACATTTACGAACACATCCGCCCCACCGGTGCCCACGCGACCATGGCGGGCCAGGATCGCGAGCACGAGCGCCAGGCGATTGCGGTCAAGCCCCGAGACCACCCGGCGTGGCTGCTCCAGCTCCGAGGGCGCCACCAGCGCCTGCACCTCGACCAGCAGCGGCCGCGAACCCTCCATCGCCGCGAGCACCACGCTGCCAGGCGCGCGAGTTGCCTCACCCACAAAGCGCGCCGAAGCGTCGAGCACCTCGACCAGACCGCCTTGGCGCATCTCGAACAAGCCTGCCTCATTCGTGGAGCCGAAGCGGTTCTTCAACGCACGGAGCTCGCGGTAGGGCCGCTCGCGCTCGCCCTCAAACTGCAGCACGCAGTCCACGAGATGCTCCAGTACGCGCGGGCCTGCCAGCGCGCCCTCCTTCGTCACGTGCCCCACGAGGATCACCGCGGTCCCGCGTGCCTTCGCAAGCTCCATGATCCGGCTCGCCACCTCGCGCACCTGCCCAACAGAGCCCGGAGCTCCGCTCAGCTCGCCGCAGTTCAGCGTCTGGACTGAGTCGATCACGCAGGCCGCGGGGGCTTCGGCCGCGATCGCGTCGAGCACCGTGTCGAGGTCGGTCTCCGCGATAATCGGCACGCGCAGCGCGCCCGCGCCCAAGCGCTCGGCGCGCAGCCTGACCTGCTCCGCGGACTCCTCGCCACTCACGTACAGCGTGCGCTGTCCCGAGCCCTGCAAGTGCCCAAGCGCCATGTTCGTCAGCGTCGACTTGCCGATCCCCGGCGAGCCGCCGAGCAGCACGAGCGACCCCGGGACGAGGCCGCCCCCGAGCACGCGATCCAGCTCGCCGATGCCCGTGGACAACCGTTCGACCGGGCGTGCACCCACCTCGCGCAACGGCCTCGCCGCGAGCGTTGGGCGGCGCTCACGGCCATGTGAACCGCCAGACCCGCCGCGCCTGCCCTTGGCGCCGGAAGCGGGCGTCGGCAAGCGTTCCTCGACCAGCGTGTTCCATGCCTCGCAGCCCGGGCAGCGCCCATGCCACTTGGCAGATTGCAGACCGCAGTCCGAGCAGGTGAAGGCTGTTTCGCGGGCCACCGGCCCAGACTACGGACCGGTGGAGACGTGACTGCGGCTACTCGCCGCCGCCCTCGCCCAGCTCGCCGCCATCGGCCGAGGAGCTGTCCTCACCCTCGGTTAGCTCCTCGGCGGGACCGCCCTCCGCGCCGACGCCCACCGGCGTCTTTTGCTTCTTCGGCTTGACGATCGTCAGGCGGACCTCACCCTCGTCGTCCTCGCCGGCGGGCGCGGGATCGACGACGATCGTCGCGCCGGGAACGACCTGCTCGCGCAGCACGAAGTCCGCGAGCGGGTCCTCGATGTAGCGCTGGATCGCACGACGCAGCGGTCGCGCCCCCATCGCCGGGTCCCAGCCCTTCTCGACAAGCATGTCCTTCGCCTCGCCGGTCAGCTCGAGCTGCAGCTCGCGTTCGGCCATCGACTCGCGGATCCGCAGCAGCAGCAACTCGACGATCTGCTTGATCTCGTCCTTCTGCAGCTTGTGGAAGACGATCACGTCGTCAATCCGGTTCAGGAACTCGGGCCGGAAGACCTTCTTCAGCTCGCCCATGATCCGCGCCTTCATGTCGTCGTAGGTGATCCCGGTCTCATCCTCGGAGACCGCGAAGCCGAGCGGCGTGTTGCGCGCGATCTCAGAGGCCCCGATGTTCGAGGTCATGATCACGATCGCGTGGCGGAAGTCCACGGTGCGGCCCTGCGCGTCGGTCAGCCGGCCGTCCTCGAGGATCTGCAACAGAATGTTGAACACGTCCGGGTGCGCCTTCTCGATCTCATCCAGCAGCAGCACGCTGTAGGGCTTGCGGCGCACGGCCTCCGTGAGCTGGCCACCCTCGTCGTAGCCGATGTAGCCCGGAGGCGAGCCGACCAGACGTGAGACCGCGTGCTTCTCCATGTACTCCGACATGTCGATCCGGATCATCGCGTCGTCGTCGCCGAACAGGAACTCGGCGAGCGTGCGTGCCAGCTCGGTCTTGCCCACGCCGGAGGGGCCGAGGAAGATGAACGAGCCCGTCGGGCGCTTCGGGTCCTTCAGGCCCGCGCGCGAGCGGCGGATCGCCTTGGAGATCACCTCGATCGCCGGGTGCTGGCCGATCACGCGCTTGTGCAATTCGTCCTCCATCCGCATCAGCTTCTGCGTCTCAGCCTCGGTGAGCTTGAACACCGGAATGCCGGTCCACATCGAGACGATGTCCGCGATCTCCTCTTCGCCGATCGAGGGACGCTCGCCGGACTCGCCCGATTCCCACTCTTTCTCGAGCTCGCGTTTCTTGTTCGTCAACTTGCGCTCTTTGTCGCGCAGCGCGGCGGCCTTCTCGAACTCCTGCGCCTCGATCGCGGCCTCCTTCTCGCGGCGAGTCGTCTCGACCTCGCCCTCGAGCTCGCGGTTCGCCGGCGGCGAAGTCATCGACTTGATCCGCATACGCGAGGCGGCCTCGTCGATCAGGTCGATCGCCTTGTCGGGCAGGAAGCGGTCGGAGATGTAGCGGCTCGCCAGTTCGCCCGCCGCGCGCAGCGCCTCGTCGGTGATCTGCACCTTGTGGTGCTGCTCGTAGCGGTCGCGCAGCCCCTTGAGGATTTCGACCGTCTGGTCGACCGTTGGCTCGTCCACGCGGATCTGCTGGAAGCGCCGCTCAAGCGCGGAGTCGCGCTCCAAATACTTGCGGTACTCCTCCAGCGTCGTTGCGCCGATCGTCTGCAGCTCGCCACGGGCGAGCGCAGGCTTGAGGATCGAGGCCGCGTCGATCGCGCCCTCTGCCGCACCCGCACCGACGAGGTTGTGAAGCTCGTCGATGAACAGGATGATGTCACCGCGCTGGGTGATCTCCTTCATCACCTTCTTCAGACGCTCCTCAAACTCGCCGCGGTACTTCGAGCCCGCGACGAGCGCGGCGAGGTCAAGCGTGTAGATCTGCTTGTTGCGCAGCAGCTCCGGTACATCGGAGCTGGTGATCCGCTGAGCCAAGCCCTCGACCACCGCGGTCTTGCCGACGCCCGGCTCGCCCACCAGGACGGGGTTGTTCTTCGTGCGCCGCGAGAGGATCTGCATGATCCGCTCGATCTCGGTCTCGCGACCCACGCACGGGTCGAGCTTGCCTTCAGCGGCCAGCTTCGTCAGGTTGCGCCCAAACTGGTCGAGCAGCTTTGAAGACTTCTTGCCCTCGCCTGGACCCGAGGCAGAGCCCGAGCCCGACCCGCCCGACTGTCCCTGACGGCGGCCGCCTGGACCGGAGAGCATGCGGATCACCTCGTTGCGGATCTTCTCGGAGTCCGCGTCGAAGTCGAGCAGGATGCGCGCGGCGACGCCCTCGTTCTCGCGCACGAGGCCGAGCAGGATGTGCTCGGTGCCGATGTAGTTGTGGCCTAGGCTCAGCGCCTCGCGCAGCGCCAGCTCGAGCACCTTCTTTGCGCGTGGCGTGAACGGGATCTGACCAGAGGTCACCTCCTCACCGGAGCCGACGATGCGTACTACCTGAGCGCGCACACGCTCGACGGTGATGTCCAGGCTCTCCAAGACGCGAGCCGCCAGACCCTCCTCCTCGCGCAGCAGCCCGAGCAGGATGTGCTCAGTACCGATGTAGTTGTGCTTGAGCGTCCGCGCCTCCTCCTGCGCGAGAACGACCACCTGCCTGGCCCGTTCTGTGAATCGCTCGAACATGCTTGATTCCTTCCTGCGAGGACGGCTCCTCGAGAGTGGCTATGTGGTCCGGTCTAGGCCTTTCTGGACGGGATCCAGGCCTGAGTCGCAGTCTACCAACCGGTCATCCGGCCCCGTGAGGGTCAAATCGTCATCGCGGGCGCCCGGCTTGAGCGATGCAGAACGCCGAGTCTCTGAGCAGGGCTTTTGTTCAGTCGCGCATCGCGGGGAACAGCACGACCTCGCGAATCGAGTCTCGGCCCGTCAGCAACATCACGAGTCGATCAATGCCGAGCCCGACCCCACCGGTCGGCGGCATGCCCTGCTCGAGCGCCTGCACGAACGCCTCGTCGTAGGGCATCGTCTCGGCCTCACCCTCCGTCTGCATCTCGATCCGCGCCTGAGCTTGGAAGCGCGCGCGCTGCTCGTCGGGGTCGATTAGCTCACTGAAGCCGTTCGCGATCTCCATGCCGCCCGCGAACGCCTCGAAGCGCTCGACGATCTCGGGGTCCTCAGGGCGCTCCCGCGACAGCGGCGAGAGCTCCTTCGGGTAATCGACGATGAACGACGGTCGCGTCAGCATCGGCTCGACGTACTTGCCGATCAGGTCGTCCGCGAGCTGGACCCAGGGCTTGCCCTTCGTATCGATCCCAAGGTCGCGCTTGCTCATCTCCGCCGCGAGCGTCTCGGGCGTCGGGAAGTCGGCTAGGTCAATCCCCGTCGCCTCGCGGATCGCATCCACGAAGCCAACGCGATGCCACGGCGCCGAGAAGTTCAGCTCGCCGTCGTAGCCGATCGCCTCTGCGGCAGCCCGCACGATCGCTTCGGTGCGCTCCATCGCCGCCTCGTAACCCGCGTAAGCCTCGTACCACTCGACCATCGTGAACTCGGGGTTGTGCTTGTGCGAGACGCCCTCGTTGCGGAAGTCCTTGCCAAGCTCGTAGACGCGCTCCAGGCCGCCGACGATTAGCCGCTTCAGGTACAGCTCCGTCGCGATCCGCAGGTAAAGGTCACGGCCGAGCGCGTTGTGGTGGGTCGTGAACGGGCGCGCCATCGCCCCGCCGTAGAGCGGCTGCAGCACTGGAGTCTCGACCTCGATGAAGCCGTCGCCGTCGAGCGCTCCGCGGACCGCCGAGACGATCCGCGCGCGGTCGATGAACAGCCGCCGACTCTCCTCGCTTGAGATCAGGTCCAGCTCGCGATGGCGGTAGCGCGTCTCGACGTCTGAGAGGCCGTGGTGCTTGTCCGGCGGCGGGCGCAGCGCCTTGCCGAGGATCTGGAAGTCCTCGACGCGCAGCGAGACCTCGCCATGGCGGCTGCGCATCGCGCTGCCATCCACGCCCAGCAGGTCGCCGAGGTCGAGTGCAGTGAGCAGCGCATAGCGCTCCTCGCCCAGTACGTCTTGGCGGGCATGGAGCTGAATCTTGCCCGTGCGATCGACGAGGTCGAGGAACGCCGCCTTGCCCGAGCCGCGTCGGGCCGTGATCCGCCCCGCGACGCGGTGGCGCTCGTCGGTTTCCTCGCCCGCCTGCAGGTGCTCGTACGCGCTCAGCACCGAGGAGACCGGCTCGACGTTCGGGAAGGTGTGGGGGAAGGCTGTTGGGTCGGCCTCGCGCAGGCGCTCGCGCTTGGCGCGACGCTCGGCGATCAGCTCGTCCAGGCCGTGCTTGGAGGACTCGCCCGCTGGAGGATCGTTCGGTGTGTCGTTCATGGCGTTTGAGACCGGCATCCGGCCTTCAAGGTCGTAGCGGACTCCACTCTATGAGTGCAGAGACCGTTACGTCCGCTACGACACGTCACGGAGGAGGGCCATCCAGGCCCTCCTTACTTCAGCCCGACGTCGATCTTCGTGATCTTCAGCTTGCGGGCCGGGCCGCGGGGGACCTTTACCGCCACGGTCTCGTTGCGCTTGCGGCCGATCAGCGCGCGGCCGACGGGCGACTCATTCGAGAGCTTCTGCTCCTCGGGCTTGGCCTCCGAGGATCCCACGATCGTGTACTTCACCGACTTGCCGGTCTTTTCATCTTTCACGTGCACGACCGATCCGATCTGCACGACGTCGGTCGAAAGGTCCTCGGTCTGGATCACGGTCGCCATCCGCAGCTTCTCCTGCAACTGCGCGATCCGGCTCTCGAGCATCGCCTGCTCGTTCTTCGCGTCGTCGTACTCGGAGTTCTCCGAGATGTCACCGAACTCCCTGGCCTCCTTGATCCGCTCGGCCACCTCGCGGCGCTTCTCGGTTTGCAGCAGCTCGAGTTCGTCCTTGAGCTTCGTAAGACCTTCAGGGGTGAGGATTACGTCCTTCGGCATGAGACCCTCTGCTCGCGATTCGGGGATGGGCCGAGAGAGAGCAAAAGCCCGCTATCAAGCGGGATTCTCAAGACACACGGCCCCCAGAGAGCGCAGCAGTATAGCGGGGTGTAAAACGGTTGCCCAGGGGTTTCAGACCGCCACCGCGAGCGGTGCTCGGCAGGCCCCGAACAGTGCTCTCACCTCGGCGATCGTCTCCGACTGCTGGACCGCTGACTGCAGGCGCTTAGCCCGTTGCGGCTCCAGCTCAAGGCGCACCACGTACCACGGATAGAACTTGCGCAGGTAGCGCGTCGCGCGCGCCTCGCCCAGGTGCTGCACCGCGCAGTCGATCGTCCAGTCGAGCTCCTCACAGACTTCGTCACGCGTCGGCGCCTGATTCCGCTCCCCGACCAGTTCAGCGAACAGCCACGGGTTCCCGAGCGCACCGCGCGCCAGCATCACCGCGGCCGCGCCCGTCTGCTCGAAGGCCTCACGCACGCTGCGCGCGTCGTTCATCCCGCCCGTCAAGACCACCGGCGCCGGCAGCGACTGGACGAGCTGCCGCGCGAGCTCGTAATCCGGCGTGCCCTTGTGCTGTACCGCCGCCGAGCGTGGGTGAAACCCGATCGCCGCCACCCCTGCCTCCTCCACCAGCCGGTGCGCCAGGTCGAAGCCGCTCCT
>Ga0335073_10011318_pt1 | contig 12519 bp, 10 predicted proteins | sample Lox_Sample_22_FD_207093 | JGI IMG/M metagenome (GOLD analysis project Ga0335073, IMG submission 207093) | Soil microbial communities from Loxahatchee National Wildlife Refuge, Florida, United States - Lox_Sample_2.2 | ecosystem: Environmental > Terrestrial > Soil > Wetlands | place: USA...
GGCGGCGTCAGGTGCCCCTGTGCCCGGATGCCGAGCCCGGTGAGCAGGGCGGCCTCGCCGAGGTAGTGACCGATCCCGTCCAGGTAGACGCCGCTGGCCGAGGTGCGCTTGCTCCACCGGGCCAGCTCGCCGTCCGAGCAGTCGAAGAGCAGGTAGGCCTGGATCAGCGCCGCGGCCACGACCGCGCTCCACAGCCCGCCGAACGCGACCACGACCCCGGCGGCCACGCCGCACACGATGAACGCCCAGGTGACCGCGTTCGGCGTCCAGCCCAGCCGGGCGAAGACCCAGGTGGCGCGCGGCGAGACCTTCCGCATGTAGAGGCGGCCGGCCCAGTGCTCGTCGTTCAGCCGGTCGATCACCGCCTGAGGCTGGCCCTGGGCCCTCAGCTCAGCCAGCGTAGGCCCGGACATACTCCTCCACTCGGTCGGCCGTCTCCGCCTCCGACATGCCGAGGCGCTCGAGGATCGTGTAGCGGCCGGGACGGGTGGCCGGCGCGCGGGACACGGCCTTGGCGAAGTCCTCGGCGGACAGTCCGAGTTCGAGGTGAGTGCGCGGCAGGCCGTGCCGGGCCAGGCACTCGGAAATGAGCCCGGCCTGAGCCGGGTCGCCGCGTAGGTGCGTGCAGAAGAGCGCGCCGACGCCGGCCAGCTCGCCGTGACCGGCGGTGCCCGGGTACATCTGGTCTATCGCGTGCATGATCTCGTGATCGCCGCCGCTGCACGGCCGGCTCGAGCCGGCCACCGACATGGCCATGCCGGACAGCACCAGGGCCTCTGCCAGCACCGCGAGGAACGTCTCGTCGCCGATGCCGCCCGGCTGGTGCAGCACCGCCTGGGCCGCCGTCCTGGCCATCGTGACCGCGAGGCCGTCCACAGGCTCGCCGGTGTCGGCCGCGGCGAGCTCCCAGTCCGCGATGGCCGACAGGTCGCTGACCACGTCGCCGACGCCGCCCGCGACCATCGGGCGCGGCGCGCAGCGCACCCGGTCCAGGTCCACGATGACCGCGACCGGCGGCGCCACGCCGTAGGAACCCTTGCCGGACTCGTGCTCCAGCGAACTGACCGGCGAGGCGATGCCGTCGTGGGCGAGGTTCGTGGCGACGGCCACCATCGGGATCCCGGCCATGTGCGCGGCGAACTTGGTCACGTCGATGGTGCGGCCGCCGCCGATCCCGGCCACGGCCTCATACGCCCCGGCGCGCAGCCGCTTGCCGAGCGTCACCGCGCCGTCGTGGCCGCCGTCGGTGACCCGGAACACCTCCGCGGCCCCGATGTCGAGCTCCGCGACGATGCCGTCGCCCTGCCCGGGGCCTACCGCGACCGCGACCCGGCCCTCGGTGGCGATGCGCCGGTCGGCGAGCAGCGCTCCCAGGCCGGCCACGGCGCCGGGCCGTACGTCGACGACCAGCGGCGCGGTGAGCATCCTGGCCAGCAACGGCATGCCCGCGAGACTAGCAGTGAGCGAAAGCTCACTAACAGTGAGAAGCGATCTCGCGCGCCCGGCGCAGGTCCTCGTGATCGTCGACCTCCACCCAGTCCACCGCACCGATGGGCGCGGCCGTGATCTCGCCGCCGCGATCCGCGAGCTCCTGGTAGCCGTCCTCGTAGTACAGTCCGGGGTCCCGGCGCCATGTCGCCTCGAGCGCGTCGGCCAGCGGCAGCGCGGCCTGGGCGTCGATCAGCGTGGCCCCGATGTACTCGCCGTAGGCCAGGCCCGGATCGAGCTGCTTGGAGATCTGGGCCAGCATGCCGCGCGCGTCGAGCACGACCTTCATCTCCTCGTGCGCCAGGGGCTTGACGTTGTCGACGGCCATGATCACCCCGCCGCCGGCGGATTCGCGGGCGGCCAGCAGCGTCTTCTCCACGCTGACCGGGTGCACGGTGTCGCCGTTGACCAGCAGCGCTCCCCGGGCGAGGTACTCGCGGGCGAGCCAAAGCGAGTACGCGTTGTTCCACTCCAGTGCCCGGTCGTTGTGCACGAGGTGCAGCGTGACCGCGTGCGCCGCCTCGAGGCCCGCGGCGCGTTCGGCGATCTCATGTGCGGCGTGCCCGACGACGACCACGACGTCGTGCAGGCCGACAGCGGCCAGGTTGCGCAGAGCGATGTCCAGGATCGTGGTGTCGCCCGCCACCGGGAGCAGCGTCTTGGGCAGGTCGTCGGTGTCCGGCCGGAGCCGCCGGCCGGCGCCTGCCGCGAGGACCAGGCCGATCACCGGCGCAACCCCGGCTCCGGCGCGAGGTAGCCCTCCGCGGCCCGCGCCAAGATGAGCACCGCCAGGTACACCGTGAGGGCCGCGTAGGCGACCAGGCCCACCCCGAGCATCGCCCCGAAGCCGACGATGAGCATGCGCCCCTCCCAGCCCAGCCGGCTGTCCGGCGCCTGCCACCGCAGCCGCCGGCCGCGCGCCGCGAGCTCGACGTAACGCAGCGAGATCAGGGCGCACAGCGCGAACGTCAGCGGCGGCGGCACGGCGAACGCGAAGCCAACGGCGGCCACGTACACCAACTGCCCGGCCAGCAGCACCGCCGGCGTCAGCCAGTCCAGGCGCCCGGTATGCGCGTGGGTGGAGCCGAACCCGGCCAGCAGCATCACGATCAGCGGGGTCAGCAGCAGCAGGCCGGGCAGGTTGCGCATGCCCAGCCAGGCCAGCAGGGACGTGGCGGCGAGCCCGGCGACGGCGGGCGGCAGCGGCACGAACTGGCCGCGGACCACCTGGCCCAGCCACACCGACACCGAGCCGTCGTCCCGGCACGCGACCAGGGTCGTCTTCGCCTTCGGATCGGTCACGACCGGCGGCGGAGGTTTGCCGGGCTCGCTCACCTCGGCGGGCATCAGCAGGTCGAGCACCATCGTGTTGCCGCCCAGTTCGCCGGGGCCGTCCACATCGCCGGGGCCGTACACATCGCCAGGATCGGCCAGCTCGTCCGGGTCGGCCAGCTCCCCGATCGCGTCCAGCTCGCCGGTGTCGGCCAGGTCCTCCGCGTCCTCGAGTTCGTCCGGGCCGAGGAGCCCGGACGATTCGACGCGGCCAGCCGGCTCGATCCGGCCGGCGGGCTCGACCCTCCCGGCCGACTCCAGCCGCACCCCGGGCTCGACTCTCGCGGCGGGCTCGACCCAGGCCGCCGACTCCACCCAGGCGGCCGACTCGACCGGCGCGGCGGACGTCACCGGCACGGCGGACTCGACCGGCACGGCCGACTCCGCCGGCACGGCCGACTCCATCTGGCTGGGCGACTCGACAACGATCCCGGGCGTCCCGGCCGCGCCGACCGCCGGTGACGCGGGCGGCTCGACCGCGCGGGCGCGGTAAGGACCGTGCCCGGTAACCGCGTAGCCGGCCGCGATGATCCCCCACTCCAGCAGGACCATCAAGGTCGCCCGGGCGCCCCAGATCGGCGCGGCCAGTGCGATCACCGCGATCCGCCCGCCGGGCGGGCAGGCCAGGAACGTCAGGATCGGCCGTGCCACCGGGCTCCGGTCGTTAAGGTCCTCGGCGGGCGCGCTGCAGGCCACGATGGCCCTGCGGATCGCGAGCACGATCATCACCGCGGTGGCGAGCTGCCAGGTCCCGTCCCAGTGCGCCTCGTAACCGCCGACCGCGAGCCCGGCGTAAACGCAGATCTCGCAGAGCGCCCCGCCCAGATCGGCCAGCGAGGTCGCGTGGGCGCTGGACCCGGCCAGCCGCCGGGCGCCGCAGGCGGCCAGGAAGCTGGCGGTCAGTGCCAGCGCGCCGCGGACGTTGTCCGGCCTGGAGCCCGCGCTGAACCAGGCGGCGGCACACAGGCCGAGCGCGAGCGAGATGCCGGTCACCGAGGTCGGGGCCAGGGACCGGTTGACCGCCCAGCCGGTAAAGCGGCGCGGCAGATCGTCGAGCGTTTGCGGCACGCTCACGCTCGCGCTCCCGTGGGCCGAGCGCCCGGCCCGGCCGCCCTCCGGCTCATCCGGCTCCCAGTACTGCACGAGTCCGCCCGGTGACCTAACGTACCTCTCTGTACCCACGCAGCCCGGGAGGCAGACCTGGGCGCGTTCGTGTCCGGGTAGGGTCCCCTCATGCGGACGGTGGCGGTCGTGCTGGCCGGAGGGATCGGGCAGCGGTTCGGCGGCGGCATGCCCAAGCAGCTCTACCGGCTGGCCGGCCGGACCCTGGTCGAGCACTCGGTGGCGGCGTTCGACCAGGCGCCCGGGGTCGACGCGATCACCGTGGTGATGCCGGCCGGCCTGGACGGCGAGGCCAGGGAACTGTTCACGGCCGTCACCGCCTACCCGAAGGTGACCCAGGTCATCGAGGGCGGCGTGACCCGCACGGACTCGACGCGGTGCGCGATCGCGGCGCTCGGCGACGACGAGTGCAACGTGCTGTTCCATGACGCGGCCCGGCCGCTGCTCGACCAGCTGATCATCGCCGACAGCGTCGCGGCGCTCGGCACCGCCCAGGCGATCGGGGTGGCCGTCCCGTCGTCCGACACGATCGTCGAGGTTGACGACGGCGTGGTGACCGGCATGCCGCGCCGGGAGGCACTCGCGCGCTGCCAGACGCCGCAGGGCTTCCGGCTCTCGGTGATCAGGCGGGCCTACCAGCTCGCGGACGCCGACCCCGGCTTCGCCGAGCGCCCCGCCACCGACGACTGCGGCATCGTGCACCGCTACCTCCCCGAGATCCCGGTCCGGCTGGTGGCCGGCAGCGAGCGCAATATCAAGATCACGTACCCGCATGACCTGGAAGTTGCCGAGGCTTTGCTCCGCCGACCATGATCGTTGTACGCGCGTACGTGCGTACGTGCTGGTGGGCATACGGAGGTTCAACCACGGGCGGGTCTAAGCTCCGGCGGCGCATGGCTACTCACCCGGCCCGGAAGGAGCGGCCGGGCGGCGGCGGCCGATGTGGCCCGGGATCAGGCTGCGCGGGCTGGTGAGGAAGCCGATGCCCCAGGCGACGTGCATGGTCGCCAGCGCGGCCGGCAGCCGGGCGGCGACCCGCAGCCGCAGCCGGCGGGCGGAGGCGGCTGCCACGCCGACGATGCCCAGCGCGTAGAGCGCCGGGATCGCGAAGCCGCAGGTCGCGAGCGCCGGCCAGATCCCGGCCGCGCCGTCGAGCAGCCAGCCCACGCCCGCCAGGCCCGCGAGCAGCCCCGCCACCATGACCAGGACGGCGACAGGCGGGGCGAGGTAGCGGGGGTTGATCGTGCCGGAATGCTGGCGTGCCACGACCCGGCGCCACCGGCCGTAGTGGAAGTACTGCAGGGCGAGCGCGCGGACGCTGGCCCTGGGCCGGTAGGTCACCCGGAGCTCGGGCTGGAACCAGACCAGTCCCCCGGCCAGCCGGATCCGGTGGTTGAGCTCCCAGTCCTCGGCCCGCAGGTACGTCTCGTCGTAGCCGCCCACCCGCTCGATCGCGGCGCGCCGGTACACGCCCAGGTAGACCGAATCGACCGGACCCGGCCGGCCCCCGGTGTGAAACTTGGCCGCGCCCACCCCGAAAGCCGACGTCATGGCCCAGGCCACGGCCTGCTGGAACGGCGTGACACCCTCAGCGGCCATGATCCCGCCGACGTTGTCAGCGCCGGTCTGCTGCAGCTCCCTGACCGCTGCACGCAGGTACCCGGGCGGCAGCACCGCGTGGCCATCGACCCGGGCCACGACCGAATGCCGCGACGCCTTGATCGCGGCGTTGACCGCACACGGGATATGGCCGGTCGGGTTGGGCACCAGGGTGACCCGGGGATCGGCGGCGGCCAGATCCTGAGAAACCTCGAGCGTCCGGTCCCGCGACGGGCCGATCGCCAGCACGACCTCCAGGTCGCCCTGATAGTCCTGGCCGAGCACGCTCGCGACGGACTCGGCCAGGTTCCGCTCCTCGTCCCTGACCGGCATCACGACCGAGATGGCCTCGGCGGCCGGAGCCCCCGCCCGGCTGGCCTCAGGTCGAACCCCAGGTGAATGGACCATGACCCGCATCACGGTATCGCACCGTACCTGACCAGGCCCTTATCGCTGCCCGTAATCGGGCAATTACTTAGAGGACAGCATCCTCCAGCATCTCGGTAACCAGCGCCGCAATCGGCGAGCGCTCCGACCGGACCAGCGTCACGTGGGCGAAAAGCGGATGGCCCTTGAGCTTCTCGATCACCGCGACCACGCCGTCGTGCCGGCCGACCCGCAGGTTGTCGCGCTGCGCGATGTCGTGGGTGAGCACGACCCGGGACCCGCTGCCGATCCGCGACAGCACGGTCAGCAGCACGCCGCGCTCCAGCGACTGCGCTTCGTCCACGATCACGAACGAGTCGTGCAGCGACCGCCCCCTGATGTGGGTGAGCGGCAGCACCTCGAGCATGTCCCGGCCCAGCACCTCGTCGATGACGTCCTGCGAGGTGACGGCGGACAGCGTGTCGTAAACCGCCTGCGACCAGGGGTTCATCTTGTCCGCCTCGGAGCCGGGCAGGTAGCCCAGCTCCTGGCCGCCCACCGCGTAGAGCGGGCGGAACACCACCAGCTTGCGGTGCTGGCGCCGCTCCATCACGGCCTCCAGGCCTGCGCACAGGGCCAGCGCGGACTTGCCGGTCCCCGCCCGGCCGCCGAGCGACACGATCCCGACCTCCTGATCGAGCAGCAGGTCGAGCGCCACCCGCTGCTCGGCGCTGCGACCGCGCAGCCCGAACACCTCTCGGTCGCCGCGAACCAGGCGCACCGACTTGTCCGGCTGCACCCGGCCGAGCGCGCTGCCCGCCCCGGAGGCCCCTGACACCAGCACCAGCCCGGTGTGGCAGGGCAGATCGCGGGCCGCCGGGCAGTCCAGATGCCCGTTCGCGTACAGCTCGTCGATCTCCGCGGCCGTGACGTCGATCTCAGCCATCCCGGTCCAGCCGGAGTCGGCCGGCAGCTCGGCGCGGTACTCCTGAGCGGTGAGACCGATCGCCGCAGCCTTGACCCGCAGCGGCAGGTCCTTGCTGACCAGCACGACGTCGTCGCCCTCTGCCGCCAGGCTGCGGGCCACGGACAGGATCCGGGTGTCGTTGTCACCCAGGCGGAACCCGGCCGGCAGAACCGACGGGTCGGCGTGGTTCAGCTCGACGCGAACCGTGCCTCCCTCGTCGCCGACCGGGAGGTCGGCGTCCAGCCTGCCGTACTCGACACGCAGATCGTCCAGGTAGCGCAGGGCCTGCCGGGCGAAATAGCCAAGCTCCGGGTGGTGGCGCTTGGCCTCCAGCTCGGTGATGACCACGACCGGCAGGACGATCCGGTGCTCGGCGAATCTGCCGATCGCCGCCGGGTCGGCAAGCAGGACGCTGGTGTCGAGGACGTAGGTACGACGCGATGAGGAACTGGCCACTCGCTCTCCCCTGGGCGCATGAGGCGCCGTGTTCGGACACAGTCGTGTCGGCGGGACCGGGACCGGCCAGCGACGGGCCGGGCACCGGCCCTTCGCTCATCTCGCCTGCGTGCCAGGACGCGAAGCTCGAGGATCTCGAGGGCCTTCCCGAGGGGCGGCTCGGCACCGCCCATCACCCCAGACGTTACCCTTGGTCAGCCGTTTCCCGGAAGTAGCACGACAGGCTGTTAACGTGCCCGACACCGGGTTGACCGCTCTCGACCGCATAAGCCCCGGGGGCACCGCCCGCGCCCAGCTCTCACTGCCGCACCGCCCGCGGCCCGGATCTCCGATGGCACTTGGTTCCTTAGCGCGTTCCGATGTAGACACCTCGCCGACCGCTGCATGGCCGCCCGTGACGGTCTTTGTGCGCACGCAGGGTGGCGTCGCGCTTGGAGTGGCGAAGCTCCTTGCCGCATCGAGCGCACTGATAGACGTACACCGGGCCGACGCGAGTTGGCGTCCGAGTCAGACCAGTAGTCGTCGCCCGGCTTCGAGAGGTGCGGCTCCGGGACGGGGCATGAAGCGGCCCATGCTCCGAGAACTCAACGGGGTAGCGAGGCCGGAAAGGGGTCGTAGTGGTGCGGATGCCGCCGATCGCGTCGATGCCATAAGTGCGGTGCCCCGAGCCGTCGGATCGCTCAGCGTGGAGGAGAAGCCTCCCGCTGCTGCTCCGCCGTAGCGAGTAGGGCTCGATGCGACGCCAGTTGCCGTTGTAGAGCAAATCGACACAAAGGTGGTTCGTGGCCGCGAAGCGAACCGTCTCTAGCGGTAGGCCGACACGCCAGGTCGCGACCGTGGGCGGCGGCAGGGCTGGGAGTTGCGCGGTGGGGATGCCAATGTTCTTGGCAGCGCATTTTTCGGCTAGGGCTTCGCGGATGATCTCAGGGGTAGAGGCGCAGGTCGTTACGGCGGAATAGGTTGATGATGTCGTAGAGGTCGCGGGGTCGGGCTCGCTGCGCCATCGCCCGAATCTTCTCAGCGAAGAGCTCCTCAAACGAGTAGCAACGGACCTTGCCCGGCAGCGGACCGTCCGGGTAGGGGTGTGCTATGTCGCGCCGCACAGGGGGCGAATGACTGTTTCATTGGCGGAGATGTCGAGCTTCACCCTGGCCGCCAGGGGTGTCCGGCGTAGGCCTATGAAGTACACGCGGCCCTCGGCGGACAGCCCGTCGGGGCGCGAGCGCAGCATCGGCGGCCGGGAGGAGAAGTCGATGCCCGAGGCATCGTGGACCCGCGCAAGGACCCGGTCGAGGAGTGGCTCGATCTGCTCGGGCCGGTACGGCCCGCCGGGCAGGACAGTGAAGTCGAGATCTTCCGAGAAGCGGTACGTCTCGATGTAGCACTTCTTTAAGCAGGCAGCCACTCGGCCACCCGTTCGACGATGTCGGGTCGACCGATCACCGCTCGCCTCCGAGGGCGACATTCACTCGCAGGCCCCAACGGCGGACGATATGACCAGGGGTGTCAACGGCCGGATCGAGCTTGGCAAGGCCACGGCTGCGCCGGGCCATACACGCTTCCAGAAGATGCGGCGCCGCGACTTGACCGTGGTCAAGGAGATAGCCAAGCCGTTTGAACACGGCGCGGTTGCCGAGACGGTCGCCGTAGTCCACGAGGCGCTGGTCGTCGCGATGCTCGCTAAGGAGGTACTCACCTAGCACGTCCGCGACCGTCCGAATTCCCCCGCCGAGACCTGGATCGTCGAGCACATCGATCACGGTACGAGAAGGGTCCGACACTGCCACCTTGTTCTGGCTGCGCCATACAGAGACCGTACCGAAGAGCGCCTTCTCGTTCCGGACAGTAAGGCGGAATGGGATTCCTTGTATCTCCTCATCCCGATGCCGGACACGACGGACGGTAACAACGAGCAGCGTGCGGAACACCTGCTCGGTGAGGCCCCAGTACTCGCAGGCGCTCCAACCCGCAACGTAGCAAGGACTGAAGACCCGATTGGCGACGATCCAGGGATCCTCGATCCACTCCCTGGAGTGGCGAGCTTCGAGCGGTACGGCCACATACAGCCCGCGCCGGACCCGGGCCAGCCACCCGCGCCTGGCGAAATAGCCGAGCAACTGGCTTGCTTTCTGCTGGCTAACGTCCAGGATCGTCGAGGCCTCCCGCACGTCGAAAGCCCCGCGTGCCCCGCGGTGCAGTTCTTCGAGGTAGGCACGGTTTCGCCGGCTAATGCCAGCTCCCGACTCTAGGCTCGATGTAACCTTCACAAGCTTCAGTCTACTTCGCTCAGGGTGTACCGGTAGCGTTTAGGCGACGAAGACTGCACACGGTGAGGTCGATTGCGAAGCCGGCGTCAGGCGCCGAACCGGCGGTGCCGCGCGGCGTAGGAGCGCAGCGCGCGGAGGAAATCGACCCGCCGGAACGCGGGCCAGTAGGCGTCGCAGAAGTAGAACTCGGAGTGGGCGCTCTGCCAGAGCAGGAACCCGCCGAGGCGCTGCTCGCCGGAGGTCCGGATGACGAGGTCGGGGTCGGGCTGCCCGGCGGTGTAGAGGTGCTCGGAGATGTGCTCGACGTCGAGGATCTCGGCGAGTTCCTCGATCGTGGTGCCCCGGGTGGCGTGGTCCTGCAGCAGCGAGCGGACGGCGTCGGCGATCTCGCGCCGGCCGCCGTAGCCGACGGCCACGTTGACCAGCAGCCCGGTCTGCGTGGCGGTGGCCTCGCCGGCGTCCTTCAGCACCCGGGCGGTGTCGGCCGGCAGCAGGTCCAGCGCGCCCATCGGGTTCACGTGCCAGTTCTGCGCCACCAGGTCGCGGACGGTCTCCTCGATGATCCGGAGCAGCGGTTCGAGCTCCGCGGCCGGGCGGGCGAGGTTGTCGGTGGACAGCAGCCAGAGCGTCACCACCTCGACGCCGGTCTGCCGGCACCACTGCAGCACCTCGAAAATCTTGTCGGCGCCCGCCTGATGACCGCTGCTGACGTCCGCCAGTCCGGCCGACCGGGCCCAGCGCCGGTTACCGTCGCACATCACCCCGACGTGCCGGGGGATCGCCTGAGGCGAGAGCGACTTTTCGATTCTGTGCTCGTAGAACCGGTAGGCGAGACCGCGTACCCTCATCCCGCACCTTTCCTCGCTGCCGCCAGGACGACCTGCCCATACCGGAGAGCCTCATCCCGGAGGCCGCCGCCGTCTCGGCGGTCGGCGCCCAGCCCGCGACCGCGGTACCGCCGGGTTCCCTAAGCACCGTATCCAAGAATGACACCAGTTCGGCCGAGGTCAGGACGGCTCGCAGGCCCGTACCATCCGTCCCCCACGCCTCAATGATGGCCCGGCGGGTCAGCGACCATCCACCGGGCCTCGCCGCGGCCGGGAAGCGCCCGCCGCGCCACTGCGCCGAGTCCCGCAGCACGCATCGGAGCTCGCCGCTGCCCGGCCGGTCGGCCCGGTCCCGGGAGCGAAGCGTGAAGTACTCGCGTTCCCTGGGCCGGAACCGCTCATCCCCCGGGCGCGACTCCTCGCCCGCCGGCACCTCTGGCTCGGGGAACCGGTCGGCGGGATCGGGCCACGCGGCGGTCTGCGCCGGATCCTGCCGGGCCGCGCTCACCCGGTCGGCGAGCCGCGCCAGCCGGAATCCGCACGGCTCGCCGACCGAGGCGAACCGCTGCCGGCCGCGCCAGAGATCAAGGGTGATCTCGTATGGCTGCCCGGCCCGGTCGCGCACGGCGACCGCGACCACGGTCAGGACGGATCCATCTACACAGCGTAGTTGCACCATAACGGAACGTTAACAGTTTCGGGCGCGGTGCCCCTGCCCTGGCCCGCCACAATGGTGCCGGCATCCGGCGACCGCCCGGTACTGATTATCCTTCTCCCAATATTCGGAGTTTGAACACCTCGTCAAGGAGCAGGAGACGACCAATGGTCGACGTGCAGGCAGTGCTGGACAGGGCGGGGCTGAGCAACGTTCACGTCCGCGAGTATGTACGGCACTGGGCCGAGCACACCGGCGCGGCGCGGATCGAGGTCGTCAGCGCGTCCGATGACGCGCGGCTCATCGCCGAGGCACTGGCGGCGGGAGAGATCCAGCCCGCCGGCGAGGGACGGTACTACTCGCGCAGCTACGTCAAGGACACCGCTCGCTCGGAGGAGCGCACGGTCGTCGCGACGAGCAACCCCGCCGACAAGGGCGTCTACAACAACTGGCGGCCGTCCGCCGAGATGCGCCCGCTCCTGGAGGAGCGGATGCGCGGCGCTTCGGCCGGCAAGACGATGTACGTCGTGCCGTACCTGATGGCACCGGTCGGCTCGCCGCTCGAGCGGTACGCCGCCGGCGTGGAGCTCACCGACTGCCGCACGGTCGCGTTGCACATGATCCGGATGGCGCGCGTGGGCGTCGAGTACATCAACAACCTCGCCGACCCCGACAGCTTCGTGCGCGCCGTGCACGTCACCGGCGACCTGGAGAACCTCGGCCAGGGCACGCCCGACGACCAGCGTTACTTCGTCACGATCGCCGACGAGCGCACGATCCTGCACTTCGGCTCGTCCTACGGCGGCAACGCCCTGCTCGGCAAGATCGCGCACGGGCTGCGGCAGGCCGCATATGACGGCTGGGCGTCGGGCGAGTTCCTCGCCGAGCAGTTCATGCTGATCGGCATAACCGACAAGGTGACCGGACGGCGTTACCACATCTGCGGCGGCTTCCCGAGCGCCTCGGGCAAGACGAACCTCGCCATGATGCTCCCGCCCGACGACATCAGCGACCGCTACCGCGTCGACTTCTACGGCGACGACATCGCCTGGCTGCGCGTCGACCCCGCGGACGGCAAGATCTACGCGATGAACCCCGAGTTCGGCGTGTTCGGGGTGGCCAAGGACACCAACGAGAAGACCAACCCGATCGCGCTCGAGTCGCTGGCCGAGGGAACCGGCACGCTGCTCACCAACGTCGCCTACAACGAGGCGACCGAGGAGGCGTGGTGGGAGGGCCGCACGCCCGAGCCGCCCGCGGACGTCACCGGCTGGCGGGACTGGACCGGAAAGCTGATCTCGGAGCGGTCCGCCGACGAGGCCAGTGCCCCGTGGGCGCACCCGAACAGCCGGTTCACCACCACGCTGGCCAACGTTCCCAACATCGCCCCGGATTTCGACGACCCGAAGGGCGTGCCGATCGACGCGATCATCTTCGGCG
>Ga0335073_10011319_pt1 | contig 12519 bp, 9 predicted proteins | sample Lox_Sample_22_FD_207093 | JGI IMG/M metagenome (GOLD analysis project Ga0335073, IMG submission 207093) | Soil microbial communities from Loxahatchee National Wildlife Refuge, Florida, United States - Lox_Sample_2.2 | ecosystem: Environmental > Terrestrial > Soil > Wetlands | place: USA: Florida...
GCGCGTAAAATCCTCGCGCCACCACGCATCATATCGGGCGCGAGAAACCAAAGAGTTCGCTAAATGAGGGACATCCGTAATCGGCGAAAGAGTGACAATTCAGTTCGGCGTTGACATCTACCCGGCAAACACTAACCTGTCACTGGGATACCTGCAGAGGAGAAGACCACCCCGCCTAGCCGAGGCCGCACCCAACGCAATGATCATCGTGGTGACGGACCCGCTGGCAGACCTTGCCAGAGAATCGGCAGGGCATGACCGGGTGCTCAGCACTGGCACTTTCTCGACAGCCTGCGTTTCCAATTTCATCTGGCCAAACGCGCGACGGTAGGTCCTGCCTCCGTGGCAAGCTGGTTTTAGGCGAGCACGGTACGTGAGAGGTTTTCCTGTGGTCCGGGGCGCGGGTTGACGGGATGCCGGCTGGCCAGGCCTTCGCCGGCCAAAGCGGTGACTTTGCTGATGTGCGCCAGGCAGTTGAGCAGGAAATGCGCTATGCCAACATCACGATCATCGAGGGAATCGGAGCCAGTCAGCTGGGAATCGGGATGGTTTCCGCGCGCATCGCGGAGAACGTGTCGCGTGACGAGCAAGCGGTAATCCCGATTGGCGTGTTCAATCCAAGTTGGGGTGACTCTTTCGATGCCGGGAATCTTAGGCCGTAGCGGCGTCAGCCGGATTCTGGAACCCGTTATGACGGACGAAGAACGTCAAGGGCTATAGCGGAGCGCCGATAGACCCAAAGCCGCTGGCGAGCGAATCGGCGCACTGGCTGAGCTTAGCTGATGAGCGCCCGGGCCGTCTCGATATGGCGAGGCATGCCAATTTGCGTGTACCTCTCCACGGCTTCGCGCAGCAACCTTTGCGCTTTGCTGCGATATTCTGGGGCGGAGCGGTCAAGTAGCATCATCGCATGGAAGCGGCAAATCTCGGCCTGTTCGAGAAGGTTGGGAAAGGCTTTGGCTTGCTGAAGCGCGACCTGAAAATGCCCTTCGGCGGCTTCCCACTGATGCGCCGCGGCCGCGGCGATAGCCGCGATCGTCTGCGTGAAGCGGAAGTTAGGCCAAAGCACTATCGCTCCGGTGCCGATCAACTCAAGCGCCAATGGGTAAAGCTCTCCAGCATGCGATTGCTCGCCGAGCATAACCAGGCCCTCGATCACGAGCGCGAGGTACCACCACGAACCTCTCGTGTTGTTTTGATCGCTATGAGGCAGCAATGGGCGTTCTTCATCAAGGATTGCAAGCGCGCCTGCGCGATCGCCCGCGTAAGCCTTCTGCCGAAAAAGTGTCCCGATGCCCAGTCCTCGACTAAAGCTCCTCGCTTCGTGGCGGCACGAGGTCTGGGCTTGAGCTAGAGCGCTTGTCCAGTTCCCGCGCAAGAAATCTACTAGACTTAGTTGTACCTTGTAGAAAACCTCAGAGAACCCGAACGACGCGCTTTGGCCAGATTCCGCCAATTGCTGTAAACAGATTTCAAGTTTGGCGAGGGCTGGCGCCTTACAAAATTCGGCCCAAGCTCGCATGGCGAGACAGAGCGCGGCCGCATAAGAATGCCCTATCTTCCGCGCTAAAGGCTCATGCAATCGGGCGATTCTCAGGGCCTCTTCCAGTTTCCCCAGATACAATAACGACTGATGCAGAAGATGTAGCTGCTGGGCACGCTGCCAAGTGGACGTAGCGAATTGTTCGATAAGTAAGCCGTCTGCGGCGACCTCTTGAAACCTGAAGAAGTGGTAATTCACTGCGGACAGAGCAGCAAGGACCATGGCCTCGAGTTTTGGATCGGAAAGCTCGGAAGCGATGCGCAACGCTGCCAGCAGCGCTTCGTGGGCTTCTTCGTAGCCTTTGGAGTAAGCCAACGCCTGCCCCAAAGCGGTCAGCAGACGGGCCCGGTCAGCACTAGCATATGACTGGTGATTGAGTCCGCGCCTAGCTGTCTCGGTTGCTTCTTCGAAGCGGCCGACCCAGATAAGGGCGTCCGTCAATCTAGTATAGCTTTTCGCAATCATCTTCCGATCGCCGAGATCGATGTTAACTTCGAGCGCCTCATGGAGAGCGACCACTGCTGCGTCCCATCGACCGAGGCCTCGCTCCGCAATCGCAATGCTCGCCAGCAAGTCAGCCTTTTGTCGAGGTTCAAGGGCGGCCTGATGCGACAAAGCGGAGTGGAAATTCCGTCGCGCTTCCTCGAATCCGGCAGCGCCAAGCGCGCGCTTGCCAGACAGCGTCAGCCAACGGATCAGCATTTGGCGGTCAGCGAACGAACCGGCCTTAAGCAGATGATCAGCGATCTCCCCGGCGTCCTCTTTGACCGCATCAGGATAAAGCCGCTCGATCGCTTCGGCGACGCTTGCATGCAGTTGTTCCTGGCGCGGGACTGAAATGCCGGCCAGCAGCGTCTGCCGCACGAGTTCATGCCTAAAGGTAAACGGCCGCTCCGGCCCTTCGGAGCTGGGGACGATTATCCCCACTCGCTGTGCTTTCTCGATGACGGTGAACAGTTCGTCAACGGCTATCTGGCTTACCGCAGTCAGAAGTCGGAAGCTGAAGCTGCGCCCAATCACCGCGGCGGCCTCCAGCGCACGCTTTTCATTCTTGTCGAACCGCTCCAGACGCCGGCGGATGATCAACCGCACGTTCTCCGGCACGTCGATCTTTTCGATCTTAAGGTCGGTGCGGAACTCCCCGGCCGCATCGAAGAGCTTCCCATCCTCAACCAGATGCCGGTATACCTCTTCGACGAAAAATGGGTTGCCCTGGCTCACCTCAAAAATGGGGTTTATCAAACTTTCCGGGGGGTGGCGCCGGCTCAGCTCATGTAACATCTGCGCGACGGCTTCCCTGGATAAGCCGCTTAGCTTCTGCGGGCAGACACCCGTCCGGATCAGCTCCTCCAGAGTCCTGACCAAGGCTGAATTCTCGTCCGAATATCCGCCGCGGTAGGTCCCAATGATCACAACCGGGAGCTGGGCGATGCGACAGGCGAGATACGTCAAGAGGTCCAGTGTCGATTCGTCGGCCCAATGAAGATCCTCAAGGACCAGCAACTGGGGACGGGTTCGGGCCGCGCGCGCCAGAGTCTCTGAAACGCCCTGGAACAGATAGCGGCGCTGTTGCGCAGCTGGTAGCTCTATGGGATTTGGAAGATTGGGAAAAATGCGCCGAAGGCTGGGCGCGATCTGAGCCAGTTCAGCCACAGTGTTCCCCATACACCGGTGGTAATCATCCGGACTCGCCGCTTGCGCCAGATCGTTTTCGATAATCTCGACGAACGGGAGGTAAGGAAGACGTTCGTCTCTTTCGTAGCAGTGCCCGACCAGGCATCGGAAGCCGGCGCCCGACGCATACTCCGCCATCTCCATCGCCAACCGGGTCTTACCTACGCCGGGTCCACCCTCGAGCATGACCAACGACCCTTGACTACTGAGGGCACGCTCCATGACCCCGCAAATTACTTTAACTTCAGATTGCCGCCCCACAAATGCGGTTCGCTTGGCGAGCGCGAACGGCGAAACCGCGAGCACCGTCGGAGAGGCCAATAAACGATCTACAGTCGGTGGCGCGGGGTCGCCACTTGAACTCAGCTGATGATCCGGCTCGATATTAGCCGCCTCGAACTTCCACGTAATCGGGAATTCGGGGTCAGGCTGGTAGCGGCAGAAGTTCCCAGTCCTGATGCATCGCGACAAGATGTTTCCGAGCGCCTCGTCATTCTGAGCGATTCTTTCTAGTACCTTTCTGATCCTCTTTGTAATGCTCTGGCGGGCTCGTTCCGAAGCTGAGGCCGCCCGCCGATTACGTCCACCCAGCCCCACGGCGCGCGAGAGTTCCGCCGTCAGAGCGTCGATCTCCAGTTCTGCCCGCTCGGCGCACTCTACGTTCCCCCGCTCCTTGGCCTTATCCAATTCTTCGCTCAATTCGGAAAGCCGTCGGCGGTAGGCGGCCTTGGCTTGCTCGTCGAGCATCTCCCCCGCGTCACCCAGCCTGCCGATATGGATCCCCGCGTTGTCGAGATCCTCGTCCCCGCGCGGCAATACCGGCTCAATCTGACCGACCTCGTCATTATCGCGCGCGCCTCCGATTCCACCGGCTAGATCAAGAACATGGAATTCAACCCCAGGATGACGCAGCAGATGGGCGACACACTCGAGCCCCTTGGACTCCTTGAGGCGGACAGTCCTTCCGCTGACTCCAACCGTCCAGTAATCGACCTCCTTGCGGAACACCCCTTCATGGACTGTAGAGACTTGCGGCTCCGCATGGCCCGCACTCGTCAATGCGGGCTGGGCGCTGCGCGTCTCACCTGCCCACCGAATTTCTCTAGTCACAAGCGGCGGCTGTGCGTTAGCATTGGCCACATGGCGCGAATTGATTTCGGTTGATGATCGCCAGGTTTCACGCCGCTGCGCACGCTGTAGTTGCCCGTGGGCGATACCCTTGCGGATCGCATTCAACAGGACTTCATCGTCAATGGGCTTCGTCAGAAACTCAAGCGCGCCCGCCTTCATCGCCCGCACCGACATTGGAATGTCGCCGTGTCCAGTGAGGAAAATGATCGGAATCGGGAGATCCGCGCGAGCCAGCTCTTGTTGCAGATCGAGCCCGCTTAACCCGGGCAGCTCCACATCCAGCACCAGGCAGCTCGGGATCTCACCTGCGGCGCTGGCCAAATAATCTTGCGCCGAGACGAAACTTTTCGCGCGCAAGCCGGCGGAGCGAACCAAACCTTCGACCGCTTCGCGAACCGACGCATCATCGTCCACTACATAAACAGGAGCACCTGTGTCGAGCATGGAAGCACCTTTTCCGCAAATGTTTACTGCGTCATTTAGAACTCAGAGCTTTATGTACGGCGTCCAGTACCTCTTCTGCACTTAATGGTTTAATCAAGTAATCCACTGCGCCGTTCGCTAAAGCGCTCGAACGCATTTCCTCATCCGATCCATGGGCAGTGATGAAGATAACCGGCATTTCAGGATGACTGGCCAACAGGTGACGGTGGAGTTCGATCCCGTCCATCCCCGGCATGCGCACATCCAGGATCAGGCAATCGGTGTCACTCAGGTGATCTGAATTTAAGAACGCCTCGGCCGAAGCAAATGTGTTCGTCGCAAACCCCATAGATTTCATTAAACCTTCAAGGGACTCACGGACCGACTCGTCATCATCAACGATAGAAATGAGGTTACGATTCGCCATTGGCACGAGTGTGCGGCGATTCGAAAGAGAAATCTATTGTACTTTGGTATTGGGTCGATCGGTGGAATAGCCGGAAAGCTGCCAATTCTTGCTATTCTATGGCAGGCCGTATCCCGAGCGTCTCCGAGATTGTCACCAGCTCCGCCAAAGAGCCAGCCAGCATTTTTCGCATAACCTGGCCTCTATGTGCTTTGACGGTTATCTCGCTTATACCCAGTTCCGCGGCAATTTGCTTATTAAGAAGTCCTGCGGCAACCCGCTCCATAACCTCTCGCTCGCGCGGCGTTAGCGATTCATAGTGGCCACGCAATTCTCTCATCTTCGCTCGCCGCTGTCGCGCCGCCCGGTCCCGCTCTACCGCCTGTTGAATCGCCTTAAGCAGATCCTGATCGGCGAACGGCTTGGTAAGAAACTCCAGCGCTCCGGCTTTCATAGCCTGTACCGTCATCGGAATATCGCCGTGACCAGTAATAAAGATAATTGGAATCTCAAGGTTGATCTCTGCCATCCGCTTTTGTAGATCGAGCCCGCTCAGACCCGGCAGCTGTACGTCCAGCACCAAACAGCCAGGTGCATCGGCCAGAGGGCGTTCCAAAAACTCCTGAGCCGACACGAAGGTCTCGACCGTCCATCCTGCCGATCGAATGAGACCTTCTAAGGCCTCCCGAACGGAAACGTCGTCATCCACGACCAGAATGATTGCGTCAGGCTCTGGCAAAGGGTTTCCTACTCGTATGTCGGAACTGTGAAATGAAAGCTCATGCCGGGGCCATCATTCCGCACCGCCCACAGCCGCCCCCCGTGAGCTTGGATAATGGAACGGCTGATCGAGAGTCCCATGCCCATGCCTCCGTGCTTGGTGGTGTAGAAAGCATCAAAAACTCGTTCCATGCTCTGGGGGTCAAGCCCAATTCCCGTGTCCTGCACAGTAACCAACACCTGGCCGGCTTCATCGTTTTGCGTTCTAATAATTAGTTCTCGCGGCCATTCTCCAACGGTACGCTCAGCTTCGATCCCGTTCATGACGAGGTTAAGTACCACCTGCTGCAGCTGCACGCGGTCAGCCAATACAGGTGCCAGACCGTTCGCAAGTTCCAGGCGCAGGGCCACGCTGTTTCTGCGCATCTCATCCCCGGCAAGAGTAACAACCTCTCGGATGACTTCGTCCATGTCCAGCCGTTCCTTTGCTGGTGGGGTTTTCTTCGCCATAGCCCGAATCCGAGCGATCACGTCACCCGCCCGCTTCCCATCGCGGACGATGCGACGGGCAGCTTCCCGGGCTTCATCGAGGTTTGGCGGATCTCCAGCCAGCCAGCGCAGACAGGTATTCCCGTTGATCACTATCCCTGAAATCGGCTGGTTGACTTCGTGAGCAATGGAGGCGGCCAATTCCCCCATGGTCATGATCCGCACCGCGTGGGCGAGATCCGCCTGCGCTTTGCGCAACGCTTCTTCGGCCTGCTTGCGATCCTCGATGTCGGTACGCGTGCCGTACCAGCGAAGGACGCGTCCATGCTGATCGCGCAGCGGATTGTCACGGATCAAAAACCAGCGGTACTGCCCGTCTTTCCCCCGTATGCGCGCCTCCATCTCAAAAGGGGTGCCTTCTGAAATCATGCGCTCGCGAAGGACCTCTAACTTCTTGAAGTCTTCCGGGTGAAAGATTTTGCCAACTGCGTCCTTTGACTGCGCCTCTTGCGCAGTAAGCCCCGTGTATTCAAGTTCGCGCTGATTCGCAAAAAGAGGGTTCCAATCCGCGTCGAAAACGAAGACCTGCTGGGGAATCGCGTCTATGATCTGTAGCAAGTCCCTCCTGGCTTGCTCCTCGTTCTTCCGCAGCTGTTCCTGGCTTCGCTGAAGAGCCTCCTCGGCGCGCTTCTTTTCGGAAACATCGCGGACGACGCCTAAGAAAATCGGGTTGTCGGCGGTTCCCACCGGGCTGAGCATGATGTCAACGGGAAATTCGGCGCCATCTTTGCGCCGTCCGTACAGCTCTAGCCCGGTGCCCATCGGGCGAGCGCTTGGGTGTGCGGTGTAGCGTCCTCTGTGTTCCGGGTGTATTGCGCGGAAACGCTCCGGCATGAGGATCTCTACCGGAAGTCCCGCCAATTCTGTTTCCGCGTATCCGAAAACGTTTTCAACCTCCGGATTCACCTTGGTGATTCGTCCGTTCCCATCGGTTACGACGATCGCGTTAGGGGAGAATTCGAAGAAGTTTTCGAACAAAGCCTGCGCTTTGCGCAACGCCTCTTCCGCCTGCTTACGATCCTCGATGTCGGTACGCGTCCCGTACCAGCGAAGGATGCGTCCATGCTCATCCCGTAGCGGGTTGTCACGGATCAAAAACCAGCGGTACCGCCCGTCTTTCCCCCGTAAGCGCGCCTCCATCTCAAAAGCAGCGCCTTCCGATCGCATTTGATCTCGAAAGACCTCTAATTTCTTGAGATCTTCTGGATGGAAGATTTTGGCCACTGCGTCTTTGGACTGCGCTTCCTGCGGAGTAAGCCCCGTATATTCAAGTTCACGCTGGTTGGCAAAACGAGGGCTCCAGTCCGCGCCGAAAACAAAAACCTGCTGGGGAATCGCATCGATGATCTGCCGAAGCTCCCCTTCGCTTTGCCGAATCCTTTCTTCCGCTCGCTTGCGCTGCGATATCAACGCGGTGATAGCCCATGCGGTGGTTAAAAACACGACCAAAGCAACAACGTCTCTGGGGTTGTCTAGCGTTAAGGAGAAAATCGGCGGCATTAAGAAGTAGTCCAGCAAAAGAGCCGCGGCGACGGAAACCAAGACCGCTGGAACGAAGCTGCTTGAAAGGGATAGCAGCGCAACAATAATCAGGTCGGGAAGAGCGCCTAGAATGGGCCCGGTCTGGAGTCGAAAGCAGGTGAACGTTACTGCTGCAACACCAAGGCTGCCGAGCAGGCACTGTGCGGCTGAACGCCAAAATCTGTAGGCCTGATTACGCTTCATCGGCTACTTCCAACATCAGTGCCCATTACACGAAAGGATTTTCCTTTAGCTCATCAGGGACGTTCGGCCTAAACCGGGAAGACCCGCCAGGCCCGATCGAGGGCTTCGCCTCCCACCTGCGATCTGAATGATTTTCTAAGCCGTTCGGAGCAAATCTAGTAGATCGCATCTCGAGCAGTCCAACTGCCTTTGCAATCAGAGCAAACTATACCTACCGTTTCGTGCGGCCATTTTTCACGCCTGCAATAACGTAGGGTCCAATACCTGAAATCGCGGCAAGGATAAAGCGAGATACGATCTTCGCAAAAGCGGACTTCGCCGTGAGAGTCGGTATCCCTCGTAGTTCATTGATCAAGGTGTGAGTCATGAACGATTTAGGTATGCGGATCGACCCGATGGGTCTGGAATACGATGAACTTTCATTTCGCGCCGATGCCGTCTTGCCCGCACAATTTTACTCTTTGCGCCGCGGCTCGACTGAAGCCGAGCCGATCAAGCGATTGATGGCCCGCATTCTTATCGATGCGGTGCGATGTTTTCAGCGTAATTTGGAAGCGCATTGTCCGAGCCGAGGGCAGGAATTTAAGGAAGCTGAGTTCTGGCTTTTCGACGACAACGGAAACGGGCCTTTTTCCTTCCAGTCCGTGTGTGACTTACTGGAGATCGATGCTCATGGCTTGAGAAATTCGATTGTTCGCTGGAAGAAAAACAGAATCTGCCGCGATAAGCGGATGACTCGGCGCTCCCCGGTCAACAATGCCATACGAATGCAGTCTCCCGGCGGGATGCCTAAGAAACCATACGCCTCGCGCTTGGGAATCACAAAAACCTTGCGACAAAAGCGAGAGGGTCTAACCCGTCCCCTCTTCACATGGTCCCAGCCGCTCGAGACCCGTACCTGAACGTGAGGTGGGACCTACGTTCAGGCAGTTGAGCATGAAGTGTGTTATGCCAAGATCGCTAGTGACCGCGGCGCCGAGGATTACGCGCGCTCGTTTCACATTGGTCCCGAGCCGGTGGTCATCAGGCATCTCGTTGCGCCACGGAGACGGGACTGACCGGGAACAATGCCGGAGCTCGATCCAAAGGAGTGATTCCGAGGGGCCGGATGGGCTTTATCGCAAAGCGTGGGGGCGACCGTACCGGGGGGTTGCGGCAGGTAGAAGAGACGGTAAATTATCTCCGGCTCTCACAACGTGAATCGATAATGCTGGCGCAAATGCTTGCCCCACGTCCTAACCATGAACATTTCGAGATATCGCGATGCATCGGAGATGTCGCAGAAAATTCCCTAGGTCATGGCCCCGTCGCGGCGGCGAATCGCTTCCAAGGTACGCACCGCGCGTTCAAAGTCGGCGGCACGCGCGGGATCGATGCGGTACTCAACATCGATCATGATGGGGCCTCGATCAGGATCGAGGTCCTCATGCAAAACCGGAGATCCAGCTGTATCAACGGTTCGAAAGCCGTTCGCCACTTTTAGTGACAAGCGCAGCACCGTTATCAGGTTGACCGCCACCAGCATGAACGACGCCGTACAGTCGAGCGCGCTGCGGATACCAACGCGCGAGGCAAGGTAACCCCACAGGACGCTGCCTAGCGCGAGACCGCCCTGCAGGGAGAGTAAGTACACCGAAAAGCGCCCGGGCCCGCACCCATGACGCAAGTGCGAGCTGAGCGGAGCTGTGGTACATCGTGGTCGTTGAGACCCACGCCGCGCCAGCGACGAACAGCGCCAACCACATCACGTGAATATCGTGCGTCCAGGCAATGGCCGCGTTTACTGCCGCGAAGAGGATCGCGCCGCTGATCGCGAGCGCATCGCTCGATAGCCTCTGCCGCGCCCTCGAGAGCGCGCCACCACCGAGCGCGGCGCCGATGCCGAAAAAGGTTACCAGAATGCCGTAACGGGTCGCGTCGAGATGAAGCTCGACGCGCGCGACCAGCGGCAGCGTCGCCCACATCGCGCTGGCGCCTATAGCAAAAATGAACGCGCGGATCACGACCGAGCGCATTGCCGGCGTATACCTGATGTAGCGCGCGCCGGCACGAATCGCGCCGAAGACGCGCTCGGCTGGAAGCATGCTCTTGTGGTGCTCGCGCCGCCACGACAGGAGCATGCCGACGTTGCCGACGAACGACGACGCATTGCAGAGAAACGCTGCACCCGCTCCCCAGGCCGTGATGACCATTCCGCCCACCGCGGGTCCGATGCCGCGCGCCGCGTTGTGTTGGACGCTGTTCAGAGTGATCGCCTAGTGAATCTCGGAATGCTCGACCAGCTCCGGCACGATGGCATGCCATCCCGGTCCGTTGGGCCGCTCCGATGCCCACCGAGAAACTCAGCCCGAGCAGGATCCAAGGCGTTGTGAGATGGAGCAGGGTCGAAACGCCCAGCGTGCCCGCCGAGGCGAGCATTAAGACCTGCGCGATAATCAACAGCCGCCGCCGATCGGCGATGTCAGCCAAAGCTCCGGCGATCAGTCCCATCAGGAAGTAGGGGAGGTTCGCCGCCGTCTGGATAAGCGACACCATCACGGGCGACGGCGCGATCGAGGTCATAAGCCACGACGCGCCGACCTCTTGCATCCAGATCTCGATGTTCGAGGCGAACGCGGTCGTTAGCAGAGCCAGGAAAAGGGGATGACGTAGGGGGACGAGTATTCCCGTCGCCTCACGTGTCTGCGGTTCGGCTTGGGCATCCGAATGAAGCTTAGCACCAATATGATCTGCGCTCCGCCCTAGTTCAGGGGCGCTTCGACGAACCACAGCTACTTGTCCGCGCCCCGCGGGAACGCGACAGCTTTAAAGGCTCCCGCGAGAGCGGGCTGATTATCGATCGGCGGATCGGCGTCCACGACTTGGACCATGGGCCCACTCGTCTGCGGGTGGAGGGATTCATTGGTCACGAACAACGTCGCTCCCGGCTCCAGGATCCCATTAATCCGGGCCGCGAAGTCGGCAGGCAGTTTGATTCTAGTGACCTCCATCGGATCTACCTGGGTACCCTGCTCGCCTTTGTGCCCGGGCACGCCGATTCTCAACCAACTGAATTTGGTCGGATCGGGAACGTAGGGATCGGGCACGCTGCTCGGGCTATTTGTGAGCACTAATGCATGATTGGCGAGCGGCGCATCGCCGGTGACGATCAATCGGGCTCGGCCAATCTCTATCCCGTTGCGATAGACGACGACGCGTTGACTACCTTGACTGAGCACGATGCTGACTGGCCCGCTGGGAGACAACTCGGGTTCCCAACTCTCATCTCCGTTGGGCGCGAATGGTATGGGCTCGACGGGCTGCCCGCCGACAAACTGCACCGGAGCGAGATACCCCGGATGCGCGACCCGCTCTGGCGCAGTTTCCTCAGTTGCAATTACGACAGTCATGCCGTTCGGCGAGATGGTGAAGAGCCGCCGTGCAAACTCGCTTGGCAAGTGAATGCAGCCGTGCGATTCGGGATAACCTGGCAGTCCGCCGGCATGCAGAGCGACCCCACCCCAGGTGAGTCGCTCCATGTATGGCATCGGCGCAGAGTGATAGAGATTTGACCTATGCTCTTTTTGCTTTTGCAAGACTGTGAAGACTCCGGTAGGCGTCGGGTGACCAGGGCGGCCGGTGCTTACGCTGGTAGCCCCGATCAGGATGCCGTTGCGATAGACGTATGCTCTCTGCTCAGTGATGCTGACGACCATGACCATGGGACCCGCGCTCACGGCTTTCGCCATCCACAGAAACTGACCTTTCTTCAGCTGATTGATAGGCGTGTCGATGGGTACAGAGACTTTTGCGCCCCAAAAAGGTACTGAGCTGGCCAGCGCCGGAGCTTGTAGTGCCACAGCCGTAACACTCAACGCCACCATACAAAACGCATGAATCACTCGCCGCCGGGCAGACATGGCATTTTGCGTCCGTCTATCCCTTCTTAATTACTACCATGGCTGGCCTTAGCGTCAAACCTAAGTTGCCTCCTCGCGATCCCAAACCATGTGAACGATATTCCCAAATCATCTGCGCGGCGCCATGGGTGGAGGATGGAACGCGTTTGATCTGCCGCTCGGCGGCGATGACTTTCAAATTCAAGTATGCGGACAGCACTCTTCCGTAGGGCTATGAGTGTCGCCAACTGGCTCGAAATCCCGACCGTCTATTCCCCGCCTATTCTAAGAAGCGGCGCCCGCAACTGTATTTACAAATTCACCAAAACATATTGATTTAACTAGATATTCTTGGCGCGCCCGGAGGGATTTGAACCCCCAACCCTCGGATCCGAAGTCCGATGCTCTGTCCAGTTGAGCTACGGGCGCATCGCGCTGTCACACGCAAATTAGCACATCGTTGCGAGCTG
>Ga0335073_10011320_pt1 | contig 12517 bp, 6 predicted proteins | sample Lox_Sample_22_FD_207093 | JGI IMG/M metagenome (GOLD analysis project Ga0335073, IMG submission 207093) | Soil microbial communities from Loxahatchee National Wildlife Refuge, Florida, United States - Lox_Sample_2.2 | ecosystem: Environmental > Terrestrial > Soil > Wetlands | place: USA: Florida...
CGTTGCTGCCGCCGATACCGGTCGCGGACACTGCGGCGAGACGGGTTCCGGCGTCCCAGTCCCGCGCGGCGCTCGGCAGGATGAGGTTGCCGTCGCCATGGGTCACCAGCTCGTGCGGCGACTGCGTACCCGTGGTGGGCGGCACCACGCCGCTCGATAGCGCCAGCACAGTCTTGATCAGTCCGGCGGCTCCGGCAGCTGCTTTGGCGTGCCCGATGTTCGCCTTGACGGACCCGAGAGCGACAGGATTCTTAGCCCCCGCGCGGATCGAGTTCAGGGCGCTGAGCTCGGCTTCATCGGCCAGCGGGTTACTAGCCCCGTTTCCCTCAATGAAGTGAATATCGGCGGGGTCGATTCCGCTGCGCTCGTACGCTCGCTGCATCGCCAGTAGCTGGCTGTCCGCCTGTGACTGCGCCTCGCCGGGCTGGGCGCCGCCCGAGACGCCCCAGCCGAGGATCTCGGCGAAGACGGGCAGGCTGGCCGCGCGGGCGTCGGCGGCGCGCATCAGCACGGCAATGCCGCAGCCCTCGCCGGGCAGGTATCCGGTGGGGTGCTGGTCGTAGACCCGGACGTCGCCGGTCGCCAGCAGGCCTGCCTTGGCAAGCCCGATCAGCTCGAGCGGGTCGAGGCTCAGGTCGACGCCGCCAGCGATCACGGCATCCAGGTCGCCGGTCACCAGGGCGGAGCAGGCAGACGCCACCGCCTGCAGTGCCGACGAGCAGGCGCTGTCCACCGCATGGCTGCCGCCGCGGAACCCGAAGTGACTGCTGATCGTCGCGGCAATCGTGCCGGGCATGCTCCCGGCGAGGGAGGTAGCGCCTACCGGCGGGAACGGGCCGAGGTAGCTGCTCTCGGCCTGCAGCAGCACGGGCTCGGCCTGGCTGGCCGGAATCTCGGCGCTGCCGAGCGCGTCGGCGAGCACGCGGCGGACGTAGGGCCAGCGCACGCGCAGCGCGTTGGCGCGCGAGGTGTCGCCGGCCAGCGTGTTACCGATGATGACGCCGGTCCGGTCCCGGTTCAGGCCGTTGCCCGACGGGAGGCCGGCCGCCGACAGCGCCCGGGCCGCGGTCTCGAGGGCCAGCCAGTGAGCCAGGTCAGCCGCAATGTAGGCATGCTGGTCGATGCCGAACGCCGTGGACTCGAACTTCCAGCCCTCGAGCACCGCCGCCCTCGTGCTGTACGTGGCGTCCGAGATCGCGAGGTCGGGCTGGTAGTACTCGGCCAGGTCGATCCGGCCCGGCGGGAGCCGGCGGAAGGTCCTGCGGGCGGTCAGCACGACGTCCAGCAGTGCGGCCGGGTCGTCGGCGTCGGGGAACCGGCACGCCAGGCCGACGACCGCGAGCGGCGGAGTGACGTGCGAGATACCGGCCTGCTCAGTCATGGCGCCGCCCGGCGGCTGACGGCTTGCCGGAATGGCGCAGGCGATTATCCGGAGACTGCTGAGAGCATTCTTGGCGAATCAGCCGGATTAATTTCGCGCGCGAGCAAGTGTGCATTTTTCCCCCGGAAAATGGCCTGTCACCGATGGGCCTTGCCCAGCCGCGCAGGCTAACCAGAGCGCGGCTGAACCCGTGCGGGCCTGGCCAAGATCCCCGTGCTGGCCAGCCCGGCGTCCGGTGCCGCGCAGCGCTATCCCCCCGTGGCTGCTGGGTGTCAGGACATTATTTGCCGGGCGGGTGTCGTGGTCAAGGAGGAATGCGCGACGCACGGCTTTTCCTGTTCGGCGGCATTACGGAACTGCGCAGGCATTATCGGCGAATGTGCTCGCGAGCGTATTAGCGCCCGCGATGGTCGGTTAGCTGCTGGTCCTGGGGACGTAGCGGCCTGCGCGTATCGGCTGGCCTGAGCCGGACTCGGCCGGTCTCCGCTGGTCTCGGCCGGTCCCGGTCCGTCTCGGCCGCTCGCGGACCATTCGGGCGCGGTCGTCCGGCGCGGTCGTCCGGTGCGGTCGTCCGGCGCGGTCTTCCGGGCCAGACGGCGTACGCTACCCTGTGCACATGCGTTTTGCCGGGCTGCTCCTTAGCTAGCCGCGCCGACCGCCTGTCGTTGGCGTGGCTGCCCCTCGTGACCCGGGGGGCTGTTGTTTTTGTGGGGCACCGGACCTCACCGGAGTTCGCGAGGAAGTCATGACAGCCGCTGATAACGCGGATCGTTACGATCCGCGCGCGATCCAAGAGAAGTGGCAGCAGCGCTGGGCCGCGACGGACATCTTCCGCGCCAGCGACGACCCGGCAGATCCGCGGCCGCGGAAATACGTCCTGGACATGTTCCCGTACCCGTCCGGGGACCTGCACATGGGTCACGCTGAGGCGTACGCCCTCGGCGATGCGATGGCGCGGTACTTCAACCTTCGCGGCTATAACGTGCTGCACCCCATCGGCTGGGACGCGTTCGGCCTGCCCGCGGAGAACGCGGCGATCAGGAACAACACGCACCCAGCCGACTGGACCTACAAGAATATCGAGGTCCAGGCTGCCTCCTTCCGCCAGTACGGGGTGTCGTTCGACTGGTCGCGGCGCCTTCAGACCTGCGATCCGGACTACTACCGGTGGACCCAGTGGCTGTTCCTGCGGTTCTACGAGCGCGGGCTGGCCTACCGGGCCGACGGCTATGTCAACTGGTGCCCGGTGGACCAGACGGTGCTGGCCAACGAGCAGGTGATCAACGGCAAGTGCGAGCGCTGCGGTTCCGAAGTGATCCGGCGGGTGCTCAGGCAGTGGTACTTCAAGATCACCGAGTACGCGGACCGCCTGCTGGCGGACATGGCAGCACTCGAGGGCAAGTGGCCCGAGCGGGTGCTGCTGATGCAGCGCAACTGGATCGGTCGCAGCGAGGGTGCCGAGGTCAGCTTCCAGATCGAGGACCGGGCGGAGCCGGTGACGGTCTTCACGACCCGGCCGGACACCCTGTACGGGGCGACGTTTTTCGTGGTCGCGGCCGACTCGCCGCTGGCAGCCGAACTGTGCGCGCCTGAGCACTCGGCTGATCTGGACGCCTACCTCGCCGACGTGCGGAAGCTGACCGACATCGAGCGGCAGTCGGCCGAGCGCGAGAAGACCGGCGTCTTCCTCGGCCGGCACGCCATCAACCCGGTCAACGGCGAGCGGATCCCGGTCTGGGCCGCTGACTACGTCCTGCCTGACTACGGGACTGGCGCGATCATGGCCGTCCCCGCGCACGACCAGCGCGACCTGGACTTCGCCCGGAAGTTCGGGCTTGAGGTCCGCGTGGTGCTGGATACCGGCGCCCCGGATCCGGCGGCGACCGGCGCCGCGACGCCGGGGGAGGGCACGCTTGTCAACTCTGGCCCGCTGGACGGGCTATCGAAGCAGACCGCGATCGCGAAGATCATCGAGATTCTGGCCGAGCGGGGGCTGGGCCGCGGGGCGGTGAACTACCGCCTCAGGGACTGGCTGCTGTCCCGCCAGCGGTTCTGGGGCGCACCGATCCCGATCGTGTACTGCGACGGCTGCGGCGAGGTTGCGGTGCCCGACGAGCAGCTGCCGGTGCTGCTGCCCGACCTGCGCGGCCAGGAGCTAGCGCCGAAGGGCAGCTCGCCGCTGGCGGCGGCGACGAACTGGGTTGATACCGAGTGCCCCAAGTGCGGCGGGCCGGCCAAGCGGGACACCGACACCATGGACACGTTCGTCGACTCGTCCTGGTACTTCCTGCGCTACTGCTCATCGCAGTTCGAGCACGGGCCGTTCGAGGTTGACTCTGTCCGCCGGTGGTCCCCGGTCGACTTGTACGTCGGCGGCGTCGAGCACGCGATCTTGCACCTGCTGTACTCGCGCTTCTTCGTGAAGGTCCTGCATGACATGAAGATGCTGGACTTCACCGAGCCGTTTACCGCGCTGGTGAATCAGGGCCAGGTGATCAACCAGGGCAAGGCGATGTCCAAGTCGCTAGGAAACGGGGTCAACCTCGGCGAGCAATTGGCCGCACACGGCGTGGACGCCATCCGGCTGACGATGATCTTCGCTAGCCCTCCCGAGGACGACATCGACTGGGCTGACATGAACCCTGATGCCCTGACGAAGTTCCTGGGCCGGGTGGTGCGGGTGGTCGCTGACGTTGCCGATGCCGGTCGCTTGGGTGCCGGTGCCGGTGCCGGTGCCGGTGCCGACGGCGCGGATGCCGAGCTGCGCAGGGCGACGCACAAGACCATCGATGAGGTCACCAGGCTGGTCGAGAGCACCCGGCTGAACGTGGCCGTCGCCAGGCTGATGGAGCTGACCAGTGCGGCTCGCCGGACGATCGACAGCGGCCCGGGGGCGGCCGACCCGGCCGTTCGCGAGGCCGCTGAGGCGCTGGCGATCATGCTGTCTCTCTTCGCTCCGTACACCGCGGAAGAATGCTGGGAAATGCTGGGGCATGAGCCGTCGGTGGCTAAGGCACAGTGGCCGGAGACGGATCCGGCCCTGCTGGTCGATGACACCGTAACCTGCGTCGTCCAGGTCGACGGGAAGGTCAGGGAGCGCCTTGAGGTTCCGACCGGGGTGACCGAGGACGAATTGCGTGAGCTGGCTCTGGCCACGGCCGGCGTTGAACGCGCGCTGGCCGGTCGCGGCGTCCGGACGGTCATCGTCCGGCCTCCCAAGCTAGTGAACGTCGTCTCCGCTTAGTGGCTGCGCCGGGACGGGCGAACTGGGAGCCAGATCAGCCCTCACCTGAAGGACTCGGGCAGCAGCAGTCGAATCCGGTACTGTTCCCCCTAGGTCGCTGATCAGGGAGGGGGCCGGGCGCAGCGCCCGTAGAGGGATGAGTTCACATCTGCTTACCACCATCGGCACTGGCGTGATTGCCACCGTGTCGCTGGCCGGTGTGACAGTTGCGGGGATCATCGGGGCACGGCGGTCCGGTCAGGTGCACGAATGGGTTCCCCCGCAGCGGGACCAGGACAAGCTGAAGGTGGTGGAACGAGAGCAGGGGCGGGGTGCCGGAAAGAGGCAGAAGTCAGGCCGGCCCGGTCCCGCCGGGCGATCTGCCTCGTCCCAGCGGCCGGGTACATCCTCGCCTGGCTCCCACAGGCAATCCGCCAGCTCGCCACCGTCCCCGGCTAAAAAACCCGGACGATCGCAGCAGCCTGCGCCTTCCCGGCGGCGGAGGCGTCGCGATCCAGACGTCTTGCCGGCCGGGGCCAGCGTGACTTTCGGGGAAGAGCGCGCGGCGGCCAACATTGACGAGCTGCTCGCCGGGCTTGATCGCGACTTGATCGGCCTGGTGCCGGTCAAGCGGAAGGTCGAGGAGATCGCGTCGCTGCTGCTGGTCGACCAGGCCCGCAACAAGTTCGGCCTTAGCGCGCCCCGGCCGAACCTGCACATGTGCTTCACCGGGCCGCCCGGCACTGGCAAGACCACGATGGCGTTGCGGATGGCCGAGCTGCTGCACCGCCTTGGCTATCTCGAGAAGGGCCAGCTGGTCCACGCCATGCGCGACGATCTGGTCGGTGAGTACGTCGGGCAGACTGCGCCGCGGACCAGGCGCGTGCTCGACCGGGCAATGGGCGGCGTGCTGTTCATTGACGAGGCTTACTACCTGTACCGCGCATCCGACTCCAAGGACTACGGCCAGGAAGCTATCGAGATCCTGCTGCAGGTCATGGAGAACGATCGGGAGAACCTCGTCGTGATCCTGGCCGGCTACAAGAACCGGATGGACGAGTTCTTCACGTCGAACCCCGGCATGAGCTCCCGGATCACTCACCATCTCGACTTCGCGCCGTACGACGTCGGTGAGCTGGTGGCTATCGGCCAGCTCATGCTCGATCAGTCCAGTTACTACCTGTCGGACGAGGCGGAGCTCGCATTCCGGGAGAGCCTCTCGCGCGAGCTCAACTCGCCCGGGTTCGCCAATGCGCGCAGCGTCCGTAACGAGCTTGACCGTGCGCGCCTCCGGCATGCTCACCGGCTCGCAGCTGATCCGGGCCGCAGCTGGAGCCGCGCCGACCTGATGCGCCTCGAGCCATCGGATGTCCTCGAGGGCTATGCCGACTTGCGGCTGGCTGGCCCGGCGTAGGTTGCAGCGCGTAGGTTGTCCGGCACCCGGCACCCGGCACCCGGCGCACCAGCTAACGGCGCGCCAACGTCGCCAGCGAGCGGCGCCATGTGAAGAGCACCGTGTGAAGAGCACCGGGCGAGCAGCGCCAGGCGTCAGACCCGGCGCAGTACCGCCACGACCTTGCCGAGAATCTCAGCCTCGTCGCCGGGGATGGGAGCGTACGCAGGATTGTGCGGCATCAGCCAGACGTGATCTGCCGACCGTTTGAAAGTCTTCACGGTCGCCTCACCTTCTAGCATCGCGGCGACAATGTCGCCGTTCTCTGCTACCGGCTGCTGCCGTACCACAACCCAGTCGCCATCGGCGATAGCAGCGTTGATCATCGAATCGCCGACGACCTTCAGCAGGAACAGATTGCCCTCGCCGACGATCTGCCTGGGCAGCGGGAAGATATCCTCAATGGCTTCCTCAGCGAGAATCGGCCCGCCAGCGGCGATCCGGCCGACGAGCGGGACGTAGGCCGCCTCCTGAGAGGTGATGTCCATCGGTGCGTCTTCGTCCGGCTCGTGTTCGGGCCGGACCGCCGGGTGACCGGGCAGCCGGACCTCGACGGTCCGCGGGCGGCCTGCATCTCGCCGCAGGTACCCCTTCCGCTGGAGCGTCGACAACTGGTAGGAGACGCTGGAAGTGCTCGTAAGCCCGACCGCCTCACCGATCTCCCGCATTGACGGCGGATAGCCCCGGCGCTGCACCGATTCGCGGATGACCTGAAGTACCTTGCGCTGGCGCCAGGTCAGCACGTGGCCTGGGTCGGGCTTCTCGGGCAAGTCGGCAACAACGGCGGGAATGCTGCCCTTAGGCCTGCGGCCTGGCTTCCCGCGCGGTCGCGAGGCGGACTCAGCTTCGGCCTGCGTCTCGGTGAGTTCAAGGTCAATGGTCGGGGCCTCGTGCGCCCCTCCATTGCTGGTGGCATCGCTCATTTCGGGCCTCCGGTTAGTGATGTCGGCTCTCAGGTTCGCCTTCTGTCAGCAGCGGCAGTCCTCAGCCTGATGCTCGCACGCGCTGCGGTAAGGGCTACTGCCGTTCACAGGTACTGCCGTTCACAGGTACTGCCGTTCACAGGTACTGCCGTTCACAGGTACTGCCGTTCAGGTCTGCGCTGTAGGTGCCTGCCGTCTACGGTCCCGCGCTGTCGAGACCGACGCTAACGCTTTCGGTCCCAGATCTCAAACATCTGTTCGACGGCGGCAAAAAATGTCGTACCCCTGGGATATGACAGTACCGTAATCTCGTTCGATCGAACGAGGTTACGATAGAACAGAGCTACGATCGAACTGTAATTCGCTAGATGGAGGCTGTGATGAGCTCTCTAACCGCAATCGACATGCTTGGCTCTGGCGGACCGGCTGCGACTGAAGCAGCTAGCACGGGCATTCGCCGCCAGAAGCTCGGCCTCTCCGCCGTCGGCTCGACAGCCGCCGGGCGGTCTGCGCGGACTGGCGGAGCACGCAAGCCGCGCTCTAGTTCGATCTCGCCCGGTGGTTCGATCTCGCCCGGTGGTTCGGTGGCGGCCGGTGGTCGGGTGGCGGCCGGTGGTCGGGTGGCGGCCGGTGGTCGGGTGGCGGCAAGTGGTTCGCCCGCAGGATTTGCTCTGACGGGGTCCGCGGGTTCGATCCCGCGCCGAGGGCCCGCAATGGACGTGCCTGCTGTGGTCCGCGGGACGGTTGTCTCGCGCCGCGAGGCCCCCACGCCGCGCACGCCCATCAGGTTGACCCGCCGGGGCCGGACCGTCGTCGCGGGCCTGCTAGTAACCGCGCTCACCGTGGCCGCGTTGCTGATGACCTTGCTGGCGTCGGGTGGCGCGCAGGCTACGAATCACGGACAGCCACGCGCTGGTTATCAAGGCATGCATCAGATTGTGGTGCGTCCGGGCCAGAGCTTGTGGTCGATCGCGGCGTCGGCCGAGCCGTCGGCTGACACGCGCGTGGTCGTTCAAGAGATCATGACCGCCAACGCGCTAACGAGCGCCGACATCAGCGCCGGGCAACTGCTCTGGGTTCCGCGCTGATAATGCGACGGAAGTGCCGACCGGACCGTTGGCTTGGGGGCGGCGACGCCGGCGACCGCGACCAGATCCCGCGCCGCGGATTGCGTCCGGAGTCGTCCTCATTCGCGCCTGATAGCAGGCTTGCCAGGCTTGCGTGGAGTTGCGCGCGCATTGCGGCGCGACACGCCGGCGCGTGCGGAGATTTCGGGGACGTGCTGGCGGTCGCGGCTGCATCATCTACCAGCAGATTCTGCTGCAGGCCAGGCGGACTTGCGGATGCCCGGCGCGTGGACCACAATATGTAGTAGTTGCACGCTTGTAATTTTCCTATAGCTTGTGCTTACGAGCGGCGGCTGGAAGACCCGGGGGAGGTGATCGCGTGTACTGCCCGTACTGCAGGCACCCGGATAGCAGGGTCATCGACAGCCGGACAGCTGAGGACGGTGTCGCGATCCGCCGTCGGCGTGCCTGCCCGGCTTGCGGCCGCCGGTTCACCACGCAGGAAACGGTCATACTGACGGTTGCGAAGCGGAGTGGCGTCACCGAGCCGTTCAACCGGGACAAGATCATCCGCGGCGTACGCCGCGCATGTCAGGGCAGGCCGGTGAGCGAGGACCAGCTCGCGCTGCTGGCCCAGCAGGTGGAAGACGCGATCCGGAGCAGGGGCAGCGGCGAGATTCCGTCTCATGAGGTTGGTCTTGCCATCCTCGGACCGCTCCGGGAGCTCGATGAAGTGGCCTACCTCAGGTTCGCGTCCGTCTACCGGGGGTTTGAGTCGCTGGCTGACTTCGAGGAAGAGATCGCAGCGCTGCGCGCAGAGCACCTGGATGACTGGCGACCCGAGGACGATCAGCTTCTCGCCACGGAGGCTGGGCTGCGTCCTGCGGGGGAGCATGGCTCTCGGGTGTCAGCCGGGGACCGCCCCACCAAGCACGACGGGCAGCAGCCCGCTCCGGCTAGCTAACCAGGCCGGAGACGAATTCACCGGGAGGGCTGATGAAGCCCGTTATCGGGTCCGACGGATCCGTGGAGGGGGAAGCAATGACCGAGACGGCAAGCGGGGCAGCGGCGCAGGGCAGCAGGAAGCCTGCCAGGGGCCTGACCCTGCGCCGGATCTACACCCGCGACGGCATTCATCCTTATGACGACGTCACCTGGGAGCGCCGCGACGTCGTGATGACGAACTGGCGGGATGGCTCGGTCAACTTCGAGCAGTACGGCGTCGAGTTCCCCGACTTCTGGTCGGTTAACGCCGCGAACATCGTCACGACAAAGTACTTCCGCGGCGCGGTGGGTACGCCGCAGCGCGAGTGGAGCCTGAAGCAACTGGTCGACAGAGTGGTCGGCCGCTACGGTGCCGCGGGCCGCGAGCACGGCTATTTCGCCACCGAGCAGGACGCGGAGATCTTCGAGCACGAGCTTAAGCACGCGCTCATCCACCAGGTCTTCAGCTTCAACTCGCCGGTCTGGTTCAACGTAGGCACCACGTCGCCGCAGCAGGTCTCGGCGTGCCAGCCGTACCACGCGCCGGTGAGCACGCCAGCCGGCCCGGTGCCGATCGGCAGCTTGGTCAGCTCCAACGCGGTCGGCACGAAGGTCTACGACGCGCACGGCACCACGCGCATTGTGGCGACGAAGGCCAACGGGCTCAAGGAAGTTCTGCGGCTGCACACCACGGCCGGGCACGTGCTCGAGGCCACGGCTGATCATCTGGTGTGGCGGGCCACCGACGTTGATGCTGGCGAGTTCACCGTGGCCGGGTTCCTCCGCCCTGGCGATCACCTGTTGTACGTCCAGCCGGATGTCGGCGGGACGGACCGCACACTGGTGGACATCAGCAAGGTCGAGAACCTCGGCCCGATGGAGGTCTTCGACATCCAGACCGAGAGCGGCGAGTACCTGTCCGGCAACCTGCGGGTGCATAACTGCTTCATCCTCGCCGTTGACGACACCATGGACTCGATCCTCGAGTGGTACCGCGAGGAAGGACTGATCTTCAAGGGCGGGTCCGGCGCCGGCGTCAATCTGTCGCGCATCCGCTCCAGCAAAGAGTTGCTGTCCTCCGGCGGTACCGCAAGCGGACCGGTGTCGTTTATGCGCGGCGCCGATGCATCGGCAGGCACCATCAAGTCCGGCGGTGCGACTCGCCGGGCAGCGAAGATGGTCGTGCTGGACGTCGATCACCCTGACGTCGAGGAGTTCATCGAGACCAAGGCGCGCGAAGAGGAGAAGATCCGCGTCCTGCGTGACGGCGGCTTCGATATGGACCTCGGCGGCAAGGACATCGCCAGCGTTCAGTACCAGAACGCCAACAACTCCGTCCGCGTCTCCGACGAGTTCATGCGCGCCGTCGAGTCGGGCAGCAAGTTCGACCTGGCGGCCCGGACCACGGGCGAGCCGCTGGCTCGCGTCGGTGCCAAGGATCTGTTCGGCAAGATGGCCAAGGCCGCGTGGGAGTGCGCTGATCCTGGCATCCAGTACGACGACACGATCAACGACTGGCACACCTGCCCGGAGTCGGGTCGCATCACCGCAAGTAACCCGTGCTCGGAGTACGTGCACCTGGACAACTCGTCCTGCAACCTGGCCAGCATCAACCTGCTGAAGTTCCTCCGCGCCGACGACAGCTTCGACGTCGAGAAGTTCGAGCAGCTCACTGAGCTGATCATCACGGCGATGGACATCTCTATCTGCTTCGCGGACTTCCCGACACAGAAGATCACCGAGACAACGCGTGCCTACCGGCAGCTTGGCATCGGGTACGCGAACCTCGGCGCCTTGCTGATGGCGACCGGTCACGCTTACGACTCCGATGGCGGCCGGGCGATCGCCGCAGCAATCACGTCCCTGATGACCGGCACCGCCTACAAGCGCTCTGCAGAACTCGCCGACGTCGTAGGCCCTTACGACGGCTATGCGCGCAACGCCTCGGCGCACCAGCGGGTGATCGCCAAGCACGCGACAGCGAGTGCCGCTATCCGGCCGATCGGCGGTATCGACACCCCGATACTTGCGGCCGCGAACAAGGCGTGGCAGCAGTGCATGCGGCTGGGCGAAGCCACCGGCTACCGGAACGCACAGGCCTCGCTGCTGGCCCCGACGGGCACGATCGGGCTCATGATGGACTGCGATACCACCGGCGTGGAGCCAGACCTCGCGCTGGTCAAGTTCAAGAAGCTGGTGGGCGGCGGATCGATGCAGATCGTCAACCAGACAGTCCCGCGAGCGCTGAAGAGCCTGGGCTACCAAGCGGAGCAGGCCGAAGCCATCATCGAGTACATCGCCGAGCACGGACACGTCGTCGACGCGCCGGGCCTCCGGCTAGAGCACTATGAGGTGTTCGACTGCGCGATGGGCGAGCGCGCCATCAGCCCGATGGGCCACGTCCGGATGATGGCCGCGGTTCAGCCCGCGCTGAGCGGCGCGATCAGCAAGACCGTTAACTTGCCAGAGTCGGCAACCGTCGAGGATATCGAGAAGATCTACTTCGAGGGCTGGAAGCTCGGTCTCAAAGCCCTGGCCATCTACCGCGACAACTGCAAGGTCGGCCAGCCGCTCTCGGCCGCGAAGAAGAAGGCCGCCGAGGTTTCCGAGCCCGCCACGCCGCATGAGGTCCGCCCGGTGCGTCGCCGGCTGCCGAGGCAGCGCTCCGCGACCGTGACCCGGTTCTCCGTTGCTGGCGCCGAGGGTTACATGACGGCTTCGAGCTACCCGGACGACGGCATCGGAGAGGTGTTCCTCAAGCTAGGGAAGCAGGGCTCGACGCTAGCGGGCGTCATGGACGCGTTCTCCATGGCGATCTCGGTTGGGCTGCAGTACGGCATCCCGCTGGAGTCCTACGTAGCCAAGTTCACCAACATGAGATTCGATCCGGCCGGGATCACTGACGACCCCGACATCCGGATGGCGACCTCGGTGATGGACTACATCTTCCGGCGCCTGGCACTCGATCATCTGCCCTACGACCAGCGGGCTGAGCTAGGGATCCTGACGACCGAGGAGCGGACTGCCCAGCTGAACGGCGAGGACCCCGCGTCGGTGTCGGACGATCACGACCTGGACCCTGAAGAACTCGCGCAGTCAGTGCCGGTCGAGAAGGTCGTCAGGCCTCAGCCTGCGGCGAGCTCGCATCCTCAAGCGGCACCGCAGCCTGAGCTATCCGGGTCTGGTGCCGTGCCGCCAGGTGCCCCGCGGAGCTCCACCGAGCTCATCGAGTCACAGCAGGGACGGGTAGCCGATGCTCCGCTCTGCCTGACCTGCGGCACCAAGATGCGCCCTGCCGGGAGCTGCTACGTCTGCGAAGGCTGCGGCTCAACGAGCGGCTGCAGCTAGAAGCGGGCATCATTCGACGGAGTTCTACCAGCTCAGGCGGGGTCCGGCCGCACAGGTTGCGCCCCGCCTGAGTGCTCTTCAGGCGCCGTTCGTTGCGCAGCTTCGCTGACCTTGACGCGCTTATCGGCCTGCTGCCAG
>Ga0335073_10011322_pt1 | contig 12515 bp, 5 predicted proteins | sample Lox_Sample_22_FD_207093 | JGI IMG/M metagenome (GOLD analysis project Ga0335073, IMG submission 207093) | Soil microbial communities from Loxahatchee National Wildlife Refuge, Florida, United States - Lox_Sample_2.2 | ecosystem: Environmental > Terrestrial > Soil > Wetlands | place: USA: Florida...
TGCCGCGTGGCAAGCCAGCCTGCCCCGTCGTTTTCTAGTGCGCACCAGAGTGGGTGCGTTGAACCGGCGCGACCGCGACCCATACGCTTTATGGGACGTTTATGCCGGCTACACCGGCGGCCGCGTGCATCCATTCGTGCAATTTTCAAACCTAACCAACACGTCGTACCAGGAGATTCTGGGAGTGTCGATGCCCGGCCGCACTGTGCTGGGTGGCGTGGAGTGGGTGGTGCGATAACGGCTCCAGCAGTCAGCGGGTTTGCTCACGCTGCCGCAGCTCCCGGTAAGCTAGCTGGCTGGCTTCAGAAACCGGGCGATCCCATTGCCGTCAGGGTCTCCCGGACTTTGATAGCCAGTTGTTCCGGAGTGAACGGTTTCTGGATGAGATTGGCGCTTTCCGCCGGGAGTCCGGCGCGGAGGGTGGCGTCATCGGTATAGCCCGACATGAACAGCACTCTGATTCGGGGCCACCGTTCCCGTATTTGATCTGCCAGTTCCTTGCCGCTCCCATCTGGCATCACGACGTCGGTCAGCAACAGGTCGAAATGGCCTTGCGCCTGCTCGCACAAAAGTATTGCATCCTTGATGTCCGCCGACTGGAAGACGCGGTAGCCATAGGGACGAAGCGCGGCTGCCACATATTTCCGGACCTCGGCCTGGTCTTCCACTACCAGCACGGCCTCCGTTCCCCGCAGCTCCGTAGCGGTCATCAGGCTTTCGGGATTGGACGGAGTACCCTCCGCCGCCGGCAGATATATTTTGAAGGTCGACCCGTGTCCCGGCTCACTTTGCACCTCGATAAAGCCGCCGCTCTGTGCCACGATGCCCTGGACCATAGCCAAGCCCAGTCCGGTCCCTTTCCCGGTTTCCTTTGTAGTGTAAAAGGGCTCGAAGATATGCTGGCGGGTCTCTTCTGTCATGCCCTCGCCATCATCGCTGACCGCCAGAACGACGTAGAGGCCGGCGCGCGCACCAGGATGCGCCTGTATTTCGTTCGGGCCCCATTCCACAACGCTCGTCTCGATGGACAGCTTGCCTCCCCGGAGCATGGCATCGCGCGAGTTGACCGCCAGGTTCATGAGCACCTGTTCCAATTGACACGAATCGGCGGAGATGACGGCCCCATCCGAATGCAAGTGGACTGACAGCTCGATATCTTCGCCGAGCAGACGCGCCAGCATTGGACGCATCCTTTCAATCACAAGGTTGAGATTGAGTACTTGCGGCTGCAGCGCTTGCTTACGGCTGAAGGCCAACAACCGCCGGGTCAATTCCGAGGCCCGATCCCCAGCCCTGCGAATCTCTCCCACGTTCTCCCGCAGCGGGTCGCCCGGCTGCAGCCGGCCCAGCACCAAATCGCTGTAACCATTGATCACAGTCAGCAGGTTGTTGAAATCATGAGCAATGCCTCCTGCCAGGCGGCCTACGCTTTCCATTTTCTGGGCCTGCCGCAGTTGTTCTTCCAGGGCAGCGCGCTCTCTCTCAGAACCCTTCCGCTGCGTAACGTCCCTCAGAATGCTGAAGACGACGGGCCCGGAAGGCAGTTCGATAATCGTGCTCGACCCCTCCGTCGAAATCTGCTTACCATCCCAGCGGCGCACCGTCATCTCGAAGTTTGGCTCGACGCTTCGGGACGCTACTTGTTCGCGATATCGAGCCAGCGTCAACTCGGAGTCGTCCGCATACCAACACGTAAGCGTTTGCCCAGGCAGAGTCTCCAAGGATTTGGCAAAGATGCGGGCCAGAGCCGGGTTGGCGCTCAAAATAATACCGTGGGCGTCCGTCAGAAGCATGCCGTCCATCGATGCTTCCCACATGAGGCGGAGTTGCTCTTCCGAACGCGTCAGCGCCTGCTCAGCCTGGCGGCGCTGAGCGATTTCGCGATTCTTGTCCTCAAGCGAGACTGCCAGATCGCTACGTGCGGCTTCCAATTCCTCGATTTTATGTTCGAGCTTCCGCACCAGCCGTTCGTTATAGAGGCTCAGAGTCTTGGCGTCGTCGCCGAGATCGATTACCGGAACCGGAGTGTTTCCGCTCTCGGCCTCGCGCACCACCTCCTCTATCTCAGCCAGAAACCGTTGTGGCTCTACAGGCTTTACGATGAAACGGGAAGCACCCAGTGCCAGTCCCAACTCCTCATCCTGCTTCCCTGTGTATGTGGCGGTGTAGAAGATGAAGGGAATCATTTTGAGGCGCTCGTCGTGCTTGACGGCCCTGCAGAGCTGGTATCCGTCCATCACGGGCATCAGGATGTCAGAGACGATCAGATCGAAGCTCTGGGCACCCAGCTTCTCAAGAGCTTCGACGCCGTTATATGCGCTGACCATCTCGTGTCCGTGAGCACGTACGATTGTCTCGATCAGGTAGAGGTTCTCGGCACTGTCATCGACGCCCAGGATTTTCATGATGCTCCCGCGCTCCGTCTAGGGGTATTTCTCACCGCAGAATGTTCCGGGTCCACTGGATAGCAGAGATTGCCATCGTAGTTGTCGAGGATCAGGATTCTCCGCGACATAGGCATCTCCGGACTTGGTCAACAAAGGTGATTGGGTTGATGGGTTTCTCGATGTAATCGGTTGCCCCGGCCGCCAGAGCTTTTTCGCGATCCCCCGCCATGGCGTAGGACGTTACCGCAATTATGGGGGTTGCCCGAAGGGCAGGGTTTTTGCGCAGTTCCGCAGCAACGGCATAACCGTCGAGCCTGGGTATTTGGATGTCGAGCAGGATCAAATCGGGACGCAAGGTGCTGGCAAGGATGATCCCATCTCTTCCATCCCGGGCCTCATAGACGATGAAGCCATTCTTCTCCAGCATAAACCGCATCAGGTAGAGATTCTGTTCGTTATCTTCAATCACCAGAACTGCGTAATTCATGACAGTTATCCAATACCATTGGCAGTCGAAGAGTGAAGGTGCTGCCTTGCCCGGGAACGCTTTCCACCGATATGGAGCCTCCTAAGCGTTCCACCAGCCGCTTGGATATGGAGAGGCCCAATCCGGTTCCTTCGCGCTTGCGGGCCAGGCCCGAGTCCGCCTGCCGAAATGGCTCGAAAATGGTTCGCTGCTGCTGTGGATCGATACCAATTCCGGTATCGCGGATAGAAGTGACGAGCCATTCGTTCTCCCGGCAGCATCGCACGACCACTTCGCCCTGATCGGTAAACTTAACAGCATTGCTGAGCAAGTTGAGAAGAATCTGCTCCGTGCGCCGCTGATCGCTGTAAATCCTATCCACTTCCGGCGAAATCGCGGTACGCACCGCAATTCCCTTCTCTTCGGCTAACGGCAATACGGTGGCCACGGCCTTCTGGATTGCCCGCGGCAGGGAGAAAGGTCCACACGTGATCTCGAGTTCGCCCGCCTCGATTTTGGAGATATCCAGAACGTCATTGATCAAGGCCAGCAAATGTCTTGCACTGTTCTGCACCATCCCGAGCTGTTTCGTTTGTTCGCCGTTCAGTGGACCCGCAAGCCCTTGCAGGATAATTCCGGTGAAGCCAATGATCGAGTTTAGTGGAGTGCGCAACTCGTGTGACATGGTCGCCAGGAAAACTGACTTCATCCGGTCCGCGGACTCTGCCGCCTCTTTGGCCTCCACCAGTTCCGCGGTGCGTTGTCGCACGCGTTCCTCAAGGTCGAGCCGCGAACGTTCCAGAGCGGCAAGCGCTGCTGCCCGTTCATTACGCGCGCGCAGCGATGAGATTCCATGCCCGACGTTGTCGCCGAGCTCGGCAATAAGGTTGACTTCGTTTGCATCAAACGCATCGGGTTCGTCGGCATATATAGCCAATGCTCCACAAACGGATTTGTCCGAACGCAAGGGTACCGCCAGAACCGATTGAAAACTCCGGGCTTGCAACGCATCGGCCCAAATGGCAAAAGCTGGCTGATCGCGGATGCGGTTTACCACGACTGGTTTACCCTCGCGAATGGCGCGCCCCAAGGACCCCTGACCGTACACGTCGTCCCCCCAACTGACACGGATGCGGTCCAGAAATCCCGCCGCCGGGCCGGCAGAGGCGACCGGGCGCACAGTGCGTGCTTCGTCGCTTTCGGCGTATCCGACCCACGCCATCGTGTAGCCCGCCGGTCCGACAGCCACCCGGCACACCTCGTTCAGCAAAGCTTGTTCATCGGTCGCATGGACCACCGCTGCATTGCAATCGGACAACACCCGCAACGCCCGGTGAACCTGCCGCAGAGATTCCTCCCTCGCTTTCCGCTCGGTTATATCGGTGGAAATTCCGCAAAGGGCGTAAAACCTGTGGGCATTGTCGCGAAGCGCTACCTTGACACTTTGATAGCTGTGCATCTGACCGTCGACTTCTACCTCTTCCTCAAACACCAGAGCTCTATCACTGTCCGCCACTTTCCGGTCATTGGCTACAAATTGACGTGCCACTGCTTCGGGAAAGAGCTCGAAATCCGTCCTGCCCCTGACTTCTTCGAGGCTGGTGTGGAAATAGTCTGTCCAGCATCGATTGATGAACATGTAGCGGCCGGCCTCGTCTTTCATGTAGATCACTGCCGGCGAGTTGTCGAGTACTGCCTTTAGCTCCGTCCTGCTTTTGAGAACCTGCTCCTCCGCCTGCTTGCGCTCGGTGATATCGGCGACCATGACCAGCATGCCGTCGCCGCCCGTTTGTACATCCGGGATTTTAGTCGCCGATAAGGCCCCCCACAGATCGGTCGCGTCCTTACGGCGCAGACGGTATTCACCCGCATGCACCGTTTGCGAAGGCGACGGAAAAGTGTCGGGACAGAATTCGCCCACGTGTTTCCCTAGCATCTCATTCGGCTCATATCCCAGCATTTCGGCGAACTGACGGTTAACAAAAGTCGTACGGAGCTGTGAGTCGAGGGTCCATATGCCTTCATTGGCCAACTCCACGATCAGGCGGTAGCGTTTCTCCGTTTGCCGGACCGCTTCTTGTGCCGCCTGCTGCCGAATTACCTTCTCCCGCTCCGCCTCGGCATTGCGCCGCTCTGCGATCACTGCTGCCAGCAGGAGCCCCGAGATGGTTACGGTGGCAAAGAAGAACTGCAAGAGAAGCGCGTTTACGAAGGGTGCGCTGTCTGTGAATGGCCCGAGGCCTCGAGCGGTTTCGATAGCGGCGAAGCTGCCAATCACGAGGTTGGTCACTGCCGTTCCACTAATCCCAAAACGAATGGCCGCCCAGAGGATAAACGGAAAAACCATCAGCGCCAGCACGCTATGGCGGGCGGCCATTTGACTGGGTTCGTCAAACATCAACAGGCAGGTCGCGGCTAAGAGGAGCAGAAGACCTAAGAATTCCAGGATGCGCCGGACTGAACGCAAGCAAGCCCATTCTCTGAACGACAGCAGCAGGGGAGCGGTCGATAGGATGCCCATCGCGTCACCCAGGTAGTAGATCAACCAGGTTGGCCCAAGCGATACCAATGGCTCAATTCCCGACAACGCGAATACGATACATCCGACCGAAGCGCTTATCATCGATGTGAGTGCCGCCGGAAACGCGATAAGTCCCAGAACGTCACGCAGTCGGGAAAGCGAGGTTTGGAAACCCGGGATGCGGCGGAGCAGAAACATGCCGGCCAAGGCGGCGGCGGTATTTCCCAACGCTAACCCCAGAGCTGCGAGAGGCGGAAGCGGCGTGAAAAAGTTAACCAGAAAGGCGCCAGCTGTGATCGCCGGCCAGCACTGCCAGCCAAACAGTAGCAAGCACGCCAGAGCGACCCCTGATGCAGGCCAGATCGGGGATACATTATTGACGGTGAACGGAATCGCTAAGCCGACTCTGCCAGCCACCGCATAAAGTGCAACGGTTGTTGCCAGCCGGACCGAGTAATTCGCAATTCCGACGTCAACGTCCCCTCTGAACTTACGGGACCGCGAATGTTCTCTACGATACGTGTCACTTCCCCAAGGCACACCCACTGACTCCCGAATACCAACATCTTCCCCGAGGCGGGTCCGTGGCTGCATGATACTAAGCAATAACGTAACCCAACTGTAAAAACGCCTGCCAACTGTGATAAGTAAAGCAGCACTTGAAACATCCTGTTCGAAATCGCGCGGTTCGTTGTCCTTCCGGTAGTCGGCAAGCGTCGGTATCTCGTCGCGCATCTACCGACAGTCGGGGGATCGTTTCAGGAGAAAAGCGAAATCTGTCGCAAATGCCGATGCGAAACCGCGTACGTTTTACGTGGTTAATCGACAGCCATATATGCTGTTGCGCCAAAACAGTGACGTCTACTGTTTCAGCACCTGACCCATTTTCTCCAGCAGCGAAGCAGCGGTATACGGCTTCTGGATGAACGTCAGCGCGGGATCGCCGCCGAAGGGTTTCATGGCTTCGGATTCGTCGAAGCCGCTCGAAACCAGCACGCGCATGTCGGGGCGGACGCGGCGTATGTATTCCCATACCGCGCCGCCGTTCATGCGCGGCATGCTGAGATCGAGCAGCACGGCCGAGAGGCGGTCGTGCAGACGGCTGAAGAGGTCGGCGCCGTCCTGACCGTCCGATGCCTCGAACACCGTGAATCCGTGGTGCTCCAGCGCGGCGCGCGCGGCGTGGCGCACCACGTCTTCGTCGTCGATGATCAACACCACACCGGAAGTCTGCTCTTGGGGAGGCGCAGGGCGCTGCACGGCGGCGCGGGCAGGCGTCCCGGGCAAGGCCGGCAGCAGAACCGTGAACCTGCTGCCCTCGCCCTCGGTGCTTTGCACGTCGATGGCTCCGTTGTGGCTGCGCACAATTCCCAGCGCCGCCGCGAGTCCCAGGCCGCGGCCCATGAATTTCGTGGTGAAAAACGGATCGAAAATCTGCTCTTTGATCGCCTGGCTCATGCCGCAGCCGTTGTCGCTCACCTGAACGCGCACATAAAGCCCCGGAGCGGGCGGGTTGGGGCGGTAATGGCCCACCGGGTCGGAGGGCTGCACCAGGTGCAAGTCGGTGGACACCCAGACCTTGCCGTCATTCCCGGAAGTCGCCTCCGCGGCATTGAGAATGAGGTTCATCACGAGTTGCTGAATCTGGCCGGGGTCCGCTTCCACATTGGGCAGCTCGTTCCTCAGATCCAGGTCGAGCTCAACGCTGCGCGGCACCGAAGTGCGGATGAGTTCGTAGATGTCACGCACCAGGCTGGAAACGTCTACCGCGTCCACCACGAATCGGCCCTTGCCCGCATAAGCCAGCAACTGGCGTGTAAGATCCGCGGCGCGCTCACTGGCGCGAATCACTTCCTCCAACATGCCGCGTACGGTGGGTTCGGGCTGGAGGATGTCGAGCACCAGGCTGGCATTTCCCAGGATTCCAGTCAGCAGGTTATTAAAGTCGTGCGCCACGCCGCCGGCCAGCAGCCCGAGGCTTTCCAGCTTCTGGGCGTGCCGCAACTGTTCTTCCAGGTTGCGGCGCTCGCGGCGCACTTCGGATTCGCGCAGCTCCCGCCGGATGGCGGGCACCAGCCGGCCTAGACGGTGCTTCAAAATGTAGTCATGCGCGCCGCCTCGCATGGCTTCCACCGCGGCTTCTTCCCCGATGGTGGCGGAAACGATCACGAACGGAACATCGGCGCCCGTCTGTTGCACCATGCGCAGCGCTTCACTCATGGAAAAGCGCGGCATGGAAAAATCGGACAGCACCACGTCCCAGCGGCCTTCATTGAGAGCCTGCGCCATCTGCTCGGCGTTTTCCACGCGTCGGCACAACGGATCGAAGCCGCCGCGCTTCAATTCGAGCACGATCAGATCGGCATCTTCTTCGGAATCTTCAACAATTAATACGTTGAGCGTCGCCTCTTGCAGCGTCGCGGCAGCATGACTCATGACTTGGTCTCCCGGCCCAGAGTGAAGTAAAACGTTGCACCGCGGTCGACACCCCCCTTAGCCCAGATACGGCCACCATGCCGGCGCACGATGCGGTCCACCGTGGCCAGGCCAATTCCCGTCCCTTCGAAATCGGTGTCTTTATGTAATCTCTGGAACGGTTGAAACAAACGCCCGGCATCGGCCATATCGAAGCCGGCGCCGTCGTCGCGGATGAAATAGACCGGCCCGTCTCCGGCGGGCTCGGTGCCGAACTCGATGGTCGCCTTTGGACGTTTGCCGGTGAATTTCCAGGCGTTTTCCAGCAGGTTGAGCAGCGCGGCGCGTAGCAGCGTGGCGTCGCCCCGAACGTGAACGGCTCCGGCAATGCCGAACTCCACACAGCGATCGGGCTCGCGGGCATTCAATTCGGCCGCAATGCTGCACACGATGGCGCTCAGGTCCACATGGCCTTCGTTCATCTCGATTCGCGCCAGCCGCGAAAATTGAAGCAGATCGTCCACCAGGTCGCACATACGGCGGGCCCCGTCATCAATGCGCTGCAGGAAAAGCATGCCGCGGGCGTCGAGCTGCGCGGCGTGCCCTTCCAGCAGGGCCCGGCTGAAACCGGCCATGCGGGTCAATGGCCCGCGCAGGTCATGCGAAACCGAGTAGCTGAAAGTCTCCAGCTCGTGGTTAGCTTCATTGAGCTGCTCCAGCCGGCGCTCCAGGTGGGCATTCAGCGCTTTGATTTCCTCCTCGGCTTTCCGGCTGCGCTCCACGGCCTCCTGCAATTCCCGGTTGCGCCGCTCCAGCAGCTCCGATTGCTGCTGCAGGAGCTGCCGCTTGCGGTGCAGCTCCACGAATACGCTCACCTTGGCGCGCAGGAACTCCGGGATGAACGGCTTGGTCATGTAATCCACCGCGCCCAAATCGTAGCCGTGGCGGATGTGATCTTCGGTGCGCCCCAGGGCGGTCAGAAAAATGATGGGGGTATGGCGCGAGCGTTCGCGCTGGCGGATGAAGGCGGCGGTTTCAAAGCCGTCCATGTCAGGCATCATAATGTCCAGCACGATCACGGCGAAATCCTGGTCCAGCAGGTACAGCAACGCTTCGCGGCCGGATTGTGCGGTGACGACTTCTTGGCCCAGGGTTCCCAGCACGGCGCTAGCGGAGAGCAAATTTTCCGGTTGATCGTCCACCAGCAGGATTTTTACCGTTTCCGGGGCCAGTTCCTCGGGTTCCTGACTTACCGCCACCGCCGCGTTCATACTGCCGCGCTCGCTTCTTCGGCTCTCATGCGACGCTCGCTCAACCAGACACGCATCAGTGAGAAGAGCTGATCCAGATCTACTGGCTTGGCGATGTAGTCGGACGCGCCGGATTCGATGCACTTTTCACGGTCTCCCTTCATGGCCTTCGCGGTTACCGCGATGATGGGCAGGTCGCGGAACGCGTCCAACTCACGGATGGCGCGCATGGTCTGGTAACCGTCCATATCGGGCATCATGATGTCCATCAGCACGATATCGATGTTGGGATTGCCCAGCAGGAGGCCGATGCCGGCTTTGCCGTTTTCGGCGTGCAGCACCTCCACCTTGTGGCGCTCCAGAATACTGGTAAGCGCGAAAATGTTCCGAACGTCATCGTCCACAATCAGCACGCGGCTACCAGCCAGTTCCTGATCTACCTGCCGCACCTTCTCCAGCCGGTCGCGCAGCCAAGCCGCCAGCGACGCTTCGGGAATGTGCAGCGTGCGGGTCAGCTCGTTGAGCAGGCGGTCGGCGTGGCTGATCTTGCGAAGGATGGTGCGCTCGTCTAAGCGTGCGAGGGCGAGGTCCTGAATGGCTTCTCCCTCGGGCGCGTATGCGATCACTTCAAGCGGCTCGCGCGCCGATTTCTGAAGCTCCTGGAGCAGGTCGGCCACCGAGATTTCCGAAGATCCGGCGGCCAGAATCACGCAATCGTGCGGCTGCTCGCGGAACGCGTCGAGCGCTTCCACCGCAGTCCCGGGATAACTGACCGCGACATTTTCAAACGCCAGAAGATCCTTCAATTCGGCGCGCGTGCTTTCGCCGGCGTTGACCACCAGCACGCGACGCTGGCGCAGTTCGGCGACGTTTTTGATGCGATCGAAGACCACCTGCAACACCTGGCGGCCGTCGGTCTTGAGGAAATAGGAAGATGCGCCCAAGCCGAGACCGCGCCGCCGGTCTTCCATGATGGTGAGCAGGTGGACGGGAATGTGGCGCAGTTCGGGGTCGTGCATGGCCTGGTCCAGCACCGCCCAGCCGGTGGTATCGGGTAGCCCGACATCAAGCAGTATGGAAATGGGCCGGTACTTGCGCGCCAGCGCCAGGCCGAGATCGCCACGGGTGGCGATCAGCAGCTTGAAGCCGTTCTCATGGGTGGCGTCCAGCAGAATGCGGCAGTAAGTGGGGTCGTCTTCTACGGCCAGCAGAATGCGGTCGCCCGGCTGGAGGTTATCGCGGTCGTCTTCCTGTTCGGGCGCGCCCAACAGAGAAGGTTTCAGGCGCAGCGGGGCGATGCCCGGAGCGAGCGGCGTACCGTTGTCGCCCACCGCTGCCGCGCGCGTTTCGTTTCTGCGTGGCGCCACGTAATCGCGCGGCAGCAGCAGCGTGAACGTGCTACCTACTCCGGGAACACTGTGCAGCCGGATCTCGCCGCCCAGCAAGTGCGCCAGTTCGCGACTGATGGAAAGCCCCAGACCAGTCCCGCCATATTTGCGGCTGGTGGTGCCATCCGCCTGTTGGAAGGCCTCGAATACAATGCGTTGCTTCTCGGCGGGAATACCGATTCCGGTATCCTCTACGGAAATGGCGATCACCGCCTCAGCGCCGGCCAAGGTGGGCGATTCGAAGTGCAGGTGTCCAGGCGCTCGCTCGATGCGCATGGCAACTCCGCCACGCTCGGTGAATTTCAGAGCATTCGAGAGAAGGTTTTTGAGCACCTGCTGCAGCCGCTTCGCGTCGGTGTGAATGCTGGCGGGGACGTCCTCGCCGATCTCAATGGTGAAGTCAAGCCCCTTGCCCTCCGCCACATGCTTGAAATTCCGGTTGACGTACGATTGGATTTCGTTCAGCTTGAGTTCGCTCGGTTCCACCACGATGGTGCCGGATTCGATCTTGGAGAGATCGAGAATGTCGTTGATGAGGGTGAGCAGATCGTTGCCCGAAGACTGAATGGTTTCCGCCCACTTCACCTGGTCGGGGGCCAGGTTGCCTTCGGAGTTCTCCTGCAGCAGCTTGGCGAGGATGAGCAGGTTATTCAGCGGCGTGCGCAGCTCGTGCGACATGTTGGCCAGGAATTCGGACTTGTACTTGGAAGTGAGCGCCAACTGCTCCGCCTTCTCTTCCAGCGCCTGCTTGGCTTGCTCCACTTCGCGGTTCTTGCGTTCCACCTCGGTCTTCTGCTCCACCAGCAGCCGCGCCTTTTCCTGTAACTCGGCGTTAGTGCGCTGTAACTGCTCCTGCTGACTCTTGAGCAGTTCCTCGGAAGCTTGCAGCGTGTTAGCCTGCTGTTCCAACCGCTTATTGGTATTGGTGAGCTCCGATTGCTGGGATTGCAGCTCTTCGGCCAGCGCCTGCGACTGCTTCAGCAATTCCTCGGTACGCATGGTGGCGGCGATAGTATTGAGCACGATGCCCATGGATTCTGTGAGCTGGTCGAGGAAGGCCAGGTGCACGTCGTTGAACTGGTGGAAGCTGGCCAGCTCGATCACGGCCTTTACCTGCCCTTCAAACAGCACCGGCAGCACCACAATGCTGAGGGGTGTAGCCTCGCCCAAACCGGAGCTGATCTTGATGTAATCGTTGGGCACGTTGGTGAGGACAAAGCGGTCTTTTTCCAGCGCGCACTGGCCAACCAGCCCCTCGCCGGCCTTGAACATGTTGGCTACATTTTTGCGCTCGCGGTAGGCGTAGCTGGCGAACAGTTTCATGACTGGCTCTTCGCCCATGGGCGCATCGTTGATGTAGAAGATGCCCTGCTGCGCGTTTACCAGCGGCGCCAGTTCGGAAAGCACCAGCTTGCAAACGGTGAGCAGGTCGCGCTGGCCTTGCACCATGCTGGTGAAGCGCGCCACGTTGGTCTTGAGCCAGTCCTGCTCGGTATTTTTGCGGGTGGTTTCCTTGAGGTTGATGATCATTTCGTTGATCGTGTCCTTCAAGGCCGCCATTTCGCCCTGCGCCTCCAGAGCGATGGACCGGGTAAGATCGCCCTTGGTCACGGCGGTCGCCACTTCCGCCATGGCGCGGACCTGCGTGGTGAGGTTCGCAGCCAACTGGTTCACATTGTTCGTAAGGTCGCGCCAGATACCGGCCGCGCCGGGCACGCGCGCCTGGCCGCCCAGCTTCCCTTCAATACCGACCTCGCGCGCCACGCTGGTTACCTGGTCGGCGAAGACCGCCAGCGTGTCGATCATCCCGTTGATGGTGTCCGCCAGTTCGGCGATCTCGCCCTTGGTTTCGAGCACCAGCTTGCGCTTCAGGTCGCCGTTCGCCACAGCGGTCACCACCTTAGCGATGCCGCGCACCTGGGTGGTCAGGTTGCTGGCCATGGAGTTTACATTATCGGTGAGGTCCTTCCAGGTGCCGCCGACGCCTTTCACCTGCGCCTGGCCGCCGAGGATGCCTTCGGTGCCGACTTCGCGCGCCACGCGCGTCACTTCGCTGGCGAACGAATTGAGCTGATCCACCATGGTGTT
>Ga0335073_10011323_pt1 | contig 12515 bp, 12 predicted proteins | sample Lox_Sample_22_FD_207093 | JGI IMG/M metagenome (GOLD analysis project Ga0335073, IMG submission 207093) | Soil microbial communities from Loxahatchee National Wildlife Refuge, Florida, United States - Lox_Sample_2.2 | ecosystem: Environmental > Terrestrial > Soil > Wetlands | place: USA...
TGCCATCTTCACCGGAATCGGACCCGGGCGGTATGGCGACTACGTTGTGAGAACCGGTCAATACCGCGCGGACGTTCCAACTCAAATTATGCCAATCGCATGGCTCGTCGAGTACGGCGCGCTTGGCACTCTGCTGATCGTGAATTGGCTCTGGAACATCACCAATAGGGCACAGCAAAAGCACTCGAGTTTGGCCATAGGGGGTTGTGCCGCTCTCGTCCTGGCGAACATTACGCAAGGATTCTGGATGTCAGACGCTTGGTTTTTAGCTCTGGCGTTTTTCTACTGTGCCGGCAGCGAGAAGACACCGAAGCTGGCAACCCCATCGAGGACGCTCTAACGGGAATTCGGAGTCGGGTCTTCAGCCCTCCTGTCAAAAAGACAGGCACAGATGAAATTACTGATCCTCACGAGGGCGCTAGCGCAATTTGCTACTGCTCAAAACAAGTTCCGTGAAATTTCAAGACTTGGCGCCGATTTGACTGTGGTATCACCGGCGCGCTGGGCAGGTACTGACCGAGAGCTACTAAGAGTTAGAGCTGATGGCTACGAGGTCCGTCTACACAAGTGCTGGGTTAGCAGCACGAGGTCAATTCGCTGGGGCAACCATCTCTACTTTTATCCTGGAATTTCCCGAATTATCGGGGGCGAAACGTGGGATCTAGTCCTCATCGACGAGGAACCTTTTAATCTCGCGACGTACCACTCCCTGAGAGCAAGTTTCAAGCGTCGGATCCCCACAATTTTTACAACTTATCAGAATATAGACAAGAGTTACCCACCTCCCTTCAATTTTTTTGAAAGATACGTTTTCGAGCACGCGTCGGGTGCGATCGCATTCAATTCCGAGAGTCTTGACGTACTGCGCCGGAGAGGATTCAGCAGGTTAGCTGCTTATATTCCTACCGGGGTGGACTCAACTGTCTTCCGTAAGCAGGATGCGGCCGTTCTGAGGCGGGATTTAGCGCCTGAGGGCTCATTTGTTGTGGGTTTTGTGGGAAGGATCGACCTGAGCAAAGGATTAGATACGCTGGTCAGGGCGTTTGCCTTGCTTCCAGAAAACAGTGTCCTCGTGCTGGCTGGTAGCGGCCCTTATGAAGCGTCGTTGAACCGCCTCGCCCTTAGCCTTGGGCTGACAGAAAGGATTCGGTGGGTGCCTTGGGTGGACTCTGGCAGAGTCGCGGAATACATGAATGCCTTCGACGTCCTTGTGCTTCCTTCGCGTACGTGTTCCAACTGGAAAGAACAATTTGGCAGAGTTCTTGCCGAGGCTATGTCATGCGAGACTTGCGTTGTCGGCTCTGACTCGGGAGATATTCCCAATGTCATCGGTGATGCTGGCATTGTTTTCCACGAAGGTAAGGAACACGAACTGGCAGGGCATATTCGTCGACTTATGGGCGATCATTTGCTCCGCAAAAACCTCGGCTGCCGTGGACGCCAGCGTGTGCTTGAGCACTTCTCATATCAAAAAATCGCTAGAGATAGCGTTGATTTCTACGCGCGAATTTGCTCTAGTGTAAACGAAATGAAGGCGATGACTATTTGAACACTGAAAAATTGAAATAGCGCAGCGGTGAAATCGGGTGGCCATGAGTGCGGACGAGCCGATTTATGGAAGATGTCGCAGTCAACACGCGAGTGTTAAACGCCCCGATGTCCGGCGTGCAGCGATATGCAAGGGAACTGTTGGTTAGGTGGGACGGACAGGTCGACAACATAACGCCCAGTAGCTCCTTATATGGCTTGGCAGGTCACGCATGGGAACAGTTCGTTCTGCCCGCAAGACTTCATGGCAGGCTGTTGTTTTCCCCATCGAACACTGGGCCACTTAAAGCAAGGAGACAAGTCTTGACGATTCATGACATGTCCGTCTTCGACTGGCCTAAGGGCTTCAGTCCGCATTTTGCCGCCTGGTATCGGTTCCTTCTTCCGAGGCTGGCAAGGCAAGTCATACAGGTCGTCACCGTGTCAGAATTCGTGAAAGAACGAATCATTCACCATACCAAAATTAGTTCGGAGAAGGTTACTGTTGTGCCACAGGGTGTGTCCTCTAGGTTCTGCCCGGAGGCAAGATCGGGACTTGAGACTGCTGTGGTTTCTCTGCGTTTGCCATCGCGCAATTACTTGCTGGTCGTTGGTTCGCTTGAGCCTCGCAAAAATCTGCCCCGTCTTTTCCGAGCTTGGACCCGAGCTTTGGAGCGGATGCCCGAGGAGATTTGGCTTGTTATTGTAGGCGGCAGGGGAAGTCGGCAAGTTTTTGCCAATCTGCCAGACATGAACACGCCCCCCCGCGTTTTTTGGGCTGACCGTGTCGACGATTCGGAATTGCCATCACTGTACGCGGGTGCGCTGGGATCGATTTACGTTTCTCTTTACGAAGGTTTTGGGTTGCCCGTCTTGGAAGCAATGGCGAGCGGCGCTCCTGTGCTCGCGGGAAATCGCTCTTCATTGCCGGAGGTAGTGGGCGACGCTGGTATATTGGTTGACCCGGAAGATGAAGAAGAGATTGCGGATGGACTTCAGGTTCTCGTTGGCGACTCTGCACTTAGGCAAGGCTTGCGTGAAAGGGGACTGTTGCGCGCCAAACAGTTTTCCTGGGACGAAACGGCGCGCAAGACATGGCATGTGCTCCAAGCAGCTGCTACGGGTTGACATCGGCGTTAATCAGATTGTTTCTTTGTGAGTCAAAAGGAAACCGGTACTTGAACTCGGTGCCTAGAAGCTTGGAACAACTGTCGCCTTCCAATTTGTCGGTGGCTATAGTCCATTACTATTTTGTCAATTGGCGCGGTGGTGAACGCGTCGTGGAAGCGCTATGTCAGCTTTTCCCCAAGGCGGATATCTTCACCTTAATCTTAGATCCGGATGTGCTCTCGCCGGCCCTTAGGAATCATAAGGTAACGGCATCATTTCTCCAGAGATTGCCTGGCAGTCGGCGGTGGTATCAGCATTTTCTTCCCCTGATGCCGCTAGCACTGGAGCAATTCGACCTTCGCGAATATGACTTGGTTATTTCCTCGGACTCGAATCCCGCCAAAGGAGTACTAACTGAGCCTTCCACTTGTCATATTTGTTATTGCCACACGCCAATGCGTTACGCGTGGGATTTCTATCATGAGTACAAGAGTCGGAGTTCATTGGGGCCGCTGCGGCAGGGAGCTTTTGCCCTTGCGACCCACTATGCACGCCTGTGGGACCGCGCCAGTGCTGATCGCGTAGATTACTTCGTCGCAAATTCCCATAATGTCGCCCGCAGAATTAAGAAATTCTATCGCCGCGAAGCAGAGGTGATTCATCCACCGGTGCAGGTTGCAGAAGCCCACATCTCGAACGAGATCGAAGACTATTACTTGATTGTTGGGCAATTGGTCGCATACAAGCGCGCGGATCTTGCCATTGAAGCATGCAAGCGTTTGGGGCGAAGGTTGCGGGTCGTCGGGACTGGGGAAGAGTATAAGCGGCTCACAAAACTCAGCGACGGGCTAGTCGAGTTCCTGGGCAGGCTGTCCGACGAAGAAGTGCGTAAACAGTACGAGCACTGTCGTGCCTTGATTTTCCCTGGCGAAGAAGACTTTGGCATGGTGCCAGTCGAGGCACAAGCGTTCGGGCGTCCCGTGATTGCGTTTGGCAAAGGCGGTGCCTGCGAGACTGTAATCGGGGCGGAGCAAGGCGACAGCGACCTTCCCCCTGAGATGGCGACAGGAGTTTTCTTTCATCAGCAGTCAGCAGATGCGCTTTGCGATACGATTCAGGAATTTGAGGCGATGGAGGCCAAGTTTTCGCCGGAATTCATTCGATCCAACGCGCAGCGATTCAGCGTAGAGGCGTTTCTGGATCGCACCAGCCGCTTCGTGCAAAGTCGGCTTGAGGAGTTTCGCACCCAATATTGTGTTCCAACGCGGAGTCGAGTTTCCGCAGCAGTATAGGAGCGAAAAGTTCATTTCACACTGGCACGCGTTCCAAATTCAACGACGTCAAAGTTCCCAACTTTCGTCACCGATCCAGCAGTAATGAAGCCGTGAGATTCCACTTTGACAGATTCCATCGCATCTTGCGCGATGTAATTAAATGCGAAATGGGGTAGACGATGATAAACAATCGGATGGGTTCGGGTAACCCCGCTCTTCCGCGAATCTCTTCTGCAAAGCAGTACTTTCAGTCGTATCGGGACATTGTCACTAGCCTCCCGTACGGTTGCATCGACCAAGCGATCGAGAAACTCGTTCGCTGCTATGAGACGGAACAGAGCATATTTTTGTTTGGCAACGGAGGCAGCGCAGCCTTGGCGTCGCATTTTGCTTGCGATCTAGGCAAGGGGACTATCGTCGAAGGAAACGGACACAAGCGATTTCGCGTTCTGTCTTTATCCGACAATTTGCCTCTGCTGACCGCATGGGCAAACGATAGCAGCTATGAGATGGTCTTTGCTGAGCAACTGCGAAACTTCATCCGCCCTATGGACGTGGCATTCGCCATCAGCGGCAGCGGGAATTCTGCGAATGTGCTCCGTGCAATGGAAGTAGCTCGAGAGGCTGGCGCGTTTACTATGGGATTGGCCGGCTTTCAAGGTGGTAAGATGAGATCTTTGTGCGACCTGTGTATCGTCGTACCGTCTGAGAATATGCAGCTCATCGAAGACTTTCATTTAGCAGTAGCCCATGCGATTTTCTCTGTAGTTCGCCAGCGCCTTTCCAGTAATCTACACTTGAACGCACGTAGTGCACAGGCAGCCGACTAGGTTATCGAGGATGCCCGCCCGATTCGCCGTTGGAGAGCCTGTGGCTTCCCGAAAGAGAGGCCAAGGCAGTGGCGGCTTACCGAAAATTCGCGAGCTACCTACAAGAGATCAAAATCACCACCGTCGCTTAGTTTTCCTGACCAAGCGGGTTCTGGATATGATTGGGTCTGGGGGTCTAATTGTTATATTGTCCCCGCTATTGCTCACCCTGGGATTGCTTATTTTCCTGACCGATGGTGCTCCAGTTATTTATCGCCGTCGAGTCGTAGGGCCCACAGGAAGCTTCGACGCCTATAAACTCCGCACAATGGTTCGCGACGCTGACGCGAAGCTGGCTTTGGACCCAGAGTTGATGCGTGCATACGAAGAGCAATTCAAACTTAAATCAGACCCTCGGGTCACTTCCCTCGGGAGATGGCTGCGAAAGTATAGCCTCGATGAGTTGCCGCAGCTTTTCAACGTGCTCAGGGGCCAAATGAGTTTGGTAGGCCCACGGATGATCACAGCGCCTGAATTGGGGAAGTACGGCTCACATCAGGAATTGCTTCTGAGCGTGAAGCCCGGGCTTACGGGGTATTGGCAGATCAAGGGCCGCCAGGATGTTTCTTACGCGGAACGGGTGCAGATGGACGTGCACTACATCGCGAATTGGAGTCTGACTCTCGATATTTTGATCTTATTGAAAACACCAGTTAGGGTAATCTTTGGCCGGGGAGCCTACTGAATAATGTCCAACATTTTGGTCACAGGCGGAGCCGGATACATCGGTTCGGTTTGCTCCACGAAACTACTTGAACAAGGTCATAGAGTCACCGTCGTGGATGACCTTTCCACTGGGCATGCCGCCGCTGTGGCCCCGGGAGCGGTTCTGTATGAATGTGACATTGCAGATCGCGGGTCTCTTCGCGACTTATTCGCATCCGAGAGATTCGATGCGGTGTTTCATTTCGCGGCGAAAGCCTTGATCCCCGAATCTGTTTCGAATCCGGGCGTCTTTTTCGATTCAAACGTTGCTGCTTCCATAGCTTTGCTGGAGGCGATCCGAAGGGCAGGCATCCACAGAATTATATTCTCGTCTTCCGCTGCCGTATACGGCAACCTGGTCGTTGCGTCCATCGATGAAAATCATCCGACGAATCCCGTTAACGCCTATGGTGAAACTAAGTTGATGTTAGAAAGAGTTCTCCGGTGGTATGCGGCGGCATACGGTTGGACAGTTGTCGCATTCCGGTATTTCAACGCCTGCGGCGGCACTGATACTGTAGGAGAAGATCATCAGCCGGAAACACACATCATTCCCTTGCTATTGCAGACTGCATCGGGGGAACGAGAGTCGTTCGAGATTTTTGGCAGCGACTATCCGACGCCAGATGGGACTTGTTTGAGAGATTATGTTCATGTCGAAGACATCGCTGATGCACACCTGTTAGCTTTGAATGTGATGGAGCGGTCACGAATGTTGGTTTATAACATCGGAGTTGGGACTAGTTACTCGGTGCTTCAGATTTGCCATGCTGTCGAGCAGGAACTTGACCGTAAGTTGAATCTCAAGCAAGGGCCGCGTCGTGCTGGCGATCCCGCAATTCTTTGCGCAAATCCACAACATCTGATGAAAGAGCTCGGCTGGAAGCCTCTACGCTCCGATCTGCGCACGATCGTTCGCAGCGCCTGGCAATGGAAGCAACAACACCCGAATGGCTATCGCACTGAGGACACGATGATTACTGCATCACAGCGTGTGGGCGCAGAATAGTCCGCGTATGCAAAAGGAAAGGACAAGCACGCTGGCTAACAATTCATTAGCGAAAAGCGTCCGTACAAAACCTTTATTTGTACTCCCTGAACAATGAAAAGCAGCTCTGGATTTCGAAAGTGGATCCTGGTGTCAGACGTAGTCTGGCTCATCATCTCTATGCTGTTCGCATGTCTCATCCGGTACGGATCAACTCTGACCGCACAGCCGAAGTCTACATTATTGGTCTTTTCGAGCATGTTGGTGGAGGCCGCGATAATCTGGAGTTTCCTTTCGATACGACTCGGTTTGGACGGGTTTCGAGGAGGCTGGCGTTTTCCGGCAGTTCTCTCCCAAATCCTTCTGGCAGTATCAATCGTGATGGTAACCCTTCTAGCTTTCGGTTACCTCTTTCGTGCATACGTGTCCCGCTTGGTGGCCGCGTACTTTGGCGTACTGACGGTAACAGGGTTCGTTCTCATCCGCGTTGCCGCACACTTGTTCTTCGATGCCCGACGTCGCTCGGGGCTTATCCGTCGAGCAGTTATCGTGGGAAGCGGTCCAGTGGCCCGGGAACTGGCCGATAAAATTCGAAATCATCCAGAATCACTACTCCAGGTGAGCGGCTTCTTGTGTGCCGAGGAGAGTTCTCTTGGGCTGTTGAGGACGGAGCATATTGGCGCAATTCCACGTTTGCATACCTCCAGCGTAATGGAGTTGTTCCTTCAGCAAAACATCGACGAAATCATCTTCGCGGTTCCATTCAGCGCATACCCGCAAGTATCCGACCTAATGGAGAGATGTAAAGGAAATGGGATCGCAGTAAGTGTAGTTCCTCAGCCCTATGAACTGTACCTCTCCTCGCCAGAGTTGATCGATTTGGCTGGGATTCCGGTGCTTCGCCTGCGCCAGTCTCATCGAAGTCGTCCGGAGCCGATGTGGAAGCGGATCCTTGATCTGCTGCTTGCGCCGGTGCTTCTCGTCATATCGCTGCCCATTCTCTGCTGTGCTGCTCTCCCCCTCCTACTCACAAAGGGAACGGCGTTCTGCCGGGAGGATCGCTGTGGAAAGGACGGCAAGACCTTCTCGATGTACAGACTAAATTCCTCCCGTCAGGCTCCCAATCTCCCCATTTACGAGCGCGTTATACAACACCTCAGCCTGACGGAATTACCGCAGCTGTTCAACGTCTTGCGCGGAGATATGAGCTTGGTAGGTCCGCGTCCGGAGCTTGCAGAAAATCTGCGGCACTACACCGAATGGCATCGGTGGCGCATGAATGTAAAGCCCGGAATCACGGGACTGGCGCAGGTGCACGGGCTTCGCGACGATCACTCGCTGGAAAACAAGACGCGATACGATCTGCAGTACATTCTGCATCGCACTCTGTTTCAGGATCTCTCCATACTGGTACAGACAATCTGGACGCTCAGTCGCCGAGTTGTGCGAATGCCGAAAAAGGATGCTTCGTCATCCGCGCAGTCTGCCTCTAGTACATCGATAGCAGCCTAAAGCTACCTGGCCATGTTGATCGTCCGTAGTCCCGTTCGCATTAGTTTCGGAGGTGGTGGCACCGACTTGCCCGCTTATTACGAGCAGTTTGGCGGCGCGGTGCTCAGCGTTGCCATCAACAAGTATTTCTATACAATTCTTGGCAAGCGAATCGACGGTCGGATTCAGATCATCTCGTCTGATCTGCGGGTATTCGAGAGTCTGCAGGATTTATCTGCGATGCACGTACAACAAAGTCCTCTCGAAATTCCTATCGCAGTTCTCAAGCATTTGGATTTCAGTTTCCCCGTCGACCTATTCCTGGCCTCTGAGATTCCGCCCGGAACGGGGCTCGGCTCTTCCGCCAGCGTCTGCGTCAACCTGCTAAAAACACTTAGTACCTATCTCCATCGTCCAATCTCGAAATATGACCTCGCCGAAGAGTCGTTTCATATCGCCCGAAACCTGCTGGGCCGAAACATCGGCAAGCAGGACGAATACGCCGCGGCATTCGGAGGACTCAATTACATTTGCTTCGAACCGGATGGGCGAGTCTCTGTCGACCCTGTAAAACTCTCGCCCGAGCTCGTGCCGGAACTGCAGGCGCACCTTATGCTGTTCTTCACCGGTGCGGCGCATCACTCCTGGAGCATTCTGAAGGAGCAGGAAGCCGCTACCCGCGAGCACAGCGGTCCCGCGGTCGATGCACTTCACGAGGTTAAAGCCCTCGCCGCAAAAATGCGCGATGCCCTTCTGGAGGAAGATCTCGACTATTTCGCCGAATTTCTTCATCTCGCCTGGATGGCCAAGCGTCGGGTCTCTGCCAGAATCTCGGATGCCCGCATCGACGCTTTGTACGATTTGGCTCGCCAGCATGGCGCGCTGGGCGGCAAGATAACTGGGGCGGGCGGCGGCGGCTTTCTCCTGCTCTTTTGCCGACCCGATCATCAGCCGCCGGTCAGAGAGGCTTTGCGGGAGCAGGGGCTGCAGGAAATGAAGTTCGCCTTTGACATGCAAGGCGCCCACGTGCTTGTGAATGATCCCTTCATCGACGGGGATGAGCGCGGGGGACATCGCTGGATTTTCATTCCCAATGAGATCGTCGGCACCTAACCAACTTTCAGTTCTGGAATCTGGCCGCCTAAGAAACGGGCATCCAATTCGTGGCTTTGTTTTCGATATGGATGGCGTCATCGTCGATAGCCATCCCTCTCACCGCGCCGCGTGGAAAAAATTCCTCCAGAGTGTAGGCCATGCTGCAAGCGACAGGGAGATCGATTTCATTCTCGATGGACGCAAACGCGAAGAAATCCTGCGTCATTTTTTAGGAGAACTGTCGCCTGAGGAAATTCGTGATTACGGAAATCGTAAGGACCAGATGCTGCGCGAACTGGGAAGCCGGTCTGAGCCGATCGACGGAGCCATCGAGTTTCTTGTCGAACTTCGGGAGGCAGGTATTGCGATGGGCTTGGCTACTTCGGCAGCACGGGGTCGAGCGGAGGCTACATTGTCCGAGTTAGGCATCAAGGATTATTTCGATGCCATCGTCACAGGAGATGACGTTCCTATCGGCAAGCCTGATCCCAGCATTTATCATCTAGCAGCTGCGCGCCTTCGCGAAAATCCAACGCGACTCTTAGCCTTCGAAGATGCCGTGTCCGGCGTGCAGGCTGCCCTATGTGCGGGGCTTCGCTGCGTTGGTGTCGCGTCGGGCCCACGGGTAGAACAGCTGCGTACAGCCGGAGCGGAATTTGTAATTTGTGATTTTAATTCACCGAGCCTTTCTAATCTCCTTAACGGTTAACCTCGGCACCGGTTCGTGCCTTCGTTGGTCTCGCGACTTGGCTACACTCCTCGCAGTACGTCCCCGATCAGCACAACCGGTCCACTATTCTATCCCGCCTAGGTGATTTTGCTCTTCTTGCGTTATAGCTTTCGAATCTCCCCGAGCCCATGGAGTACTTTGGAAGCATTAGAGTTTGTAAGTCGCTGATAACGTGGTTATACGACAGAACTATTGATTCCAGATGATCCCGGGATAAAGACTAGGAATGCGATATCCGCGATATGCGTTCTCTCCATTGATGTTCATCTGCCAAACGACCTGAGAATTTTCGTTCGGAGTGACTTCAAAGATCGACGACGTGGACGGACTAGGAACCGGAGCAGAATTTGCGAACTCGACGTCTCCGTTGCCTAAAGTTCCAATGCTGCCACCCCAAGACGAGAAAAAGCCAGGTAGATCTTGCCACAATAGCGTGGCCACGTCCGTGGTCTCGTCGATCTGAAAGATAGTCGCTCTACTATAACAAGCCGGTGCTGGAGAACTTCCGCAGCTGACGCCATTCACATCCAATCGATAATTCCCGTCATCGTAAACGGCCATCGTGCTCTGTGTTCCGTCCACGCTCAATATGTTCGGATAATGTTGCGCGTAGAACCATTGACTCGGATCGCCTCCGGTAATTGTGAAATCCCCATCTTCGCCAAGCTTCCAAAGAATATTGCCTGAGCCGCTGCCATTTGCATAATCCAGCTTCAAGATCCAACTCTGCGCTCGCATGGAAAGCAGCAGGTTGCCATCCGCCGTGTAAACGAGGGCGTTGCTGTGCGTCCAATCGGGCAAGCCAAAAAAAGGATGCCGGTTGACATCGAGATAGTCGAATGCCGACCATGCCCACACCACGTTGCCTGCTGTATCAATGTCCACGACTACATCGCCCAGAACTGCGGTGACGCCCGGATAGCCGGGCAAATCCGTGTAGTTCTGGCTTATCTGGCCAATCGTGATCCAGTGTCCATTCGGCAACACGAGCACATCATGGCTGAAATTGATGATCGTAAAGGAGCGGCCGATTGTCAGGAGTGCTTGATTCACTTGCGCGACCGAAACATCGCGAATCGTATTCCCGGCCAGGTCAATCTCCCGCAGATCGCTGTCCGTGTTTAGAATCAAGTGGCCATTGGGTAGGAGCTTGATTGGAAATGCACCGGCCTGGTAATACCAGATGATGTTTCCTTGAAGGTCTGTAACGACGCTCTGTAACATGTTCGTGCCTGACGGCTCGTTCAGGCTCAATAATTCCACCCCGGGCGCCGGCGACAGCCCTGGAGTAGGCTCTGTAACCGTGATCCCTGGTGGGGTAAGCGCTGCTGGCAGCGCTCCTGTGGTGAACGTGTGATCCTGATCCACCCATGTGGTTCCATCCGGCCAGATCACATGCGCCCGCATATGGTAAGTCGTAGACGGTTTCATTCCCGCGACCAGAATCGGTATCACAAATCCACGCTGGATTGGGCTGACCGAAGAGGTCTGCCGGCCATAGCTTGTGGTGGGACCAAACTCGACCCAGCTCTGCGCGCCGGAAGCTGATGCTGTCGGTACGACGTTATATTGCGCGACAAGAGGATTTTGCGTGGGGGCGACCTGTGAGGAAACTCGCGATGATCCGCACCCAGCTGTAATCATTGTGGAAAGAAGAGAAATCAGGACTAATCCAGTACTGCTGACGCAACGTTCCCTTGGCTTCATGCTTTCTCCCGTCAACGCGGCGATATTGGATTTTTGGCGATTTACAAATGTGGAATTGTTACACCCGCAGGCTATTAGCGTCAACAAATCGGTAGTGTAATACAGTTTGAGGGTGAGTCTTTGGCAAAATCCGACGAAGGAGGATTTTGCCGCATGCGACGCAAGCGATTTTCGGTCGATCGGATCTTGGCCGTGCTGAGGCAGGCGGAGATGGGGGGTGCCAGTGGCAGCGCTGATCCGTCAGGTGGGGATCACCGAAGAGACTCCGAATCGTTGGAAGAAGCACTAGAGGGGGCTGGTAGGCGGACCAGGTGCGCCAATTCAAGCAACCGCAGGACGAGAATGGCCGGCTGAAGAAGTTGGTGGCCGAACTGACTCTGGACCGGGCGATGTTGCAGGACGTGCTGCGAGAAAATTGGTGAAGCCCTCCTGCGCGTCGCGCAGTAGCTACGTAGCTGTGCGGCAAGTACCGAGTCAGCGAGCGGCGGGCCTGCACAGTGGTGCTGCTGCCGCGAGCGACGCACCGGTACCAGAGCATTCGCGATCCGCCGACCGCGCTGCGGATGCGCATGCGGGAGTTGGCACAGGCGCGGATTCGATACGGCTATCGCAAGCTGCGGGTGGTGCTGATTCGGGATGGCTGGCAAGTGGGCAAGAAGTTGGTTTATCGTCTGTACCGCGGGGAGATTGGAGAGTCAGCCGAAGGCACGGCCAATGGTCTCGGAGCAAAGTCGCCAGAGCCGCGGGCGGAAGGGCCGAATCAGGTCTGGGCTTGGATTTTCGTGGCCGATCAACTCAGCGCGACGGCCGGCGGTTTCGGGCGTTGACGGTAATGGATGTGTAAACACGGGATGCTTGGCCATTGAAGTCGGTCAGAGTCTGAAAGGTCCGGATGTAGTCCGAGTGCTGCAACGGATCCGCGAGCAACGAGGAGCGCCTCAGATGCTGTTCTGTGATAACGGCACCGAGTTCAGCAGCCAGGTCATGGATCTACGGGCTTATCACAAACCAGGTGAAGA
>Ga0335073_10011324_pt1 | contig 12514 bp, 14 predicted proteins | sample Lox_Sample_22_FD_207093 | JGI IMG/M metagenome (GOLD analysis project Ga0335073, IMG submission 207093) | Soil microbial communities from Loxahatchee National Wildlife Refuge, Florida, United States - Lox_Sample_2.2 | ecosystem: Environmental > Terrestrial > Soil > Wetlands | place: USA...
TATATCCGTCACGAGCTCAAGGAGCGGATGGGGGTACGCCACGTACCCGAACTGGTTTTCCTCGCCGATCGCTCCGGCCGTCTGCAGGCACGCATCGAAGAACTCATGGGCCGCGCCCGCAAGCGCCAGCGCGTTCCCGTGCAGCAGGCACCCATGGAGTAGGTTCGCATGAATCCCCCTTTCATCAATCCTGCCGCCGGCCCGCCGTTTGAAGACCTGCTTCCTTCGCGCCCCTGCGCGCCATCGCCCGATGCTCAGACTGCGGTGATGCGACCCGAATCGCGCATCCTCGAGGTGCTGCGCCAGGGCGAGAAGTTCCTCGTCACTTCGCATGCGCGACCCGACGGTGACGCCGTGGGCAGCATGCTGGCCATGGGAATGCTTTTGCACCAGATGGGCAAGAGCGCCGACCTGGTCATGTCCGACCGCGTACCGGCGGTGTATCGCGGGCTGCCCGGCGCCGGCGCCATCCGCGCGGCGATGCGCGTGCACGGCCCTTATGACGCGGCCATTCTGCTGGAATGCGATGGTTTGGAGCGCGCGCGCCTGCGCGGCCTGGAGATGTTCCCGCTCATCAACATCGACCATCACGTGAGCGGGCGCGAGTTCGGCCAGATCAACTGGATCGACTGCGAAGTGGCCAGCGCCGGCGAAATGGTGTACCGGCTGCTGCGCGCCGCGGACTGCACGCTGACGCCGGAGATGGCGGTTTGCCTGTACACGACGGTGCTGACGGACACAGGCGGATTCTGCTTTGGTTCCACGCGGCCGGCGACGTTCGCGCTGGCGCACGAGCTGGCGATCGCCGGCGCCGACCCCATCCGCATCGCGCAGGATATATATTTCTCGACTTCGATGGCCAAGATGCTGCTGCTGGGCGCGGCGCTCAGCAACCTGAAGCGCGAAGGCCGCATGGCATGGCTTTGGGTCACGCATCACGACATGGTTCGCTCCTGCGCCGCCGAAGAAGACTGCGAAGGCATCGTGAATTACGCGGTATGCATTTCCGGCATCGAGGCGGCGGTGTTTCTGCGCGAGCTGCCGGAGCGGCGCATCCGGGTGAGCCTGCGCAGCAAGGGCGGCGTCAACGTGGCGGCAGTGGCGGAGCGGCTGGGAGGCGGCGGCCACGAAAACGCGGCCGGATGCACGATGATGGGGCCGCTGCCGCGAGCGCTCGATGAGATTCTGACCGAGCTGCGGCCGGTGATGACGCGATTGGGCGCCGGTCACGTCTAATTGAGCCGAAGGCGGCCGAAGTAGCGAAGCAGGCGAGCCCCATCTGCCAAGTGCTGAGCTGCCTGGGACGGGCTGCGAAATCTGTTAGCCTTGTCCCTGTCGAGACAGCGGCGCAGAAAAGCGCAACGAGTGACGGACGAGCCGCCTTCCGTCCGGCCAGCAATCCCCCAATGCATTGGCCGGGACGGCCATAGCCAGGCGGAACCACGCAACAGCCCGGACGACCGGACACGACTGGAGACTGTTCTGGAAACTACCGCTCCAGATTCGCTTGAGGGCTGGCGCAAACGGTTGCCGAATTGGGCAACCGTTTGCGAAGCCGCCGTGTTTCTGCTCTTCGTGGTTTTCTTTTTGCTCTATGGAGTCACGCCGCTGCTCGGCGGCGACGGCCTGGGGCTGGTGGGCGCCGACGAGCCCCGCTATGCGCAGATCGCGCATGAAATGCTCGACCGATTCGACCATGCGCACACGCTGAAGGAGCGGCTGAGCGCCTGCGTTACTCCCTATCTCTATGGCCGGCCTTGGCTGGAAAAGCCGGCGCTCTATTATTGGCGGGCGATGTTCGTGTTCCAGGAATTCGGCGTACACGACTGGTCGGCGCGTCTGCCTTCGGCGAGCTTCGCCTTCATCATGGTGGCGCTGATCTACCTTCACATGCGAAGATTCCGGCCGGGCGGACATCTGGACGCGGCGCTCATCACCGTGGCCTGCGCAGGCATCATCGGCTTTGCCCGTGGCGCCTCGACCGACATGCAGATGGCGGCGCCGCTGGCGATCGGGCTACTCGGCTGGTACGCCTGGTACGAGACCGATTCGAAGTTCTGGCTTTTCGATATCTATTTTTTTACCGGCGTGGCGACGCTGGCCAAGGGACCGGTGGCGCCGTTCCTGGCGATTGTGATCGTGGGTGCATTCGCCTTTCTGCGCCACGAGTGGTCGCTCCTGCGGCGCTCGCTGTGGTGGCCGGGAGTCCTGCTCTACTTTGCCATTGTGCTGCCATGGTTCATCGCCGTGCAGCACCAGAATCCGACGTTCTTTCGCGAATTTTTCTGGGAGCACAACCTGGAGCGGTTCGCCACCAACCGCTACGAGCACGCGCAGCCGGTGTGGTATTACCTGCTGGTGATTCTGCTCGGGATCATGCCATGGACGGTGGTAGCCGTGCGCGCGCTGATCGACGGGATACAGACGTCGGTCGCCGAATGGAGGATCCGCCACGAAGGCAGGAAGAAGCGTGCGGTGAACCGGCCCGGCGATGCATTTCCTGAGTTTCTGGTCTTATGGGCGCTGATTCCCATCGTGTTTTTCACCTTCTCGCAGTCGAAGCTGCCGGGATATGTTCTGCCCTCGATTCCGCCGATCACGATCCTCACCGGCGACTACCTGTTCCGCCGGCGCAGAACGGGGCTGAACCGCTGGGAGTTGCTGGGCCACGCGGTGCTGGTGGGCCTGATGACCGTGGCGGCGCTGCTGCTGCCGTGGTTTGTGGTGCACGGCGCGCACTGGCCGCCTTTGCATGCGCTGGCCGCCGCGCTGCTTTCCGGCACGGGCGCGGCGCTGCTGATTCTGATTGTCGTCAACGGATGGGGCGTGGCGCGCCTGCGGCTGGCCACCACCAGCGTGCTGGTGGTGCTGATGTTCTTCCTCTATGGGGTCGGGCCATTCTTCGGGATCCCCGCTGTGGGCGCCACCAAGCGGGTGATTCACCTGCTCGACCGCTCTTACTCCGCGCGGCCGCTGGCGGAAAAGCTGGCCGGGCTCGCTCCGGCCGACGAGACGGTCGCTGTTTTTCGTGTGCGCCGCGACATGGAGTACGGCCTCTCGTTCTATCGCAACCATGAGGTAGTGAATTACGAAGAGGATGGCGTTCCCGACGGGCAGCATTTGCTGGTGGTGCGCGTGGCCGGGCGCGGCGGCGCAGACCTGCACACGCAGAGCGCGCTGGACGAATACCTGGAGGGCCGGCCCTATGAGCCGCTGTTCAACTGGCCCGAACAGGGGCTCGTCGTCTACATGGTCGGCAGCCGGTGATCTCTTTGGTTATTTGCAGTTAGCAGCCAGTCGTGGCACAGTAACCGGAAGGATCGATTCGGCTTTCGGCGTGTAGCGAAATCCCGGCGCCGGCCTCCGCCCGCTTCCGTATTGATTCGGGCCGCATCCAAAGGGAAGACTATGGCATCGGGTGTTTCCATCGAAGTTCTCGATCTGCGGCACTTTGCGGCGCCTCTGCTGCGCAGCGTGCTGGAGGCCGAGGGCGAGGTTTGGAAAGAGCGGCTGCACTGGGACTACCGCGCATCGGCCAAGCTGCTGATGCAGTACCTCGACAGCCACATGCTGCCGGGCTACGTCGCCCTCGATGCCGGCCAGGTGACCGGCTACGTTTTCTGCGTGTACGAAGAGACGAAGGCCGTGATCGGAGACGTGTTCGCCATGCCCGGCTTCGACCTGAACTCGCCGTATCGCCCGGGCGCCGCGCATGAAGTGGAAGATACCCTGCTGCGCCACCTGTTCGAGACGCTGCTCAATTCGCCGCAGCTCAACCGGATCGAGTCGCAGCTGCTGCTGCATCCGGCGGGAACCCATGCCGGGATCTTCCGCGAGCATGGGTTCAAAGTGTTCCGCCGGCTGTTCATGGTTAAGCAGCTGGCCGGCTATGAGGCCGGCATGCACGTCGATCTGCCCGCAGACGTGGAACTGCGCAGTTGGCGCGACGACGACCTCAGCGCCGCCGGCCGCCTGATTGCCGAGGCCTACCAGGGACACCCGGACAGCCGCATCAACGACCAGTACTGCTCGGTGCAGGGATCGATGCGCTTCCTGCACAATATTGCGCGCTACTCGGGCTGCGGGGTGTTTACGCCGCAGGTTTCGCATGTCGCCATCGACCGGCGCTCGCGCGAGATGATCGCGCTGGTGCTGGGCTCGCGGGTGAGCCCGCAGAGCGGCCACATCACGCAGCTCTGCGTGAGCCCGCGTTACCGGCTGCTGCTGTCGATTGCGGCAACATGCTTTGTGCGCCTCGGGGTGAGCGAAATCTCGCTCACCGTGACGGAAGCAAACGGCGATGCGATCGAGCTTTACCGCTCCGACCGGTACGGCGTGGCGCATACCTTCGACGCCGCGGTGTGGCAGCGGGAGTAGATCGCGGAACCACGGCAGAGATCGGGCGCCCGCCCGCCGCCCGCAGATTCTTCCGGCATAGCGATTTGACGGGGTTTCTGGTGGCCGCTACGCGGCCTACCGCGCGATGAAGTACATCAGCCAGCTCAAAACGATCGCCGAGCCGACGAACATCGCGAAGCAGTAAAGGCCGTAGCGGAACATGCGGTGGGGCGTCTCGCGCTGCGTGATTCCGAAGACCACCGACGCAAAAAGGGCGAAGAGCAGGACAGCCGTGAAGTGCGAGGGATGCAGGCTCAAGCCTTTCTCCCCGTGCGCAGGTTGTGCGCGTCGACCGCGGCAATCACGTTGAGCAGGCCGGCAACGACAATGAAGCGAGTGCCCCAATCGGCCGTGGTCACCTGCACCGAATCGGCGCCCAGGCCGAGAGCGCGGCTGACGATATAGAGCAGGCCGCTGCCCAGGTCGCCGGCCAGCGCGAGGAACTCAAGAATCTCGTGCGCGCTGGAGTAAAGCTTGCCCTGCATGGCCAGGCCCAGCACGAACATGCCGAGGATCGAGGCGGCCAGCAGCGCTCCGCGGCCCCATTTGCGTAGCAGGAAGTGGCCTGCGCCCGGCACCAGCCAGCCCACAATCAGCGGCAGATAGACGAAGCCCTGCTGCGGTTTCGGTTGAGCAGCGCTCTTGATTTGCTCGGTGGCCATCCTTCTTGACTATATCGTATCGGGCGGCGCCTTTGGGCTTGCACCGGGCTCAGTTTCCGGTGGGAAGAGTCCCCGCATTCTGGACCATCAGAATGACAGTGCGCCGCGGCGCGCGGGCGCGATGGACCACGCCTCTGGGCACGACGAAGCCCTGCGGGGGCTCGAGCTCGACCGTGCGTTTTTGCGCTTCATCCGCCAGCACGTCTCGATGGGGACCGTGCTCCTCGAGATCGATGAGCAACTTGCCCTCGATTCCGTCAAAGAACTCTTCATCCTCGTCGTGCTTGTGCCAGTGTTACTCGCCTTCCGCCACGCCCAGGCGCAGCACCGAACCGTTGACCGGGCAGAGCGTCTGATTGAACCATTTGAATTCGCAGGCGTCGGCGAGCGCCTTCCCGTCGATGGTCTCGATCGGCCCATGCAGGATGTCGAGGCGGGTTTCGTAGGGGAATGCGGCGGCATCGGCCATCCTTGGCACCTCATGCGCAGAATAAGGCACAAGGATTCGACGCCTTCCCCTCGCCAATCTCTTCACAGGGCAGTCCTGATCGCTTTGTCCTTTCGCCTTTGGCCCTTGGAACTAGGGCCTGTTAACACGACTGGGATAGATGGCGTTGCTGGCGAAAACTGCGCCAGACGCGGCGGAGCCCGAAGGGTTTGGTGGCTCCAAGGTCGAGGGCGACAACAAAGTATGTCGCAATTTTCGCAGCAACCCGAAGGGACGCCGCCATTCCAGTCGTGTTAACAGGCCCTAGATCCTTACCAGCTCCCGCTGCACGGCTCCGGTTACCCAGGCCTTGCCCGGCGCTGTGATCATGTTCACCTCGCTGCGCACGCCGAACTCGGGCAGGTAGATGCCGGGCTCGACGGAAAAGCAGGTGTGCGGCAGGATGCGGCGCTCGTCGTGCGTTTCGAGGTTATCGAGGTGTGCGCCGGAGCCGTGAATCTCAGTGGCGATATTGTGGCCGGTGCGGTGCGTGAACCATTCGCCGAAGCCGGCGGCGCGAATCACCGCCCGCGCGGCATCGTCGGCCTCGTAGCCGCGGATCGGCATGCCTTCGGCAAAGGCTGATTCGACGCGCGCAATCGCGGCATCGCGGGCACTGCGCACGGTATCGAAGACCAGGTACTCGCGATCGGTCGGCGCGCGGCCCACCACGCCGGTCCATGTGATGTCGTAGAACACGCTGCCCGGCTTCTCGAGCTTGCCCCAGATGTCGATGAGCACGAAGTCGCCTTCGCGAATCGCAGAGCTCTTCTCCGCAGTGGGCTCGTAGTGCGAGTCGGAGCTATTGGCGTTGGCGCTTACATTGGGACCGTTCTCCCAGGTCAGGCCTTCGCGCCGCATGGCCTCGCTGAGCCACTGCACCATGTCGAATTCGGTGAGATGCGTCTCGCCGCCAAAGGTCGGCCGCAGGCGCGAGGCGATCTCACGCCAGAACTCGGCGACGATGGCGTCGATGGTCTTTTGCGCGGCGCCATGGCTGGCAATCTGCTCCTCGCTCAGCACGGCTTCGAACTGGCTCACCAGGTCGGCCGAGCTCACGATCTGCTTGCCGATGGAGCGCAGAAACTCCACGGTGCCCGCATCGACCATCGAGATGTACATGATGTCGTTGTTGGGCGAGTATTGCATGGCCAGCCGCGTGAACCCGCCGAGCATGGCCTCCAGACCCGATTGCAGCTCCTGCCAGGTGGAATAGAGGCCCTTGGTACCCGGCAGCGAGTCCAGCCTTCCCTGCTCGATGCGGTGCACCAGCTTGCGCGGCTGGCCTTCACGGGGAACGAAGTAGTACCAGCGGCGGGTGATGTGAGCCTTGGGGTCGAGTCCGAGGATGCGCTCGCCCACCGGGTCGCGGTGATGGTGATCGTAGAACAGCCAGCCGTCGAGGCCGGCTTCGCGGATACCGGCCTGGATCGCGTCAAGATTCATAAGCGCAATCATACGCGGGAGAAGCTGAAGGCTCCATAGGGCCTGCCTACAGGGGCTTACGTCCCTGACTTGTTGGTTTCGTCCGCCGAAGCAGTCAGCTTCCGGGATTCGGAGCGCGAACAATTCGCAAAGCCCTCCCATCCGTATCGTTTTGCACACCACCTAAAGGGCCCCTATGCGGTTCTGGCCAAATTCACGCCTGAGGAATCTCCGATCGAGAAGGCAGAGTTGATGGACTTTCGCTTCAACTGCATAACGCAGTTCATTCCCTGCAAGAACGAACGGGAGATTCTCGCCGAAGGCTCGAACCTACTCGAAGTGAGACAGTGAGCCGGCTTTGCCGAGCTGACAAGCGGCAGCTTCCGGGCAGCGCATATTCAATGGCCGCTTAGCCGATCGATCACGCTGGTGCAAGAATTGGCGGAGGCTTGATGCAAATGCAAGCAGTGCCGAATGAACACCGTTGAGTCGGCGATTCGGGTTCCGCTAAAAGGCCTATCTAGATTGCCGCCATCGCGTCGGCCTGCGAAGGGAAAAGCCCGGCGTACTTGGTGATGCCCACCATGGTGAAGACCTTGGTGAAGTGGGCCGAAAGCCCGAAGGCGTAAACCTTCTGCGCGGCGTTGGAGGCTTCCATGAGGAGCTGGATGACCAGCGCGATGCCGCTCGAATTGATGTAGTCGACCTTGGTGAAATCCAGCAGGATCAGCTTGGCCGTCTCCTTGGAGAGGCCCTGGTAGGTCCCCAGGACGGCCTCCTTCGAGGTACTGGCGATATCCCCCTCGAAGCGAAGAATGGTCACCGGGTGTCCGGCGGGGGATGTCGTCTGGTCTACGCGCGACTTGGTTTCGCTCTGCACGATCGTATCTTCTCCACCGTTGCTGAATTATTGGGCTTCGATTTCTTCCGAAGCCTTGTCGAGCCGGATCACCAGGCGGACATAGCTGGAGCGGCCATTCGAGCCGGCCACCCACTCGGCCTCGTCGACCAGCGCCTGGATGAGGAACATGCCCATCCCGCGCGGATCTTCTTCACCGTGTATTTTCTTGTCAATGTCGGGCTTGTGGGGCGTCGCCTTCATGCCTTTGCCGTCGTCGATGACCTTCACTTCCAGGGAATCTGTTTTGGCCGAGAGGACCACGCCGACCGAGAGTTTTTCGTTCATGCGGTTGCCGTGCTCGATGGCGTTGATGCAGGCTTCGGCGACGGCCGTCTTCAAATCCTCGATGCGATCTTCGCGAAAGCCCATCAGCTTGGCCACGCTGGCGGCGGTGCTCATGGCCACCTTCTCGAAGCCCATCCGCGAAGGCAAGCGAACCTCGACGCTGGTGGATTTGAATTCGGTCATGCGTCGTTCTCCGGGGATTGGGCCGCATGGCACAACGCTATGGCCGTCATGTCATCTCCCTGCCGGCCACCCGCCGAGAACTCCTCGATGGCCGCCCACAGTGCTTCGAGAATAACATCGGCCTTATCTATCTTGCACTTAGAAAAGCAGTCCAGCAGGCGCTCGGGACCAAACTCCTCATCGCCGCGGAAAACCTCGGTGAGGCCGTCGGTATAGAAGAGGAGGCGCGACCCCGGGGTGAAGGTGGTGCTCTCGCTCGAGTAGCTCATGCCGGGCAGAAGTCCCAGCGGGGTGCCGGCGGCTTCGAACTGGCGCACCGACTTATCGGGATAAATGAGAAAACCCGGATTGTGACCGGCATTCACGACCTCGATCTCGCTCGTCTTGGGATCGAGGCGCAGGAAGATGGCTGTCACGTAGCGCCGCCGCGCTTCTTCGCCTTCCTGCCAGTGGTGCAGATTCATCCGGGTGGCCAGCTCCGCCAGGGGCAAGCCGCTGATGGCAACCGCGCGGAACGCCGACCGGAAAGTCGTCGACATGAGGGCGCTGGCCAGGCCTTTGCCGGCCACATCGGCCACGGCGACCAGCAGGCTGCCATCGGGCAGCGTGACGATGTCGAGGTAGTCGCCACCCACCTCATAGCACGTAACCGACTTGAACCCGAGCGAATAGCCGGGGATGACCGGAAGCTTTTGGGGCAGCAGCGAGCGCTGGATGGAGCGGGCGGCGTCGAGATCCTGCTGCACGCGGACGAACTCGATATTGCGCTTGTGGAAGCGGGCGTTTTCCAAGGCGACCGCGGCCTGGAGCGCAAGACCTTCGAGAAAGTCGGCTTCATAGATGGTGAGTTCGCGGCCGTCGGGCGGAGCGACCACCAGCTCCGCCATGCGCTTGCCGTCGCGGTCGTCCAGCGGATACATGCGCAGCGCCGCGCTGGATTCGCCGTCGGTCGGAAGTGGAATTTTGTCGCCGTAAGACAGGCCGACCGCGGGAAAAGCTGCGCCAGCCATCTCCAGCTCGCGCACCACGATCCGCAGAACGGTTTCAAGCACCTCTTCTTCCTGAGTGGTGGAGTGCACCTGGCGCGACGCCTCGAGCAACGCCTGAAGGCGAAAGACTTGCTGCTGCAGATCGATCGTCTCATCGCGGTCGGGGGCCTGGATTCCTACGGCCATGGGGAAATTCTCCGTGGAATTTGAATGTAACATGGCCGCGGGACAGATGCCCGTAAGGCGGTGCGACATTCAGCGACGCTCCGTTGAATCTCTCGCGGCAGTTCGCGAAATGGCGACATGCAAGAAAGGCTTTTTCCCGGGTTCGGATGGCGAGCTCCCCGGGGCGGCGCGTCAATGGCGTGTCGATCACGTGACCCGACGGCAATGAAGCTTCGCATTGCACCCGCGCCAGGGCTCCGAGGAAGCTGCGCCGAAAGGAGCACTTGACGCCGCCAGGTTTCTCACGGTCGTGCCCTGTTACAAAAAAAGGCGCGTTGCGCATGCATCCCACGCTGACCGGGCTGATGCAGCGTCACGGTGTCGATTCAAATGGCTGATTTATCCTGCCATCGATGCCGCATACGCTTTCCGTGGCCATGATTGCGATGAACGAGGAGGCGAACCTGCCGCGGACGCTCGAATCCGTGAAGTGGGCCGACGAGATCGTCGTCGTCGATTCGGGATCGAAGGACCGCACCGTCGAGATCGCGCAAAGCTTCGGCGCCAGAACCAGCTACCATGCATTCGGCGGCCACGGCGAGCAGAAAAACGTCGCGATCGACTTGTGTACCTCGGACTGGATTCTGCTGCTCGATGCCGACGAGGTGCTCACGCCGGAATTGCAGGCCGAGGTTCGCGCGCTGCTGGCCGGTGAGCCCAGGTACGGCGCCTACTGGATTCCGCGGCTCAACCTGATCCTGGGCCGATGGATGCGCCACGGCGGCTTTTATCCCGACCTGAAGTTGCGCCTGTTCCGGCGCGGTTCGGCGCGCCTGAGCGAGGGCGTTGGCCCGCACTCGACACCGCAGTTCGACGGGCCGCGCGGGCGGCTCAAGCACGACATGCTGCACTACGCCTACCCCGACCTCAACACCTATCTCGAGCACATGAACCGCTATTCAAGCGAGATCGGCGGGTTGCTGCACAACGCGGGCCGCGACAGCCGGTCGTGGCCGGCCTTTGCGTGGAACGCTCTGCTGAACCCGCTGGCGACCTTCGTCTACAACTATTTTTTCCGGCTGGGATTTCTCGACGGGCGCGAGGGGCTGCTGCTGCACCTGAACCACTCGGTCTATGTGCACTGGAAGTTCACGAAGGCGTGGTGGGCGGGGCGAAAGATCGAAAGGCGCTCTTGATTCAATTCAAAGCCGGAGCTCAAGAGAACCGCTGCCGAGGGACTCAAGTCCCCTTGTCTCGCAAGATCTGCGCCATGGCTGAAGGCATGCCCTGGCAAAGCCCTTGGCTCATTCAGAGTATCCAGGGGACCCGGGTCGCTGTTGGCTAACCACAACCGGCGGTCAGCGGGCCGCGGCGCCGGACGCCGGAGCCGCCTTGACTTCATTCGCCAGACGCTCAAGGGTGGAGACGATCGCGTCGCCCTTCGCCGTTCCCCAGGGGCCGTCCTGCTGCACCATGAAGACGAGAATGCGACCGGTGTTTAGGTCGATATTCATGGCGTTCTTGTAGGCGCCGCCGTGGCCGGCCGAGCCGTCACGCACGCTCCATCCCAGCCCGTAGCCGTCTTCGTTCGTTGTTCCGTTCTGGCGCGTGGTCATCTCGTGGATGGCTTTTTCGGAGACGTATCGGCGGCCGTTGAACGTGCCGCCGTTCAGAATCATCTGGCAGAACTTGGCGACGTCGGCCGCCGTCGAGAACAGCCCGCCGGCAGGCATGGGGAAGCGGTGTTGCCGGTCGTCGAGCGGGTAGGTGAGCTGTTCGATCTGGACCGGGACGAGCTTGCCGGCCTGCTCGTCGAGCTTGTAGGTGGTGGCAATGCGGGCGATCTGCGAGCTGTCGGGCCAGAAGGTTGTGTCTTTCATTCCCAGCGGGAAGAAGGGCCGCTCCTGCATGAAGCGCTCATAGGGAATTCCCGTGACCACTTCGCGCCGCCGTATTGATTCCTTCGTTCGAGTACGAATAGGCAGTGCCGGGCTGGAAGAGCAGCGGTTCAGCGGCAAAGCTGCGCACCGCGTCCTTCAGGGGCAGCAAATCGAGCGCTCCCGGCTGCGCGGCCGACTTGAACGGCAGGCCGCTGGTGTGGCTGAGGATTTCGCGGATGCGGATGGGGTGGTCGGCCGCGACCAGATGATTCGGATCGTCGCGCCGGGCGCGGACCTTCTGCCCCTTGAACTCGGGCAGGTACTTCTCGACAGGGTCGTCGAGGCTGATTTTGCCTTCGTCGACGAGCATCATGAAGGCGGTCGTCGTCATGGGCTTTGACGTCGACGCGATCCAGAACATGGCGTTGGCCGGCATGGGCGCCTGAGACGCAAGGTCGCGAGCGCCGATTCCCTTCACATAGAGAATCGAGCTGCGGTCGGCAACCAGGGTGACCGCGCCGGCGATGGTGTGGTCGTCGATCAACGGCTGAAGGTACGCCGCGATCGGGTCAGGCGCGGCCTGCGCCTGGGCCATGGCGGCAGCAGGACCGGCGGCAAACAGCGAAAGAGCGGCCGCCGGAAGAACATACCGGCAGATCAGGCGGTCCGATGTGAGATGCAGGCCGCATTGCCGTTGACTTTCCATGGCAGGATAAAGCAGGTCCACTCAGACTGCGGCGGGCAATTCCACCCGGATGGCGCCGGACGCAGGCCATAGAACCACAATGAAATCGCGGTGCAGCTCTTTGGCGCTGATCGATTTCAGATTTGCTGAACCAGTGCGTATGGGCCCGGGCCCACAAGCGCATTTTCCACGGCAAAAAGGATTTGGCCGACAGCGCCCAGACGCGGCGGGCTTACGAGGCCTTTCCGCGGAGTTCATGCTCGGCACGGAGCCAGTCTTCGACGTGGTGGCCGTGCTGGTAGCCGCGCTCAGCCCAGTATTTGTGCGCGAGCAGGGCAACCTGATCATGCGAGGGCCTCATCGCGATCACATTCGAAACGGCCGCCCCATTGGGCGGGGTTACAACGGTCTCAGTCACGGCTGCCGGAGCCGGCATTTCAGTCACATTCTTGGG
>Ga0335073_10011326_pt1 | contig 12512 bp, 8 predicted proteins | sample Lox_Sample_22_FD_207093 | JGI IMG/M metagenome (GOLD analysis project Ga0335073, IMG submission 207093) | Soil microbial communities from Loxahatchee National Wildlife Refuge, Florida, United States - Lox_Sample_2.2 | ecosystem: Environmental > Terrestrial > Soil > Wetlands | place: USA: Florida...
CGACAATGCTGGATTCGCTTCCCATTTCTCAACAACCATCGCCGCCAGCTTTTTTTTCCCGTCAAACCCCGTTATTGCGCTTCTTATTAGCCCATTTTCGTCATGTTTTCGAGCTTCGCATTCCCATCACATCGCGACGTCGCCGTCGTTCAGCCTGCCTCCGCGGCCACTGTATGCTAACAACAACCTCAGTCGCATTCGAGCGCGTTGATCTCTTCCTCGTCGCGTCAAACTTTAGAGTGAGTTGCCCACTGTTTTGCCTCCATCTGAGGGCGTGTCGTCCGTCGACGTCCGCCTTCAGCTGACGCGGAGCGAGCTCCAACACCCTTTGCTCACCAGCGATGCCTTACGGCGTTTCTGGCAACGCGCTTGAATTGATCTCGGCGATATGCTGGGTAAAAATGCAACCGATCGCGTGTCATTTGACGCGTGTCTCTAGCCTCAATGGCTCGCCCTTCACACTCTCAAGCAGTTAACTAACCCTCGCATAGAACAACCCAAACACTCAAACTATCTCACTCAAAAAGCTTCATCATGCCTAAGGAAGCTACGAAGTCCCGCAAGGCCAAGGGAAAGGCCGAAGGCAAACGCAAGAAGGGTTAGAGCGAGCTTCATTCGCGACTAAAGTCAACTCTAACAAGACAACCTTAGACCCCAACGCACCCAAGCGCGGTCTTTCCGCCTACATGTTCTTCGCCAACGACAACCGTGAGAAGGTTCGCGAGGAGAACCCCGGCATCAAGTTCGGTATGCTGTCACATTCTCTTCAACCTGCACTTTGTTTCTGACCTTGGAACAGGCGAGGTTGGTAAGATCCTCGGTGAGAAGTGGAAGGAGCTCTCCGAGAAGGAGAAGAAGCCGTATGAAGACCGGGCCAAGAAAGACAAGGAACGATATGAGAACGAGAAGGCTCAATACGCCGCAGTAAGTCTCTAGACGACCAATCCTTGTAGACAGCCTCTAACGTGTGTAAGTAGGGCGCCGCCGATGACGACGACGACGAGGATGACGATTAGGCACATCTCATCGTCTCGGCAAGGCGTCTCGCTGCTGCTTCCTGAATCTCCTTATTTCTCTCTACCAATGGATGCCGGGTGGCTTCTGGGATGGGTGGGCTTTGCTTTGATGATGGATGAACACGGTCTATTTGCTTCTTATCCTACGACACAAATCTTATGGGCTAGATTCTAGAGAGGCGGCATGGGCGATCCTCATATCTCGCTTGTTGGCTTCTCGCTGGCACATGAACATGACTTCCACGTAGGGAGATCAGATTTGCCGGAGACTGGGAGTCGGAATGTGTACACTAGCTGGATTTTCTATCAAGTGGCATCTTAATTGTTTTATGAACTGTCTGTTCCGTCTTCGTGAGAATTTAGATCTCTGCTAAAGGGCACTTCCGATGACAGGCCTCACCTCTTACGGAGTCGAAGCCTTTTATCTTAAATACGTGTAGAAAGACTTGAATATGAGATTGTTCTACCTGTCGATTTAAAGCACAGATGGATATAACCCTCGTATTGATTCATCAAACGCCATTGATGCTCCATTTTAAATTGTAAGAGAGCCATCCAACTCCCAGAACGCCCATCTTATTCTCGCTGTAAGATGACGGTAAGGCCCATGATCCCAAGCATCACCGTCTTTAGCCATGGATACTCGCTCAATAGTATGGTTACATAGCCGACGAGTGGAAAATAGCCGACCACGCTGCCAATGACATCCTTCTCGCGGTCAAGGAAGCCCTGGCCTCGGGCATAAAGCTCCGTGTCGTCCGCGGCATTGTTGTCGCCCTTGGTCAGCAAGCTCAGCGGAGCTCCACTATATTTCCGTCAGTAATAATCCGTGGTGTAGCTTGAGCCTTCCGTTCACCAAGAATGGGAGAGGAAGGAGAGCTAAGAGGAATACATACTCGCCGCCAAATCTCTTTATGACTCGATGTACAATTGGGATGTCCTTTCCTCGCACATTGTATACGACAATCTCGCCCACTTGTGTGTCCATGCCTCTGTTCCACAGGAAGAGTAGATCGCCGCGTTGGAAAGCTGGCTCCATTGATCCGGATAATACGACCACTATTGGCGACGGAGAGTTCGTTGCCACGGACAACCCCTTCCACATCATGAAAGCTGTTGATAGGACGAGGCCGAATGTGAGAACTTGCGAGAGAAGCTGTCGAGGCTTCATGTTACCGAGGCCAAGGGCCTGGAGGATGGCGGACATGGTGGATAGGTGAAAGGAATACGTCGAATTCGACACTGGCACAACGAATGTAAGGTGTAGCAGCTTGACCGGATGAAAATTATGACTCTGCTGAGTGAGAGAGGGTCTAAGCACCTACGTAGAGACGCACGAGTCAATTGACCTGCGTGCAATCTCTGCGCCGTGTAGTGAGCGTGAAAGCAGACACGATTCAAGAGAGGCAGTACGAACACATTTCATAAGGCTTATAAATGCCTCAGGCCACAAGATTTTCAGCGACATGAGAGTGAACTCTTGACGAGATATGATTCTGCATACGAAATGATAGGAACTTTATTAAAATCCAAAGTAAATACCAGATCTCTTTTTCAGAACCCACCCTAGCTGTAATTCGTCGAAATGCCGCCCAACAAGTTTTCAATACACTCTCTAATCCGGACTCCAATTTTCAAGTAGTATCGTAGTGCTCATCGACAAGCTCGCGCAAACTCTACGAACCGTACTTCTTGACCACATTGGCCACCTTCTGCGCCAGCTCCTCAGCCTCGGCCCTGCTAGCAGCCTCTGCATAGACGCGGACGGCGTCCTCTGTGCCCGAAGCGCGGGCGAACGAGCGGCCCTTGGTGAACTTGCCGACGAGGTTATCGATATCGAGCTGCGCGCCGGGCGGCGACTCAAGGCGACGCTCCGCATCAACAGCCTTGAAGACACCGCGGTCTTTGACCTCAACGCGCACGAGGCGGTTGGGCAGGTCGACGTAGGTGTTGAGCCACTCCTTCACGCCCCAGCCCTTGTGCGCGAGGATGACCTCGACCGCCAGCAGGTCGGACAGCGCGTCGCCCACCGCCTGGTTGATCAGGTCCGCCAGCGCCTTCAGCGTCTCCAGCGCGTCGGCCTGCGCCGGCGACTTCGGCTGGTACTTGCCCAGGTCTTTGAGCGCACGGTTGCTGAACAGCACTGTGCCGTGCCCGTTCGCTTCGAAGTACACGCCGATGTCGAATTGCGTCGCCGCGTGATGCAGATGCTTGACGCCCGTGTTCGTGCACTTGACCGGGATCTTGAGCGTGTCGGTCACGTACTTTGTTGATGCGCCGTTTGCGTAGGCCGTCTGAACGATGCCGATGTTGAGTTTCTCTGAGAGTCCAGATTGACGAACCAGGTCGGCGAGGAATGAAGCTGCAAGAGTCGCGATGCGGTCGCCATCCAGCAAGTGGAAAGTGTTGCTGTTGTCGTTGAAGTAGTAAACAAGACGATCTGCGTCACCATCGAGAGAAGCGAGGCGATCGAACGCTCCAGCTTTTGTCGATGGAGGTGCACGTTGCTGCGTCTTGACAAAGTCGGCACCGCACTGCATGTTGAGATTCTCAGGCTTAAGAACATCGTCGTTGACGACCTTGATCTCAAGCAGATCAGTCGGGATATGTTTGATGAGTTCATGAAGCTTTGGACCTCCCACACCGTTCGCACAGTCTACAGTTACCGGGCCTTTTGCCTTACGGTGCTTCATAGCTTGTTTGAAAGCCGTAGCAAGCTTCTCGTAATATCCATTTTCGCTGACCTCACCGTACTCATATTGAGTGCCTTTGGTGTTAACGCAGCGGACAAGGTAGTGCAGTTGCGGCGTGGTAAGGAGCTTGTAGTCAGTAAACTCTACTTCCGCAGCTTTGAGTGCGTCGACAAGGCTGGCAACGAGTGTGGCGCCTGAGGCTCGTGTATCACGGGCGTAAATAACTCGAGCCGGCGCTGTCGGATTGATCTTGAGGTCTACCTGGAGCTTCTCATACAGAGAGACCATATCTTCATCCGAAGGTGCATTGGCGAGATCGGTAGCATACTTCTCCCAAGATTGCTAGTCCTTCGTCAACTCCGCAGTTTTGGGTACTATGTGCAACAGTATTACCTCAAGCATTTCTCCCTGAATGATCGTCAGCGGCCTTGCATGTAACGAGAGCCGTACAAAACTATACCATGGGATCTACGAGCTTCACACCATTGTCTTCAGGTGGGTTATGACTCGCGGTAATCATGCAACCAATTGTCTGCCCATTGAGTTTGCGAGAGCGAAGGGCTGCGAGCAGGCCAACCCGGAAAACCACCGAGTCCAGAAGATTTCTACATTGTGCGAGTGAGCCCACAGCTCGAGGTGAAGCTCAAAAGATTGGGATAGTGTCGGAGAGGTTCAAGACAGAGGACATTGCATGTTGCGACGCTTGGGATACTCACGCCTTCATTCGAAACTATACAACGTGGAGATGTCAGCATCGTGGAGAGATATCTGCAGGGTTTACAAACGAGCTTACTTACCCCAGCAGTTCCATATTGAAAGCTATGCTCTGGCTTGGGGTGCTTCTGCGAAGCTTCGAGGATGGCAGCGTTGGAAGCCATGATGTGTTGCTTCGAGTGGATTTCAGAGCGCTAAGAAGTAAAAGATGCTCTAGTAAGCTCAGATCGAAATGTTGAAAGTGGGAAAGGGTTCGACGTTGGATCAACGGTCGACGGTGTCCACACCGTTCCATTGCATTAAACGCGCAGGGCTGAGTGAATTTTCCAATTTTATCCAAGCTCAGGCGCGGGTATCGTAGAGTAGCCCTGCGCTAATAAATCGTACCGTAGTTCATCCAGAATACGACCAGTTTTCACCATCTCTGTCCACCTCTGGTCACTTCTATCACTCCCACCTACCTCTCCCAGTGCCATTCGCAGCGAGATTACGCAGCAATGGACGTGATGTCGTATCGAGCAGGCGCAAAAACGATATGCCAAGCTTGCCTAGGGCTGGTCAGGCGGTCTAGATGGGTCAATTCGACTCTGCAGCATTCGCCGAACGCCGTCCCGAAATTCCAATCATCAGCCTTCTCCACGTCTCAAATCCTGCAAAAGAGAAGCAAAGGCCCAAAGACAGACACTCGTATAAGTGAGTCTACATCTAACTATACCCGAAACTCTTCGTGACGCTGATTCGGAACGCCTGACAGCTCTCATTCGCTACTTCCTCAAGCACCCCAAAACTCCTCGGCCTCTTCGTTTCTCTCGCCTACGCTATCTTCGCCATTGGACGATCCACCGAGCATGGCAACTCTTCAAGGGGAAGCAACGAAAAACACAGGAGTTAGAGTTGGAGCGGCAGTACAATAGCATGCGTGCGGCGTGCGAGGCTCTTCGAACAATGGGTGACGACGGTATGCCGGGAGGCGTCAATGAAGGGAGACTTTACCGAAATGCGATGTTGAAGCATGGGGTATGGCAAGGTGTGCCCATCGAGTACGCGAGGACGCAAACAGAGTGGCCCAGCAAAGAGGGATGGAATCATGAATGGAAGAGAGGATGAGTAGATGTCGAGGTTGGAACTTGTTAGAGCTGTGTATCAACATTATCAAAGATGCTTCAATATCACAAGAATACAGTATCCAGCCACGAGTCAAGGCTATTAAGTAAAAGTCAGATCAATGGAAGTTATCTTGGTCATGCCATTGAACAGTCTGTTGGCTTCAACGAGTTACATGAAGATGCATTGCATGGGCTACAGTGTACCATAACCGAAGTCGACAGTACAAACAACTTCGTGATCCCTGCTCGACCAAAACTCCATGTCAGACTAACCGTCATCCAACTGGCACAAAGGTCATGAAAGCTTTTAAGAAAAATGAAGACTCGAGTGCATCATGGTGGCGCCAGTGCTTTGCTCGTTGGAAAGGGCATCCTCCCAAAAACGCCATGCCAATTTGGCCAAACGAACGCCTCGCCATGCACTTTTGGCGGTATAGTCAAATAATTCCGGGAATCCCATCCACACAACATCACAAAATTATACAACACCCAGCACCACCCTCCCTCTTATCTCCTGCAATCATAGCTGCCCTTGTCGCTGCCTCAAACACATCATCCACGCCGTCACCTGTTAAACTCGAGCATTCGAGGTATTTCCGTGCGCCAATGACTTCCTTCATATCATTGCCGTCCTTGTACGTGGTAAACCTTTGGCTTTTCTTTCGCATTTCTTCCTGGGCCATTGGATCATCCCTCAGGTCCTTCTTCAATGCGACAAGTATGATTGGCACTCCAGGACACCGCTCGCGAGCCTCCTCGGCCCACTTGTGCTTGACGTTTTCGAGTGAATCCGGTGTATCGACACTGAAACCGATGAGAATGACGTGTGCTTTCGAATATGCAAGCGGTCTCAGCCGTTCGTAGTCTTCCTGCCCAGCAGTGTCCCACAAGGCGAGTTGCACGGATTTGCCATCTACACGACAGTCTGTAACATAGTTTTCAAAAACGGTCGGTACCTGCGTTAAGTGTTAGAATTCATGGGTCGAAGTAGAGATACCAGGTGTACGCGATGTTTCAGTGTGGTTACTCACGTATCTCTGTACAACTTGAGTTAGTACTACTGCTCCAAAATAGTATCACAAAGGACTCAGAACTCTACGACTTACAGTTGGAAAATATCCTAAAGTGAAGACTGAAAGAAGGGACGTCTTCCCTGATGCACCGTCGCCAATGATTACGAGCTTCCTGTGTCAAGAATGTTAGCAATTGTGTTCACTAGCGATGAGGCTGATGCTCAACGAGTAATTCTGCATGTAAATTACAAAGTAGTAAGGCTTTGTGAGAGGCATTGGTATTGCAACACTCAAGGATTTGGTAGCTGGAACGGTGTCTGCCGGAGAGAAGTATAAGGCACATCTGTAACTTTTCTGTGAAGGGAATGAAGGATACAACCGATATCCATTGAAAGAAAACAAGACTTGCCTTCTCATCACACTCTCTCCATTCCCGGACATTTTGTTAGGGACTTCCAAAGTTCTTCGAGTTGCCAACAGGAATCTTGGTCTAGTGAGGACCTCTTTGCAGTATTCAATGGAGTTTTAAACTTGTGCAGAAAAACGTTGAACAGTATTGGAGGACTATATGAAGGGTTGGGACTGCGGAATGGGTGGGCGGTTGCGGCGAGGGCGAAGCGGAGGATTTTGGATGATACGAGGATGAATTTATCGACGGAGATGGGGTGAGGCGCTACCCAGGCAGAGATGTCGTGGAGAGCCAGCTGAACAAGACTCTGGAGCCTTGAGTATGGGAGAAGTAGTTGTAGGGAATGGTTCGACGGTGTCTAGGTGGAAATCGTACGGCGAGAGATCAGCAGAGTGAAGTGTTTCTGTCGACCTGCGCCGGGGACAAGGGACAAAGTTCTGAGACCAGAAGGCTGTGGCTGTGCTTCGGAAACGAGGACAACTTTCTTGGGCTGTGATCGCGATAGATGGTAGTCTGCTCCTGAGAAGACTCCGATTTGAATAATGTTCCTCCTGCAGGTCTGATAGAAGAAAGAAACGCAGAGGGTGCCGAATAATCTCAGTGACCCTGAGACTTCGATACGTCACGTTCACGGACGAGACGTCAAGGACGGATGGGTCGCGAGGAAACCCGTACGGCTGCTCTCGTGGCAAGAGAGGGAATGGCAGTGCGGATCAATTAGCTGAATTCCGAGAGCCTTGGGCGTAAGAAATGTGTGAAATGTACGGAAAGCAGATTGTTCGTCGTAGACTGCGAGTTTCCCCGCCGACGCCGACGGGGGAAAGAAACTCGCATGTCGGTGCCTTGTTGCCTAATGCCAAGATCCCAAAGATCCACTACAGGTGCTTCCAACGTAGACATCGAGGAGATTGAACAACACAACATCCACACCCACCTCGCCGCTCACCTCCCTCGCTCCGTCTCATATCTTTCTCCGACACTTTGTCTCGCGCCTCGGATTGGTCTTATTCCGCAAAGTCCTTTCGTGCGACCAAGTAAGACACCACTACGTCCCGCCGGAGGGGCCCCAGACACCTGCTTCACTGCTCAACAAAGAAGTAAATCAGGGTCACTCGAGCTGGATGCGGGAAAGCAACACTACTAAATAGTACTGACCGTCTCCATAGACACCACCACATACTGAACTTCACACATTTCTCTCATGGCCCACGGCGCGAGGGGTGCAGTGGGACCACCTTCTACCCAATCTATCTCTTTAAACGACAACGGCGTCATGACGGCGACTAATCCTCCGGCCGCGCCTAGCATTAATCGCAAGAAGCAGAAGCGAAGACAAAAGCAAGCTGCCAAAGCCGCTGCGGAGCAAGACCATATTGCGTCCACAAACTCGCATGCAAGCAACGGCGTCCTTCCGCGCTCTCACGGTGCCGAAGCTCCTGTTGAGGATGCTTATGCCGCTCAGGATCAGTACGACGACGATGCCTATTATACCGATGACGATGTGCAAACCTATCCCTACCCTCCCAATCTTTCCAACGGTCACTATGCCGAAGACCCAGCCGCGGCGGATGCTGCTCGGAAGAACAAGAAAAAGAAGAAGAAGAAGAAGTCTACTGCTCAGGATCCCTATCTTGATCAATCGAGTACCACATATCATCCATCAACCACCCACAACCATCCTCTGCCATCTTCAGTGTCCAAGGCTTCTTTCCATAATGCCAAACATAATCACGATCGTGATCGCATATGGAACACCTCTACACAGGAAGAGCGTGAGCGTATCAAAGAGTTTTGGCTGGACCTAGGCGAGGATGAGCGCAAGTCACTGGTCAAAATTGAGAAGGAGGCTGTGTTGAGGAAGATGAAAGAGCAACAAAAGCATTCATGCAGCTGCACGGTCTGTGGAAGGAAGCGCACCGCGATTGAGGAAGAGCTTGAAGTACTCTACGACGCTTACTATGACGAACTAGAGCAGTTTGGTAGCCTCCAACACAGTGCCATGTATGCGGCGACAAGCAGAAGTCTAGGCCATCACGATAGACTTCCTCCAGATCGTACTCCCCCTCCCCAACCTCTTCAAGGTCAAATCGAGGAACTTCCGGACGAAGTGGATGAAGATGAAGAGGAAGACGAGGACGAATTGTACAGCGACGAAGACGGCTACGAGGACGAGTACAGCGATGACGAAGCTGAAGGTCTCTCACGGCAAGCTGCTAACGAGTTCTTGAACTTCGGTAATAGCTTGACTGTGAAAGGTGGAATCCTGACCGTAGCCGATGATCTTCTCAAGAATGACGGAAAGAAGTTCATTGAGATGATGGAACAACTCGCTGAACGTAGGATGGCGCGCGAAGAGGAAGCGCAATCGGCTGCCGGATCCCATCCGTCCTCGTACCATGGTGGTTATCCTCACAATCATCCTCCAGAAGATGACGATTACGATGAGGAGGACGAGGAAGACTATGATAGTCAGGAAGAATTTGACGAGGAGGATGATGACATGGTAAGTCAAGCCCAGAATTCTATTATGTGCACAACTAACTCATAATAGGAAGTAATGACCGAAGAGCAACGCATGGAGGAAGGTCGACGTATGTTTCAGATCTTCGCCGCTCGGATGTTCGAACAGCGGGTCTTGACCGCATACCGCGAGAAAGTCGCGCGTGAGCGTCAGCAAAAACTTCTGGAAGAGCTGGAAGAAGAGAAAACCCACGATGTCCAGCGCGAAGCAAAGAAGGCTAGAGATGCTCAGAAGAAGAAAGAGAAGAAAGCACTTCAGAAACAGAAGCAGGCCGAGGAGAAGGCTCGAAAGGAAGCCGAAAAGGCTGCTGAAGAGGCCGCCGTGAAGGCTGCAGCCGAGAAACTGCAAGAGGAGCAACGAAAGAAGAAAGAGGAGCAGAAGAAGAAGAAGGAAGCGGAGCGCAAAGCCCAAGAAGAAGAGCGGCAGCGCAAAGAAGGTGAGAGGCTAAAACGTCAGCAAGAAGAGCGTGATCGACAGCAAGAAGCAGAACGTAAGGCTCGCGAGCAGAAAGCCGCTGAGAAGAAGGCCCGTGAAGAACTCAAGCGAAAAGAACGTGAGGGTCGTGAGGCCAAAGAACGAGAGGTTAGGGATCGCAAGGCTCAAGCAGAAAAGGAGAAGAAAGAGCGTGAAGACAAGGTCAAGGCGGATAAGGAAGTACAGGATCGTGCACGCAGGGAGGCCGTCCAAGCTACCCATTCCGCACATCAAGCTACACAGATGCCGAAGCGACCTAGTGCTCCTATGGCGATGCCACTACCACCTGGTCTATCGAAACAGCCGTCCAATGTGTCTCCACATGTACCGGTTGCCACTCCCGCACTGCCAAAGGCGCCGACTCCCGTGCGCGCACGTCAAGGTTCCCAGCAAGGTTCCAAAGGCTCTTCTCCGAAGACACCCTCCGTCGCTGCAAGCCAAGGAAAGTCTGGGTCACCTATCGCCGGATCTCAGCAACCTCCAATTGTCCCGAAGACGATTCTGCAGAAGCCGTCAGTGCAGACGCAAAACACTGGTCCCACCCAAGTGTCACCTGCATCGCCATTGCACTCTATGGCTCCGCCGCCAGGAATGCCAATGCCGCAAACGTCAGGCTTTGGACTACCTCCAGGTCTCAACGGCTTTGCCGGCGCTCAAGGAGGTGTGATGGCTGGAATGGCGCAGCGTGGAACAGGAGCGCAAAACAACCAGATGATTCCTCAGCAAGGATCTCTAGGTCAGTTCCGACCATTCGGCGCTCCTGGCTCGGCTGCTGGACCACCACCCGGTATTAGTGGACCGAACGTGCCATTTGGACGCGGATTCACGGACGCTCCTCCTGGTTTAGCTCATCAATTCTCTGGCATCGGTGGAGCCACGCCTGGCGGTATGTTTAGTCAAATTGGAAGAGATTCGGTGTCTTCTACCTCAGGACCAGGACTTCATTCCAGACAAACTTCCTTTGAGCAGAAGGCATTCGAGCCAGCGGCGAATATATCATCTGCACAGCCAATTGCTCGTCCTGTTGCACCTTCAAAGCAATCTGCTGTTGGTAAATTTACGGATCCAAGCCTAGAAGACAAAGTTCCAGATGTAGATGACATCACGAGGCATCTGGGAAGCAGTGCGTTGCTTGATGACTCTGACGAACCAATTCCTCTAGGAGCTGGAGAAGCTCAACGAACAGGAGCTGCACCAGGGCTGATGAGAGGTGGCTCTAACCTTTCCAACCTCTCCAACGTGTCCGCATTCGGTGGCTCGCCCATCTTTAACAATCCAACGAGTCAGCCTCGCATGGATTCGTTCGGTATGGGTAACACTAGCAATCCTAGCAGCACATGGAGCACACCACCCATGCCCTTTGGACAAGGCGGCCTTGCTGGAGCGCCGAATTGGGGTAGTTCACCCACGGGCGGTTGGTCGCCGGCAACGAATTCACTTGGAGGTTTCGGAATGGGCATGGGCACCACAGGCAGCGGGCATCGACGACCGGTCCAGATCCGCATCAACATCTGCAATACTTGTCGACAGCTCATGGCAGCCAAAGCCACCAATGCCGACGGCTTTGTCGATGCCGTTACCGTCTTGCGGCATGTTCAAGACATGGTGCACCCACCGGTCCAGCTCGAGGAGTTGCTCGATTTCTGCGAGACCGAAGGCAACGCTAGCAACGGCGGTGGCAACTTCCAGGTCGTCAAGCGTCCGGACCCGTTGCAGTCTCTGATCAAATTTGAAGCCGATCAACCTTCCGTGCCCGCTCCACGAACCGTCGGTGCCGGTGACATCGGTAGCCCGAGCGTGGGTGCAAGTCTTCCAGGAGGTCCATTCGGCAGTATGAGGGGTTATCCGTTCGGAGCACTGAGCGGACAGTAATTAGCATTGCCTGGCCTTTGTTCTACAGCTTTCACGCGACTGCTGAAGTCGTGGTGCATCTCTGACATTATTTCGATGGCTGTACCGTGCTTGCTCCCTATCGAGGCGCAAAGCTTTCCGGTGCTGGAGTGGTTGGGCTGTATTGATATCCGTAGGTAGCCCATCAATGTGGATACCACTTTCAAAGCAATCATTCTGACTTAAGGTGCTTTCTCATTCTTTACCGCTACAGGTTTTCATATCTTAACGTCAAAACTCGTCCCACACCCGCAACTGCTCGTTGCCCGCGGATTATCCACAATCTTAAACTGACTGCCAATCAACTCCACCGTGTAATCCACCTTACTCCCCTGCAGCAGCTCCAAGCTCGCCCCATCCATCACGACCTTCGCCCTGCCCTGCGCAAACGCGCGCCAGTCCGCCCGCTCCGCATCGCCGGGCGCCACCGCCCCCTCCTCCACCACAAACAGCGTGTCCTCGGCCGGCTCCACGTCCGCGCAGTCCACCAGCGTCATCCCGTACTGGAAGCCGTGGCAGCCGCCGCTCTCCACCGCCACGCGCAGACACAGCGCGCCGTTGCCCTCCTCCGCCATCAGCCGCTGCAGCCGCCGCGCCGCCCGCGCCGTCACGTCGACGTGCCACGGTGCGCCTGTCTCTGGGTCTGTGCGTGGGTTCAGCGCTGCTATCGTGCGCG
>Ga0335073_10011328_pt1 | contig 12510 bp, 12 predicted proteins | sample Lox_Sample_22_FD_207093 | JGI IMG/M metagenome (GOLD analysis project Ga0335073, IMG submission 207093) | Soil microbial communities from Loxahatchee National Wildlife Refuge, Florida, United States - Lox_Sample_2.2 | ecosystem: Environmental > Terrestrial > Soil > Wetlands | place: USA...
CTTTTCGTTATTGTTGTTACCGTTACTTGCTTCCTCATTCAACCCTTCGGACGCCCAGAACTTGTTGATGCTGGAATCGGTGCGTTGATCGGGCTGGGCATTGTTCTGTTCGAATGGAAGCTGCGAACGGTCAGCCTGAAGCGTCTCATCGGCGCGGCGGCCGGCAGCATTCTCGGAATCTGCGGAGCGTATCTTTTTGCGCTCGTGATTCGGAACAGCGTTCCGCCTGGCCATACGCAAAGTTTCCTGCAAATTTTGGTCATGCTGCTGATGGCCTACGTCGGCCTGATCGTCGGCGCGAATAAGGGCGATCTGTTGAATCTCGCGGCGTTGGGCGGAATCTTCGGCGGCGAGAAGCAGTCGAAGAAAAGCTACAAGATTCTGGATACCAGCGTGATCATCGACGGCCGCATCGCCGACATCGCTGAGACTGGCTTTCTCGATGGCATCATCGTCACGCCGCAGTTTGTGTTGCGAGAACTGCAGCTCGTAGCGGACTCGGCGGATTCGCTAAAGCGCAATCGCGGACGTCGCGGCCTCGACATTCTGCAGCGGTTGCAGAAAGTCGCCAACCTGCAGATTCAGATCGTGGAAGATGATTTTCCGGCCATCAGGGAAGTCGATCTTAAGCTGATCGAATTGGCGAAGATGTATGAAGGCAAGATCATCACCAACGATTTCAATCTGAACAAAGTTGCGCAACTGCAAGGCGTCGAAGTCCTAAACATCAACGAACTGGCGAATTCATTGAAGCCAATCGTGCTGCCCGGCGAGGCTATGCGCGTATTCATCCTGAAAGAAGGCAAGGAATATAACCAGGGCGTAGCGTATCTGGACGATGGCACCATGGTTGTGGTCGACAACGCGCGCAAGATGATCGGCAAGACGATCGATGTTTCCGTCACATCGGTGCTGCAAACGACGGCCGGGAAGATGATCTTCGGCAAATGGGACGAGCGCGCCGCGTATTCTCGACCCGCCGCGCCTTCTTCGCCGCATACGGCAGCCGTCGCCGTGCCAGTCTCGGGAACTGCGGCGGCGGTGCCGAGCGCTGGGGTCGAAACCAAGCCGGGAGTGTAGACGCTGATGTTCGTCCGGGTCCGAGAATCCCACCCTTCGACAAATTCAGGGCAGGCTTTCTCGCCAAACCGGTGAGGGGTGCAGCCCATTTCGTTCGGCGGGCTGAAGGCCCACGCAGAACTCAGCGCCAGCTGCCCCTTATGCAGAAATCAATCTTTGCTTGGCTTTTTCGGGGTCAGGTCGCATTCCTTCTTCACCAGACCCAGATCGAGCCCGGCTGGAGAGAATTCGGCGATCTGCCGTCCGCTGCGAGTAGGCAGTGCGATGTTGAAAACCTTCGCCTGCATCATACCCCGCGTCGTGCCTTTATCCATCGACAGATACTGACCGCGCTCCCAATTCCAGCCGTGATAGCCGTGAGTGTCGTCGATACGGACTTCGACTTCGAGTTGAGGCTGCCCCCAAAAGCCCGGGCGATTCGGAGGTGGGAGCCGCATCCCCGGATTGAAATCGGCAAACTTCAGCTTGCCTGCTTCGCAAAACAGTTCCACTCGCGGCTTGTAGTCGGGATCTTCGCGGAAATAATTGTTCGATAGAAGTTCAAAACGGGCTTTGTGGGCCCCGGTCATCTTGTCTTCGGATTGAAATTCCATCCAATTGCCGCCTGCCGAGACGCCGTCCTGCTCGCCTTGGTACGGGCTCATCGAGCCCTTCTGCGCAAAGGTTGCGATCGTTGCTAGCGAGAGCAATCCCAGTAAAGATCCGCAAAGTTTTGTAACGCCCATCCATCGGTTCTTAATCGAGCATTTCTTTTTAGATTTCGAAAGCCAATCGTTCACAATGTCCTCCCACAACTTCCCCTCACATGTATTGAACCCGATTAGGCAGGAAAAAGTTGCTTGATCAGAATCTAGACCACCAAGGCAAGGCTGGCATGGCCACCAGCCTAGGGATCAGCGCGTATCCACTCTCAGATCTAGGTACACCTGGGAACGGTCATCGAACTGGCTGACCGATTTTGTTTCGCTCTTATGTCCCTTGTACTGGGCGTAGATTTCGTAGTCGATTGCCGTGGAGAGCGCCGGAAAGCGATACGTCCCGTCCTGACCGACGATGTAGGTTTTGACGGAACGCGTTCGGGTGTTCGTGAGGTACACAATCGCATCGGGCAGCGGATTGTCCTGGCGATCGAGCACTTTGCCCAGGACCAGCCTGCCCGTTCCCTTGTCCTTCTTATCGGGAGTTGCGCCGGCAACGGCAGCCAGCGCCAGCAGCAACGCGCATACAGCAGCGCCAATTCGCAGAACTGGGCTCTGAATCATGATGGTCCTCATTTTCTCACGGGTGAAGCCGTTCCAGGAATTTAGCAGGCAGATTCAGTAGGTAAGGTGCAGCCCCGTATCCTCGCGTTCGTCGTTGTAAATGTGGACCTTGACTTCCTCTGCCAGATGCAGAGGTCTGCCATCGGGACCTTTCACACCGTTCAAACTGGTGGAAAGGATGTAGTCGGCTTCTCCGGCGGGCACTCGTTGGGCAAACTCGCCGTGATGATCGGAATAAACTTCCCAGCGGGTTTTCTTGGGCTTGTCGGTGGCTCGTCGAATCTTCACCGTGACGCCGTATACAGGACGATTATCCGGCCCCCAAACCGTCCCAAAAATCACTGCGTAAGGCTGGCCAGGTTTGACTTGTTGCGGAGGAGTCGCACTCAGGAGGCTCGAACCGAATCCCGCCAGGGATGCCGTAATAAACGCGATCGCAAAAATTCTGTGAATCGATAACAGGCGTAGGTTACGAGTAGTCACCGTCTTCATTTTCCTCGTCTGCGTCTTCTTCGTCTTCCTCGTCTTCGTATCCCTCTTCCACGGCTTTCAGTTCCAGCGGATTCGTCGTGACCACTTCGAAATCGGTGCCGCACTCCGGGCACGAGATCACTTCGCCTTCGTCCACCTCTTCTTCTTCGACATCGAGGTCGTTTTCACATTCCGGACACAAAACCATAAAGCCTCCATCCCCTAAGATGCTCCTGATAATATTTAGATTCTCCCCGCCAGTTGGTCAAGGGGATCAGGCGGAAACCTGATGTGGCGCGAGGCGGCAGCCCCTTGGCGCGATTGCAGTGACTGGGGGAATCGAATTTCCTACACAGGTCGGTCCAAAACCATGTTTACTCTCGCGAAGAGCATTTCTCGGTTTGCGCTCGTATTCGCTGGTTTTGCTTTGCTGCATTTGCCGTTCACAGCGCAATCATCGAATTCTCCACAGCAGGTTGAGGCCGATCCGAAAATCGCCGCAGCATTGCAGCAGATTTCCGCCGAGCGTATTCAGGCCAACATCGAAAAACTTGTCAGCTTCGGAACTCGCTCAACGCTTTCCGCGCAGGATGAAGCGTCGATCGCAAAGGGCCGCGGCATCGGCGCGGCGCGGGAGTGGATCAAGTCGGAATTCGAACGCTATTCGAAAGATTGCGGCGGATGCCTGGAAGTGAAGACGGACAGCTATGTTCAGCGGCCAGCCGAGCGAATTTCTAGTCCGACCGAAATCACCAATGTTTATGCGGTGTTGAAGGGACGTGATCCCGCGAATGCGAAACGCATCGTGGTGGTCACCGGCCACTACGATTCACGGGACAGCGATAACTTCGATGCAACGGGCGATGCTCCCGGGGCCAACGATGACGGCAGTGGAACAGCCGTCAGCCTGGAATGTGCGCGCGTGCTCAGCAAATTGAAGTTTCCCGCCACCATTATTTTTCTGACCGTGGCTGGAGAAGAGCAGGGCCTATACGGCAGCCATCATTTCGCCAAAATCGCAAAAGATGAAGGTTGGGATCTCGAGGCCGTCCTGAATAACGACATTGTCGGCGGTGACAACAATCCAGGCCAAGATCCTTCGGTGGTTCGTGTGTTTTCCGAAGGCATTCCGGTGGCCGCGAACGATCAGGAAATCCGCCGCATTCGCATGCTGGGCGGCGAGAGCGATTCCGGATCGCGTGAACTGGCGCGCTATATCGCCGAGATGGGACATACGTATGATGCGGGCGTAAAGCCCATGCTCGTCTTCCGTCTCGATCGCTATTTGCGCGGCGGCGATCATTATTCTTTCAATCAGCAAGGATTTTCTGCCGTTCGCTTTACGGAATACCGCGAAGATTTTCATCATCAGCATCAGAATCCGCGCGTGGAAAACGGCATCCAATATGGCGATCTGCTGAAGTTTGTCGACTTCAATTACGTGGCAAGTGTCGCGCGTCTGAATGCCGCAACGCTGGCTTCGCTGGCCTCGGCACCGGCGCCACCGGCGAATGTGCATCTGCTGACCAAGAATCTCGAGAACGATTCGACGCTGACGTGGGATGCCTCGCCCGGAGGCTTGGCCACGGGATATGAAATCCTCTGGCGCGCGACGAGCAGTCCGGATTGGGATCACGTGCAGAGCGCGGGAAACGTGACGCGCTCTACGATGCCGGTCTCCAAGGACGAGAATATTTTCGCGGTCCAGGCCGTCGATGCATCTGGGCATCGCAGCCTGCCGGTCGTTCCGGTGCCGGAGCGCTGAAACATCTGTTCGGCAGCGAAACAGGTAAAATCAAGGGGAATAGAAGGCAATCCGTGAGACGTGGCGAACCAATGACGTTGAGCCTGCCGCCGTTTACGCGGGCGGTGATCTGGCTGCTGGGAATCAACACCAGCGTGTTCCTGCTGATGGAACTGCTGGAGATGCTCCGGATTCCAGTATTCGACTACGTCCTCGAATATGGTGGCTTGACTCCATTCCGCGTCATTCAGCATGGCTGGATCTGGCAGATCGTCACCTACAGCGTTATTCATGTTGGTTTCTGGCATTGGTTCGGAAACATGCTCGGCTTGTGGATGTTCGGAGCCTCGATCGAAGGGGCTTGGGGCCCGCGCCGCTTTGTCGAATTGTATGTCGTTGGAGTGATCGGCGCCGCCGTTTCGACGATTGCGCTGTCCTATGCGCATATTCTAGGCAATCCTTTACAGCCCACCGTCGGCGCGTCAGGTGGCGTGTTTGCGATTCTAATCGCCTTCGGCATGTTGTTCGGCGACAACGAGATCATGTTGATTCCGTTTCCATTCATGCTCAAGGCCAAGTATTTCGTTGGAATTCTCATCGTCGCCACAGTCGCCCTCGCGATGTCGGGCGGCGGAAACGTCGCCTATGTCGCCCATCTGGGCGGCTTGCTTTTCGGCTGGTTGTACGTCAAGCGCGGGCCGAAGCCGGCCATGGTCAACGTCGGATTGAGCGAACGCTTTTACGGTCTGAAAAATTCCTATTACCGCTGGAAGCGCCGCCGCGCCGCGCGCAAGTTCGAAGTCTACATGCGCCAGCACGACCGCAAGGTCGAGTTCGACGAGCACGGCAACTACATTCCTCCTGACGAACATCCGCGCAAGGGCAACGGCGGGGGGAAGTCAGGCTGGGTGAACTAGCGGATGCTCCTGCGACGCGGCTGGCGCCTGATCGCTTACATCTTTCTTTGTGCGTTCGCCTTACCAGCGCTGTTTTTCGCAGCCATGCTCCTCGTGTACTGGGTGACGGCCCATATCCGCCCGGGCATTTACGTGGACTACCCATATCTACTCGTCGGCTTCGCTTTCATAGCGGTGGCCGTGATTCAGGCACTATGCGCCACGGCGGGTATGAACAGGGATGGTGCGTATAGGCTTCTGCTTATCGTCCCAGTGGTTCTTTGCTTGGCGACGATGATCAACGTGCCGGAGATTGCGCCAGAAGACAGAGAAGGGCTTCGGCACGTTTCCGACGTGCTCAGGGGTTTGAATTCCTTCAGTGAGTGGCACGGGCGGTTTCCTAGAACCGCGATGGAACTGGAACAGTTTATTCCGTCTACGATTGGCCCCAGCGCGTATCGCAGCAGCGGTCGGCGCCTTGCATATCGAGTTGTTCTGATTCCGAATGCAGCCGGCCCTTATCCGGGCAGCGCCGGGGATCAACCCGGAGTCTCATATTATTCCGTTAGCAGCGATTGCAAGGATGCATGGATCGCGGTGACCCAGTTAGACCGGCCCGTGGGTGGGAAGGTTCAATTTACAGACATCCTTACAGTGGACGGGTTTACCACCTCGCTCCATCGCCGGGTGAGTCCGACATGGCCGGCGAACTAGACGTTCCAAACTAAGGCAGGATACTTGTCATCCTGAGCGAAGTTTTCGTCTGCGTTCGCGGACGAAAACGCAGTCGAAGTATCTCTTGCGCTCGGCGACGCGATGGACCGCGCGAGCAGTTTTCGCCGAGGATTCTCCCGAGCGAGAGTCCCTCGAGGGCCACAGAAACCGTGCTAGTGGAAGCGATCCTTCGATTTTGGGACTGCTTCGCTTGGCGAACCGAGCCCCTCCGCTCAGGATGACAAATCGAAAAATGCGCGGAATTCTTTAAGCACTTCCTGCGGTAACTCATCCCGGCGCGCTTTCCCTTTGAATCCCAGATCATGCCCGGCGCCTTCGACCACCATTAGCTTGTTTTTGCCCGGAATCATCTTGATCGCCTGTTCCAAGTCTTCTATCGATCCGAATGGATCTCGCGTGCCATGCACGAACAGCGAGGGTGTATTCAGATCGGGTAGATGCTGGGTGCGTTGCTGCTCTGGCCGACGTGGCGGATGCAGCGGATACGAAAGCAGCAACAGGCCTGCCGCAATCGCCGATTCTTCGGAGCAGAGCATGCTCGCCTGACGTCCGCCGTAAGAGTGCCCGCCGAGAAAAATGTGGGGTGCCCCATTTCTCGCCGCTTTCGCGAGAAGTGGGGATTCTTCGATCCGATTCTCGAGAACCTTTTTCAGAGCCGCAATGGCATTTTTCAGGCCCTCGCGATCATGCACGGCATCGGTCGGTCCGGGAGGTCCCCAAGGTCGCACTTGCCGGAAGGGCAGATCGCAGCGCAACACCGTGAACCCTGCCCGACAGAATGTTTCAGCCAGAGCGACCAGCAGCGGCGCCTGTGCGTTTCCGCCCGCACCGTGAGTGAGAACCAATCCGTGACTGTTGGGATTCTCGGGGACGTGCAGAAACCCCCGAACGTGAGGGTCAGCGGAGTCATCGACGAACGGCTGTGTGGACGGCCCAGGCAAGCGCCTATTCTAAATCCGGTGAGGTCACTTCGTGCTCTCTGTTAGACTTCGCGTGCTGTAGCCCCGAGTTCAGAGGGAGCCGCGGAGTATGCACAATGCGCAAAATTCGCCATCTCGTCGCCATGAGTTTGGATGGATTCATTGCCGGGCCGAACGGAGAATCCGACTGGATCGGCGTCGATCCGGAAATCGATTTCGCAGCGATCTGGGCCCAATTCGATACCGGGCTCATGGGCCGTAAGACCTATGAAGTTGCAATTCGTCGGCTCGGCGAAAAAGCGTTTGCGGGCGTCAAAATCATCGTTTTCTCGCGGACAATGAGACCGCTGGATCATCCGAATGTTTGGGTGATTTCGGAGTTGACTTCAGGGTGGGTTCGCACGCTGAAGACCGCGGCTGGCAAGGATATCTGGCTGTTTGGCGGCAGCCACTTGTTTCGCACATTTCTCGACGCAGGCTATATCGACACGGTTGAGGTGACTATCATTCCCGTCATATTGGGCAGCGGAGTTCCGCTCATGGGCCCGCCGTATAAACCAAGTAAATTGAAACTGCTGAATAGCAAAATCTATCGGTCGGGCAGGCTATCGCTTTCCTATGAAGTTCAGTACTAGCGCCAGCCGGGCGAACTCGACTGAACGGGGCGCATAATCTGCCAGCAATTCGCGGAGCGCCTAAATCCGACCGGATTTTCGCCTCCGCGAGAGCTGGGATTTGCTCAGACCACACTCCTAGAACGGCTAAAATGCCTCCATGTCGATTCCTCTTTCCTTGTCGGGCCGAGTGGCTCTCATTTCGGGCGGATCGCGTGGCATTGGCGCCGCAACCGTGCGCATGTTTTCGAAGGCGGGAGCAAAAGTCGTGTTCAGTTATCGAAATGCTGCGGCTGACGCAGATTCGCTCGTCAGCGAATGCGGAGCGGATCTCTGTCATGCAGTGCAAGCCAGTCTCAATAATGCCGAGAGCGGACGGGCGCTGGTAGAGGAAGCGGTACGGAATTTCGGCCGGATCGACATTCTGGTTGCGAATCATGGTGTGTGGCCGCCAGATGATGTTCCCATCGAGAAAATGACAAATGAGCAGTGGCGGTCGACCCTCTCGATCAATCTCGATGGCGTGTTTGGCTTGGTGAAACACGGGGTTGCACAAATGAAGTCGCAACCGCGAAATGGCGCAACCGGGCACATCGTGCTCATCAGTTCGACAAGCGGGCAACGCGGAGAAGCCTTTCACGCGGATTATTCCGCGACAAAAGGGGCGGTGATCAGCCTTACGAAGAGCCTGGCATCCGAACTGGCCCCCGCGGGCATTTACGTCAACTGCGTTGCTCCGGGATGGGTCGATACCGATATGAGCGTGGGAGCTCTGGCAGATCCTGAGACTGGCGCAGCAATACGGCGGACGATTCCGCTGGGGCGCGCCGGCAAGGCTGAGGAGATTGCCGCGCCAGTCTTATTTCTTTGCACCGAGCATGCGGCCTTTATCACAGGGGAGATTTTCAATGTGAATGGGGGCGCAGTGCTGGTGGGGTAAGGAAGCGCGGCAGGAAAACAAAGCGGGCTTTGCTCCGCTGGATAGCCGGGGACGGCTGTCGCTGCACCTGCTCGGCAGTCCCCACGCCGGTACTGGAAGAGCATCGGCCCGGGCGGCCAGTCTATATGCGTTTTGAGAGAAAAACCCCGGGGATGGCTGGCATTTTTGAGGTTTTCTGCATCCAAAAATAGAAAGGGATGCTGCAGCAGAAAGTCCGCCGAAAACGCTACAATTCTGATTGCGCGCACTTTTCCCCCAAGCTGAAATGACGCTACTTATCACCTTTTTCCTGGTGTGTCCGCTGTTGTCGTACGCACAAGAACGCCCGCTGACCACGCCTAATGCGGGGCCTCAGTCGTCGGCCGCCGTTCCACAGCCCTCCGCGAACACCAGTATGAGCGTGGCGGACGAAGACACCCGCAAGGCGAGGGCCGTTGTAGAGCAGGGCATTCAGGCCCTAGGCGGTAGTGCATATCTGAACATTCACGATATCGAACAGCAGGGACGTGGGTACAGCTTTCACCATGGACAGGGCAGCGGGGGCGATTTGTTCTGGAGTTTCTATGAGTATCCTGACAAAGAGCGCGTGGAGTATACCAAGGAGCGTGATGTCGCGCGCGTGTTTCTCGGCGATAAGGGATATGAGATCACGTACCGGGGCGTTCATCCGGTAGAGGAAAAGGACATGATCGACTATCGGCGGCAGCGCCATTACGCTCTCGATGTCCTCCTGCGCCAGTGGATCAACGACCCCACTGTGATTTTTCTCTATGAGGGAGATGCCATCGCGGCGCAGCACTCTGCCACGCAAGTTACGCTGATCAATTCCAAGAACGAGGCCGTCACGCTTGACTTCGACACGCAAACGCATCTTCCCGTGCGAAAGGCCTTCGAATGGCGTGATCCGGTCGATCGGCAGAAGAATCTGGAAGAAGAAATTTACGATAACTACAAGCCAGTGTCGGGCGTGATGGTGCCGTTCAATGTCACTCGCATGTTCAACGGCGACATGTCGCGACAGCGATTCCTGTTCACAGTGACGATTAATCAGCCACTCGACGAGGCGATGTTCAATCCGAATTCGGGATACAACCCGAACAAGCCCACAAAGAAGTAAAGTTGCGTTAGCTCCGAAACCAGCTGTTGTCATCCTGGGGACCGCGTTCTTTGCGGGCCGAAGGCCCCGTGTATTTTGTCGGCTGTTCAGGCGCCGCCGGCTAGTTGCATAGATCCTCCGCCGCAAGAATCGCGGTTCGGGATGACAGGGCAACGGATGGTGATTATTTTGCGCGCCGTTTCAGCGCGGATTGCGCCAGACGGTTGGCCTCGGCATTGCTCTCGCGAGGCACGTGAGAGATTGAGAAATTGAGGGCGCGCGCCAATTTGCGGCAGGTCCAATGCAGGGAATAAAGACGGGGGCTGCGGCAGGTATATTCGCCGGTCATTTGACGCACAACGACTTGGGAGTCGGAGTAAACGTGCAGTTTGTGTGCTTTGAGTGCGACGGCGCACTGTAAGGCTTCCATGAGGGCAGCGTATTCGGCAACGTTGTTGTCCTGGTGGCCGATCCATTTGGCGATGCGGATCGTGCCGCTCTCACAGCCGTTGATGACCACACCAATACCCGAGGGGCCCGGATTGCCCAGGCATCCGCCATCCACATACGCCACCAAATCGGGCATCACTACGTTTTTCGCTAAACTCCGCAAAATTGAAGATGCCCCCATCCTGTTCCCGCGTCAAGACGATTATTTGATTCTCTTTCAGGCGTTTGCAGTTTTCGACAGGGCTGTGCAATTTCTTGTGCAAAAGAGAGCCGATATTTCTGCAACTGTGGATAACTTTTTACGACACATACATTTGCATATTACGTTTTGCACAGCATGGCGGGGCGGCGCTGCACCATTAGTTTGCGTTGACTTTTCTAGTTACTCTGGTAACTTTGCTTACGTCGACGGTCGAAAGGGTTGGCACAATAATACTGAGCCGATCCGAAGTAGGCTGAGTGATCAGTCTGGCGGGGCGACTCGTCAGGCGACCGAACCTGAAAAAACCGACAGCTCTGCGAGGGGTAGCCGGGGTTCGGAACTGCGAAAGCAGTGATCGCATCAGAGGGCTGTGACGGTACATGCCTCCACGTTGTTGACTCCCTCGCAGGAGTCGGCAGCTAGAGCATAACCAATGTCACGGCCCTTTCAATTTTTCCCGCCAACTTTGTGTTCTCACGAAAAATCTCCAAAGTCGCTTATTTCTTAGCGGAATACGCTCCGGCGTCTCGCGCTGTTCGGAAGATCGCAAGCTTGGCAGCTGGGGCAATGACGAGTGCCCTATGTCACAGGGGTGGGCTAAACCGGAGCATGCATGGGCCATGGCGCACTCCGAATTCTGAACAAGTGCTTCGAATCCTTCGAGTCGCCAGACGGGACTGGATTAACTGCCGGCTTGCGCACATTCGTTGACGAGAGTTGTCTCGTTGGACAGGATGGGCGAGGGAATCATGACTTCGACGATGGTGCCGGGATTGCTGTTAGACACCCGGAGTTCGCCGCCAAACTCTTTGGCGCGCTGTTTGATGCTTCGTATGCCTACGCCCAGGGTTTCCGGCTGAAGCTCGGCGATTTTTTTGTCAATTCCACGGCCATCATCGCGCACGGTGACAGTCGTCTGCACGCCGCGTTGAACCAAGGTGATCCAGACATGATTGGCCGCGGCATGCCGGAAAACGTTGGTGAGGGCTTCTTGCACGATTCGGAAGATTGCGGTCTCCAGATCGGGAGAGAGGCGGGGGAAGTCCTGGGGTTCGACCTGCACCGAACTCTGAATCCCACTGCGCTCAGCCAATCCGTCGGTGTACCACGTGATGGCAGACAGCAATCCGACTTCATCGAGCAGTGGAGGGTGCAGGAGATGGGACATGCTTCGCACCTGCTGAATGGCGCGATCGATGATATGGATAGCTTCGGTGCATGCGCGCTCCGTTGCTGGTGCTAGCTCCTGCTGAAAGGAGCTGTCGAGGACAATCTTGGCGACCGCGAGTTCCTGTCCCAGCCCATCGTGCAGTTCGCGCGCAATGCGGCGATGCTCCTGATCTTGCATCGTCATAAGGCGAACAGAAAGTTCGCGCAATTCGGCGGTCCGGTCGTCGACCATCTTTTCGAGCTTGGTCGCGCTCTCGCGCATGGACTGCTCGAGCAGTTTGCTGTCGTGGATGTCGGAGCAGGTGCCGTACCAGCGGATGATCTCGCCGCTTTCGTTGCGGATAGGGACCGCACGGGCGCGAAACCAGCGATACAGATGGTCGCGCGATCGCATCCGATATTCCGCTTCGTAATTCGCTCCCGATTCTACGCTTGTGTTCCACTCGGCCGTTGCTTTCTCCCGATCATCTGGATGCACGTACTCCATCCAGCCCATACCATTGGCGCTGCCCGAAGGTGCGCCAGTGTACTCGTAGAAGCGGTCGCTGATGTAATCGCGGCTGCCGTCCGCCTGACGGCTGAAGATGATGTCGGGGGCGGTGTGGATGATGGCGTCGAGCTCCTGGTTCTTGTGAGCCAGCATCAGATTGAGTTGCTCCAGAACCTCGGCCCGCTTGGCTAACTCTTCGGTGCGCTCCACGACGCGCTTTTCCAGTTCCTGATTGAGGGATTCGAGTTGGTGGGTTTTGCGGTGCAGTTCCGCAAAGACCTTCACCTTGGCGCGCAAGAGCTCAGGGATGACCGGAACCGAAATGTAATCCACAGCCCCGCGTTCGTACCCCTTAAGGCGGTCAAGATCACTCAGGTTGACGGCGGAAATCAGGATGATCGCGGTTCTTTGAAAGCGGGGATGCTGACGGATCATGCTCG
>Ga0335073_10011330_pt1 | contig 12508 bp, 11 predicted proteins | sample Lox_Sample_22_FD_207093 | JGI IMG/M metagenome (GOLD analysis project Ga0335073, IMG submission 207093) | Soil microbial communities from Loxahatchee National Wildlife Refuge, Florida, United States - Lox_Sample_2.2 | ecosystem: Environmental > Terrestrial > Soil > Wetlands | place: USA...
GACGCCGCAATTGCCGCCGTTGCCGTGGAGTATTCCCGCCGGCTCCAGTGGACAGATCGGCGCAACTGTAAACATCGCCGGAAAATTTGGAACGGTGTTCAAATCAGTTCATGTGGGCACGAGCAAAGGCTCGCGCGATCTGTACATTCAAATCACGATTCTTCCGCCCACGATGCCCGTCTTAACCGACGCTGACCGGGTTCGCCAAATGGCCATTGCCAAAGTGGACCGCCAGGCGGTTTTCAAAAATGACTGCGCCACTTGCCATGAGAAACGCGGCGAAAACAGATATGCCAAAACCCTGTTCGATGCCGACTGTGGCATCTGCCATGAAGCGGAGCATCGCGCTTCGATGGTGCCAGACTTGCACGATCTCAAAGTGCCCACTAATGACGACTTTTGGCGCGTCTGGATCGAGCACGGCAAACCGGGCACTTTTATGCCGGCCTTTTCCAGAGCCGACGGCGGCCCGCTCGACGACTTCCAGGTTGCGTCACTCGTGAGTTATCTCAGAGCCGCCTATCCCTCAAGTGTCGCGTCGCACCAATAGCCATTCATGCGCAGAAGGAAATCCATTTCAACCGGCCTGTCACTGCGCGCGAAATGGATGGCGCGACGAATACGGCGTTTGAGGCCTCCCAGCCCGGCCAGCGTGCCGGCCCGGCTCCGGCGCTGGTGGAACATTTACAGCCTGCGCCTTTCCTGGGCCGGCTTTTTTGCGCAATGCGGCAACATCCTCTTTCTCCTGGCACTTAGCGCCCTGAGTTTTCTGTTTGTTACTCACTTTATTTTTCAATCCGTCCAGGTCCAGGGCCCCAGCATGTATCCAACTCTCATCAACGGCGATTTTTATTGGCTCGACCGGCTCGCCTACGAAATTCGAAAGCCCCAGTCGGGCGATATTGTCGCGCTCAGGGACCCCTCAGGACATGGATTTGATGTCAAACGAATCATCGCCATCCCCACTGATTCCGTTTACATCAAGGGCGGCAAAGTCTATATCAACGGCAAGCTGCTGCAGGAGCCTTATCTGCCCGCCAAGATGAGGACGTTCGCATATGCAGACCAGCCCGATGAATTGTTTTGCCTCGCTCGGGACCAGTTCTTTGTAATGGGCGACAATCGCGGCAATAGTTGCGACAGCCGCTCCTTCGGGGCGATTCCACGCGAGTTGATCCTGGGCAAGGTTCTGCGCTAGCCTGCATCTTCTGTCTTCCATCTTCTATGTGCAAATTCCCGCTTGCCCGCGCGCGCGCCGATGTTATTGTGTCAACCATGACAGCGCAATTGGTTGACGCAACAAATCGCCGGAAAATATCCGCCCTGGGCGACCGCGTTTTGGCCGGAGGCGCCATCTCGCGCCAGGAAGCCATGTTCCTCTTTAATCTCGAGGATTCTGCCGATGTCTTCGATTTGTTGTCCATGGCCAACCGCATTCGGGAAAAGTTCAAAGGCAACAAAATCCATCTGTGTTCCATCGTCAATGCCAAGGCCGGCGCGTGTTCGGAAAATTGCAAATTCTGCGCCCAGTCCTCCTTTTACCAGACCGGATCGCCCAAATACGGTTTTGTGGACCCCGAACCGGTGCTTGAGGCCGCCGATGAAGCCAACCGGAACGGTGTCACTGCCGTGGGCCTGGTCGCGGCGTGGAAGGGATTGAATGAAGGACCCATTCTCGATGAAGTTTGTGAACGCATCCGGGAATTGAAGGCCGGCGGCAAGACCCGGCCTGACGCATCGCTGGGAATCATCAAATCCCAGCGCGTGGCTGATCGCTTGAAAGAAGCGGGCCTGGAATGTTACGGCCATAATCTCGAAAGCTCGCGCCGCTTTTTTTCACAGCATTGCACCACCCACACGTTCGAAGACCGGCTCGAAACCATCCAACATTTAAAAAACGCCGGTATCAAAATTTGTTCCGGCGGAATTATCGGCATGGGCGAGACGCGCGAAGATCGCTGCGATCTGGCCTTCGAATTGAAAGCCATCGGCGCAAACGTCGTGCCGGTAAACATCCTCAACCCCATTCCGGGTACGCCTTTTGAAAAAAATCCGCCGCTTCCCGCGCTGGAAATTTTGAAGACCATCGCCTGCTTCCGTTTTATCCTGCCGCGCCAGGAAATCATGATTGCCGGCGGCCGCACGGTAAACCTGCGCGACGCGCAGAGCATGATTTTTATGGCCGGCGCCAGCGCGCTCATGGTGGGCAATTATCTCACCACCCTGAACCAGCCGGTCGAAAAGGATTTGCAAATGCTCAAAGACCTCGGCCTGGACCCCTGTTGGGACAATCACGGATTCAAGGACCAGGAGTCGGAGTGTGGCGAAGACGGACTGTGCAAAACTGTTCGCACAATAGCGTTAACGGATACCGTTCAGTGATTAGCGATGATTAAAAAATCAGTCCTTGTCATGACGATCCTTGACGGACCAACTCGATTTGACTTTACATCCATTTGGCACCACATTTTCCGCGGTAGGCCGTTATCAAAGGACTTTACACAATGGAGGCGAAGACGCAGAATAGTCGCGTGTTGACTGAAGGAGCATCCAGGGTTCAGCCGGCGCAATCGCCTTCAACCATCCGGTTGGGCGGATATGCGGAGGAATTGAACACGACCATATTACGTTCCCAAAAGAACCTGCTGGGTTTGCAAAAGCAGGAAGGTTACTGGGTTGGCGAATTAATGGTGGACTCGACACTCGTCTCGGACACCGTGGCGTTTCACCATTGGGACGGCAGCGTGGACAGGGAGTGGCAGCGCAAAGCCGTCAATCACATCTTTTCCATGCAGTTGCGCGACGGCGGCTGGAACATTTACCATGGCGGTCCTTCTGAAATCAACGCCACCATCAAAGCGTACCTGGCCTTGAAACTGGCCGGCGTATCCGTGACCGACCCTCGGATGCTGCGCGCGCGCCAGGTGGCCTTAAGCATGGGCGGCGTGCCGCGCATGAACACGTTCTCAAAATTGTACCTGGCGCTGCTGGGACTTTATTCCTGGGAATACGTGCCCACGATCCCTTGCGAAGTCATCCTGATCGGCAAATGGTTTCACGTGAACTTTTGGGAAATGAGCAATTGGTCCCGCGCGATGCTCGTCCCGCTGGCCATCATCAATCATTTCAAACCCACCCGCCCCGCTGCGGTCGATTTGGACGAGCTGTATCCCACCGGCATCCATGAACGCGAACTGGCCCTGGCGCCCGATCCTGAGAAAATTTCCTGGCGCAATTTTTTTCTCTGGCTCGACCGTTTGCACAAGTTCGCTGAATGGTTTGCCGAGCATAAAATTCATCCCTTCCGCAAATTCGCCCTCAAAAAAGCGGAGCGTTGGATGCTCGAACGCTTTGAAGGCACTGACGGCCTGGCTGCCATATTCCCGGCCATGCTCAATGCGCTGATCGCGCTTAAAGCCCTCGGATATAGTGACGACCATCCGGAAGTCATCCGCGCCCGGCACGAACTGAAGAAGCTCGAGCACGAGACGCCAAACGACGTCCGGATCGAACCCTGTTTTTCGCCGGTTTGGGACACCGCAATTGTCGCCGTTTGCCTTCACGAATCCGGCATCCCCGAAAGCCATCCCGCCCTCAAACGCGCCGCAAGCTGGCTCATGGACCGCGAGATCCGTTTTCGCGGAGATTGGAAATACAAAAATCCCGCGGATGTCGAGCCCAGCGGATGGGTCTTCGAGTATAACAATAAGTGGAATCCGGACGTTGATGATACCGCCATGGTGTTGCTGGCCTTGCGAAAAATCCCCACAGACGATCCTGCCCGCCGTGATGAATGTTTCCAACGCGGGCTAAAATGGATGATGACCTTCCAGTGCAAGGACGGCGGCTGGGCGTCCTTCGACAAGGATTGCACAAAAAATATTCTCGAAAAAGTGCCATTCGCCGACCACAACGCCATGCTCGACCCCGAATGCGCCGACATTACCGCGCGCATCCTTGAATTGCTGGGGTATGAAAATTGGGACGGCGGCAATTTCCAAATCCAAAAGGCGCTTAAATTCATCCGCGACCATCAGGAACCCGACGGCTCCTGGTATGGCCGTTGGGGCGTCAATTACATCTACGGCACCTGGCAGGTCCTGCGCGGATTGCGCGCCCTGAAGATTGACATGAACCAGCCCTGGATTGTGCGGGCCAAAGAATGGCTCGAAAGTGTCCAGCACAATGACGGCGGCTGGGGCGAACGCTGCAATACCTACGACGATCCCGTATTCAAGGGCCGTGGCCCCAGCACCGCGTCCCAAACCGCCTGGGCCGTTATGGGACTCTGCGCCTTTGGCAATCCCAACAATCCACAGCTCAGGCGCGGCGTGGAGTATTTGATCCGCTCTCAAAATCCCGACGGCTCCTGGACCGAAAACGAGACCACGGGCACCGGATTTCCCAAAGTGTTTTATTTGAAATACGATATGTATCGAAACGCCTGGCCGCTTCTGGCGCTGGCGACTTATAAAAAATTGCTGGCCGGAAAAATCGAAGGAAACGGCCATGCAACCGCTTCACATCTGAATTCCAAACCGTCGCCCCGGCAGTTCGCACAAATTTAAGCGGTGCTCTTCCTTGACTGTGTTCCTGGTTCGGAGAATGCCAGGGCGCGATTTTCCCGGCACGCGCCGAAAAACAATTGCAAGGGCCATTGCTCCGCGTTACCGTGCCACTGTGTCCGTCCGATTTACCATTCTGGGCAGTGGTTCGTCAGGCAATTGTGCCTATGTGGAAACTGAAAACTCCCGCGTGCTGGTTGACGCCGGCTTCACCCCGCGCCAAATCCGGCATCGTCTGGCGACCATTGGCCGCACGCCGGAAAATCTGTCCGCTATTTTCATCACTCACGAACACGCCGACCACGTCTCCGGATTGTTTGGCCTTGCCGAAAAATTAAAAATTCCCATTTATTGCAACCGCGACACGCGGGACGCCATCGTCTGGTCACTCAAGGAACGCTGGAACGGCAAGCGTGATCCGCTCTTTGACGGCATCGAAAAAACAACCGCCGATTTCGTCGCAAAACTCGAATGGCGATTGTTTCAAACCGGGGACAGTTTTGAACTGAACGATTTGTTCGTGGAAACCTTTCCCATTCCACACGATGCCCAGGACCCTGTCGGCTTCCTGGTGCGCACTTGCGGCGGCAATTTCGGGTTCGTCACCGATCTGGGTCACATGACCAAACTGGTCGTCGAGCGCATGCGCGCCGCCAATGTCCTCCTGCTGGAGTCCAATCATGACGTCAAAATGCTCCAGGAATCGCGCCGCTCATGGAGTTTGAAGCAACGCATATTGGGACGCCACGGACATCTCTCCAACGAAGCCGCCGCCGACGCGGCGACTCAAATCATGTCCGCTGGCCTGAAGCACCTTTACCTGGCCCACTTGAGTCGTGAATGCAACCGGCCTGAGCTTGCCATGCGCGTCATGACTGAGCGCCTCGCCCGAATCGGCGCCGGCCACGTCCAACTCCAATTTGCTGCGCAGGATGTTCCCTGCCAGACGCTCGAACTTTGAGCCGTTCGTGCGATATTGCAGGGCACGCATCTTGTCGCGTGTCAGATTGCGCGCAGGATGTGCGCTGAACCGGCAGGCAGGACGCCTGCCCCGCGGTCCTTTATGGAAAACGGCCACCTTTACGTAATTGGGAACCTTCGCAACGGGTGAATTTTTCTAAAATATCGCGCATGCCCGGCGCCTCAGAATTAACGCCGGCTGTTTTACAAAATAAAACGGCCGCCGTTGTGCTTTGGGTGCTTTCAGCTTTTTTGGCGGTCGCGTTTGCGCTCGAACTGGTTTCTTTCTTTCAACCGATGAGATTCGACGCGCAACTCGACTCAGCCCTCATCGTGCTCGCCGCGGCGGCCACGCTGACAGCTTTATGGCGGCGGTTACCCCTCCAAAACGTCGGGCTCGCGGCCGGCGGCATCGCGCTTGTCAGCGGCGCGTTTTCGGCACTCGGCGTCAGGACGGGCCTGCCTTTCGGGGCATTCGTTTATGGTTCCGCCAGCGGGCCATTGATGTTTAAAACAGTTCCGTGGGCCATACCGTTGCTCTGGATGTTTATTGTTCTCAATTCACGCGGCATGGCGCGGCTCATGTTGCGTCCCTGGCGAAAAAACAAAAACTACGGTTATCGCGTCATCGGCCTGGCCGCCGTTTTAGTTTTGCTCTTTGCCGTGGCCCTGGAACCCTTTGCCTTCCGGGTAAAACAGCTTTGGCTTTGGCTGCCCACGGCCTTGCCCTTGACGTGGCAGGGAGTGCCCATCATTAATTTCGTTGCCTGGGGCTTTATCACCTGCCTGATTCTGTTCTTTATCTCCCCGGCGCTCATCGTCAAAAAGCCGCGTTCCAAAACCGGCCCCGAGTTGCATCCATTTTGCCTGTGGCTTGGAGGTATTGCCCTTTTTGCTGCCGGCTGCGCCGCCCGGGGATTATGGGCGGCCACGATCGTGGACGCCGTCATTGGAATCGCCGCCGGAATCTTTGCCGTCCGCGGTGCGATGTGGTAACAAGATTCAGGAGCCGCCAAAACGCAAAGTCTGCAAAACAAGCTTATCCAACTCTGAGCGGAAAGCCGAGTCACCAGCCGACGTCACAATCTCAATACGAATAGATCCTTTGCTGCCGGAATGGAAAAAGTATTCCTGGCCAATTACCTTTTCGACGTCGTCGTGGGCATCCGGTCCGCCCACGGGTTTCAAAACTACATTGTGATCATTACCGCTAAAATTGGCCATTGGAGGTGGGGGTCCGACTTTGATTTTGAAATAGTGTTCGGATTCGAGCAGCCATCCGGTATCACCGGCGACGGTCTCAACCGAACTAAGGCTCTTTTCCGTACAGCCTTTGGCAAATGATTCCGCGGCTTCCCTGGCGGGCCTGTCGTGGCTATAAAAAATGGCTACCATCGTGAAACTCCTCGAAATTGTGTTCATCCAATTCGTTAAATTCGCGTTAGGATACGGTTGAGAAAATATACATATGTTCTCTCCCGACGGACCGATAGGGTGGTCGAAATAAATATCATCGCGCCAGTTGGAATCATGGAAGGCATTCCATCCTTTGGGGTATCCAATGGAAAAGGAAACAATCGCGTTGGGCGGGACCGGGTTTTGATTGATGCTAAAGGTGTTCCAAACCAGCGCGCGGACATGAGATGTAGCCGCGATCATCATGCCGCTGAATATAACCATTAGCCTGCGCATGGATCGCTCAAGTTTATTTCCGCCAGGCCCGGTGTCAACATCTTTGGCTTCGGCTGCCAGACCGATTTGGCATTTCAACGATTTAACGAGCATTAGCTCATTGACGTCACATTTTATGATCCGGGTAAGACTCCGCTTCCTGACCGGGCGGGGATTCCAGGCGTTTCGTGATTTTCAACCGGCCAACCCGCGTGCCGTCCATCTCCTCGACCCGCAGTTCAAAATTTCTCACCGTCACTGCATCACCGGCCTTGGGAAATCCGCCCAATTTTTCCGTGAGCCAGCCGCTGGCTGTGGCGACACCTTCGCCGTGCTCGACTGTGCCCGTAATTTTTTCAAGTTCAGGCAGCGGCAAAGAACCCGTCGTTTCCCAAATGGTTTCAGCGACCTGCGACAACTCCGCTTTTTCCTGGTCAAATTCGTCCTGGATCTGGCCCACGAGCGTTTCCAGCAGGTTTTCAAGCGTAACAATGCCGAGCGTGCCCCCGTATTCATCCACGACCACTGCAAAATGGAATTTCCTTTCGAGAAAACGTTGCAGCAGCTTCTCCAGTTGCGCCGTTTCCGGAACGTAAATCGGCCGCCGCGCCCAGGGAACCAGGTCCATTCCCGTTTTTGACCTGTCACGTTGCGCAATCACTTCTTTGACATGGATGACCCCGAGCATTCGGTCCAGGTCGCCGTTTTCGCAAATTGGATAACGCGAGTAACGGGTCCTCTCAATCAACGCCATGCAATCCGCCAGAGAAGAGCCGGTGTCGAGCACGGCGATTTCCTGCCGCGGGCGCATAATTTCCCGTACTGTCCGGTTTCGCAGATCAAGCGCGTTCAGCGCAATGGTCCGGCCGCGCGCCGCCCCGCCGCGCGCCGTCGCCAGCATCAGCCGCAATTCTTCCTCGGATTGCCCTCGCTCCGGCAGCATATCGGGTTCAATGCCGATTTCTCTGAGCAAAAACCGGGCGGCCATGTTCAGCAACCGATTGAAAGGATATAGCGCGAGGTAAAAAATTCGCAACGGCACGGCTGACCACAACGCGACCGGCAAGGGGCTTTGGATCGTGAGCCATTTGGGCGCAAGTTCCCCGGCCGTAATGTGAAAGAAGGTGAGCAGAGTAAAACCTATGAAAAACGCGAGCGAGTTCAAAAGGGCGGGGGAATGGATCCCAATCATTTTAAGGGGCGCGGCAAACAAGCTGACAAAAACCGATTGTCCCAGCCAGCCCAGTCCCAGGCTGGCCATCGTGATGCCAAGTTGGGTCGCGCTCAAGTACGCGTTCAAGTTCCGGACAATGTGGCGCGCCGTCCGCGCGTTGAGCTGGTTTCTTGTCGGCAGCGTGTCCAGTTGCGTTTCACGAATGCGCACCAGCGCAAATTCGGCAGCCACAAAAAAGCCGTTCAGGAGGACCAGGGCGACAACAGCGAGAACTTTTAGCGCGATAAGAACAGCCGCGTTCATAGCTTCACCTCGCCAAAGAGCACCTTCAAAATGTCCTCGAGGGACGCCGTGCCGATTTCAGCGCCATTGCGCGCCAGGACAATCGCCAGGCGATGACCCGCCCGTTGCATGAGCCGCAATGCAATGTCCAGCCGCGTGTTTTCGTTCACGAACAAAGCGGGCGCCATGTAATTGGACACCGGCCGGCTCAAGTCCATGCCTTCCCGAAAAAGGAGCGGTCCCAGTGACAAAAGCCCGGCAATGCGCCGCTTGCCGTCGCGCATTTCCCAAACAGGAAGCCGCGAGAATTTTTTTTCTCGCGCCAGCGCCATCGCGTCGCCCAGGGACGTGTCGTTTTGGACCGACGCCGCGCGGGCCAGTGGCGTGGCGATCTGGCCCACGGTGAAATTCTGCAAGTCCAGGACCCGATTGATCATCGCCCGTTCGTCGCTGGTGAACGATTGCGCCGATTCCTGCATGAACGCCCGCATTTCTTCCCGATTGCCGAAGAGTTGTCCGGTAAAGGCGCGGCCGCCCGTTAAACGCAGAATCATCGTCGAAATGCCTTCAACCACCAGCACCAGCGGGCTTAAGGCAAAATAAAATATCCGAAAGATATTTGCCGTTCCCAGGCAAAGGGCATTGGGCTGCGCGCGGAACAGCATTTTGGGCAGCAAATCGAGCAGTGCGTAAACAAGAAAAACCGCCACCACGAAAAGAACGATGATCAGAGGCTCGTCGCCCGAGAACCATTTGCGCAGTTTGGCCAGCGCAAAGCCCAGAATCAAAAAGTTGGCACGCGTGTTCCCCACTAAAATAGTCCAAAGAAATTTTTCCGGATTTTCCAAAAAACGATTCAGAAACTCCGCCGACGGTCTGCCCGCCCGCGCGAGCCGCCGGACCCGTAATCGGTTCAACGCAAAAACGCCCGCCTCCATGCCCGAGAGCAGAAACGAAACAAACAGGCAGGGAATTAGAATCAACGCTGCCAATGAATTTGAGATCATTTTAGCCGTTGCACCATGAGTTCACGCACGCGGCGGTCGTCCACCGCGCGGGCAGTCAGTTTCAGATTTCGATAGGTCGCCGATTCGCCGTTTTCCGGAATGACTCCCAGCAGATGCGCGAGCAGGCCGCCCATCGTTTCCACTTCCGCCACTTCCCCCAACGCCGGATACTCCCGCCGAAAATCCTCGAGCCGCATCGAGCCATTGACCCGCCACTGCGCCGGGCCCAGTTTTTCCATCACGAAACCTTCCGCCTGCGGCGCGGCGTGTATTCTTCCCACCAGCAAAGCCAGAATATCTTCCATCGTAACTATGCCCGCCACGCCGCCGAATTCATCCAGCACCACCGCCATCCCGCGCCGTTGTTGTTGAAGGCTTTGGAACAATCGGAGCAGGTTCATCGTCTCGGGTACAAACGAAGGAAATTCAATGGCTTCCGACAGGTCGGCGCCCGGATCGAAAAGCAGCGCGCGTGTATTCAAAATGCCTACGATCGTATCGGGCGTCTCATCATAAATGGGCAGGCGACGATGTTTGAATTTTTTTGCCGCGGCAATCATTTCTTCCACCGTCGCGTCGTCCGATACACAGGCCATGGCGGCGCGCGGCCGCATCACGTCACCCGCGGTTCGTTTATCCAGGCTGATGATTTGGAGAATGATTTCCTTTTCGGATTCGCCCAGGGTGCCTTGTTGAAACGCCATTTCCAGCAGTTCCTGGTATTCCGCGTCCGGCAGCGCGGCCGGGCCCGCCCGTGACATTCTTTTCAGAAAGAGGGAATCCATCCATTGCGCCGCCTGGTGCAACGGGCTCGTTGATTTTTGGAATAACAACAGGGGCCACACCGCGCGCAATGCCCATCGTTCCGGCCGGCGCACGGCGAGGGTCTTGGGGAACACCTCGCAGCCGATGAGCACCAGGACGACCAATACGGCCAGCGTCAGGAAAAATGGCCGTCGCGCGTCGAAGATCAGCCATAGTGCCGCGGCAATGACCGCCGCATTTGCAAACGTATTTCCCAGCGCCAGTGTGGCAAGTAAATCGTCCGGACGTTCAAGAAGTTCGCCGACCACTTTGCCAGCGCGGGGATATTTTTCGGCCAATTGGCGCACCTGCCAGTTACTCAAGGAAAACAAAGCCGTCTCCGCCAGCGCAAAAAAGAAACTCGCGCCCGCGAATAGCAAAATCGCTGCAACGGCCGCTGCCATGCGCGAAGTGTGGCGGAAAACCAGCCGTGAAAAAAGGAGAAACCAATCAAAGCATTAATTTCAGAAATTATTCCTTCCATTCATAATCCGCGAATTCGCAGGTGCGGCTGGCTGCAGGTCGGCCCTGCCTATAAGAGGGCCGCCGTCATTCCATTAATCCATCTATCCAATCCATTGATCCACCCCGTTTATCCCTCCAGTACCGCCACCACCGCCGCGTAATCTTTAGTGTGACTGATACTGACGAAGATATTTTTGGCTTTTCGCGATTCGAATAGTTTTTTGCCTTTGCCGTGCAAAATCACATACGGCTCACCGCTGACCCGGTGGGCGATTTCCATGTCCTGCCAGCCCAGGTGCGCGCCGATGCCTGTTCCAAAGGCCTTCGAAATTGCTTCCTTGGCGGCAAACCGCGCCGCCACAAACGGCGGCGGATGGGCGTGTGACAGGCAATACTCTATCTCGTCCTTCGACAATATCCGTTCTCCGAACCGATGCCCAAATTTTTCGAGCGAGGCGGCAATGCGCGCGACTTCAATGATGTCAATGCCGACACCGAGGATCATTATTGATAGCGATAGCCGAGACAGGCCTGAAGTCGAGATAAATCGGGATATGGCGCGCTGCCGGAGCTGGGATTTGGGCTGGATGTTCTGCCATCCTGCCAACGCCAGTGCTCGGCATGACCGTCGGCGAACGAAAAATTATCGCCATTATTGTGCCAATAGGCCGGCAAATCCGTCAACCAGGGAGCGCCCGTCACCGGAGTAGAAAAGTAGCCGTCATTGATGGTCACCGGGCTTTCATCCAAAAACACAATCGTCGCGGATGGCGATGTGACGCGGATATCATTTTCGTTGTACATGGGTGGATAGGCGGACTGGACAACCCAATTGGATCCGTCGTAGTAGGGAGCCAACTGCGGTTGCATGCTGTAACTGCGAATGTGCGGTGCCACCTCGCCGGGCATGGCAATTGTATCCGCGGGACAATGATAGGTTTTTACATTGTTAATGGAGGAATAGAGCAATCCCTCTTGAATTAACGTGGCATTCGTCTCGTCCGGCGTCGTCATGTCTCCATAAACCCAGCTCGGCAGGTTTGTCCCCCCCAATACGCCGTCTGTTACCGGGTCGTCGATGACCAAATATCCGTTACTGTCATTCTTATAGATGGACCATGACAGCGCCAATTGCTTATGGTTATTGAGACAGCTCGCCTGGATGGCCTTTTGTTTGGCCTTGTCCAGCACCGGCAATAATATCGCCGCCAAAATGGCGATAATCGCAATCACAACCAGCAGTTCAATCAAAGTAAAGCCGCTTCGATTAGAATTTGTTTTCATTTTAGCCTTCCTTATCGTTTTTAATTTAACCCAATCGGAAAAAAGTCAAAGTGATTTTTCCGGTTATTGTGTTTAACGATCAAACCGCCAGGGAATAACCCTGGCTTCAAAAGAGACCAACCTCTTTTCAGGTTTGATACGCTTCCATCACCCGCAACATTTGCCTGACAGCATTTTCCATTCCTGTAAAAACAGAATGGCACACAATGCTATGGCCAATGTTCAATTCCACCAGATACGGCACCGCAAAGAGCGACGAAAGATTATCGTAGTTTAACCCATGCCCGGCATTGACG
>Ga0335073_10011331_pt1 | contig 12507 bp, 9 predicted proteins | sample Lox_Sample_22_FD_207093 | JGI IMG/M metagenome (GOLD analysis project Ga0335073, IMG submission 207093) | Soil microbial communities from Loxahatchee National Wildlife Refuge, Florida, United States - Lox_Sample_2.2 | ecosystem: Environmental > Terrestrial > Soil > Wetlands | place: USA: Florida...
CCCCCCACCATCACCGCAGCTGGCGCCGCCCCCGCCAGCGGCCGTCATGCCGCCGCCAGAGGTGCATATCGAGGTGCCGCCGCCGCCACCACCCGAAGCACCGCTCCCGCCGTCACCGCAGCTGGCGTCGCCCCCGCCGGCCTTCGTGCCGCCGCCCGAGGTGCATATAGAGACGCCGACGCCGAAAAGCACCGCGATCCCTGTAGTGACGCCGGAGAAGCCGGTTGCGCCAGCGACGCCGTCGGTTGCCGTCCCCGTGCGTGCCATGCCGCGGCTCGATCTGCAGCGCAGCGAGCAACCGGAATACCCGCCGGTATCGCGCCGGCTTGGCGAGCAGGGCACTGCGGTGATCGACGTGTTGGTCGGCGTCGACGGAAGGGTGCTCGATGCCAAGCTGCTCCAGTCGAGCGGTTATGACCGGCTCGACCAGGCGGCGCTCGCCGGCGCCAAGGCGAATTGCCGCTTCATTCCGGGGACGGTCGACGGCAAGCCGCAGACGATGTGGTTCACCTTCAAATTCAATTGGAAGCTACAATAGTCATGCCACTTTCGCTGATCACCTTCGTCATTGGAATGGTTACGCGCATCAGAGGAGTTTCGGGTGTCGCCGTGGGCGCGGTGATTGCCTCCGCGTCACTGGTCCTGCCATCCGCAATGGCGTTGGCGCAGACTGCAACGCCAGCTCCGCAAGTGCAGGCTCCGCAAATGCAAGCTCCGCAAGTGCAGGCTCCGGTGGCCTCGGCACCAGCCGCTGCCCCGCCGGAGAGCCCGGTGTCCCTCGCCGTGCCGCCGACCGCCGCGACGAGCGAAGAGTTCGTCGAGAATCCCTATGGGCTTTCGGCGCTGTGGCGCGGCGGCGATTTCATCGCGCGCGGCACGCTGATGACGCTCGCGCTCATGTCGATAGGCACCTGGTACATCCTGGTGACCAAGATCATCGACCAGAGCCTGTTGTTGCGTCAGGCGCGCGAGGCGAACCGCAGCTTCTGGGTGGCCGCGAGCATGCGAAAGGGTGCCGAAGCGCTCAACAAGCGCAGCGCCTTTCGCACGCTGGTCGAGGATGGGCTGAGCGCAAGCGAGCATCACGAAGGGACGCTCACCGAGCAGATCGATCTCAACAATTGGATCACCATGTCGCTGCAGCCTTCGGTCGACGCTATCAATAACCGCATGCAAGGCGGGCTCGCTTTCCTCGCCACGGTGGGCTCGACCGCGCCCTTCGTTGGCCTCTTCGGCACTGTCTGGGGCATCTATCATGCGCTCACCGCTATCGGCATTGCCGGCCAGGCCAGCATCGACAAGGTTGCGGGGCCGGTGGGCGAGGCGCTGATTATGACGGCGATGGGCCTCGCCGTCGCCGTGCCGGCGGTATTGGGGTACAACTGGATGGTCCGCCGCAACAAGCTCGCCATGGATCGCGTGCGCGCCTTCGCTGCCGATCTGCATGCGCTGCTCATCGGCTCCTCGCGCGGCGAGAAGCATCTCGCCATGCGTATCTGAGCCGTGGCGACGAACCCCGGCCCGGGCGGTGATGAGGAAAGGGACGAACTCGCCTCCTCGATCAACATCACGCCGCTACGTCGATATTATGCTAGTGCTGAGCCAGCGCCTTGTGTGGTCAAGACCCGGTTTGTCAGCAACGAGCGGTCCGCCCCATGACTCGGTGCAGAATGGGGCGGCAGCTCGCGCGGCTGGTGGTGGCAGGGCTACTCGGCGGCGCCGGCGTTGCGACGGCGCCCCCATCGACGCTCGCGGCCGTGGAAGCGCCGTCCGCGCGCCTGCAAATCGGCCTGCCAGTGCAGCAGGCGGAGCAGCTCCTGAAAGAGGGGAGGCTCAGAGAGGCGCTGGCTGAGCTCGCCGAGGCCGACGCCGTTGAGAACAAGACACCCTACGAGACCTATCTCATCGAGGCGACGCGTGCGGCGGTTCTGCTGCAGAGCCGGGACTATCCCGGCACCATCAAAGCGCTCGAGGCGGTGCTTGCGACCGGATTTCTGCCGCCGGCCGAGGCACTGAAGAGGATCGAGACATTGATGAAGCTCTGCTACCAGGCCAATGACTATCAGACGCTCGGAGAATACGCTGAGCGCTATTACCGCTCGGGCGGCACGGACGACGAGCCGCATCTGCTGCTGGCCGAGGCCGCCTACCAGCGCGGCGATTTCGCCGCCGCCGCGGCGGCGAGCCGTGCCGTGCTGGCGGCCGATGATCGCGCCGGCCGGCCGACGCCCGAGCCAGTGCTGCAGATCCTGGCGAGCAGCGAGTACCGGCAGCAGCACGATGCCGCCTATCGCGCGGTGCTGATGCAGCTCGTCGCTCGCTATCCGAAGCGCGAATATTGGGCGGAGCTGATTGCGGCGGTGCAGAGGAAGCCGGGCTTCTCCGATCGGCTCGCGCTCGATGTCGCCCGCCTGATGGTGGCGACCGGAACCATGGCGACGCCGGCCGGATACCTTGATGCGGCGCAGCGCGCTTTGATCGCCAGGCTCCCCGCGGACGCGAAATCCTTTCTCGACAAGGGCTATGCCGCGGGCATCCTCGGCAAGGGGGCGGATGCGCCGCGCCAGCAGCGCCTCGCCGCGATGGCGGACCGGCAGGCAAGCGAGGATGCGCAGGGGTTGGCGGCGGAAGCCAAGGAAGCCCAAGCGGCCCGGAACGGGCTTCCCGCCGTGCAGCTCGGCGAAGCCTATGCGAGCTTTGCTCGCTACGACGATGCGATCGCGGCGCTGGAGCAGGGTCTCAAGAAGGGCGGCCTCGACCATCCCCAGGAGGCGACGCTCCATCTCGGCATCGCCTGCCTCGCTGCCGGCAATAAAGCGAAGGCGGCGGCGGTGCTGCGCAGCGTGGCTGGTGAGGAGGGCACGCGCGATCTGGCGCAACTCTGGCTGATCCTGGGTGGGGTTTCGGCGTCGCCGCAATAGCTCACGCGCATGCGCTGCCGCCCTGGGAAAAGAACTAACAAAGATCGGGAACAATTCCCGGAAAGAACGGGAGAACCCGCTATGTGCAACAAGGGCAGTGTCGGACAAACTAAGGCGAAAAAAGACGTATGACGCTCCAAAGGCTACGGAGGAGGCTTGCGCCAAGCTATACGCATTCCATGGGGGGGCGCGCTACCGCTGCGCCTTCGGCTCATCGGGCTGGTGGCGCTGATCTTCGCCGTGAGCCTGGGGCTGGGCGGGACGGTGGCGTGTATCAGCGCGTCGCGGTCCGTCGAGCGCGAGATGCACGCGGCGCTCGCTGTGGCGCGACAGACGATCGCCACGTCGGTGGCCGGTCTCGACCCCGACCAGCATCCCGAGCGCGAACTGCAGGGTCTCGTCGCCTCCTTCCGCGGCAATCGCCATCTGCGCGTCGCGCTCGAGGGCAGGGGGAGCGAGGTGACGCTGCCGGCGCCGGACGCGGCGCCGCTCTCCCGCGCGCCGGCTTGGTTCGTTCGCCTGTTGGCGGTACCGCCCAGTAACGCGCGCGTGCCGCTGATGATCGGTGGTCGCGACTTTGGCACGATTACGCTCGAGACCGTACCGAACAACGAGATCCTCGAGGTTTGGAACGAGTTCGGCGACAGTCTCTTCGTCCTGGCCTTGTTCTCGCTGCCCACCATGCTGCTGATCTATGTCTTCATCGGCCGCGCGCTGCGCCCGCTCGACCGCATGGCCGGTGGGCTCGCGCGCGTCGGCGGCGGCGACTACAGCGTCCGCCTCGAGGGCGCGTTGCCGCCGGAGCTGTCGCGGCTGCGCGACAGCTTCAACCGCATGGCCGCCCAGCTCGCCGAGATGAGTGCGGAGAACCGCCGGCTGAATCAACAGCTGCTGGGGCTGCAGGAACAGGAGCGCAGCGAGCTCGCCCGCGATCTCCACGACGAGGTCGGCCCGTTCCTCTTCGCCATCAACCTCGATGCTGCCAATATCCGCCGCCATGCCGACGCGGGTCGCGTGTCCCTGATCGCGGGGCATGTCGAGGCGATCGGCGAAGCGGTCGCTCATCTGCAGCGGCAGGTGAAGAGCATGCTTGGCCGGCTGCGCCCGATCGGCCTTGCCGAGTTCGGGTTGATCGAGGCGATCACCCATCTCGTCGATTTCTGGCAGCGGCGCCATCCGGCGGTCGAGTTCAGATTGATGATCGCGCGCGAAGCGGAACGCGGCGGCGAGCTGATGGACACGACGATCTATCGCATCGTGCAGGAATGCCTCAGCAACGCGCTCCGCCATGGCCGGCCCGGCACGGTCGAGATCAGGATCGCGCGTGAGGCGGAAGCGGAGGAAGCCGACCGGCTTCGCGTCACGGTCAGCGATGACGGCGGCGGCATGCCGAGCGGTGCCGGCCTCGGCTATGGCCTGCTCGGCATGGGCGAGCGGGCGCGGGCGATGGGCGGCCGGCTCAACGTCACCAGCGGTCCCGGCGGCGCCGGTCTTGTCGTCACCGCGGAGCTACCGCTGGCGCTGCAGGCGACCGCATGAAGATCCTCATCATCGATGATCATCCGATCGTGCGCGCCGGCCTCCGGCGGCTGCTCGCGGGCGAGCCCGGCATGGCGCTGCGCGAGGTGGCGAGCGGCAAAGAAGCGCTTCTGATGTCCCGGGACGAGCGGCCCGATCTGGTGATCGTCGACCTCAATCTGCCGGGGATCGGCGGGCTCGAAGTGATCAAGCGTCTCAAGCTCGACGATCCCGGCCAGCGCATCCTCGTCCTCAGCATGCACGACGATCCGCTTTATGCGATGCGGGCGCTGCAGGCGGGCGCCACCGGCTATGTCGCGAAGAACGCGGCGCCGGACGATATTCTCGAAGCCATCCGCCGCGTCGCGGCGGGGCAACGCTATCTGGCGCCGCCTTTGGCGCAGGAGGTTGCCTTCTTCGCCTTGCGCCCACCCGCCACCCCCCTCGCCGAATTGTCGCGGCGCGAGCTCGAGATCCTGCGGCTGCTCGGCGAAGGCCGCAGCCTGCGCCAGATCGCCGAGACGCTCGGGCTCAGCTACAAGACCATCGCCAATACCTGCAGTGGTATCAAGACGAAGCTCGGCGTGCAACGGACCGCTGAGCTAATCCGCCTTTCTATTGAGAGCGGAATCGCGTCCGAGAGCAACGCTAAAGTGTTCGAGTAAACCGTTCCGAGTGCTCGCGCGTATTCCAGCAACGCTCCTTCGGGCGTTTCTTCCGTAGTCAGCGGATAGTGGCGGTCACAATCACTCGAGGAAGCCGATCCGCGGCTTCGTCGCTGTGCCGCACTTTCTTGGCGATGTGCAACTGACTGACAAGACACCGGTCGCGTTGTCCCCAAGTCGTCTTTTTGGGACGTCCATTGCGTCGTGCCCGGCCACAGGATTTCCGAACCTGTCTGGCGCGGCTGATCCGAGCAGCGTGTCGGCTTCGACGTGCGCTATTTGCGGGTCGATGCCAGCGCCTGAGACGGCGAGCAACGACGCCCCACTCTCGCCGCTCGGCTAAGAACGTGATGCGTACCCCGCCGAATACGGCGATCGGCGAGCGGAGCTGATGAACCTGTTGTCGACGCCGATCCCGTTGGCGGGTGCGCCGGGCGCGCCAACACCGGCGGCTGGCGATGCCCTTGACTGCGAATGGTCCGTTCCGGCGAAGGCCAAAGGTCTTAGGCAAATCGGGAAGAATTCCTCGAGAAAACAGGAAGCCGTTCCGTGTTCATGCGTGGCGGGGTCGGGCAGAATTGCCGAACAACCTGTCGACGGCTCGGTTGTGGTGAGTTTGAAGAGCAACCGAACCAATGTGAGGTCAAGGCGGAAGCCGCCGCTCTCGACGGGCTGCAACGGGAGGAGTAGACGCACAATGACGGACAAGTTGAGACTCGCGGGGATCGCCGCCGCGACGCTGCTTGCGCTGATGGCTGGAGCGTCAGCGCAGCAGCAACTCAAGCACTACGATTCCAACAATATGAATTTCTGGACCCATCCGCCCGCGGACTGGTTCCTCGGCGACGAGACCCAGCAGCAAAAGGGGCTGACGCCGCAGGCCAATCCGCCGACCCCGGCGACGCTGGCGCAACTCGAGGAGAACCTCAAGAAGATCAAGATGGCGCCTGGCTTCAAGATCAGCGTCTATGCCGCCAATGTTCCCGAGGCGCGTCAAATGGCCTGGGGCGACAAGGGCACGTTGTTCGTAGGGTCATGGTTCGACGCCGGCAATGTCTACGCGATCACCGACGTAAACGGCAAGAAGGTCACGCATACCATTCTGTCGAAGTTTAGAGTGCCGACGGGTGTGGCCTTCCACGACGGCGCGCTCTACGTCGCCGACGTCGACAAGATTTTCAAATACGACAATGCCGAGGCCAGCCTCGACAAGATGCCGGAGCCCAAGGTCGTCTATGACGACATGCCGCCTTACATCCCGCATGGCTGGAAATACCTCGCCTTCGATAAGAAGGGTATGCTCTACGTAGCGTTCGGACCCCCTTGCAACGAATGCCTGGCGCCCACGAGCACGATGCAGGTCCGCCGCATCAACCCCGCCAATGGCACGGCAGAGATCATCGCCCTCGGCATACGCAACAGCGTCGGCGGCGATATCGACCCGCGCACCGGCGATTATTGGTTCTCCGAGAACGCGCGCGACTGGATCAGCGACAATCTGCCGAGCGACAAGCTCGAGCATGTCGGCCGGGGCGTGCCGCATTTTGGCTATCTCTATTGCCATGAGGGCGACCTGCCCGACCCCACCTATGCGATGGGCCACAAATGCTCGGAATTCGTCCCGCCGGTCTACAAGCTGGGCGCGCATGTGGCGCCGCTCGGGATGAAATTCTATACCGGCACGCAGTTTCCGGCGGAGTTCAAGGATGCCATCTTCCTGGCCGAGCATGGTTCGTGGAACCGGCACAAGTATAGCGGCGGCCGCATCGTCGCGATCATCGTCGACGCGGATGGCAAGAACCCCAAGCAGCAGGTAATTGCCTCGGGCTTCATTCAGGGCGACCGGACCTTCCTCGGCCGGCCGGCCGACGTGATCAACGCGCCGGACGGCTCGATCCTGGTGGCCGACGACTGGGCCGGTGCGATCTATCGCATCAGCTACGGCAAATAGGTTAGTAACGCGCCCCGCCCGCACCATCGCGGGCGGCGCGCGTTCTCCAGATCCTCAGGGACTTCCGGAGAATGCAGAGATCGCTGCTTTGCGCTTTTTTCGCTACGACGCTTGCGCTCGCGCCGATGGCACAGGGCGCGGAAGACGCCGCGATCAAGACCAAGCTCGAGCCGTGCTTGTCCTGTCACGGCGAGAACGGCGTCTCGACCCTCGACGGCGTGCCTTCGCTCGCCGGCGAGCCCGATCTCTTCCTCGAATGGCAGCTGGTGTTCTTCCGCACCGGCCGGGTCAAGAGCGAGATCATGCAGCCGCTGGCGGCCGCGCTCAGCGACGACGACGTGCGCGCTATAGGCGCCTATTTCACGACGCTTGCGCCGCTCAAATCGCCGCCGCCGCCGGATGACGCACCGGAACTCACCGCAGCCGGCCGGCAGCTCGCAACGGCGCAGCATTGCGGCAACTGCCACGGCGACGGCTTCCAGGGAAATCAGGCTGCGGCACGGCTTGCCGGCCAGCGCGAGGAGGTGCTGCTGAAGGCGCTCCACGACTACAAATCGGGCGCGCGCGTCGGCACCGGCGTCGCCGCCATGCCGGAGATTGCTTTCCCGCTCGACGATGAGCAGATGAGGGCACTGGCGCATTTCATGTCGCGACAGCGCTAGAAGGATATCAAGAACCGACGGTGCTCAGGGTTGCGGGCCTAACGTGTTTACGGCGGAGGTTCAAAAAAACAAGATGAGGGCGCTGAGTGCTACTGCAATAAGCCAGAGCGTGAGGCGAGACGTCGCCGCACGGCTCGCGGCGCTGGCTCTTGTCGCGTTGCTGGCGCTCACGGGGAACACCCGAGCGGAAGGGACCGGTCGCATCTTCGTCAGCAACGAGAAGGGCGATGCGCTCAGCGTGCTGAGCGCCAAGGACTATTCGTTTGTGGCCGACGTCAAGACGCCGCACCGGCCGCGCGGGATGATGTTCAGCCCCGATCACAAGCGGCTCTATGTCGCTTGCGGAGGCTCCAACCTGATCGCCGTGATCGACGTGGCGAGCCTCAAAATAATCGACCGTATTCCCAACATTCCCGATCCCGAGACCTTCGATCTCGATGCCTCCGGAACGCACCTCTATATCAGCAACGAGGATGACGCCGAACTTACGGTACTCGACCTCGCGACCAAGCAGGTCGTCGGCCGCTACAAGGTCGGGCTCGAGCCCGAGGGCGTGCTGCTGAACCATGACGGCTCCGTCGTCTACGTCGCCTCGGAAGGCTCCAACCTAGTTCACGCCATCGCCTTACCCAGCGGCAAGCGCACCGACATTCCCACCGGCACACGTCCGCGCCGCTTCGCGCTTACGCCCGACGGCAAGCAGCTCTGGGTCTCGACCGAGCTCGCAGCCCAGGTCGACGTCATCGATACCGCCACCAACCGCGTCACCGACAAGATCGATTTCCTGCCGCCGGGCATGCGCAAGGAGGACGTATCACCGGTGGGGCTGGTGATGGATCGCGCGGGCAAGACCGCCTATGTCACGCTCGGCCGGGCGGACAATGTCGCGGTCGTCGACGTTGCAAGCCACAAGGTCGAGACCTACCTGCTCGTCGGGCGACGCCCCTGGGGCATCACCTTCGACCGCGACCAGAAACGGCTCTTCGTCGCCAATGGCGGCAGCGACGACATCAGCATCATCGACGTTGCCGCGCGCAAGGTGCTTAAATCGCTGCCGGTTGGCCATTACCCCTACGGCGTTGCGATCGATGAGTGAGCGCCCGCTCCTGGCGTTGGCGCCGGTCGTGGCGGCGACGGCGGCCGGGCGTGCGCACGCACCTCGCAGACGCAACTGCTCACGGTTCGGGTCGAGGGGAGGTGCCATCATGGGGATCGCGAAGTATGTCGCCGCGGCCATGCTGATTGCGGGACCGGCGCATGCCGATTGGCTGGATCGCGCCTGGGACGCGCAAGCGGTCGAAGCCAGTCTCGCGCCGGCGATCACCTTGGGCGCGGCCGGCGTGCTGCTCGTGCTGCCGCAGGAGACGCTCGATGCCGCGCATGCCGAGGAGCTCAGCACGCGGGATGCCGTGCAGCAGCTGATGGAGCGTTACGGTCAGCATTGCTCCACCGTCATCGATCTCGACCAGCCGCATCAGCATCTGCGCGTGCAGCTCTTCATCGAGAAGCGCGTCGCCTTCCCGGCGGCGCCCGAGAGCGTGCAAGGCGAAGTGCGCGACGCGCAGACATCGCGGCAATCGGCGCCGCCGCCTGATACCCTCGCGGTGACGCCGGAGCAGTCTTCCGAGCTCTTCCGGACCGCGCATTGCGTCGCACCCGGCGACACGATCTCCTGACGTGGCCGGGGCGGGCAGCCCAGGCCGGCTCGAAGCCGCCATTGGTGGAGCGGGCGTGCCGGTTGGTCCGTCGCCCGAACTATCCCTTGATGCCGCCCGCCGCCAAGCCGGCACTTCCGGCTGTGTTCGATGCCAGAGCCTGATACTCGAGCAACGACGCCCGACTTTCGCCGATCGGCTAGAACGTGATGCGCACCCCACCGAACACGGCCAGCGGTGGTGCCGGGCTGATGAAGCGGTTGTCGACACCGGGTCCGTTGGTAACCGCGCCGGCGGGAATACCGGGCGCGTTAACACCGGTCGGATCGCCATACTCGCCGAAGGTTGCATAGTGCGTATCGAACAAGTTGGAGATGTCGGCAAACAGCTCGAAGTTCTTGGTGACCTCGTAGGAGCTGTGAAGATTGACCACCTCATATCCCGGTAGCGGTTTGGTCTGATTCGATTCGTCGCCGCGAAACCACTGGTCGCTGTTGAAGATGAACGTGCCGCCCACCGTCCAATGCGGCGTCACGTGGTAATCGGCGCCGAGCTTCAGCTGGTGCTCGGGGATGCCGGGCAGGCGGTCGCCAGGCGAGACCTGGATGTTGCCGGCGGCGTCGGCGAAGGGATTCTGCGGCGAAGGCAGCGTGACTGGCGATTGGAAGGTGGCGTCGACGAGGCTGTAATTGCCGTAAACTGACCACTTATCGTCGTTGTAAGCGAGGCCCGTCTCGATGCCCTGGCGGCGCGTCGAGCCGATATTCTCGAAGAACGTGGTGCTGATTGAGGTGGCGACGCCATAGATGTCGTTGTTGAGGTCGGTGCGGAACAGCCCGAAATTCCAACCGAACCGGCCGGGGACGAGATCGGGCAGGGTGAATTTGCCCCGCAGCCCCGCTTCGTAGGTATGCGACACAACCTGCTTCAGGTTCGGATCGGCGGAAAGCGACGAAGGGAGGAGGCAGGGGAGCGCGGGGTTGGCGCATTCGAGTTCGCTCGGCGACGGCGTGCGGTTGCCTTCGGAATAGCCGAAGTAGGCGGTGAGGCCGGTGAAGATCTTGTAAGTGCCGCCGATCGCCGGATTGAACCGGGCGTAGGTGTGATAGCCGGTGAGATTCGCGCCTTCGTAATCATCGAGATCAATCGTAGCAAAGTTGTAGCGGCCGCTGGCGGTGATCGCGAACGCCGGCGTCACGTTGAAGGTGTCGGTGACGTACGCGCCGTAATAGTTGCTGATGGTGCGCAAACCGACCGGGACCGGGATGAAGCCGAGCGAGCTGTCGCTCTCCGGCGTGAAGACGTAGAAGCCGGAGGCTTCCACCTGAAGCGACGGGTTGACCTGGCCGACTTCGTTCGCGGTTTGAAAATCGATCGTCGAACTGTCGATGCTGCCGCCGACCACGAAGTTGTTTTCATGCCCGAACAGGCCGCCGGTATAGGTCGTCTGCGCCGAACCGCCATAGGTGATCGCATGAATGGTCTCGAAGTCGTTCTCGCCGATCGGAACGGTGCCGCCATTCGAGATGTCGGGGATCGACCCGCCGGTTGTCGAGGTCAGCGGCGTTACGCCATCCGGCTGACACAGCAGTCCATTGCCGGTGGTGCAGGCGGTGAAGTCGGTGGTGTTGCCGTTGGAGACCGTCTGATGGAACTCGCGGCGATAGGCATTCCCCTGGAACGAGAGCGTGTTCGTCGCCTGGTATGAGGCGTTGAGCGTGACGAATTCGAGCTCGTTGGTGTTGTTCTGCGGGCTGGTGAAGACCAGCGAGCGGCCGGCGGCCAGCTCTTGCACGGGAGTGGCGCCCTGGCCCTCCAAAAAGTTGTTGGCGCCGGTGAAGCTGATGTCAACGGTGACGCCGTGGCCGCGCGCGCCGACATCGGTATAGAGCTGCTGCACCCGATCCGAGGAGAACTGCCGCCAGCCATCTTGCTGATAATAGGTCCCGCCGAGATAGGCGCCGATGCCGCCGACCTGCTTGCCATACTGCAAGGAGTTGCTGAACTGGCCGAACGAGCCGCCCGCGAGCTCGTTCTCGAAGCCCTGATAGGTGAAGCCGTTCTTCATCGTGACGAGGACGGATCCGCCCAGCGCGTTGAGCCCATAGACCGGGTTGGAGCTGACGAGATCGACGCGATCGATGGCGATCGGGGGAATAAGATCCCAGTTGACGGCATCGCCGAAGGCCTCGTTGACGCGAACGCCGTTCTGATAGACCGCCAGCCCTTGGGGCGTGCCGACCACCGGCGAAGCCTCGAAGCCGCGATAGAGAATGTCCGGCTGGAAAGGCTCATCCATGACGCCGTTGGTGTTCACGCTGGCGGCCTGATTGGTGAACGCGTTGATCAGGCTGGGCGAACCCTCGCGCGAGAGATCGGACGAGGTCAGCGTCTGAACATTTGCCGGCACTTTGTCGATGTCGATCCCGGTGCCCGGCAGCGGTGTCGTGCCGATCACGGTAACTTGGGGCAGGTTGCTATAGGCAGGCTGGTCCGGCGCCGGGCTCTCCGGCTGCGATTGCGCAGGCGCCGGGCTCGCCGGCTGCGGTTGCACCGGCAGCGGACTCGCCGGCTGCGACTGCGCCAGCGCCGCACCTCCCGACTGCGATTGCGCCAGCGCTGCACCTCCCGACAGCACCAGACAGCAGAAGGCAAACGCGGCATCCAAAGTGTTCCGGTCGCGCATAGTTCCCCCTCAGGTCCTTGTTCTTATTCAAATTATTTTGACCGATGTTGCGGCTCGGGGACATGGCAGGTCGTCCCGTTTTCTTCTGGATTTTTTCCCGATTTTATTCTGGGACTTATTCCCGAATGTCCCAGTATTCCCTCCGGATCAGTCTCGGGGGCGGAGGGCTCACTTCCGCGCATGACCCCGGCGATGAGCCAAGAACGAAGCTGCCTTTCGGATAGAGCCTCAAGCCGGAGGTGGTCGAGCTTTCGCCAGCGCGGCGCTTAGAGTATCGAGGGTTTGCTCTATTCAGCCAACGCCGGCTGGACGAGCGGTCCAAAAAAAAAGCCCCGCACGACGCGGGGCTCCCTGCGGACCGGACGGTGGGGCTACTCCAGCAATCGCGACGGACCCACCTTGCTGTCGAGTTCTTTCGCGTCGAGCGTGCCATCTTTGTCGGGATCCGC
>Ga0335073_10011333_pt1 | contig 12506 bp, 6 predicted proteins | sample Lox_Sample_22_FD_207093 | JGI IMG/M metagenome (GOLD analysis project Ga0335073, IMG submission 207093) | Soil microbial communities from Loxahatchee National Wildlife Refuge, Florida, United States - Lox_Sample_2.2 | ecosystem: Environmental > Terrestrial > Soil > Wetlands | place: USA: Florida...
TGACGAAGTCGACGCTCCCGTCATCGAGCGCCGTCGCCCGGGCGTCCTGGGGGGCGAGGTACGTGATCCCGAAGCGGGTCTCGAGGTCCTGGACGGCCGCGATCGGGAACGGGTCGGGCCGGCGCAGTCGGACCCCGAGCACGCGCTCGAGCCGGTCGCCGCCGGTGGCGAACCGGCGGACGGTGTCCTCGACGAGGTCGAGGCCGACGTTCGGATTGATGTCGACGACGGTCTGGCGCTCGACGCCCATCGCCCACAGGCAGATCGGCGCGATCAGGTCCCAGCCGGCGCCGAACTCATAGCAGCGGAGCGCCGACCGGTCGACGCCGGGACGGACGCGATCGAGCGCCTTGAGGTGCTCGACGCCCATCTGGGCGTGCCAGTCGAAGTCACGCCCTGACCGCGGCAGCCGCTTGGAAACGTGCCTCTGCAGGTAGTGGTTGAGCTCCCGCCCCCGCGGTGCATAGCTCAGTACGCCCTGGACGGCGGCCTTAGCCAGCCAGCGCGCCTCGTTCGGCCGGAGATTGGGTCGTCTCACGGCCGTGAAAAGTATCGGGGCCGGCGCCGTCGAAGCGTCGGACGCGCCGGCTGAGCAGCGGCGCGAACGTGACGACCGCGCCGAGCACGCCGGCCCAGATGAGCGTCCGGCGCGCGCCGAGACCGGCGCTGATCGGCCCCGTCAACGCGTACGACAGCGGCAGCAGGCCGATCGAGATCAGCCAGTCGAGGCTCGAGACGCGGCCGAGCAGGTTTGAGGGAACGTGGCGCTGCTTGACGGTGGCCCAGGCGATCGTTCCCGCGGTCTCCAGCGTGTTGAAGAGGACGCTGGCGAGCATCAACCCCCAGAGCCCGCTCGAGAGCCCGTAGCCGGCCACGGCGACGGTGGCGACCGTCCAGGTCAGGTACATGAACGTGAGCGCGGAACGGGGTAGGCCGAGCTCGCCGACCGCGACCGCGCACGCGAGCGAGCCGAGACCACCGGCGGCGAAGATCAGCCCGAGGTCGCGCGCCCCGTCGGCGAACCGGTGCTTGACGATGAACGGGAGGAGCACCTCGGTCGGCCCCATGAACAGCAGGTAGGCGATCGCCGCGGTGACCAGCGTGGCCCACAGCCACGCGTGGCTGCGGACGTAGCGAAGGCCCGCCCGGATCTCCCGGAGCCCCGATCCCGTCGCGGCCTCTGCCCCCGCCTCTGCCCCCGCCTCCGCCTCCGCCCAAGCGGAGGCCGCGCTCGCACCCGAGTCGGGCCTCCGTGACATCGCCAGGAGCGCCGCGACCGAGACCGCGAACGACCCCGCGTCGAGCGCGAACGTCCAGCCGGCGCCGATCGCGCCCACCGCGACGCCGCCGAGCGCCGGACCGGCGAGCCGGAGCGAGAGCGGCCTGATCAGCTGGTCGAGCGAGTTGGCCTGGGCCAGCGCGTCGGCGGGGAGCAGCTGGGGGACGAGCGCGTCCGAAGCGGGGTTGAAGAACGCGGTGGCGGCGCCGTACACGACGGCGATCGCGAGCAGCTCCCAGAACGCCAGCGCGCCCGTGATCGCAAGCGCCGCCAGCGCGGCCAGGACCGCGGCGCGAACGGCATCGGCGATCAGCATCACCCGACGGCGGTCGAAGCGATCGCTGACCGCACCGCCGACCAACAGGCACGTGATCGTCGGGATCGTCATCGCGATCCCGACCGTCGCGAGCGCCGTCGGCGCGTCCGACATCGAGTACACCTGCCACGCCAGCGCCACCAGGAACAGGCCGTCGCCGAGCAGGGACACCGACATGCCTCCCGCGAGCAGGCGGTAGTCGCGATGGGCCAGTGGCGCGAACAGCCGGACGCGGCTGAATCCGCCCGGCCGGTCCAGCGCCTCGTAGCTTTGTTGCACGGCTCAGTCCGAGCCGGTCGGGACCGTTGCTCCCTCGGCCGCGTCGGTGCGCTCAGCCAGGAAGTCGATCAGGCGCCCTGGCTCCATCGGCTTGGCGAAATAGAAGCCCTGACCGATGTCGCAGCCGAGCTCCTTCAGCGTGGCCGACTGCTCGGGGAACTCGATGCCCTCGGCCACGACCTCGAGCGCGAACGTCTCGCCGAGGCTGAGCACGGCGGAGGCGAGCCCGGACGTCACCGGCGATGCGCCGGCCGCCAGCAGCGAACGATCCATCTTGAGGATGTCGAGCGGGAGCATGCTCAGCGAGCTGAGCGACGAGTACCCGGTGCCGAAGTCGTCCATGGCCAGGCGAACGCCGAGCTCGCGCAGCTGATTGAGGCGATCGATCGCCAGTTCGGTGTCGGTCATCATCACCGACTCGGTGATCTCGAGCGTCAGGGCCTCGGGCTCGAGCTCGGCGTCGGCCAGCGCGCTCGCGACATCGCTGACGATGTCGGGATGGAACAGCTGCTTGACCGACAGGTTGATGCCGATCGTGGGAGGCGTCGCGCCCGTCACCTGCTCTCGCAGAAGCTTGGCCTGCCGGCAACCCTCCTGGAGCACCCAGCGTCCGATGTCGACGATCAGACCGGTCTCCTCGGCGAACGGGATGAAGTCGAACGGCGGGATCAGCCCCCGCACGGGGTGACGCCAGCGCAGCAGCGCCTCGACACCGGTGACGGCCTCGTCCTGGAGGCGGACGAGCGGCTGATAGTGAAGCTCGAACTCCTCGCGCTCGAGCGCCAGGAGCAGGTCAGCGCGGAGCGCGAGACGCGCCACCACGCGGTCGTGCATCGCGGGCTCGAACAACCGGTAGCCGCCCTTCCCCTCGGCCTTGGCGATGTACATCGCAGCGTCCGCGTTGCGGATGAGCTCGTCGGCGTCGGTCGCGTTGCCCGGCTCGACGACCGAGATGCCGAGGCTGGCGCGGATGATCAGGTGGGTGTTGTCGAGCTCGAGCGGGCGGGCGAGCGCGTCGAGGATCCGCTCGGCGGTCTCGACCGCGACCTGCGGGTCGTGGACGTCCTCGAGCAGGATCGCGAACTCATCGCCTCCGAACCGGGCAGCGGTGTCGGCCGCGCGAACGCTCGTGGATACGCGCTGGGCCACCTCGAGCAGCACCCGGTCGCCGGCGGCGTGGCCGAGGCTGTCGTTGACGGTCTTGAAGTCGTCGAGGTCGACGAACAGCACGGCCATCCCGATGCCGTCGCGCAGCGTCCGCGCCACCGCGTGGCGGACGCGCTCGTTGAACAGCGCCCGGTTGGCGAGGAGGGTGACCGGATCGTGGAAGGCCTGGTGGGCGAGTTGCTCCTCGAATGCCTTGCGCTCCGAGACGTCGCGGGCGTTCAGCACGATCCCGCCGACCGCGGTGTCGCTCAGGAGGTCGGCGTGGAGGATCTCGAAGTGGCGCAGGCTGCCGTCCTTGTGCGCGAGCAGGCAGTCGATCACCTCAGAGCGACCGGTGGCGCCGGCGCCGTCGGTGAGGCGGCGCAGCAGCCGGCCCTGCTCGTCGGGATGCAGCAGCTGCTCGAACGGGCGGCCGGTGATCTCCTCGACCGTGTAGCCGAGTACGCGCTCGATCGACGGGCTCTGGTACAGGACCGTGTTGTTCGCGTCGAGCACGGTGATCAGGTCGCTCGAGTTCTGGACGAGCGTCGCGAACCGCGCCTCGCTGGCGCGACGGTGGACCTCGGCGCTGAGCTCGGCGCTCGAGAGCGCGAGCGCGACCTGATGCGCGAGCGTGCGGAGCGCGTAGCGCGTCTCGTCGTCGTCGGCGGCCTCGCCGGCAAGGATCAGCACGAGGCCGGCGCCCGCCGGTCCCGCGGCCCGAAGCTCGAGGAGCAGGACCGGGTCCTCGCCGCCGGGCAGGCGCAGCTCCGCCCGCGCGCCCGCGGGAAGCTTGAGCATGCCGGTGGCGCCCGAGTCGTGCAGGAACGCCGACGCCGCGCCCGAGATCGCCCAATCGGTCAGCGCGCCGTTCTCATCGAGCGCCATTGCCCGCTCGTGATCGCCGAGGATCCGGCAGACGCGGGCGTCGACGCGGTCCTCGCCGAACTCGGCGACCGCCTGAAGCGCGGCGCTGACGATGTCCTGCGGATCGCTCGCCGCCACCAGCAGGCCGCCGGCGGCGCTCAGCGCGCGTTCGCGCGCGACCGACTTCTCGCGCTGGCGGACCAGACCGGTCATCCGCGCGACCACCAGGGAGAACATCACCGCAGAAGCGCCGACGACGACGAGCAGGTCCCAGTTGCGGGTCGGGATGACCTTGATGATCTCGAGCGCGGGCGCGACCAGGGTGGCGCCGGCGAGCAGCGCGAGCCGCAGCGGAGTGAGCCTGGGCTGGCGACCTTCCTCGACGTCGGAGAGCTCGTGCATCGAGGGATGGAGCGCCGCGGCTCCCCAGAACAGGTAGAAGAAGATCCACCCCGCGTCGAGCCACAGCTGGTGGTTGTAGGCGTTGTGCAGCGTCAGCACGCCGTAGGTGTCGTCGGTGACGAGCATCGACACGATCCCGGCGATCAGCAGGTAGAACGCCGGCCGGCGCTTGCCGGCATCGACGGCCAGCCGGATGCCGGCGGCGAGCAGGATGATGTCGCCCATCGGGTACCCGATCGAGACGAGCTTGGGCACGAGCCCGAGCGTGTTGTCGTGCACGTAGGGTGCGATCAGGATGATTCCCGAGACGAGCGCGAGCCCCATACTCATGATCAGCGCGTCGACCGCCCCGGGGCCGTCGGCACGCTGGGTGCGGCGACGGACGAGGAGCATGATCCCGACCATCAGCACCGGATACATCGTGAGGTACACCGCGTCGCCGAACGACGGGAACGGCACGGTCACGTCGAACAGGATCCGGATGCTGTACGTGTAGACGTCGCCGACCCAGAACAGGAACACGCCGAAGACGAACAGCCACCATGCCACGCGAGCGCGCGGCCGGTAGAAGCGGATGCCGGCGACCATGGCGACGAGGCCGTAGAGCCCGAGCCCGTTGATCACGAGCGGGCTGCCCTTGAGCGGCGGGACGAGCACGTAAAGCCCGGTGACGAACGCGCCGAAGGCGAAGAACACCCACCACAGGTGGCGGCGGTTGGCGGCGGCGGTGAGTCGCGAGGCGGACATGGGTCGTTTACTCGCCCGCGGCCTCGTGGAGCTTGAAGCGCTCGGCGACCTCGCCGAGCACGACGCACAGGTGATCGACCTGCTCGTCGGTGTTCGCCGCGGTGAGTTGGAGACGGAAGCCGACCTCGTCGCGCGGGACGAGGGGATACACCGCCATCGTGACGTAGATGCCGCGGTCGAACAGCATGTCGCCGACCTCGTCGACGGTGTCGGGGTCGGCCAGCGGCACCTCGATGATCGGGAACCCGGAGTGGTTCGGGGTGTGGACGCCGAGCTCGCCGAGCCGGTCAAGGACACGGTGCGTGAGATGGTGGAGCTTGGACCGGAGCTGATCCCCGCGCGCGTCGTTGACGCGGAGGCCCTCGAGCACGGTGGCGAGCGAGGCGACCGGCGACGGGCCTGAGTACAGGTAGGGGGGCGCCGCGGTCTTGAGCACCTGCTTGAGCGCGGTCGGGCAGGCGATGAACGCAAGCAGCGACGAGTACGCCTTCGAGAAGCCTCCGACGAGGACGATGTTCTCGTTTCCCTCGCCGACGTGGCGGACGATGCTGTTGCCACGGATGCCGTAGTTGCACGGTTCGTCCGGCGAGCGCTCGCCGATCACGCCGAAGCCGTGAGCATCATCGACGTACAGGATCACGTCGTGCTCGCGCGCCAGCGCCGCGAACGCGGCGAGGTCGGGAGCGTTCCCGGTCATGCTGTTGACGCCGTCGATGCAGACGATCCCGGGACGCCGCCAGCTCGAATCGCGCAGCAGCGCCTCGAGGTGGTTGAGCTCCTCATGCGCAAATCGCTGGATCGACGCGCCGCGGGCCTGGGCCAGCGCGCACCCGTCGTAGATCGTCTTGTGGGCGCGGCTGTCGAGGAAGATCGTGCCGCCACCGGCGAGGACCGGAATGACCGACATGTGAATGTGGGTGATCGTCGGCAGGAGGAGGCTGTCCTCGCTGCCGAGAAGCGCGGTGAGCCTGTGCTCGATCTCCTCGTAGAGCACCGGGCTACCGAGCAGACGAGACCAGCTCGGATGGGTGCCCCACCGCCGGAGGTAGCCGGGGACGGCGTCGATGATCTCCTGGTCGAGGTCGAGCCCGAGGTAGTTGCACGACGCGTAGTCGGTCAGCCACTGGTCGCCGACGCGGATCTGGCGGCCGTCGATCTCGTCGATGACGGCGTCGAGCATCCGGTGGGAGTACTGGAGGCGGGCGAGGTCCTCGGTCGAGCGGATCCAGCGTTCGAGCCAGCGATCGTGCTGGCGCTCGCCCCACCCGAGCGCCTTCCGTGGATCCACGGCGGCACGCGCACGCGAACCGTTATGGCTCGGCCGGGCGGTCAGCGTCGGGTCGTTGCCAGCTGCTCCACGCATCAGCCCGCTTATCGGATGATTGACGGTCTACTGAAGGCTTCTCGACCATTGCTGGCCGCGCGCGGACGCGCTTCGCTGTCAGATTTCCGACAGCTACGCTGCGCGCCGCTCTGGCGACGGCACAACGCGGTGCACGACCGTGCGATCGCGGCCGGCGTCCTTGGCGGCGTACAGCGCCTCGTCGGCGTGGCCGATCAGCGCCTGGGCATCGACATCGGGCGCCAACCCGCAAACGCCGGCGGACACCGTCACCGCGACGGATTCCGGGAGTCTGAGTGCCGAGATCGCCTCCCGGGCGCGGTCCGCGGCGGCGCGCCCGCCGTTCAGGTCGGTTTCGGGCATCAGCCACGCGAACTCTTCCCCGCCGACGCGAGCCACCACGTCGCCGGTGCGGGCCTGGGCGGCGAGCTGCGCGGCTACCTCCGCCAGGACGCGATCGCCGGCTTGGTGGCCGTGGGTGTCGTTCACGCGCTTGAAGTGGTCGATGTCGATCACCGCCAGCGTGAGCGGATGGTCATAGCGGAGCGCACGCTCGACCTCCTCCTGCAGGCGCTCGTGGAACCGGCGATGGTTCGCGAGTCCGGTGACGCCGTCGGTCGTGGCCTGGAGCGCGAGCTCCTCGAGCGTCTGGGCATTGCTGATCGCCAGGCTGACGAGGTCGGCGAACCGAGCCAGTCGCCCGCCGAGGCCGTTCGGAATGCGCGCGTCCGGGAAGCTGGCGCCCACCGCGCCCCACGGCTCGCCCGATACGGTCACGGGCGCGCTGAGGTCGAGCGCGCGGCCGGGCGGGTCGGTTCCCGGCGTCGTCCACTGTCCGACGACCTGTCCCTGGTTGGCGCCGTCGGCGGTGCCGGTGGCCGCCTCGGCGTCGGGGTCGGCGTCGGCGTCGAAGCGGACCACGGCGCCGACGCTCGCCTCGAACAACCGCGCGACCTGTTCGGCGACCGCGTCGAACACCGCCGCCGGATCGCCGCCGGACGCCACCTGGGTGGCGATCCGGGACAGCGCACGCTGCTCCTGCTCGCGCTGGACACGCTCGGTCACGTCCCGGAATGCCGCCTGGCGCTCGACCACTCCGCCGCTGGTGTCGCGGATCGGACGAATCGTCGCCTCGAGCCACACCCAGCGCCCGTCCTGATGGCGCAGCCGGGAGAGCCTCGTTCCGATCTGCGGCGAGGCGTCGATCAGGGCCAGGTCCGCTTCCCGTCCGACCGCGTCGTCGGGATGCATCAGATCGGGGATCGTCATTCCCGCGAGCTGATCGGGCCCGAAGCCGAGCACCGCGACGGACGCCTGCGAGGCGTAGCGGATAATCCCTTCGCGGGAGATGCGCATCACGAGATCGCTGGAGTTCTGGGCGAGCAGCCGATGCAGCCGCTCGCTCGTGCGCACGCGTTCCACGAGCGCGAGCACGGTCGCGCCGAGAACGCCGGCGATCACGATCAGCAGCGCCCCGCCGCGCCATCCCGAGGTCGGGTAGTACGCACCGGGGTCGATCACCAGCGGTCCGAGCTGCACCACCGCGGCGCCGAACACCGCGAGCACCAGTTCTAGGCGGCGATTTCGGAGCGCCGCCCAGATGACGGGCAGCAAGACCAGCGTGCCGTAGCCGCCAACCACACGGCCGACGCCGTCGCGCAGCAGCGCCACCGACACCAGGAAAACGGCCATTCCGCACAGGCTGGCGACCTGGCTCCGCTCCCAGCGCTCGCGCCACCACAGGGCTGCCGCCACCAGCAGCTGGAGCGTCAGCGCGGCGAGGACCTCTCCCCAGCGCACCGAGCGCTCGAGGCCGATCATGCCCCAGACAACGACGAAGCAGGCCCCGAATGGAATGAGGGGGCCGAGGCGTCGCTCAGTGAAATCTCGGGTGCCAGCCAATGGTGGTCGCAGGGTCAGTTGTCCGTGTGCATACCTCGTATCTCGGCCGGGGCCCGCGCGAGCCTTAGGCGACGGCGGCGTGCCTAGGCGCCGGACCTCGTCAGTAGGCCGTGCAGCGGGCGCGGTGGCGGGGCGAGGCCTTGTAGCGAGCCTCCTGGCCCCGGTGCCAAAGGACCGCGTCGATGTCCGCGGCCAGCGCGCCGGCGCGGTTTTCGGTGAGAAGTTCCACCGTGTGGAGCGCACAGGCGCGGATCTCGATCTCCTCTCGCGAGTTGTGCTCGATCAGTTGGTTGCGGTCGATCCTGTCCAGCAGCTCCGTGTCATAGCTCAGCAGTCCGTCGACGCGCAGGACGTGCGGAACCAGGTTGTCGGCGAACATCGTCAGCCGGTCGAGGTCGTGGAAGGCGGCGACGCCGGCGCGCGCGAGGTCGGCGGCCGCGATCTGCGCGCGCTTGAGGAACGGGAGGGTGATCGCGTCATAGCGCGAGGTGTCCGCGAAGCAATCCCAGGTCCGGAGCCTGTCGACGAGCGCGACCGCAGAGCTTTCGGCGTCGTCGGTCACGGCAGCGAACCGCCCGCCGTGGTCCTCGGCGACACGCCGGCCGAGGTCGTTGAGGGAGCGGGCGAACAGATGAATGAGCTCGTGATCGGGGTCCTGCCCGAGCGCGCCCGCGATCTCGACCCGGTCGATCTGGGCGAGCTCGTCGGCGCTCCAGGGCCCTCGGTCGGCGAACCGATCGCGGACGCCGGTCGCGACCGTGTAATAGCCCGAGCGGCCGTCGCGCTTTCGCAGGGTGGGGAACCAGCCCGAGCCGAAGTTGATCGCGTCGAGCGTCAGCCAGAACGCGGCCAGCTCCTCGCGGGTTCCGTCGGTCAGGTGGGTGGCTGGGTCGGGTTGAGCGGGGTCGAGGTCAATCGGGAGCGTCCCGATGTACGCCGCGACCCGGTCGGGCTCCACGCGCACGGAGACGGCCTGATCCGCCACCTGCGCGCAGGCTTCTCGAAGGCGGGTGAGGACGTCGGTCATCGGCGCAAAGGATGACGGGCGGCGTCGGGGCGACGACCGCTCGCGGCGGGCCGTCGGAGGGACCGCGGAAGACGGGGCGACGACCACGCGCGGCGGGGCGTCGGAGGGATCGCGGAAGACGGGGCGACGACCACGCGCGGCGGGGCGTCGGAGGGATCGCGGAAGACGGGGCGACGACCACTGCCCCCGCTACCGTTGAGATCGACCTATGGCCGACACGGCGACCGAGCTCGAAGCCCTTCTATCGGGCCTCAACGACCCCCAGCGGGAGGCGGTCACCTACGGCGAGGGGCCGCTCCTGATCCTGGCCGGCGCCGGCTCGGGCAAGACCCGCGTTCTCACCCACCGGATCGCGTATCTGGTCGCGACCGACGCGGCCAAGCCGAACGAGATCCTGGCGATCACGTTCACGAACAAGGCGGCGGGGGAGATGCGCGACCGGGCCGAGCTGCTGGTCGGCCGCCGGGTCCGCGCGATGTGGGTGATGACGTTTCACGCCGCGTGTGCCCGGATGCTCCGCGCCCACGCGGACAAGCTCGGGTACACGCGCCGGTTCACGATCTATGACCAGGCCGACGCGCGCCGGCTGATCAAGCGCTGCCTCGACGACCTCGGGATCGACCCCAAGCGGTTCACGCCGGCGTCGATCCACAACCAGATCTCCGACGCGAAGAACAAGCTGCGCGACGCCGATTCGTACGCGCAGATGGTCGGGTCGTTCTTCGAGCAGACGGTGGCCGACGTGTACCGGGGCTACGAGCGCGAGCTGCACCGCATGAACGCGATGGACTTCGACGACCTGCTCGTCCGCGCGGTCAACGTGCTCGAGTTGTTCCAGGAGGTCCGCGACCAGTACGCCGGGACGTTCCGCCACGTGCTCGTCGACGAGTACCAGGACACCAACCACGCCCAGTACCGCTGGCTCCAGCTGCTGGCCGAGGAGCGGCGGAACCTGATGGTCGTCGGCGACGACGCCCAGTGCCTGATCGCGGGGACCTCGGTGACGATGGCCGACGGGTCTGTGCGCGCGATCGAGGACGTCGCGGTCGGAGATTCGGTGCTGTCGGCGCGCGGCGGCGGCTCGTTCGGGCCGGCTTCCGTGACCCGAGTCCACCGGTCCTCGCGCGCGGACGGGGTCGCGATCACGCTGCGGTCCGGGCGCCGGCTCCTCAGCACGCCCGAACACACGCACTTCGCGGGGTACGACCCGGTCGCGGTGGGTTCGCGAGGGCACCGCGCGTTGCACAACTCGCCAAAGCCCCCCGCCTCCGCGGGCCTTGGCGACATAAGCGCCCCCACGGCGCTTATGTCGCCAGAGCGGCGTGTGACAGAGGACCTTGGCGTGTTTTGCACCGTTGACGGCGACCCGCACTCGCCTCCGGCGGCCCGCCTGGGGCCAGGTGGCGACGCGCTCCCGTTCACGCCGGCGTGCGGCGTCGAGCCCGGCATGGTCATGTTCGACGAGCACGGCGGATACGACGTGGTCGAGTCGGTGGCGCGGGTGACGCTCGGCGCGCCCGTCTACGACCTCGACATCGCGCGCACTCACAACTTCATCGCGAACGGGATCGTCACCCACAACTCGATCTACGGCTTCCGCGGCGCCGACATCCGCAACATCCTCGAGTTCGAGGACACGTTCCCCGACGCCCACGTGGTCAAGCTCGAGCAGAACTACCGCTCGACGCAGACGATCCTCGACGCGGCCAACGCGGTCATCCGCAACAACCGCGGCCAGAAGCGCAAGGCGCTGTGGACCGATGTCGGCCCCGGCGATCCGATCAAGGTCCGCGAACTCGAGGACGAGCATGCCGAGGCCCGGTTCGTCACCGGCGAGGTCCAGCGTCTGCTCGACGAGGGAGTCTCGCGCGCCGAGGTCGCGGTGTTCTACCGGACAAACGCCCAGTCGCGCGTGCTCCAGGACACGCTGGTCCGCGCGGACATCCCCTACCAGGTGATCGGCGGCACCAAGTTCTACGAGCGCGCCGAGATCAAGGACGCCGTCGCGTACCTGATCACGCTGGTCAATCCTCAGGACGCGGGCGCGTTCACCCGGATCGTCAACTCGCCGCGTCGCGGGATCGGCTCGACGTCGATGTCGCGGCTGCTCGCGTTCTCCAACACGACCGGGGTGTCGATCTGGGACGCGGCGTCCGACCCCGAGCAGGTGCCGGGTCTGGGCGGGCCGGCCGTCAAGGCGTTCAAGCGGTTCATGGGGACGATGCACACGCTGCGCGAGCGGGCCGAGTCCGGACCGGCGATCGCCGAGTTGCTCAAGGAGGTACTCCAGGAGTCCGGCTATCTCGAGTCGCTCGAGGCCGAGCGCACGATCGAGGCGCAGGGACGGCTCGAGAACCTCGAGGAGTTGATCAACGTCGCGGCTGAGTACGACACGCTGTCGGAGGCCGATCCCGCGCGCGACCCGTCGCTGGCGGACTTCCTCGAGCAGATCGCGCTGATCTCCGACGCTGACGACCGCACCGACGACGACGGGCTGGTCACGCTGATGACGCTGCACAACGCCAAGGGCCTCGAGTACCCGATCGTGTTCATGATCGGGTGCGAGGAAGGCGTGTTCCCGCACTCGCGGGCGCTCGACGAGGGCGACCTCGAGGAGGAGCGCCGGCTCTGCTACGTGGGCATCACGCGAGCCGAGCGCGACCTGTACCTGACCTACGCGCGGACCCGCACCGTGTTCGGCGCCCGCAGCTTCGGCGCGCCGAGCCGGTTCATCGGCGAGATCCCCGAGGCGCTGACCGACAGCGAGCAGCAGCGACCGCGCGGTCTGGCGGGCGTCCGGGCGAGAGCGACTACGTGGAGTTCGGCGGGCTCGCAAGGCGACGCCGGCCCGTCATGGGACGCGCACGAGCCGGCGCCCGCGGCGTTCAGGCTCGGCGAGGACGTGTCCCATCCGAAGTTCGGCGAAGGAGTCGTGACCGGGCTCGAACCCGGGGGGATCGTCGTGATCCGGTTCAGCAAGGACCACTCCGAGCGCAAGATGGTCGCGGATCTGGCGCCGATCTCAAAGCGCTAGGTCACCGCGATCCTTTAGGGTCCCGCCCCGCATGAGCGCGACGATCATCGACGGCAAAGAAGTTGCCGCGCGGGTACGCGCCGAGGTGGCGCAGGATGTCGCGGAATTCCTCGAGCGGACCGGGAGCGCGCCTGGTCTCGCCACGATCCTGGTCGGCGACGATCC
>Ga0335073_10011334_pt1 | contig 12505 bp, 7 predicted proteins | sample Lox_Sample_22_FD_207093 | JGI IMG/M metagenome (GOLD analysis project Ga0335073, IMG submission 207093) | Soil microbial communities from Loxahatchee National Wildlife Refuge, Florida, United States - Lox_Sample_2.2 | ecosystem: Environmental > Terrestrial > Soil > Wetlands | place: USA: Florida...
GAAGCCGCCGCCGCACCCGGCGCGCAAATGCGCGGTGACGTCGCCGCTGCCACGCTCGCCGCGCGGCTGCTCGCCGAGGAGCGACGGCTGTTCTACGTGGCCGCCACGCGCGCCAGGCGGCTGCTCGTCGTCACCGCCGCCGGCGGCGACGAGGCGGACCAGCGCCCGTCGCGTTTCCTCGCCGAACTCGCCGGCGACGACGTGGAGATCCAGCGGGTCGGCGCCACCACCCGATGGCTGTCGCTGCCGGTGCTCGTCGCGGACCTGCGCAGGGTCGCCGCCGACCCGTCAAGGCCGCTGCCGTTGCGCGAGGCCGCGGCCGCCCAGCTCGCCCGGCTGGCGGACGCGGGCGTGCGCGGCGCGAACCCGCGGGAGTGGTACGCGCTGACCCGGCTGTCCGACGACGGCCCGATCGTGGCCCCCGGCGAGCGGGTCCGCCTGTCGCCCTCGCAGGTCGAGTCGTTCGCCCGCTGCGGGCTGCGCTGGCTCCTTGAGTCGGCGGCCGGTGCGGGACGGCCCGATGTCCTGCGCCACCTGGGCACCGTAATCCACGCCGCCGCCGTGCTGATTTCCGAAGGCGCTTCCGAACGTTCCGTGGCTTCTCGCATCGACGACATCTGGCACCACCTGGACTTCGGAAGCGTCTGGTATGGCTCTCACCAGCGCGAGCTTGCTGAGCGCATGGTGCGGAAGTTCCTCGAGTGGCACGCGGCCAACCCCCGCGAGCTGCTGGCGACGGAGCAGTCGCTGCGGGTGCGGGTCGGCCAGGTGGAGATCACCGGCCGGGTGGACCGGCTGGAAAGTGACGACCAGGGCCGCGGCGTCATCGTGGACCTCAAGACCGGCGGGACCGCCCCGCGCGACGACGAGCTCGACAGGCACCCGCAGCTGGGCGTCTACCAGCTGGCGGTGCTGCTGGGGGCGTTCGAGCAGCTCGGGGTCACTGAGCCGGGCGGCGCCGAGCTCGTGCAGGTCGGCAAGGCGGGGTTCGCGGTCCGCGCGCGCGTCCAGCGCCAGGGTGCGCTGTCCGACGATCCGGCGCCCGGCTGGGCGAAAGACCTGGTGGAAGCGGTCGCCGCGGGGATGGCCGGCCCGGTGTTCCGCGCCCGGGTGAACCCGGGCTGCCGCACCTGCCCGGTCGCCGCCTGCTGCCCGGTGCATCCGGACGGTGCCCAGGTGGGGGAATAGCGCCGCCCGTTGGGGAGTCCATACTGCCCGGTACATTAAACGGGCAAGGAGGTACCCATCTGTGGATCACGTGACGAGCCGGCCGTCGGCGCCGGACGCTGACCGGCACGCCTGGGCCGAACCAGGGGCGGAGGACCTCGGCGGCGGCCTGCACCGGATTCCGCTGCCGCTGCCCGGTGACGCGCTGAAGGCGGTCAACGTCTACGCGATCGCGGGCGACGACGGGGTGCACCTGATCGACGCGGGGATGGCGCTGGTCCAGGCCCGCGAACGGCTCACCGCGGAGCTCGGCCTGCTCGGCTACGGGCTGGGCGACATCAGGAACTTCTTCATCACGCACATCCACCAGGACCATTACACGCTCGCCGTCGAGCTGCGGACCTCGCTGCGCGGGCAGATCGCGCTCGGCGAGGGCGAGCGGGTCAACATGGAGGCGATCCGCGCCGTCGCCGCCGGGCAGAACGAGCCCGGCTTCATCCAGATGCTGCACGGGATGGGCGCGGACGAGCTGGCGGAACAGATCCGCGGATTCATGGGCCCGCGGCTCGCCAGGCCGCTGCCGCGCCTTGAGTGGTCTGACCCGGACCGCTGGCTGGCCGACGGCGCCGTGCTTGAGCTGCCGTCCCGCACGCTGCGCGCGATCCACACCCCCGGGCACACCCAGGGTCACGTCGTGTTCCACGACGACGCGGGCGCGGCGCTGTTCGCCGGCGACCACGTCCTCCCGCACATCACCCCGTCGATCGGCTTCCAGCCGTCGATCACCCGGACGGCGCTGCACGACTACCTCGGCTCGCTGCGGCTGATGCTGGCGCTGCCAGACGCCCGGCTGCTGCCGGCGCACGGCCCGGTCTGCGAGAGCACGCACGACCGCGTCAACGAGCTGCTCGCCCACCACGAAACCCGGCTGGAGCAGACCCTCGACGCCGCGAGCGGCGATCAGGTGACCGCCTACCAGGCGGCGAACGCGATCCCGTGGACCCGCAGGCAGCGCAAGTTCGCCGACCTCGACCCGATGAGCCAGCTCCTCGCGGTCGGCGAAACGGCCGCCCACCTGGAAGTCCTCGTCGTCCGCGGCGAGCTGACCCGCCACACGAGCGCCGAAGGCATCGACACCTACTCCCTCCCGGAGTAGGCCGCCAGCCGCAGGCTCAGCCGGCGCGCCAGCATCCGTCAGCCCGTCAGCACCTCTCAGCGCTATCCGCAACGCCTGGCGCGGCCACCTTGAGTATCTTTCGTCACACGGGCCTCTTGCGTTCGAGGTCCCCGCACATCGCTGGAGATCTGACCGCCTATGACCGGCTAAATCTTCAGCGCTATCGCAAACCGGCTTTACGAACTCGTGCTCGGCTTGGTGAGGTCGTAGACCGTCGTGCCGCCGACTGTCGTCGCCGTGAAGTGCGCCGCGACCCACGAGGTGATCTGCCCCGAGGTGGATCCGCCGCCGCGGCCCCCGAAGCCCCCGCCAATCGGGCCGCGGCCCGCGTCCTCGAAGAAGTCTTCGCCGAACCGGTCCCCGAAGGCTTCGCGGAAGCCCTCACCGAACCTGTCGCCAAGGCCTTCGCGGAATCCGCCGCCGCCTCCGCCGAACCCGCCTCCGCCGAACCCACCGCCGAATCCGCCGCCGGCCACGTAGTAGTGAACCTCGTGCGAGGCCACCATCTGCTGGAACTGGGCCAGGGTCGGTGCCGGGTCGGTCCCGCTGAAGCCGCCGATCGCCATGACTGGGTCGCCGCCCGTGCTCAGTTCCAGCGATGCCGCGCTGTCGGAGCCGTCGGTGGCCGCCACCCAGCGGTAACCGCGCGCGCCTGTCTCCAGGAGGCTGGTGAGGGCACTGCTCGCGCTGGCGTTCCCGCCGAACCCCCCGAACCCGCCGAACGTGCCGCCTGCCGGGGATGTGCGAGGTCCAGGGAACCCGCCGAAGGCGGCCGCCACGACGGGGCCCGCCGACGGGCTCGCCCCGCTGTGCGACATGGCGGCGGTGTCAATGCTGTAGGCGAAGGGGCCGCTCAGCCCGGCGATCAGCGCGAGCGAGACGGGGACCGCGGCAAGGAGAACGCGGCCACGGCTCATGCGGGCGCGCAGCAGCGGGTCCGCCAGGATCAGCGCGGCCGCGCCAGCAGCGGCGAGGACGATAACCACCCGCAGCCAGGGGAACCATCCGGCGCTCCGGCCGAGCAGGACCCATGCCAGGGCGCCGGTGACCAGCAGCGCCACGGCCAGCGTCACGCGCGCGAACCAGCTGTGCCGCACCCGCCACAGTCCGGCCGCGCCGATGCCGGTCAGCGCGCCGATCGCGGGGGTGAGGGCGATGACGTAGTAGGTGTGGCTGATACCGGACATGTAGCTGAGCACAAGCCCGGCTATCACCAGCCAGCCGCCCCACAGCAGGGCAGCGGCGCGGGTGCGGTCGGTCCGGCCGGCCCGCCGCGACACCCACAGCATGACGACCATGGCGATCAGCGCGGCGGGGATCAGCCAGGCGACCTGGCCGCCGTACTGGGGCTGGAACAGGCGGGTGACCCCTGTCCCGCCGCCGAACAGGGACCCCGCGCCGCCGAAGCTGCGAGCGTCCGTGGCGTCTCGCAACGCCTCTTCGAGCGCCGCGCCTCCGCCACCGCGGAACGTGTTGCCTGTGAGCCTGCCGAACCCGTTGTAAACGAAGGTCAGGTTGAGGATGTTGTTGTCGGAGGTGCTGCCGACGAACGGCCGGTCCGCGGCCGGAGTGAACAGGACGATCGCGACCCACCAGCCAGCGGCGAGCAGGAGCGCGCCGCCGCCGGCCAGCAACTGCCAGATGCGCGTGCCCAGCTTGGGCGGGCCGGCCCACAGGTAGGCCAGCGCGAGCGCCGGGAGGACCATGAACGCCGCCAGCATCTTCGACAGGAAGCCTGCCCCGAGGAAGACCCCGGCGAGCGCGATCCAGCGGGTGCGGCCGGATTCGATGGCCCGCGTCGTGGCGTAGGCGGCCAGCGTGATCGCCAGCGTCATCAGCGCGTCCGGGTCGTCGAAGCGGAACATGAGCGTGGCGACCGGGGCCAGCGCCATGACGGCGCCGGCGATGAGCCCTGCCGCGGGCCCGAACCAGCGGCGGACGGTCGTGTAGAGCACGCCGACGGTGGCCACGCCCGCCAGGGCCTGCGGGATGAGCAGGCTCCAGTAGTTGAAGCCGAACACGCGGGCGGACAGCTCCATGACCCACAGGAACCCGGCGGGCTTGTCGACGGTGATGAAGTTGCCTGAATCCAGCGAGCCGAACAGGAACGCCTTCCAGCTCCTGGTTCCGGCCTGGACGGCGGCGGCGTAGAACTCGTTGCCCCACCCGTTGCGATCCAGGCCGACCATGTAGAGCAGCGCGGTAGCCACGAGCAGGCCGGCCAGCGCGGGCCTGGCCCAGGCCGGATCTGACGGATGCGCGCGCAGCAGCCGGGCCATGCGGCCGCCCGCGCCCGCCTCGCCCGCGGCCCGGGGCTGGTCGGCGTGCGGGGGGAGAGTGGTCACCGCGGGCACCTGATTAGCGCCGCGCTCCAGGCCCCGGAATGGCGTCATGCCTCCAGGCTTAGCAGCGATGTTGTGTGCACAATCAGCGAGAGCTGAGCAATAGCTGAAAGACGGCGGGTGGCGAGGGCGGACGGGCGGACAAGCGGACGGACCAGCCTCGGAATGTCAGTGGGTTCTGCTGGAATGAGAGCGTGACGGGATCGGACGATGTGGGCTGGCGCGGGCCGAGCGTGAAGTACAGCCCGGCGCAGCTGGCGCGGCTGCTGCGGATGCCTGAGCCGACGCCGGAGCAGGTCGCGGTCATCGGCGCGCCGCTCGGGCCGCTGGCGGTGATCGCGGGCGCCGGGTCCGGCAAGAGCGAGACGATGGCGGCGCGGCTTGTGTGGCTCGTCGCCAACGGGATGGTGCGCCCGGACCGGGTGCTTGGCCTGACTTTCACGCGCAAGGCCGCGGCCGAGCTCGCCGACCGGGTCCGCTCCCGGCTGGACCGGCTGCGCCGGACGGAGCTGGCAGGGGCCGATGAGACCATCTCCATCGAGCCCGTGGTCAGCACCTACCACGCCTACGCCGGAAGGCTCGTCAGCGACCACGCGCTCAGGGAAGGCCTCGAGCCGTCCATGCGGCTGATCACCCCCGCGCTGTCGTGGCAGCTCGCGGCCTCGATCGTGGCCGCCTACGACGGGCCAATGCACGAGGTCGGGTGGACACCGCAGACCGTCACGGCGGCGGTGCTGCAACTCGCAGGTGACCTGGCGGAGCACCTGCGGGAGCCGGAGGACGTGCTCGCCGTCGGCGAGTGGCTGGCCGCGCGGCAGGCGGCACTGCCGGGCCGCGTCCCGGCCGCGGTAGGCAAGATCGTCAAAACGCAGCGGGCCCGTGAGCAGCTGCTGCCGCTCGTCAGCCGGTACGCGGCGGCCAAGGCGGCCCGCGAGGTGCTCGACCACGGGGACCAGGTCGCGCTCGCGGCGCGGATCGCGCACCGCCACCCGGAGGTGGGGGCCGCCGAACGCGGCCGGTACCAGGTGGTGCTGCTTGATGAGTACCAGGACACCAGCCACGCGCAGCTCGTCCTGCTCCGGGCTCTCTTCGGCGGCGGGCATCCGGTGACCGCGGTCGGCGATCCCTGCCAGTCGATCTACGGCTGGCGCGGCGCCAGTGCCGGGAACCTGCGGCGGTTCGCCACCGACTTTCCCGCCCGGTCCGGGGCGGAGGCGCCGGTGCGGCTGCTGTCCACGAGCTTCCGCAACGCCGGCCGGGTGCTCGACGCGGCCGCCGTCCTTCAGGAGCAACTGCGGGCCGAGGCGCCAGACGTGCCCGTCCTCGTGCCGGCCCCGGACCGGGGCGACAGGGGCGGCGTGTGCTGCGCGCTGCTGCCCACCGTGATCGACGAGGCGGACTGGGTGGCGGACCAGGCCGCGGCGCTGCTCGCGCTGCCAGCGGGCACCGCCCCGGACGGGCAGCCGTGGCCGGACCGCAGGTCCGCCGGCGTGCGGCCCGCGGACATCGCGATCCTGTGCAGGAAGCGGTCCCAGTTCGTGCCGCTGCGCCGCGCGCTGGAAGCGCGCCGCGTCCCTGTCGAGGTGGTCGGGCTCGGCGGGCTGCTGAGCGTCCCAGAGGTGCAGGACGTGGTGGCGACCCTGCGCGTGCTGCAGGACGCCACGGCCTCCGACGCGCTGGCGCGGCTGCTGACCGGGCCGCGCTGGCGGATCGGCCCGCGCGACCTGGTGGCCCTGGGCCGTCGCGCGAGGGAGCTCACGCGCGGTCCCGCCGACGCGAACTCGGCGGACGAGGGTGCCCCGGACGCGCTCGCGGAGGCGGTCACCGACCTGACCGCGGAGACCGGGTCGCTGGTCGAGGCGCTCGACGATCTCGGCGACCCCGCCGGGTACTCCCATGCCGGGTACGCGCGGATGCGGTCGCTGGCCGCCGAGGCGCGACGGCTGCGCGAGCACGCGGCACGGCCGCTCGCCGACCTCATCGCCGAGGTCGAGCGCACGCTCAGCCTGGACATCGAGGTCGCCGCGCGCCCCCGGCCGGGCGGCGAGCTGACCGCGGCGCGGGCCGACCTGGACGCGTTCACCGACGTGGCCGCCACGTTCGCTGGCGACCAGCCGGAGCCTACGCTCGGCGCGTTTCTCGCCTACCTCGCCGCGGCGCAGCAGGAGGAGTTCGGCCTGGAGACCGGCCGGGTCGGGGAGGCGGACACCGTCAAGCTGCTCACCGTGCACGCCGCCAAAGGGCTGCAGTGGCCCGCCGTCTTCGTCCCCGGGCTGGCCGCGGGCGAGCGGGCGCAGGTGTTCCCGGCACGGCCGCGGGTGTCCACCAAGTGGACTGACAACCCCCGGCTCATCCCGTTCAGCCTGCGCGGTGACGTCGCCGACCTGCCGGCCCTGCGCGGACTCGACGCCGAGTCGCTGACCGCGTTCACGGACGCCTGCAACGCGCGCGACCTCGCCGAGGAGCGCCGGCTCGGCTACGTGGCCGCCACGCGCGCCGCTTTCTGGCTGGGCTGCTCGGGCTACTGGTGGGGCGACGGTACAGCGCCGCTCGGCCCTTCTGTGTTCCTCACCGAGGCACGCGCCGCGTGCGAGTCTGGCGCGGGAACGGTGCTCGCCTGGACGGATGAACCGGGGGAGGACGAGGACAATCCGCTGCTCGCGGGCGTGGACGAGGCCGACTGGCCGGCCACCCCGGCAGGGCGGCACTACGACGCGGTCAGCGCGGCGGGCCGCCTGGTCGAAGCCGCCAGGGCCGAGAGGACCACCCGGGCCGCACAGGACACCACGGACACCCAGGCCACCACTGACGCGACCGAACTCGCCCCGGACGACCAGGAGCTTGTGGCGGCGTGGGAACTGGACGCCGGGCTGCTCCTCACCGAGCGCGAGCGACGCCGGCATCGCGGTGACGGCCCGGTCCCGGTCCTGCTGCCCGCGCGGCTCTCGGTCTCCGAGCTGGTCACGCTCGCCCGCGACCCCGACGAACTCGCCCGGCAGGTGCGCCGCCCGATGCCCAGGCCGCCGGCCAGGCAGGCGCGCCGCGGGACGGCATTCCATCGCTGGCTGGAGGAGCGGTTCGGGCAGCAGCGGCTGATCGGCGACGACGACCTGTTTTCCGAGCCCGAGGAGTCCGACGACCAGCTGATCGAGCTGCGGGCGCGGTTCGAGGCCGGGGAGTGGGGCGGCCGCTGGCCGCGCGAGGTCGAGGTTCCGTTCGACATGCTCGTCGGCGACCGGCAGGTGCGCGGGCGCATCGACGCGGTATTCGCCGACGAGCACGGCGGCTTCGACGTGGTGGACTGGAAGACCGGGCAGCCGCCGCGCACGCCAGCAGAGAAGGGCGCTGTCGCGGTGCAGCTCGCCGCCTACCGGCTGGCCTGGGCGGCGCTGGCCGACGTCCGGCTCGACCAGGTGCGCGCGGCGTTCTACTACGTGCGCCACGACCTGACCGTCCGCCCCGCCGACCTGCTCGACGAGGCCGGCCTGATCGCCCTCATCGACGGCGTACCGGTGGCAGGCCAGGCAGGCCAGGCAGGCTAAGAGGTCAGGTGCCGCTCGATCGTCTCGACCTTGCTGGTCAGCGCGTCGGTCACGCCCGGGCGCAGGTCAGCCTTGAGCACAAGGCTGACCCGGGGCGCCCGCGCCGCGACCGCGTCCACGGCCGACTTCACCACGGCCATGACCTCGTCCCAGTCGCCTTCGATGGTGGTGAACATCGCGTCGGTCTGGTTCGGCAGCCCGCTCTCGCGGACGACGCGGACCGCCTCGGCGACGATCTCGCCGACGCCCTCGCCGGCGCCGAGCGGAGTGACGGAGAACGCCACAAGCATGCGCCCAGGCTAGCGGAACAGGCTGTCCACGTAATCCGCGCCGATGCCCACCTTCTCGTAGTGGTCACGGCAGAGCTTGATGTAGTCGAAGACGTCGAATGTGCCGCTGATCTGGCCGTTCTCGTCTAGCCAGATCAGCGGGCCGGTCACGTTGAAGGTCACCATCATCGGCTCGTCCGATTCGTACGCGACGAGCGTGTGGGCCTCGCCGGGCGCCTCGTAGATCCAGTCGCCCTTCGTGGCGACCCAGTCGTGCTCCAGGTACCCCCACTTGCCGGAGATCGTGTAGGCGAAGACCTGCTGCGGGTGGTAGTGCCTGTTCACCATGCCGGCGCCGCGGCAGTACAGGACGTCGCACCAGCGGTTCTGGCTGGGGGAGATGAAGAGCGGCCGGCTGCCCGCGGTCGGCGACAGCGGGGCGTACCACCGCTCGTCAAGCGTGGCCGCGTCATGGATGTATGCCTCGGGCGCCGCGCCGGGCCGGAAGACTTCCGCCACCGGTTTCAGATCCCGCCAGAACTCGTTGGCCATGGGTAGTCCCTTTCTTATCGGGCGCACTGCGTATACGCCCAGCGTCGCGTGCCCGTGGCCCGCAGGCAATAGCGCCGGCAGCTAAGGGGCTGACCGGCCACGATGAGTTACTCTGGCGAACGCAGCGGAAGACTACGAGGAGCCGAGGTCCATGAACGCCACGCCGCCAGAGGGGCCAGAGAACACGCCGTCTACCTATGCCGCCGCCGGGGTGGACGAGGAGCGCGAACAGGTCGCGTTCGCCCGCGTGATGCGCCCCTGGCTGGCCCGCACCAAGGTGCGCTCCCCGCTGGTGACGTCCATTACCGGGCTGGCCAGCGGCTACTTCGCCACGATCATGCACCTGCCGCCTGGTCCGCCGCTCGCGCTGACCACCGACGGCGTGGGCACGAAGATCCTGCTCGCCCGTGAGGCGAACCGCTGGGAGCCGATCGGCATCGACTGCGTGGCGAACAACGTCAACGACCTGATCTGCGTCGGCGCGGTACCGCTCGCGCTGCTCGACTACATGGCCACCGACCGGATCGACGAGGGCGTGCTCGACGAGGTCGCGCGCGGGCTCTTCCTCGGCGCGGAACTCGCGGGCATCGCCATCCCCGGCGGCGAGATCGCGCAGATCGGGGGGATGCTCGCGGACTCATCCGGAGGCGGCCCGATGCTCGACCTGGTGGGCACGGCGATCGGCGCGCTCCCGCCGGTCCAGGCTCCGAGTAGCGCGCCCTCGCAGGCGCCACGGCAGCCGCAGCTCAGCGAAGAGGCAGGAAAGGTCCTGCCGAACCAGCCCGTCTGGCGGCTCCCGGTGGACGGAAGCGCGGTCAGGCCCGGTGACGTGGTGCTCGGGCTGCCCAGCTCCGGGCTGCACAGCAACGGGTACTCCCTCGCCAGGCACGCGCTGTTCCGCAAGGGCGGCATGAGCCTGTCCGACCAGGTGCCGGGTACCGGCCGCCGGCTGGCGGACACGCTGCTGCAGCCGACGCGGGTGTACGTCAAGGCCGCGGAGGCGCTGTGGGCGGCCGGCGTCACACCGCGCGGCATGGCGCACATCTCCGGCGGCGGGCTGCTCAACCTCGCCAGGCTCGCGTCTGACGTGTCCTACGAACTCGACGCGCTGCCGGACGCGCCGGAGATCTTCGCGCTGATCGCCGACTGCGGCCAGATCGAGCCCGCCACCATGTACGCGACGTTCAACATGGGTCTCGGCTTCTGCGTCGTCGTGTCCAAGTCCGACCAGCAGGCCGCGCTCGCTGCCCTGAAGGAGGCTGGCGAGGACGCGGTCCGTGTCGGCTGGGTGACCAGCCGTCCGGGCAGGTCGGTGTCGATCCCGTCGGAGGGCTTGGTGGGCGTGGGAGACGCGTTCGAACCGGTACGTTAGGTTCTCATGGATGTTCGGGAGTTTATTGCGGCGAATGCCGCCGCGTTTTCCGCCTCGCTCAAGGAGTGGCTGGCGATACCGTCAATCTCCGCCGACCCGGCATGTCACCCCGATGTGCGCCGGTCGGCCGAATGGCTGGCCCGCTACCTGCACGAGACCGGCTTCCCGGTCGCGGAGGTCTGGGAAACCAAGGGACTGCCCGCCGTCTACGCGCACTGGCCGGCCGCCGGCGACGGCGCGCCGCACGTGCTCGTCTACGGCCACCACGACGTCCAGCCCGCTGACCTCGCCGACGGCTGGGACTACCTGCCCTTCGAGCCGGTCGAGCGTGACGGCCGGATCTTCGGCCGCGGCGCCTCCGACGACAAGGGCCAGGTGCTCTTCCACGCCCTCGCCCTGCGCGCCTGCCTGGCGGCAACCGGCGCCGCGAACCCGCCCGTCTCGATCACGATGCTGATCGAGGGCGAGGAGGAGTCCGGCTCGCCGAACTTCGCCGAGCTCCTGCGCGACCGCAGGGACGAGCTCGGGCCCGACGTGATCGTGATCAGCGACACCACGATGTGGGCGGCCGACATCCCGTCGATCTGCACCGGCATGCGCGGCCTGGCCGAAGCCGAGATCACCGTCACCGGCCCGTCGCGTGACCTGCACTCGGGCTCGTTCGGCGGCGGCGTGCCCAACCCGGTGCACGCGCTGGCCGCCCTGCTCGCCGGCCTGCACGACGCCGACGGCCGCGTGACGCTGCCCGGCTTCTACGACCAGGTGCTCCCGCTGACAGCGGAAGAGCGCGACCTGCTCGCCAGGCTGCCGTTCGACGTGAACGAATGGCTCGCCGACGCGGGGGACAGCCGCGCGACGTACGGCGAGGCGGGCTACACCACGCTGGAGCGGATCTGGGCGCGCCCGACCGCCGAGGTCAACGGCGTCTGGGGCGGGCACACCGGCCCCGGCCCGAAGACGATCATCCCGCGCGCGGCGCACGCCAAGGTCTCGTTCCGGCTGGTCGCCGACCAGGAGCCGGCCGCCGTCATCACATCGCTGCAGGAGTACTTCAAGACATTTACTCCGAACGGGCTCGTGGCGACTGTCTCGGCAGGACACGGAGTGCGCCCATGCCGGTCGCCGATCGACTCGCCGGCGGTGGCCGCGGCACGCCGGGCCATGGAGCGCGCGTTCGGCCGCGAGGTGCTGTTCACCAAGGAGGGCGGCAGCGGCCCCGAGGCGGACCTCGCCGACATCCTCGAGGCGCCGCTTGTCTTCGTGGCCGTAGGCCTTGACGCCGACCGCATTCACGCACCCAATGAGTACGTGGACCTGTCCAGGCTGCTGAAGGGGGCGGAGACAGCCGCCTACCTCTGGGAGGAGCTCGGGGCGTCAGGCGCTGGCCGGTGAGCGTCCCCGCAGGCACCGAACACTTCGACGCCGGCCCCCTGGGCCGCCTCGCGCTCTCCAGGTCCACGGTCGACCGGGCGACACCCCGCCGCACCGACACCGCGTGGGTGGCGGACGCGTGGGCGGACCCGCGCACCCGGGTGCTCGTGGTCAGCGACAACCAGGCGCTGGTCCGCACCGACGGTGACAACCTGGAGCTGGTGTTCGTGCCGCCCGGCGACGCGCCGGACGGCACCAGGTTCCTGCTGGGCATCGACGACGACGACGTCGCCTACTTCGGCGTGAGCGGGCCGCTCGGGACAATCGGGGATGGCGATGGCGTCAAGCCAATGGCGCTGCGGCAGGTGGGCGCGGTCCTTAGCGACCGCGACGCCGGATTGTTCACCCACGCGGTAGCGCTGGCGAACTGGCACGACACGCACACGCACTGCCCGCAGTGCGGAACGGCGACGATACCCGCCCCGGCCGGGCACCTGGCGACCTGCCCCAAGGACGGGACCGAGCACTTCCCTCGGGTCGACCCCGCGGTGATCATGCTGGTCACCGACCCGGACGACCGGTGCCTCCTGGCCAGGAACGCGGCCTGGCCGCAGCGCCGCATGTCGGTGCTCGCCGGGTTCGTCGAGCCGGGCGAGTCCGCCGAGCACGCGGTGGCGCGCGAGGTGTTCGAGGAGACCGCGATCGCGGTAGGG
>Ga0335073_10011335_pt1 | contig 12505 bp, 13 predicted proteins | sample Lox_Sample_22_FD_207093 | JGI IMG/M metagenome (GOLD analysis project Ga0335073, IMG submission 207093) | Soil microbial communities from Loxahatchee National Wildlife Refuge, Florida, United States - Lox_Sample_2.2 | ecosystem: Environmental > Terrestrial > Soil > Wetlands | place: USA...
AAGTCTTGCCGTTGCGTGCAGCCTCTTTACCGTGCACAGCACGCAGAAAAGCGTGAATCTTCACTTTCAGTGGTAATTCCTTGCCGGATGACCTTGGCAGGGCGTTAGTGCTCAACTACTCTTCAATGCAGCCTCTATTTTCAACCTATACACAATGCCATATTACTCTTTTCGAGTATTCGTTCCTCTCTTCTCCGACCATCCTCTCATTTCGCCCCATGCTACAAACCAATGTGTCCGGACGCGCCAGTGTACTGGCGCACTCTCTTCCCACAGCTTGCCGTGTAATGCATGACTTCCTGTGATATCCTCAATCCTCGGCCATTGCGTGTTATACATATGTGACAACCGCATCCACGGAAACGGTCCGTCATCGCGATACGCGTATCTCAACAAATCTTGCTCCATACAACATCCATACTTTAAATCCTCTGGAGGATGCGAGTACAGTGAATTAATGTAGGCCGCCTGTTTGTGGTTCGGTTGGAGAAGAAACAATCCAGCATTGAACGCGTTGGCCCCATCCTTGTCGTCTGGGTTCGCAGGGATGACATGGCCGGGATTTTTACCCCAATCTCGAAGCCACGCCGAGTCGTAAACAGCGGCAAACAGCCACGAATCTCCATCTCGATCTGTCGCACCGTCTACGTCGAAGAGAGTTGACAACGGACGAATCGGCAACACGTCGCAATCCATGTAGAGTATCCGATCGTATTCGCTCATATTCCATAATCTCAATTTGCTGAACTGATCTTTCCACCGGGGATCGATGACGGACATATTTATTACTGGCGGCGGCAGTAATGATGGAATTTGTCGTACGATCGCGCCGTCACGCTCTAGTATCTCGACCTGGTCAGGAAGAATGTCGTCAGTGGTAAGAACAACGAAGGGTCGGCCGAGGGGATCTTTCGTCGAATTCTTGTGTAGGAGATTGTGTATCTGAATCCGCGTTCCTTCGAAATAGTAGTCGATCTTGCCTTCTGTCCATGGATGTGGTGTTGGCGGACAATACAGCGTCATGTAGACTTCGTTGGGGGTATCATCGTTGAAGGTATGTGGATAGGAGATGGAATGAAACGTGCGGGAGCTGAAATAGAGAAAAGGAAGGACGAAAAAGAATGTCGCGACGACGAGCGAAACGAATGGAGTTGGACGCAGCATCGAGCATCGACGGAGCATGCCAGGTTACCAGACCTTGCCGCATCTCTTATATTAGGGGAGATTTCCTATACGCCGCAATCCGAGGGGGCGTTGATTGGAGTTCCCCCCTTCGCGCGCGGTGGCGCCGCCACAGCGTAAACTCCATCAACGCGCTTTTAGCAAATATGAGCCTCCGCTCCTTGCATTAACGATCAGGATAAGAGCTGCGGTGAATCGTGCAACCAACTTGCGGAGATTGGTGAGCGTTATTAATAGTCCGAGTGTGCTAGTTTTAGTTTCCTGTCACCTTTGTGTCCCTAGATTATATGAACCAAACTTTCTGACGAGTCTAAAGGATGAACAAAGGTGTATCGATTCCAATCCGCCTCCCGCACTAAAAGAAGCATGGATGTCAATCCCTTTTGTTCAATTTTCAAATGTCGAGACTTGTTAATTGGAACCCTCGGCAGTGCCTCCAGAGAACCCACTATATTCCCCCCAACGAAGGAAAATTGTCGGACAAATTCGACAAACTTGGCTTGCATTGGGCTCGTTTCATCAAAACTGGGGCGCGTTCAGCACCTCCGGAGGTGGCTTCTACTCGAAGAATGAGGAAGAGATAACGGTGTTGGATACGCCACAACAAATTTGTCGTCTTGAGTTGCCGATGATTCTTAGATGGCATGTTTCGTTGAATAGATGCGATTTTTGAAGTGACTAGAAGAGACAGCGTGAACAGTAGATATTATCAACGCCTAATATTGTTGCAATATGTTACCTTGCGCCCGAAACTGATTCATTTCTGAAATTGATTTATGCGATGATTGGGAGATCATTCATTGCAAATGAAACACACAAGCCTCATTGGCATTTCGTGATCTCTGACGTATAGCACGGAGATCTTGATGCAGACTTCCACTATGAACAAGATATCAGTCCATCCAATCTCTCTTCGAATCCCTGTGATCCTTGGTTCCGAACTTTTTGGGCTCGAACCGAAGAAGTATGACGGGCTTTCCGATCAATTTTTGAGACCAGGTCCAGTGAAGGATTGGCCCCAGACGACAACTGAGGTCAGGGATGACTTCATGCGTTGTCTCTTCGACGATTACTTTGTGGGACCTGGTGCAATCGGAAGTTTTATTCAGACCCCGTTTCGAGGAAATCTAATTTGAAAATCCAGGTGAATAACGTGGTGATACGGACGACTTAACCTTTTGGCTTGATTTGGTAGAAAGCGGTAAGGGAATATGACGTTGTCTACGGTATGTTCACTCTCGCGATGAGTCTCCCTGTATAGAGGATTGGCGGTACTCCTTTTTGGGAATGGCTATTTTAAAGTTCGCATGGTTACTTGGGATAGAGGTATTAAAAGTCCATCCTCCAGCCAGCAAGCGCGAGTGCACAATGCTTGCTCGACTGCTGTGACATAGATACATGCGAAACGTTGAAAAAGTCGTTCCATTATGATGGTATTATAAACTTCCGCGGCGGAAAGCCGAGTGCATGTTTTGCGCTCGTCAGACCGATCAGAAACGAAAACCCGAATAATGTACTAGATACATTTTTGAAGGCTTGGCTCAGTAGTTTCATAGAATCCCGAGGAGGAAGACATTTCGCTGCTTTTTAACCACTTCAGACTGTGTCTGGATCGTCAGATGATAGATGCTCATCAAACGGATCACGAGATAAAGTTTGAATTCAGCCTGCCGACGCGTTTACTGACATAAGCTGTTTCAGGGGGAAGTGTTTTCATTTGCCAGCGCCGTTCGAATTTCCGATGTTCACTGGAGACCTAGCCAACCAAAACACACGGTCCTAAATCCCACCCACCACACAAAAAGTCGACACACACACACACAAGCGCTAACAACATACACACACACACACACAATTTTGATCCCCCCTCTTTCTGCTTCTCTTCTTGGAATCTCTGTTTTTCACTCATCAAAAATCTCTTTGACATCTCCGATTCCCCATCAAAATGCGTGAAATCTGTCACATTCAAACCGGACAATGTGGTAACCAGATTGTATGACCCACTCCTCTCCCCCTTTTCCATGCTGTACGTGTCAGGCTGACTTGGGTCCGATTTTTAGGGAGCCGCGTTTTGGTATGTCGAATATCTACTCTTTGACAGAGGGACAATTCAATGGACTTGATTACTGACGCGTCTGTGTAGGCAAACTATCAGCAGCGAACATGGCCTGGATGGCGCCGGTGTGTATGTCTCCCTTTCCCCTGATTTTTGGGTTTTGTGTATATGGCGAAAAAATATATGCTGACATGGCGCGCGCATAGATACCATGGAACCATGGATGTTCAACAAGAACGTCTGAATGTCTACTTTAACGAGGTACGCTTGCTTTTCAACAGCCTTCGTACCATGTATTGACCAGTTTTTCTTAGGCTTCAGGTGGAAAATGGGTACCTCGAGCGGTTCTAGTCGATCTCGAACCTGGAACTATGGATGCCGTCAAAGCTGGTGCTTTCGGCGATCTTTTCCGTCCCGACAACTTTGTCTTTGGACAGTCGGGTGCTGGCAACAATTGGGCCAAGGGACAGTACGCGCAACGCCGTCCGTGCAAAGGGCTAACGTTCGAATAGTTATACCGAAGGTGCAGAACTAGTCGATCAAGTTCTCGATGTTGTTCGACGTGAAGCCGAAGGATGCGACTGTCTCCAAGGGTTTCAAATAACTCACTCACTTGGAGGTGGTACCGGTGCTGGCATGGGAACTCTTTTGATCAGCAAAATCCGTGAAGAATATCCTGATCGAATGATGGCGACATTCTCCGTCGTCCCATCCCCCAAAGTCTCGGATACCGTCGTCGAGCCATACAATGCCACCCTCTCTGTCCACGTAATACCTCTTCATTACTCTTTTCTGACGTGTCAAAGCAACTCGTCGAGAACTCTGACGAGACTTTCTGCATTGACAACGAGGCGTTGTATGATATCTGCATCCGCACCCTCAAACTCAATGCCCCTACCTACGGAGATCTCAATCACCTCGTCTCTGCCGTCATGTCTGGTGTGACCACTTGTCTCCGTTTTCCTGGGCAACTCAACTCTGACCTCCGAAAACTTGCCGTCAACATGGTTCCCTTCCCTCGTCTGCATTTCTTCATGGTTGGGTTTGCTCCCTTGACTCCTCGTGGAAGTCATCAATTCCGCGCATTGAGCGTCCCCGAGTTGACTCAACAAATGTTTGATGCAAAGAACATGATGGCTGCTTCCGATCCTAGACAAGGACGATATTTGACCGTCGCTGCCATCTTCCGTGGCAAGGTCAGCATGAAGGAAGTTGAGGAACAAATGAGGAGCGTTCAGACAAAGAATTCCTCCTACTGTATACATCTGGGTTTTTTTTGACACGGCTGACGTTTAGTTGTTGAATGGATTCCAAATAACGTTCTTACTGCTACTTGCAGTGTTCCTCCTCGGGGTTTGAAGATGTCGTCTACTTTCATCGGAAATTCCACGTCAATTCAAGAACTCTTCAAACGTGTCGGTGAACAATTCAGCGCCATGTTCCGTCGTAAAGCTTTCTTGGTACTGGTCATTACACGCTCAATCTCTAACAGATAGCATTGGTACACTGGCGAGGGTATGGACGAAATGGAGTTCACTGAAGCCGAGAGCAACATGCACGATCTTGTACTTCCTCCCCACTATGTAACGGTTCTGACTTGCAAAGGTTGCGGAATACCAACAATACCAAGATGCGACTGTCGATCAAGAGGAGGAATACGATGAGGAGCAGCCTCTCGAGGAGGGTGCCGAGTAAAACTTGTTGTTTCGAAGACGCTGGGCAAGGAGGATTTGCAAAATTTAATCTCCATTCCGTGTGGTCTATGTCTCTTTTCTTTCTCTCAACTTTTCTTTTTCGTTCGTAGTATGTGGTGATCGAGGAGCGTGTGTATTGGAATTGTCGTTTGTCTCGTTTAGTTTACCTGCTCTACTGTAGGTTATAATGATATGCAATAACAAAACCTCTTTGTTCGGTTTCGTAAGTCCTTGTCAAACGAGAGCAATTTGGAAGACATTCCCGATCATCAATGGATAGAATTGGCGGTATTCATAATATATTGACAGTTCACGCTACATCAAATCATCGCCCATACCGTACACTTCCCGTATTAACCTCTGTACCTCCCATACATCCTTATCGAGCTCATACGCCGCACGCCGCTGCACTGACATCTTCGCCAGGATATCACGAAATCTCTCAAAATACTCCAAATGTCGTCCTTTCATATGGGCAAGGAATGCCTCAACATCATAGCGAGGGTATAAATCATAATTGAGATCTGGTCGGCACGAACATCTAGGTTTCGCCGGTGTCGATTCAGTACATGTTCGTTGATGTAATCGGTGGCCATTCAAGACGCAGAGATGGCATGTCACCACTTCCAAATGAGATGGTGGATCGAGGCTGACATGCCTGCACGTCAGCAATGGACTGTCGCTCAACATACCCAAGAATGTGAATCACGTCTTCCTTATAGCGTTTCTCGACAGATATCCAGTATTCATACTTTTCTTCAGGAGCTTCAGGAGCCGTGGGTAATAATTGTCGTGGATCGGATTTCCAGTGTAACCGTTGCGATTCTTCGTACTCGAGTTTCCGAGTCTCACGCATCCGTTCCAAGCTGCCATGAATTTCAAGTGCCTTTTCTTTGACAAGAATCTCAGGACCCAAGTCATTCAACGTGACCTTTTTGATCCGCTGAAATGTTCCTTTTGAGGAGTCTGAGAATTAGCGAGGTCTGTTACATGAATAAACTTGCGAAGAAGGGTATTGACAGCAATTGGTCATCACTTAGCGCATAGTACTCTTTCGCGACATACCGCCGTATAAGGCGAGAGTAATCCGTTATCCAAAAGCAATAAAAACAAAGCCTTTTCATCAAAGGGAGGTAAACGACCTCTGATACATTGCCGCACTACACTTCAGCACAGCAATCTGAGCATCCCCACCCGACAGCATCGTTCTGTCTTGATGCAGGATAGAATTTCGCTAACAGTCAGCGAGGTCTAGACAGTCGTATACCGAGTTGAATAGAATCTATCTAATTGCTGAGTTGTGATACTTGGTAAGAATCGTTCGTCAAGCGGATGAATTGCGATCAATTGCTTGTACAGCGGGAAACAATCGACAAAGTCCTTCCGGATGAGTCACGCATACCAGAGGCTCACCTTCAGGCGCGCACTAACCAGACGAAACGACGCAATATCTGAGGCTGCCAAATACTCGAATATCGTGTGAACCACTTCGCAAGGAATCTCGCTTAAAGACATTGGCGCAGGACCGACGAGACAAAATTTCGTCCCGTCAGCTGGTGCCGAAGGACTGAGCCACTCCCTCCGGTCCTTTGCGGAAATCGCCGAGATGCGGGATGATGAGGTCAGCACATCCTGTCACGTCCCGCGCTTCCCCGACGGGCTGGAAATAGCATCTCAAATGACCGACACTGCCCCAAGATCACGATAAATCAACCGTTCTAGGTATGGATATTTTGGTAGTGTGGTCATCTGAGTATGTTCTGGTAACGCCCCTGGTGACAAGGACCTGGGTCCGCCTGGCCGCTTGTGCCTCTGGATCCCGAGGGAGATACGCGGCTATCTCCGGCGAAATTTAAGCTCTAATCATAGGTGTGGGTTGTCGCTCTGAAATCTGCTCGGCGTAGTGGTCGATGGAGAACAGTTTTGCCGATATCCTGTGGGCTTGAGTGACAATTGTTTATTTCAGCCGAATAAAGTTTGGAGAGAAATTTTGGCCCAACGATTAGGAACGAGAGGCTTCTAGGCTGATGCAGCCCCCCACTTGGTGCGACGGAATCACGCACTGCGAGCCAAGGAGATCAGTTGTAAATTAAAATCGCGCGCATTCCACCCAATAGACTCACAGCCACCGAAAAATCCCCTTCTTCATCCGGTACTTTATGGCGATGCTGGTTGCACCGTTATCAGGGAATAGAAAAGAAAAAGGGGTAACCGCTTATTGGTACATTATTGCCACCGGAGGTAAAATAGGACCATGAGTATCATCTTGAAATTACAGTGTTAATCAAGGCGGAGGCAGTAATTGGGTCAAAAATACCGTTGATCCGAGTTTTCGGCTTTTCACGATTTAATCTGATGTATCAGGGAGTTAGGTAACGAATAGATCTATGAGAATTGCCCGCCAAACGCTTAACAAATCCGTTATCTTTTGATGTGGTATTTTCATGGATCGGAACGGGACGCAATTGGTTGGACGCCACAAGATCTCGAACCACTAGGAGATCAACTGTGAGGTAATTGCAGGAACATCTCGCAATTTTGAATTTCCTTATCTTTGGCTTTGAATCCGAATTCTGGTTTTGTTTTGAGTTTAGTACCTGCAGCGTGAGGTATTTCCATGAGAAAAAATGGGTCATGTGCGACTATTGATGGCCGTGGGATATAGGATGTCCGTTAGCGCGAAAGAGCAAAGTTTAAAGGATCTAAGGATGCTATCTACACATGGTACGATCAGACCCGTGATTGACCGTGGCGGAGAGATAAGGACGATGATGAGGCGTTTTTTTCGTAGAGGGCGGTTTCTCCCCACTGTCCTGACATATTCACACGTCTTTCATTTGTTGACGGGCCATCTGTCCCGAAATTTTTCTAAATTTTTTTCTCAAAAACCACCCCCACGGATTTCCGAGATATATAACTACCCAACAGTGTTGCTTTCGCCTTTTCTTAACACCAGAAAGGTTTCAGTTTGCTTCTGAAACCTCCTCAGAAAGTTTGCATCCTCGACTTATAGACCACCTAAAATCTTGATACCTATTTCGTTCTTGTCCCATCACCATTGTTTGAAGGGTTGGAACACAAAGAAGCATGTCTTTACCTACTCTCGATTATAACGGAACAGCACCTGACGGTGGGGATTCACGTATTTGTCCATTCCTGGTGATTGAGCTAACGATGTAGTCACCACCGATCTCAACCTGTGGTTCACCACTGGCGACACGGCATGGATCCTGGCCTCGACAGCCTTGGTCTGGCTCATGATTCCCGGTGTTGGCTTCTTCTACTCAGGTCTTGCTCGGAGAAAGTCCGCCCTCTCGCTTATATGGTTGTCATTAATGTCAATTGCCATTGTATCATTTCAGGTATTTCGCCTCGAGGCACAATGCTGACAATTAATCAGTGGTTCTTCTGGGGATATTCGCTCGCGTTCTCAAAGACGGCAAGTCCTTTCATTGGTAATCTCGACAATTTCGGATTCAAGGGTGTTTTGGCTCAAAAGACCGGCAACGTCCCCGATCTCACTTTTGCTATTTTCCAATGTATGTTCGCGGCAATCACTCCCGCCCTCGCCATCGGCGCCGCCGCCGAACGTGGACGCATGCTTCCGTGCTGCGTCTTTATCTTTGTCTGGGCCACCATCGTCTACGATCCCATCGCCTGCTGGACTTGGAACGCAAACGGCTGGGTGTTTGTTCTCGGTGGTCTCGATTTCGCCGGTGGTACTCCTGTCCACATCTCATCTGGAGCTGCCGCTCTGGCCTACTCCATCATGTTGGGGAAGCGCCGTGGTCACGGAACTCACGAACTCAATTACCGTCCCCACAACGTCACCCATGTCATCCTCGGAACCGTCTTCCTCTGGTTCGGTTGGTTCGGATTCAACGGTGGTAGTGCTCTCGGCAGCAATCTCCGAGCCACCATGGCCTGCGTTGTTACCAATCTCGCGGCTTCCGTCGGCGGTTTTACATGGGTGATCATTGATTACCGTCTCGAGCGCAAGTGGAGTGCAGTTGGTTGGTGCTCTGGTGCCATCGCTGGTCTCGTTGCTATCACCCCAGCTTCTGGTTACGTTCCTCCCTGGTCCGCCGTCATCTTTGGCATTGTGGGTGCATTCGCTTGCAATTATGCCACCAAACTCAAGTTCCTCATCGGCGTTGATGATGCCCTCGATATTTTTGCTGTCCACGGAATCGGCGGTATTGTCGGTAACTTGCTCACGTATGTCCATCTCAAGTATCCATCTAATTTCAGTGGTTTGTTTGCCGCCGATTACATTGCGGCTCTCGATGGCGTTACCGTTATTCCTGGAGGTTGGCTCAACCATAACTGGATCCAACTTGCATACCAACTCTGCGATTGCGTCACTGGTTTCAGTTACTCTTTCGGTGTCACTTGCATCATCTTGTTCGTGATGAACTTGATCCCGGGTCTATCGCTCCGTGCAAGTGAAGAAGCCGAAATCGAGGGTATCGATGAAGCCGAGATCGGCGAATTCGCATACGACTTTGTGGAGAAGGAACGAGATTATGTCTCTGGCGCCGAGGGAATTGATGGTGCTATCGCTTCTTCCTCTTCCAGTGATCACGAGCCTGAGCACAAGAAGGGTGATGTTTAAATACCCATTGTCGGTTTCAGATAAGAGGTTGAATTGGGTTTCGGGTGTTTTGTAGACTGTAATAACGGAAAGTTGATTTGAACCCAATCTGTACGCGGATTCTGTTTATGAGAGGCCAAAATTTATTTCACGAAATCATTTGGGTTCCGATCTCGCTCACTGCCTTAATTGTCTCCGTTCATATCCACTTTTGCGAGGTCAGATTACTTCCATGCGGTGAATTGAGGGCGAAACAGTGAATTATTTAGAGGAAATATTTTAATAAGTTTGACAACCGGATATCATAGATCCTTCCGCATTTGCATTATAAAGTCCGACCCTGATGTTCAGCATTGGAGCGAAGGATAGCCTGCTGGGTGATCTGAACGGTAAAATGGATTTCGGGTGGTTTTGACCTATATATTTTAGTTTTTACAAAAAAATTGGTTAAATATTTACAGTTTCAACAAAACTTTGTGCTACCGCTCCGTGCCGGACACACGAAGGCAATGTATGACACAAATGAAATTACCCCAATTTGGTGGTATTGGCATTTCCGTGAACGGCTTCCGCGCACAGCCTCCACAGCCCCTCACCTAAAATTAGCATACATATCAGCATTTCTCCCCAGCTCTGCGACAAATCCGCGACAAATCCGCGACAAGCATCGCCTTCGAAGGGGACGAGAACAGCAGCACATCGATTGTACAATAAGAATACCCTCATCTACCATCCATACCTATCTTATCAAACCTACACAATGTACGATTTCTTCAACACAACGTACATTCCCCCGTTGTCCGAATTACCCCTGACATTTTGATAGTTGTCCCCTCGAAAATAGTCCTCTGAATGGTATTATTTCCGTTTCCTTGCATCGCCCTATTAACCCAATCAATAGACCAAGACAGTTTCTGGACAGACGGACATCAGGTTTGTACTCTTCTTCCGAATGTACTGACTTTTAGTGGACGGTACCTGAACTAAATTTCGAATATTTTGCTCATGTGTTTTAGCCACATCGAATAGGATGGACTGTCAGCGGTGCTTTCGCTTTAGTCGACACGATCTTTGCATTTACACTGATATTTCTACATCTGCGGAATTACCATCAACCACAATTCCAGCGGTACTATGTCCGAATTATTTTGATGATTCCGGTTTACGCCGTCGTTTCATGGTATCGCATCTCCGTTTTGATGATTCCTTTGGCTGATGGATTCAGGTTAGGTTACCGGTTTTACCGTGCTGCGACGTATTATGAGTTTGGACGGAATGCCTATGAGGCTATTGTTGTCTGCAGCTTTATGATTCTGATGTGCAACTTTCTCGGAACCGAATTGAATAGCAAATTCCAAAAGAAGACTCGTCAGGGCATGATCTTTCCGATGTGTTGTATCTCCGTAACACCGTCAAGCTGGGTAAGTGCCTCCTTTTTCGATGAAACTCACATAACAGTGGTTCTTGGAAACCATCAAGTGGTGCGTATTGCAGTTTACTATCATTGCGCGTATATACCCGAGAATGACATTGACTAATTTTCAGCTGCCGTCAGTATTACCGCAATTATACTTCAGACTCAAAATCTCTTGTGTCCAGAAAGTATGAGTCTCGCATTTGGAAATTCGTGGCTTCAAATCGTCAATGTTATTAGCGTTACGCTTGCGACTTATTTCCTCATCGAGTTCTACTATCTCATCCGCAAGGATATAGCGTATGCTCTCCTCTCCCCTGTACGATGCTGACATCCAGTCAATATAAACCGCTATTGAAGTTTCTTTCCATCAAATTGGTCATCTTTCTGACTTTTTATCAACAATGTGAAATTCATCATCCTTCTGTCGCTGATTATAGTAATCTTTCAAATCCTTGCCCATTTCAATGTTATCAAAGGAACTACGTACTGGACGCAAGCAAATGTCGAGTACGGTCTCGGTGCAATCGCCATCACAGTGGAAATGTAAAATTTCAATTGCTTGGATTTACTAATCTCAGGTTCATCTTCTGTTTCCTACACATGTTTGCGTACTCTCACAAAGAGTTCATCAAACCTAATGAACACACTTCGGTTTTCCGTGCCGCTGTCGATGCCTTCAATATCTTTGATCTTGTCATTGAAGTGTGGAAGAACATGAAATGGCTCTTCCTCGCAGTGATCCTCCGTCGACCTTATGTTCGAAATCCCGAAGATGCCAGATTCGATATTTACGATGCGGTCAATGGGAAACGAGATGTGGCTATTTACGGAGAGTCGGAGAGTTATGCCATGTTGAACATCCCCGAGGCCAATCCCTCGCAGGATAATCTTGGAGACGAAGAAAGTGTGCCCGTAAGCCTAATACCGGGTAAAACCCATCACAATGAACAAGAGTCTGTGGAACCGGAACGCAAAGATGTGGATGTAAAATTGAAGCCACAGGAGTATAGCAATACCTATGGCGCGGACGACAAAGTGTGAAATTTTGCAATTAGTATCGAGTAGGATATAGAATGGATACCCAGAAAATCTGCAAGGGGGAATTAATATGGCATCATTAACCTCAATCCCTTTCTCTTTCTATGATTGCACACAGTCACAAGCGGATATCCTCATCCCACATCTCTTTGTTCGCACGGTTCTCTGAAACGCTTTGGCGCTCAGCGGCTAATTTAACTCTTGTGATGCGGTGCCTTAAACCTTCGGCTGCGATTGCAATCTCCTCACAAAATTCCCGCAGGGGCTGGTTTGTGAGTCGTGATTGGTGGCTTGAGCTGAGTCAGCAGTGTTTGGGAAAGATTCACGGTGATAAATTTATGGTGTGCGTTTACCAGGAATGGGGTATTATATTAGAGCAAGGACAACTTGCATCACGGTGCATCAATTTCACCTTCTTTTTCAATTTCTAGCCGTCGCCACAGGACAATGCTAATAACTCTATAACGACGTAACGCGAAACGACATCATGGAACCAAGAAAGACCGTGAGTACTGTATGTTATC
>Ga0335073_10011336_pt1 | contig 12505 bp, 7 predicted proteins | sample Lox_Sample_22_FD_207093 | JGI IMG/M metagenome (GOLD analysis project Ga0335073, IMG submission 207093) | Soil microbial communities from Loxahatchee National Wildlife Refuge, Florida, United States - Lox_Sample_2.2 | ecosystem: Environmental > Terrestrial > Soil > Wetlands | place: USA: Florida...
TTCTCGACACGCGCGACCATCTTTCCACCGACGAGCTTTACCGCCTGGTCAAGAAGCAGGACAGCGGCATCGGCTTCACCACCGTGTATCGCACGCTGAAGCTGCTGGCGGAGTGCGGCCTGGCCAGCGAGGTCGCCTTCCACGACGGCATCGCGCGCTTCGAGCACCAGTACCAGCGCCGCAATCACCATCACATGCTGTGCACCGAATGCGGCAGCTCGGTGGAATTCTTCTCGGCGGAGATCGAACGCATCGAGCAGGAGATCGGCCGCAAGCATAAGTATCTGCCCACGCGGCATAGCTTCCAGATTTATGGCGTCTGCGAGAAGTGCCAGAAGAAGACGAAGCGGGCGTGACCTCGCGTGCGGCATCAACCCGCCGTGGGACAAGAATTCCGCAACGCCGAGCCAAGCGCCTACGGCGCTCTCTCGTTGTGTTCTTCCCGAGTGCCCCGTATCACAGCCGCTGCTGGACTCTTCCCGGGCGGCATTACGATCAGCGATGTCTGCTGATCGCCATCACACTCCTCGATTCCGGGATTGCGGTGCTACCATCCCTTCGCATGCTCACTCTCGCCGAGGCCGCCGAACAGATTCGCAAACGCCGCCTCTCCCCGATTGAACTCACGCGCGAATGCCTGGCGCGCATCGAGCAGCTTGATCCGGCGCTCAACGCGTTCATCACCGTCACCGCCGACCTCGCGCTGGAGCAGGCGCGCGCTGCCGAAGTCGAAATCGCCGGCGGCAACGATCGCGGCCCGCTGCATGGCATTCCGATCGCGCTGAAGGACCTGCTCGACACGGCAGGCGTGTGCACCACCGCAGCCAGCAATCAGTATCGCGAGCGCGTGCCGGTGGAGGATGCCGAGGTTGTGCAACGGTTGAAGCAGGCCGGCGCCGTGCTCTTGGGCAAGACCAACCTGCACGAGTTCGCCTTCGGCATGAGCGGCGTGGTCAGCGCCTTTGGGCCGACGAAGAATCCATGGAACATCGAGCGCATTTCCGGCGGTTCGTCGTCCGGTTCGGCGGCGGCGGTCGCGGCCGGGCTTTGCGTTGCGGCGCTCGGCTCCGATACTTCGGGATCGATTCGCTGCCCGCCGGCATTTTGCGGCATCGTGGGACACCGGCCCAGCGCCGGCCTGATCAGCACGCAGGGCACGGTGCCGCTCTCGACTTCCTTCGACACCATTGGTCCGATGACGCGCACCGTGCGCGACGCGGCGATTCTGATCGACGTGCTGAGCGGCACGACGCAATACGCCCGGCTGTTGCAGGAGGATGTTTCGCAGCTTCGGGTGGGCGTGGCGCGGAAGAAGTTTTTCGACGATCTCGATCCGGACGTGAGTGCGGCGATAGAAGCCGCGTTGGAGACAACCGGAAAGCTGGTGGCGCAGGTGCGCGAGGTCGAGCTGCCGTTGCGCGGCTTTCGCACCATCTTCGACGCGGAGATCTACGAATATCACGAGGCGATGATTCAGCGCTCGCCCGAGCGTTACGACCCGCGCACGCTCTTCCGCCTGGAAAACTGCGCCGGCATCAGCGCGACCGACTACGTTCGCGAACGGCGCCGGCTGGCGGTGTTTCGCGCCGAAGTTGAGGCGGTGTTCGCGAGCGTCGATGTGATCGTCACCCCGACCACGCCGATCGCCGCGCCGAAAATTTCCGAACTGGAAGCGCTCGCAATCCCCGACGTGCGGCCCTTGGAAGTGAAGTATCTGTTGCGCAACACCGCGCCGTTCAGCGTGCTGTTCTGGCCGACGATGTCGGTGCCGTGCGGCTTCACGCGCGACGGGTTGCCGGTGGGAATGCAAATCTCCGCCCGGCCGGGAGCCGACTCGACGGTGCTGCGCCTGGCGCACGCGTACGAGCAGGCGGCGGGGTGGTGGAAGAGAGCAGGGTAGAGCGGCGCTTCAGCGCTGGGTGGAACGAACAGGAGGGCAGAGTCCCGTAGGGACGGCACCGCACGCGCGCGGCTTAAGCCGCGCATTGCGGAAGTGTCGTCGCTATGCGACTCAACCACCAGATGGTATCTTTCCAGCGCTGAAGCGCTGGGCTAACCTATGTCGCGCCTACGGCGCTCTGACCCTCGGCAACCGATTGACGTCAGTATCAGAGGTATTGCCGTTCAAGGCGCCACAAGTAAGCTGACACGAAAAGCCGCGTTCAGAAGCCGACGAACATGGGTTCGGGCTCCAATCGAATCCCGAACTCATCAAGCACGCGCGTCTGAATCTCGTCTTTCAGCGCGAGGATTTCCGCCGCGTTTGCCCCGCCGCGATTGACGATGGCCAGCGCATGTTTGCGCGAGATGGCGGCGCGCCCACGCGTGCAGCCCTTGGCGAATCCGGCGTGTTCCACCAACCAGGCAGCCGGCACTTTGCGAAAGCCCTCCGCGGCGGGATAGCTTGGTAATTGCAAACCGCTGGCAGCCAATCGCGCGGCGAGTTGGTCAACAGCGTTCTGCGGCAGCACCGGATTCCTGAAGAACGATCCCACGCTGCGCGCATCGTCGTCGCCGGGTACGATGAGCATCGACTTACGGTGGCGGATTTCGCGCACCGCGTCCCGTACTTCACCCAGCGAGGGCACGCGGCTCGACGATCCGAAGAACATTCGCAGGTCGGGATAGTCCAGCGTAGGGCTGCCGCCTCGGCGCAAGGAGAACGATACGGAAAGGATGATGTAGCGCCCGCGCTCGGTCGTGTTGAAGATGCTGGAGCGGTAGCCGAAGCCGCAATCGGCATTGCTCATGGTCTCGACGGCCAAGGATTGCAGATCGAGCACTCGCATCTGCTCGATGGTTTGCGAGACCTCCTGCCCATACGCGCCGACATTCTGGATGGGCGTGCCGCCGACCGTGCCGGGGATTCCGCTGAGGCACTCCAGGCCGGCGCAATCCGCAGCGACTGTCTGTTCGACCAGCGTGTCCCATTCGACACCCGCGCCCGCAGTGAAGATCACGCTGCCGCTGGTTGTATCGCCTCGCGATATACCGGTGATCGCGATCTTCAGCACCAGCCCACCGAATCCCTTGTCCGCGACCACGAGGTTGCTGCCGCCTCCCAGCACAAACAAGGGAAGCCGGCGCGAGCGCGCGAACTCGACCGCTTCGATCACCTCGGCCTCAGCGCGCGCTTCGATGAAGTAGCGCGCCGGGCCGCCGACGCCGAGGGTGGTCATCGGCGCGAGAAGGACGTTTTCGCGGATCTGCATCAGGACGATGACCAATATAAATGCGACGCAGTCATCGTCTCAGCGGCGCCCTTTATGACGTGCGCCGCCGGACTTCGGTTTGGGCTTCGGCTTCGGTTTGGGCTTCGGCTTCGGTTTGGGCTTCGGCTTGGGCTTTGGTTTTGATGGAGCAGGCGTCGGCGTCGGACTCGGACTTGGGTTGGTCGTGGTGCTTCCCGAAAGCGCTTGCAGCAGATTCGCTCCTTCGGGACTGCCCCAGCCGCTGCACGCATCCCATCCCGGTCCGGCGCTGAAGTCGCCGTTGTTGCCGGAGGTGATGTCGTGAAACGCGCCGACGTTCTCGGCAATGTTCTGGTACAGCGTGGGATTGAGATAGCCGACGGATTTGCCGAGCGACTGGTTGATCAGCGCGATCAGACCAGCCCACAGCGGCGCGACCGCGCTGGTGCCGCCGACGGCAAAGCTGGAGCCATCGACGGTGACGTTGTAGCCGGTAGCGGGATCGGCGTCGCCGGCAACGTCGGGCACGCCGCGGCCCACAAAGCCGCTGGGATTCGTCCCCGGCGGCACGCCGGCATTCGCCTGATAGGACGGTAGCGGGAAGGTTGCGCTGACTCCGCCGCCGGTTGCGCCATCGCCGCTGGCTTGATCGTTCCACACCACTTCGCTGGAGATCGAGCTGCCCTTGAGCTTGAGGGTGGTGCCGCCGCAGTCCAGCGCATACGGACTGGAGCCAGGGAAGTCCACGTGGTCGAGCCCGTCGCTGACGCCGTCGCTCGAACCGTTGTCGCCGGCAGCCACACAGACCGACACCCCCATCGCAGCCGCCGATTGCAGCGCGCTGTTGTAGGACTGCAGCGACTGCGAGGTCCAGGTCGATTCCGGCCCGCCCCAGCTGATCGACAGCACCGAAGGCTTGTTCACCGTGTCGGTCACGGCCTGGTTGATGGCATCGAGAAAGCCGGCATCGGTGTTGGGCGCGAAATAGACCGCGATCCGCGCGCCGGGCGCGATCGATCCGCTGACTTCGATGTCGAGCCCGACTTCCGTGTCGGGGCCGTCGGTGTCGCCGGTGGGAGAGTTGGTTGCGCCATCCACAGATACAGCAACCACCGTTGGCGCAGGAGAGATGTTCAGACCGCTGAAATAGCTGTCGAGGTCGGACTGGTTATAGCCGCCGCCCAGCTCGATGATGCCGATGGTTTCACCGGCGCCGTTCAGATTCGCGGGATAGCTGTAGGCCTGGGCGACTTGCAGCGGCGTGTAGGAGACGGCCGCGGCTGCTGCGCCGACCTGGCTGGCCAGCCGGAAGTGCGCTTGCGCCTGCGGCCGGTTGTCGAGCCCGTGCACGCTGACCACAATTCCGTGCAGCTCCTGCGGGATATTGACCGAGCCGGTGCGGCCGCGGTAGGCGCCGTCTTTGTACTGGTAGCGCTCGAGCTTCACCTGGAAAGCTTTGGCGAAGTCGCTGCACTTGCCGTTTAGGGCGACGGTCCTGGCTGCCAGGTTGACATTGCTCATCGCCAGTCCGAAGTGGCTGGCGAAATCGGCCAGCGCCTGGACGTCGGCGGGATCGGCGCCGTAGCGAGCTTCGTATTCCTGGCGCGTCACGCGGCGGCCGCGGGCGATCAGCTCGGACAAAGGTTCCGGCGATGCCGCGCCGGTGCGCGGGCGCAGCACTACAGTGATCTGCATGATCTCGGCGGGATCCAGCGATCCGGACTGCGTCGCACCCTGCATGGGCCGCCGGTCGCTGCCGGGAACTTTCACGTATTTGTTGAATGGCATAGTCGCTCCAATGGGGCGGGAATCATGAAAGAGTATCAGGAATTGCGAGGGCACAGCGGACGCTTTCGCCGCGAGCGGTTTGCCCGTCACGATGGGCCGTCCGCAACGGACCATAAAACTATCCCGCGATCCACTAAAAGCTATCTCATAACCGGATCAGCTTTGGGTCAGGGCACGACCTTAGTCGTGCCGAACGAGACCGTACCCTTGATTCGGAGCTTTAGCCCCTGTCAATCGGCGTGCAGGGGCTAAAGCCCTGGCGATTGTTTACACCTTTCGGCACGACTGAAGCCGTGCCCTGATACAAACCAATCTGTGAGGTAGCTGATAGCTTCTAATCACGATCCGCTGCCTCACGGCCCTTTCATTTTTTCCTTCACGCTCCTGGCCAGCTTCTCAATCTGCTCGGCTTTCTTGATCACGTCCAGCGACAAAGTGTTCTCGCTGCTCTTGTCCACCAATTGTTTCAGCTCGGTAGCCAACTCCAGCAGCTTCTCGGTGTCCTTCTTGATTTCCTGCTGGCGCTGGAGGTTGGCTTGCTTCTGCATTGCTTTCTGCTGCTGTTGCTGCCAGACGCCGCCTTCGTCGCTGGTGATCGGTTGCCGCGCGCCGGGCGCGGGCACGCCAGGAGGCGGGTTCTGAATTTGCGCGGCGCCGGGCAACGCCGAGCCGACAAGCAAAGCAGCGGCAAAAGAAAGCGTTGGCAATCGGCGTATCAGGAATAAAGCTCTGGTCATAGGTTTTCCGTGATTATATTTTCTCAGCGGGAGCGGCGGCGAGCGCGACGGGACGTTCGCCAGTGCGGGCTTTATAATCCGCGAGAATGCTCTCTTATCTGCACCGCCTGGCAGGCACGATGTTCGGACCGGACGTCCCCGGTCACAACTTTTTCGGCATCCTCTACGACTGGAGCGACGACACCTTCGATTTTGTTCGCCACGAGGTGCCGCGCATCGTCGGCGTCCTGATCATCGCCTTCGTTCTGGTGCGGCTATTGCGCGCGGCCACGCGGCACATCAGCGACCTCAGCGGCAAAGAAAGCCTGCCCTCGGCGCTGCGGCGCCAGCAAATTCGCACTCTATCCGGCGCGATCTACAGCATCGGCGTGTTCATCATCCTGTTTGTGGCGGCGCTGCAAATTCTGCCGCTGCTGGGCATCAACATGGGCCCGCTGCTGGCCAGCGCGGGCATCGCCGGCGTGGCCATCGGCTTCGGCGCGCAGACGCTGGTGCGCGACTTCATCAACGGCTTCTTCATCCTGGTCGAGAACCAGTACGACATCGGCGACACGGTGAAGATCGCCGGCGTGCAGGGGACGGTGGAGATGATGACCCTGCGGCGAACCCTGTTGCGCGACGCCGACGGGACCGTGCACAACGTGCCCAGCAGCCAGATCACGGTGGTCAGCAATCTCACGCGCGACTGGACGCAGCTGGCGTTGCACGTCTCGGTGGCGTACCACAGCGATAGCGACAAGGTGATCGGGGTGCTGAAGCAAGTGGGCGAGGAGCTGGCCGAGGATGCGGAATTCGGGCCGATGATGGTGGCCAAGCCGCAGGTGCCCGGCATCGACAAGGTGAGCGGCGAGGAAGTCGATTACCTGATGCTGGTGAAGACCCGGCCGGGGACGCAGGACGCGGTGCGCCGCGAGCTGCGCAGAAGGATCAAAGCCTGCTTCGAGAAGAACCAGATCCAGCCGGGGAATCCGAATCGGGTGTATGTGATGGATGGGAAGCCGGGGTAGAAGCTATCTCATAAATCGATTTGTATCAGGGCACGACTTCAGTCGTGCCGGAAGGACGTAAACAATGACTTGGGCTTTAGCCCCTGCACGCGATTCGCAGGGGCTAAAGCCCGAATCAAGGGTACAGTCTTGTTCGGCACGACTGAAGTCGTGCCCTGATACAGAGCTGATCCAATTTATGAGATAGCGTCTAATCGAAAAATAGCGGTTCCCTGCTCACGCGTCCTTAGCTCAATAGCTGAAGCCGACACCCTGAGGCGGCTCCCTGAATGTACACCTTGAAGGCGTGCTCCACCCGCCGAAATTCCTCATCGCGGTCTAAGCGTAACCCGCGTGGGCGAGCGCAACGGCTTCGCCGTCGCGCGTGGACAGTTCCGATGGATTGGCGATCAGATATTGCCGCGGGCCGGAGATCCAGCGCTCGAGGGCGGCGCGACTTGAGCCGTTCAACTCGTCGAAGCGGATGCCGGCCGTTCCATCGGGCTGCGACCACGCCACTACACCGGCCAATTCCAGCCGCTGACCGCTCCCGGGAAGCGTCAGAGTCAGAGTCAGCTTCTCGCCAGCCGCCAGCGGCGGTTGTACCTCCCACAACCCTACGCCGCCAAGGCTGAGGTTGCGGGCGGCTGCCGGAAAACAGCGCCCGGCGCCGGTGGCGATGCTGACCGGAATGTCGATTTCCTTGCGGCGGTCGAGCGGCGGCTCGCTGTCGGGCGCCGCCGTCCGGCTGCGACGGCGCTCCAGACCAAACTGCAGGAGCTTGCGGCAGAAAGTGCGGCGCGGCATGCCCAGGCGCTCGGCGGCGCGAGTCTGATTGCCGCCCGTCACCTCCAGCGCGCGCACAATCATCTGGCGCTCCATCTCGGCGATGGAGGTTATTTCTGGAACCGGCGACGCGGGCGACGGGGCCACAGCTTTGTCGGGCGCATCCAGGTAGCGATGAACCTCACCGGCGCCGATTTCGTCCTGCGCCTCGAGCACCGCCAGCTTCAATGCCAGATTGCGCAACTCACGTACGTTGCCGCGCCACGCAAGCTGCGAGAGCAGTTCCATCGCCTGAGGGGTGAACTTCGCCCCCGGACGCCGTTGCTCGAGGAAATGCTGGGCGAGCGCGGCGATGTCCTGCGGCCGCTCGCGCAAAGGCGGGATCTTCAGATGCACTTCGCTGATGCGGTGGTACAGGTCGCGACGAAAGGTGCCGTCGCGAACCGCGGATTCCAGATCGCGATTGGTGGCGGCGATGATGCGAATGTCGGCCGAGACTTTGCGGCTGCCGCCCAGCCGATAGTAGGGAGCCCCATCCAGCACGCGCAGCAGCTTCACCTGAATCTTCGGATCGAGATCGCCGATTTCGTCGAGGAACAGCGTACCGCCGCTGGCGACTTCGAACATGCCCGGCTTGGCCGCGTCGGCGCCGCTGAAGGCGCCTTTCTCATAGCCGAACAGTTCGCTTTCCACCAGGTGTTCGGGAAGCGCCGCACAGTTGAGATCGATCCACGGCCGGGCGCCGCGTGACGAGTGCTCGTGGATGATGCGAGCGATCACTTCCTTGCCCACGCCCGTCTCGCCCGTGATCAACACCGCGGCGTCGTGCTGCGCGACACTGCGCGCGGCTTCGATCACTTGCAACATCTTCGGATCGGCGACCACGATGTCGCGCAGCACGTCCGCGGTTGGGGTGCATGCCTTCACAATCTTCCTCACGTAGGTTCGCCCGGCGCAAAGCCGGCGAATTCCGAAGCGTCGCGTGTCTGGCGAACGCCTGCCCTATGGCAGTGGAACGTCACAGTTGAGCTATCGGCTGGATGGAAGCGCGGTATTAGGGCCATTGCGCCAGCGTGGCGCAGGTTGCGCGCTGTTTTGCGTCAGGCTGGCGCACTGGTTGGGCGAATGCTTTTCTCACAAGGGCGCATCCTCAAACACTTAGCCATACGCGCCGGATGGCCGTCGCCGTGCACTTCCCGCGAGCAGCCGTAACCCTTCTGGAGGTGAAGGAATGAAGCGTTGGCTGATTCTTGGGTTTGCCGTTTTTCTATCGGCGTCGCTTTTTGCCAACGACGCCAAGCTTGCTCCGGAACTGAAACCGAACACCGGCAGTCAGATGGTTTCCGTCATCGTGCAATACAAGACGCCGCCGGGCGACGTCCATAGGGCGCGAATCCAGGCGCTCGCAGGAACCGTGGGCAAGGAGCTACGAGTAGTGAATGCGCTGACGGCGCAACTGCCGGCCAATGCCGTCGCGGCGCTTTCGGACGACGACTCGGTTGCTTACATCTCGCCCGACCGGCCGATGCGCAGCCACATGAACAACGCCGCTCTGGCGGTAAATGCGAATTACGCCTGGGGTTTGGGGTTGGATGGCACGGGCATCGGGGTCGCGGTCATCGACAGTGGCATTCACAACGTCGATGACCTGCAAAACGCCTCAGGTCAGTCGCGCGTGGTGTACAGCCAGGACTTCATGGGCGGCAACGGCGACGACGGCTACGGGCACGGCACGCATGTCGCGGGAATCATCGGCGGCAACGCTACCGATTCCACCTGCACGAGCTGCACTGCGGCGATCCGCGGCATGGCGCCGAATGTTTCGCTGATCAACCTGCGCGCGCTGGACCAGAACGGCCAGGGCAGCGACAGCACGGTCATCGCCGCCATTGACGCGGCGATCGCGCTGCAGAATGTCTACAACATCCGGGTGATCAACCTCTCGGTTGGCCGTCCAGTGTGGGAGAGCTACACGCTCGATCCAGTTTGCCAGGCGGTGGAGCAGGCATGGCAGGCGGGGATGGTGGTGGTCGTCTCCGCCGGCAACGACGGACGCGACGACTCGCTTGGAACGGATGGCTACTTCACCATCGAGGCGCCGGGCAACGATCCCTACGTCATGACCGTGGGCGCCACGAACACCATGGGCACGCCACAGCGCAGCGATGACGTGATGACCAGTTACAGCTCGAAGGGGCCGACGCCAATCGATTACATCGTGAAGCCCGACCTGGTTGCGCCCGGCAACCGCATTGTCTCGCTGCAAGAGCCGGGAACGCTGGTGCAGGGCTATCCGCAGAACCGGCCCTGGAACTCGTATTACATGACGGTGGGCACCTTCGCGCGGCCGTCTTCGTCGTACTTCATCCTCAGCGGCACCAGCATGTCCACCGGCGTGGTGAGCGGGGCGGCAGCGCTGATGCTGCAACAGGATCCCACGCTGACACCCGACCAGGTGAAGGCGCGGATGATGAAGACCGCCTGGAAGGGCCTGCCGCAGTACAGCACCATTGATGATGGCAGTACCAGCACCACCTATATCGTCCAGTCCGACGGCTTCACGGTGGGCGCCGGCTATCTGGATGTGCAGGCGGCGCTGAGCAATACCGATCGCGCGGTGGGGTTGGCGAAGTCGCCCACCGCGACCTACGACCCCACCAGCGGCGAGGTGTTCTTTCTGGCCGACACCACGAGCGCCTGGTGGCAATCCGCCACTTGGGCGCCGTCGCTGGTGTGGGGCAGCAACATCTTCCTCAGCGGGAACTCGGCGATGTGGGGCAGCTCTGCCATGTGGGGGAATTCGGCGATGTGGGGCAATTCCGCCATGTGGGGAAACTCGGCCATGTGGGGAAACTCGGCGATGTGGGGGAATTCGACGATGTGGGGCAATCTCCTGATCACCGGCGACTGAAAGGAGGCGCGAACCATCCAGGCGCACGTCATTCCGGCGTGCGCCCATTTTCCTTCCGCAAAAGCTCCGCAACCACTCCAGTCTTCCCACGATTCCGCCGATAGCCAACACGAGAGTGTCCGCACAGCGGCCGAGCTGCGTCCGCTTGCGGAATCCCACAATGCGCGAAGCCGACATGAACCTTCGAGCCAGACTGCTGATCGCGATTGTCCTGTGCTGCGGGGTGGGGGTCCTGGCGGCCGAGCTGCTGCATCCCTGCTGGCCCGACCCGGGAAGATTTCTTTGTTACCTGCTGATCACGGCGGTGGCCTCGCGCATGCGAGTGGTGCTGCCCGGGATCAAGGGCACGATGTCGGTCAACCTGGTGGTGCTGCTGGTGTCCGTGGTCGAGCTGTCGCCGCCGGAGACCGTCGTGCTGGGCTGCGTCTCGGCCCTGTTTCAGACCTGGCGGCAGAAGCGGGAGCTGAACCTGCTGCATCTGGCGTTCAACACCGCCGACATTGCGATCTCGCTGGAGCTTTGCTACCGCTTCTTCTATCGCTCCGCCGACTGGATCGGGCCGCAGCTGGCTTCGCGGCTGATGGCCACGGCGACGCTTTATTTCTTCCTCAATACCCTGCCGATCGCGGCCATCGTCGCGTTTACCGAACAGCGCATTTTTCACAGGACCTGGGCCGATTGCTACTTCTGGACGTTTCCCAACTATCTGGTAGGCGCCGCCATCGCCTGGCTCATCACCTGGTCGAACGCCACGCTGGGCTGGCAGGCGTCGCTGCTCATGGTGCCGGTCCTGTATCTGCTCTACCGCTCTTACCGGCTCTATCTGGGCAAGCTGGAAGATGAAAAGAAGCATGTGGAGCGCATTGCCGAGCTGCATCTGCGGACCATCGAGGCCCTGGCCCTGTCCATCGACGCCAAGGACCACACCACCCACCTTCATCTGAAGCGGGTGCGGGTGTACGCCGAGGGTATCGGCAAAGAGATGGGCCTGGGCCCGGTCGAACTGGAGGCGCTGCGCGCGGCGGCGCTGCTGCACGATATCGGCAAGCTGGCGGTGCCCGAGCACATCATCAACAAGCCGGGGCGGCTCACCCCGGAAGAGTTCGAGAAGATGAAGATCCATCCCATCGTGGGAGCGGAGATTCTCGAGCGCGTCAATTTTCCTTACGCGGTTGCGCCCATCGTGCGCGCCCACCACGAGCGCTGGGACGGCAGCGGATATCCCGATGGGCTCAAGCAAGAAGAGATTCCCATCGGCGCGCGCATTCTGGCGGCGGTGGATTGCCTCGACGCCATTGCCTCCGACCGCCAGTATCGCCGCGGGCTGCCGCTGGCGGCGAGCATGGCCGAGGTCGCGAAACTGTCCGGCAAGCACTTCGATCCGCGTGTGGTCGAGGTGCTCGAGAAGCACTATCTGGACTGGGAAGAGCAGGCCGAAGCGGCTTCGGAGGCCGGTGCGGAGCAGCCGCCGCTCTCCACCGAGATCAAGGTGGCCAACGGCGACGCGCCGGCGGCGGGATTCGAGACGGCCCAGCCGGGCATCAATCGCGAACTTGATTTTCTCGCTTCCATCATCGCGGCGCGCTACGAGGCGCAGGCGCTGCTGGAATTCAGTAATGTACTCGGCCAGTCGCTGAGCCTGGATGAGACGCTTTCCGTGGTGGCAGCGCGCCTGCGCAAGCTGATTCCCTACGATGCCATCGCCGTCTACCGTTTGCGCGAAGCGGTGTTGACGGCGGAGTACGCCACCGGCGACGACTACCGCGCCTTCGCAGCGCTCAAAATTCCGCTGGGCCAGGGACTCTCCGGCTGGGTGGCGGAAAACCGCAAGCCCATTCTCAACGGCAATCCGGCGGTGGAACCGGGATACCTGGAGAATCTCAACCGGGAAGGGGCGATGGGTTCGGCGCTGGCCGTGCCGCTGGCGGGCGCCGACGATCGCCTGCTGGGCGTGCTCACGCTGTACAAGATGGAAGCCGACGCCTTCTCGACCGACCATGTACGAATCCTGCTGGCCATTCGCGACAAGATCGGCGCCTCGATGGAGAACGCGGCCAAGTACCGCGATGTGGCCGACTCGGCGACCACCGACTATCTCACCGGCCT
>Ga0335073_10011338_pt1 | contig 12504 bp, 17 predicted proteins | sample Lox_Sample_22_FD_207093 | JGI IMG/M metagenome (GOLD analysis project Ga0335073, IMG submission 207093) | Soil microbial communities from Loxahatchee National Wildlife Refuge, Florida, United States - Lox_Sample_2.2 | ecosystem: Environmental > Terrestrial > Soil > Wetlands | place: USA...
CAGTTTGCCGTTTAGATGGAATGACGGTTACCCTATTCAGAGATGATGGGTCCTTATTACACGATATAGGGAAATCCAGGTGGGCTGAGCGTGGATGGACTTTCCAGGAGATCCTTTTTTCCAGAAGGAGGCTATATTTTACTGATACTGAGGTGCTATACAAATGCTGTCGTCAACGCTAACGTAAGATCAGGTTTCAGACTTTCTCCGGTTGTTCTGCGGTGGAAGCATCAGTCTTCAGCTTATTCTGGCCTCCAGAATCGCTCCCAGCATCGCCCCCAGCGCGGCTCAAAGGTCTCGATCCACTTGAGGACGAAATGCCATCATATCATGTGTTAGACATCATGAATGCTTACAGCCGGTGCTAACTGACATTTTCGAATGACATTCTGAATGCATTTGTTGGAATCATGGAGGCCTATGGCTCACTATCAATCGGTACGAAGTTCCTGTGGGACATTCCAGTGTTCGAAGATGTCCCGTCAACTCTGCTTTAACTCTTCTGGTTCAATGACTACGATGTGGGCATGTCTAATTTGCCTTCAGACCCAGACCTTCGACGACCAGGTTTCCCAAGTTGGTCATAGGTGGGATGGAAGTTTGCCGTTCGCTTTGGCCTTTCGACATTTGAGGGCAGATTGAAGGAAAGTCTAGTGAGAGACCCAGAAGTCTATATAGAGACCCTCCAAGGACAACTTATGTCGGTAACAATTGCTTCAAATACCCTGGATAGCTCGAATATTTTTCCATTTCTGCTTCTCAGGATTTATCGCGTACCAGTCACTTTATGGGGTTGCTCTTCGGGTCCTACAGTTTACTACCCTTCCCGATCGCCGGTTGGATGTAGCGAATTCGAAGGACGGATCCATGGGAGGGACTTCCAGTGCGAATTCTGCTTTGAGAGTCTTCTAGATGTTAAATTCTTCGCTCCTCCACCCGCCGAGCCCGATCTTGAAACCTATAGCCAACAACCGATCTTAGGACTGCTTCTCAGCGTGCAGAATTCTCTCCTTCCATTGATACGGCCGCACAACAAAGGGAAATTTTGGGAGCGTATCGGCATGTTATATCTTAGTGGGCATGGTGTGGTGGGGAGAGTGAGGAACACTTTAATGACTGGATAAAAGGACTGCCGGTCAGCTATTGGGGGACTTCGTATAGGTTGAATCTTCTGAGAGGCAGCCTTATGATTGATTTGCAACTAAGTCTAGTTTAATTGACTTTCGAATGGAGAATATATGCTACTGTTAGTCGTAGTAGGTGGAATGCTTTCACAGAAATCCACGCCATATAGGCGGTGGCTTTGCCTTTTCAGCGTTTCCAAAAGAGATTTAATTAGTCCAGTAGTTAACACCCCATCGCGCTCAATCGTTGCTTTTTCCCTCTTCGAAGAAAGTTCAGGCGTTAGATTGGGATTTACTACTGTCTACGACGAGGTCACAATTTGGTCTAACGTAATTGGGAAGTACCTCGATGATCTGATTTATTCTACCTGAGTATGTGTACTGTGTACATCGTAGTTAGCAGTGGTAAGGCGGTCTTTTGTCGCTGTCCACCACAGCGTCCGGGAAGGCGAATCTGAAAGGATGATGGCGTCCAGATACCATACGAGTACGAGTACGGAGGTACTTCGAAAATGGATGATGTAATCCCCTGCGCCCTCCCAAACTCTCGAAATGTTTGCTCTGAAGGCAAAGTGTCTTCAAATCTAGAACCATATTCTTTGTTGATGAAACCGTCATAGTATGGTTCAGAAATCCGAAGAAATGAGGATGGCTGTGATTGAGCACGGGGTACAGTTGAAGCGACAAGATCGACAGCACAACCGATCGAGATCATTTTCTCGCTGCAGATTGGATCCCTGGAGGAGAAACGGATGAAGAATATTGACATACTGATAAAGATTTTGTAGATTTGCGAGGGAATGACTTGACATGCCTGAACTATGGATTCGTCTCGTCACGACACAATGATGCACATCAGGAGTCGCAGAATACGGACATTCGTGAACCAGGTCCGGGAAAACGATGACAAGGCTTTGTAGAGAAGACTGAAGAGAAGGAAGCAAAGGAGAAAGAAGCGCTCGTCTTTCATTTGTGTTCCGATGTCGTTTGCCTCGAATGGTCTATTCCTTAGGCAGTGATTGGGTTGCTTGACCCCACATTTTAGCGAACCCTCCGCTAAACTCCATCCGGCACCGTGTTTTGATTGTCATCTTGACTTCATCCTCATCACCACTTTGCTTAATCGAAACCCAGCTCCCGCTCTGCCGATTGAATATATATAAATCGACTCTCAATGGTTTGTGCCATCCACCAGGAATTAGAACCATACTCACTGTGCCAGTCGAATCCACCTTCACCACTGCGGCCAGCTCCGCTGTCATTCAACTCAAATCGATCATCACCCTTCCGCCGCGCAGAGTCTCCTCTCGGCCGCTCACCTTCGACAGTACGCGCAGCGACTCCAACTCAATCATCACCACTAAAGAATTCCACCACCTCTCTACCAAGCCCGCAATCATCGTTCCGCGCCACGACCAGCAACAGCCCATCCAACGACCGCGCATGGCTCACCACCCGCGGCACCTCCGCGCAGCCCGAGCCACCCGCCTCACCAACGCGCAGCAAATCCCCGCTCTCAAGCAGCGCGCAGCTCTCCTCAAGCACGGCCTCGCTCTCCGCGCCGCCGGCCTCCTCCACGCACGGCAGCGCGGCCCCGCCGCACGCACCGGCACCCCCCACGCACGCACGCGGCCAGCCTCCCCCCGCGCGCCCGCCCCCCTCCGCAGCAGCACCCGACGCGCTCTCCGCGCTCCCACCCGCAACGCTGCACTCGCTGCGCGAGTCCTTCGCGGTGCTGGACCGCGCGTCGAGCAACGCGCTGGGCGCCGACGACGTCGCGGCCGCGCTGGCGGGCCTGGGCCTGGACAGCGGGCCCGCCGCCGTGGCCGCCTTCTTCCCGCGCGGCGGCGGCGCCTCCGTGTCGCTGGCCGCGTATCTGGGTGGCTTGGCGGCGGACTTGGCGCGCGTGGGCCGCGCGGACGAGCTGGCGGAGGCGTTTGGCGCGTTTGATGCGCTCGATGAGGGTGTTGTGGAGGTGGGCGAGGTTAAGGGGGCGTTGATGGGCCTTGGGGAGGGGGCGCTGACGGAGAGCGAGATTGAGAGGGTTATGGAGGGGTTTGTTGGGAGGAGGCTGGCGAAGAAGGGTGCTGGTTTGGGTGGGAAGAGCGCGGAGGTGTTTCGGTATACGGAGTTTGTGAGCGCGATTTGGGGTGGCGTTGGAGCGGAAGATGGTGGAAAGAGGCATTAATCGGTGCTTTTGGTTTGCGTGGAGTTGGGCGTAATGGCTTCACTGTGAGATACGTCGTGCATTGAGCGTGAATGGGAAAGAATTTGTATATCCACACTGTACAGAAGCCAAGAGACATCACGCAATGAAAGAAACCCAAGAAGAATTTCACGGGAGCTATCGTCATTTCATTTTACCATGACTCTCGTTTAGCCACCCATCCGTCCTTCCATCCACATCCTCTCATATCCATACAGTGTGCTAGCAACCAAAAATCCAGAAGCCCATCGCTATGCTAGCTAACGTGAACCCGATAACCCATACCGAGCACAATGAAATCAATGTTCTTCGATCAACCGACAAAGCTCATTCGGATAAGTCCATTCCTGTTCCATACCTCCCATTGCACGCATATTCGCCGCGAAACTTTTGCAATCAACCCAGTCCACTTCACTAAGCATGCAGGAGCCCAGCACCACGTACACGACCGTACCAAGTAGCACATTGCCGCTCGCACCGGCGGCAAGCCTCGCAGGCACGCAGCAGCGACGGAACCCAGCACGAGACCTCCAGCACCGCGCCCGACCAACCAACCGTAGAAAATATGTACAAGCGAAGCGCGCAAAGCCGCACCGCAAACCACCGCTCTCCAGCCAACCCACCAAGTCGCTCACGACTCCGCGGCCACGCCCTCACCCGTAGCCACGCAGAGCGCACCCTCCTCCTTGCCGCGCTCGCACCTCCTGCGCGCCGTCCCATCGCGCTCATCGGGCCCCCTCGGCGGCGGCAGCGAGTGCGGCTGCAGGGTGGCGGCAATTCCAACGGGTCTCCAGCGGCGGCGCCACAGGCGGGCGAAGAAGCGGCCGCGGCGGGGCTGGGCGCCAGGCGGCGTGTCGTTCGTCTTCTCCAGCGACGTCGCGGCCAGGTAGCGCGCCTTCTCGGGCGGCAGCGACGGCGAGTCGTGCGAGGGAGGCGAGGGCGTGCGCGCAGCGCCATTGGCCGCGGCGTAGAGGTCCGGGTGGCTGTGGGCGGTGGGGAGGGGTGGTGACGGTGATGGGGAGGGGGGTTGGTGCGCGGGCGAGGTTTGTGGGCGAGTGGGGGCGTCGCGGCGGGAGGGCGAGCGGCTGCGGCGGGGGGACTTCGTCGGTGAGGAGGAGCGCAGGCGCGGGTTGTAGAATGGGTTTAGGCTCGGGCCCAGCTTGTGGTGGTGGGAGTCTACCGGTGAGCTGGGAGGGTCGGTCACGATGAACGCTGTTACCGATGCATCGCCGCTGCCTCGTCTTGACTGGTCGGGCTGTGCTTCGTCTCTTGGACCTGGTGTTGCCGGCGGTGGTTGTGTTTCCGCATTCGTAGAAGGTAGGTCGATGTTACTTCTTGTCATAGGACTGGCCATGCCGTCGAATCGCGAGGCTTGACATGCGCACATTCCATCTTCTGCGGTGTGATGATCCGGACATCCACGCTTCTCATCTTCGATTTTTTGCTCCCAGGTAGCCTTGTTTGTTATCAACTCGTCAACGCTGAAGTGCATTGCGGGAAGGATGTCCGAGACACCTTCGAAGAGCGGTCGTGCAAATATGTTCATAAATCCAATCTGTGATTCGCCCAATTTGGTGATGTTGTCCCGTTCCGGAGGACCACCGAAAAGCTGTGTAGGAATATTAAGTTCCTTTTCCATGTTGCCCTGATTTGAAAATTCGTCGGTAAGAATCAAAGCCCATTGTGATGCAACAGCAAACTTTCGAGCCTGAAAAATGGTTAGCGCTACGTTGGCCACGAAATAAACAAAAAAACATACCACATTACTGATGTCGGCACATTTAATTAGTAGACCGCAAGCCAGATCGCGATAATCTTCAAGAATCTTCACGTTCCAGCCATCAAGGGTATTGTTGTTGTGCGCCAACTTCTCTTGCAAATTACCGAGATCGGACATGTATTTGAAGTGCAGACCCATATCCGTCGCCAAAATCGAATTGATCATCAATTTGCGCATCTTGACGTCTTGAAATGCTGACGGCCAAAATCGACGCAAGATCTGAGAAAATGCGGCGCAATGGAACGATTCCAGCACTGAGCGGTCGTTGTAGAGTTGAGCGAGTGGAGCGTTGAGAGCTACGAGGAATGCATTGTTGACACCAGGATGTCCTACGTCGTGACCAATTGCAGATATGAGAAGTGTGAGAGCGTCGAAAGGTTTGATGAGGGTGGCAATTGGTGATTTCTTCCCATTTAAAGTAGTCGAACCATTTGGATATGGTGGGAGGGCGCCGATATGTACGAGGAAAGTGAAAACGGCTTGAAGCACGTCTACAACATGTCGAAAATTGTGGTACAGGACGAAGTCGTTGTAGGCAGCTCTACTGGCTTGAAGGAATTTCGTGAGATCATCTAGTCAAGTTAGTTTCGCCATTCTCTTTCTGCTTAAAGAAATTATACCTTTGCTCATTCTCCACTGCCTGAGCTCTGGCATTTGTAGTGCATGCTCGAGTATAATCAAAGCACCTTGCAAGAGTTCGTCGTCTGAGAATTCGTGCGCGGAGAACGACCATCCACCTACGGCTTTGGAGACTACCGCTTGACGATCGGATTCAATATCAACGTCACTACGATTTGTGTCAGCAAATAGCATTGCCAGCTAGGAAATTAACATACCGAGGATTATGGCTTTCACCTGCGAGTTCGGGGTTGCAGATACCACTCATCAAAGTCGAAACCATGGCTTCACGAAGATAGGCGTACGGCCTTGTCTCATCAACTCCTACCCAAGATAGCTTTCGGTTCTGCTTGTGAGCCATGAAAGCCGTGTCTTCTCTGCTAACTTCTCTGTAGACGCGGTATGCATGAACTGCCAGACCTTGGATTTGAGACTTTGTCATGGGACTTGTAAGAACGTCCACAGCTCCTGCATCTACGTACCGCGTTAGCCGTACGGTATCTGCAAGAACCTGGGATCCATGGACGCTAGGTGATGGCAGACTTGATGCCCATTCTCTCTCGAAACCACTAAGCATAACTACCGGTACGACAAGTTTCGGTAGCACTTTTGAGTATATTGAAGACGAAATGTGGTTGAGAAGATGAATGCCATAAATGTCTTCAAGTTCAAAGTATTCGGTGGATATTCGTCTTGTGCGTGTGGAGGTGGGTGAAGGTGTACGAGGCTCGCGTGACAATCGTTTCAATCGCTGCTCTTCATCGTAAGGTACGTCTATCAAGACGATGGTCGGCGTAATGGCATTAGACTCGTATAGATCTTGCAATTTTGCCAAGCACGAAGCTCCTGAGCAAACCACGTGAACTGTATAAAGTCAGAGAGCGCCAAGAAGGCCCATTAGTGGTAATCACCTTCGTTGAAAGTCGATAATATCGACTCGATGTTGTTTGTGATCTCGGCAGTATGTTGAGGTTGTCTCAACTCTAGCTTGAAATACTCGGGTTCATCGTTCTGTTTTGTTTCTTCTCTTGACATGACCGAGTCCTTTCTGACGGTTTCTTCGCATGCACGTCTATCTAAATAGACGACATTGCACGCTCCATGCTCCATGGTGGGAGACATTTTTAACGAGCGCCCGCACGAGGCGGGTTAGCTCTTGTGATCGGTGCGAGGCAGTGGACAATCACCGACGCCTAGCGTAGTCGTCTTAACTTTGTGGTTGGAAGGTGAGAAGAGTGTGTTGCCGCACTGAGGAGGATGCTACGGATTGGCTGACAGAACGTATACGTGAACGCGGACGGTGGTCCACAGACAAATAGCTTATCGAGTTGATCTTCAGAACCGTAATTGGGTAATTGTTGGTTTCAAGCACGTGCCCATATCAGGATGAGTGAAAAGAGGTGAGGAGGACAATTCGAATCAATTGAAGCTTTGTAGCCGAGCCGTGTCGGCGGCGTAATGCGGTTCGAGAGGGAAGGGTTGGTTGTTGGTAGAAAGTGAATCTCCTGTGCGGACGGCTTCCCTGAAGCATCAATTATTCTCGCAAATGCTGTAGAAGTGGGTCGAGGAAAGCCAAACGCCGGTCGCTGGGAGTGAGAATGGAATCGCAAACGGCCGAAGCGTGTCGTTCTTATAGTCGTCAGCCGCTTTCAAAAGCTTTGGTGGTCGCGGAAGGGCTCTTACCAAGCACAAAAGTCGCAGGAATGAGTTCGGCGCAGTTCGTAGCTTTTCCAGGTAGGAAAGCGGAAGGAAACGGCAGGTTCCAGTGAGAAATGAGGAGTTGCGATGGAAACAAAGGGTCGATCGCGAAGAACGTTCAGAGCGCAAAGAAGCGCACGGCAGTGGCAACAGGCGCGGGCTCAGCGGATGCAAGACAATTGGCAGATGGCAACCGTCAATTGTTTTACGGGTAGTTGTTGGTTTCCGGCGCTTCGTAGCGGCGAGTGCGAGTGGGAAGGAAGATCTAGCAGGCGTTGAAACGGCGAAGTGTGCAGGTGTCTCAGCGCAGGGGTGGGCGGTGCCGTGAAATGTGGGAAGGCGTCGCAAAAGTGGCGTGCGCTGAGGTGGTCGATCCACCAGCGACCGAACGATGGATTTTGCAGGTTATTTCGAATGATAATTGATAGATGCGAAGTGGTAGTGTGAGTGAGGCGGGTGTGTTGTGTGGAAAGGTGGGCAAGTGGCCTTGGGCGGCGTAGGATTAGTGTATGGCGGGTGAGGTAGGTGTGCAAGGCGAAGCAAGGGCGTGGGAGGCTCGCGATGAGATGGGATTGGGAACGGATGGGATGGATGCAACCTGACAGGAGGAAGGAGAGTGGACGGATTGGATGGGTGGATGGGTGGGAGGCATGGTAGAACGCATCAAGAGCACACAGCAGAGCGCAAAGCAGCGCAGAGTTGCGCACAGCATCGATGCTTAGCGGCTGCACCCCAGCAAGACCTTACACTCGAACGCTTCCAGAACGAGTGGAAGCATGCAAAGTGCCCTGATAGGCGGGCGTCCAAAAGCCCCAACGAAGCCGATTGATCCACCCGGCAACAAAGGAACGGCCTAACTACCAGGCTACTTGGCTACTTGGCTGGAGCGCAATACTCGCCTTCCGGTTCGAATACTCTCAATAAGCCAGCGTGTGCATAAGAAAGAGCACAAGCGGGTCCAGCACTGATGGCATCGGAGCCAGTGCGTGTGCAAGTCCAAGACAACAAGACCGAATCCACTGTCATCGTACCAGGCTGTATGTCGACTCCGCGCTTTGGACAGTCCGGTGAGCGTGCTCCAGTGCCTTACATGGCCGAGCAATGGCAAGCAATGGCGAGCAATGGCGAGCAATGGCAAGCTGTGGCCGTGAGCCTGCCTACTGAATCGAGCTGAACAGCGCCCGTCCGCTCTGCAATAGGGCCTTTTCTTTTACCGTCCCGCCCGGCCACCTTCCACTCCCGTCCTACTGCATCGCCGAAGCCGCAAGCCCGCTGCCCTATCACAAGCCGCCAATGTCAACGGAACGTGTCACCGACTACTGCTCGCCCTTCCCGCCGAACTGAATCTGAAACGGCCCAATTGTGTGCATACTCCACATCAAATCTCATTCCCATCCGCGCATTCTATTTCACAGAAACGGCCGACCATGCGCCTCTGGAAAAATAAAAAATAAAAAAAATAAGCTGAGTGCTTGTTCGGAGGTCGCCGGGAGAATAGGCCATACGCAGTCTTGCGACAACCATCTCGAGGGAGCTCCGATGCAGTCCCCCGCCCGTGCCGTCATTCTCTCGACTGTAATCTGTAATCGGGCCTGTACCCATGTATGAGCTTCCAGAAAGCGAGCCTCATCCGGATCCCGGTATTGGGTGACGATGAGCATCTGGATCTTTTACTCGATCGCTTTTCCGGGCGCAATTACGGCCTTTAACTTCAGGCTTCCACGCCTCCCGACCAAGATACGAACGATACGGGCGGCGAGTAAATGACGGAGCTGGGTCGCGTATTGAATGCGCCATCACCTTACCAAACAGGCAGCTTTCCAGAAGCCTTCCACCGCCGTCGAGAAATGGGCCACGTGCAAGCTTGGCTATCTTCGATCTGCAATCTGCAACGAGCTGGTTGGCTGCATGGCTGGAAGAACGTAGCAATGGCAATGCCCGTTTCCGTAACTGCATCTCCACAGCAAAGTTTGTTTCGAGCAACGAATTTTTCTTTGCTCGTAGTCGCCGACGTTGCCACTTGTATTTCCGTGTCGTTGACCTTCGCCTCGTCCAAATACGATAGCAAACTCCCCTTTTCGCCGGCCGTCAATAAACTCAGCCGATGACGGTTGCACCGGAACATCCAATGCTGCGGCCCGCATGACATTTGGCCCTTCACGGCAACTTCCTTTTTCCACCCTGGCCTCAGCGACAGTGGCTGCGAATCACAAGACTGCCTGGCTGTATTGGTGGAACTCCGCGGACATACTTTAAGCGGAGTTTATTCCCATCCTTAGATCTACGAGATCGTCTCTGCACTAATTTGGCATCTCACCCAACTAAATCATTGGTAAGCCATTGTAAATTTGTTTTCTTTGGTACCCTTGATGCTACTTAGCTAGTTCACGCGGTACTGTATGTACATCAGGGTACCGTTTGTACCTAAGTATGACTGGCTGAGTGAGACACGAGGTTTCGAGGCATTCGCCCATTGTTTTCTATTTGAACTCGCACAACGGCCTGTACTGGCTAAGACACTTACCTAAAAATTCTGACGTGAGTTGGCAGATGTCAAGGGCCAGGTACTTCTTTCAGGTAAGCGTTCAGTGAGGTGCCTGCATCATTAGCTGAAGACAGCTTCGGCTCCAAGCGAGGTTCGTGTTTCGGGGATCGCTTGTCATATTGTCATTCCGCTTAAAGCGATGCTCTACTTGGAAATTCTTGGCAAGTGTAAGGATATAAGCCGATCCTTGATTGATACCGCATTCTGTCAAAACCATATACCGCCATATGTGAATTTGAGCATGTACCTTTCTGAGTAGAGTATCTGGGTAGTCACATAGACCCCAAACGCCGTTCCTTATTATACGATCACCACAAGAACCCATGTGAATTAGCACAAACGCTCGCAGTTGCCTTCAGCGGCATTCTTAGAAATGAGTCTCTCAAATCGCAAAGGCCCATGACAATCAATGCACGGAGATAACCTTGGCAGCCTCCAGCTTCCGGAGATCGAGCTGCAGCGCGACCTCTCTGAGCTGCAACTCAACCATCTCCTTCTGCAGCCTGCGCAACTCCAGCCTTAGGACATGCTCGTCGCTCTCGACGCCGTCTCCCGCTGGCTCCGCGCCCGCCTGCGCCTCCGCCGGCGCACCCAGCGTCCGCGGCAGCGAACCCTCCAGCCTACGATCGCCCTCGCGCGCATACAGCGCGTCGAGCTCGGCGGCATACGCGCGCAGCGTGGGCGCGCGCTGCACGGTGCCTTTGCTGGCGCGCAGGAACGGGCGCGCGGGCTGCGCGAACAGCACGTGGGAGCGGCGGACGCGGGCGTGGGCCGGCGCCGCCGCGTTGGCGGCCTCGATGACCGGCCACACGGCGTCGCGGAGGCGCGCGAGCGCGTCGGGCGTGTCCGCCGCCGCCGCCGAGCTGGGCTCGATCAGCGCCGCTGCTTGTTGCCGGCCTGTGCCCGCGATGAGCGCCGTGCGGATGAGCGGGTGCGTCCGTAGGCGCTCTTCGAAGGCGAGCGGGTTGTGCTTGGTGCCGTTGGCGAAGACGATCAGGTCGTCCATGCGGCCCTGGTAGAGCCACAGGTTTGGCTTTGTTGGGTGCGGGCTGAAGATGTCTTTGATGCGCCATTCGTTCAGCTCTGGGAACGTGTGCCAGATCGGGTGCATGTGTTCGTCGTCCGGGTGCCGCACGAACGTGAGCTCGTACTGGCCGTTGGTCTGCTCCACGAACTTGATGCCTGGCGACGGTTCGAAGTAGTTGTATTGCCAATCCTCCGGGTCCGTCAAGAGTTGGACTCCTGGCAGGCATGCTTCCGTGCTACCGTAAACGTTCACAACCTTTGTCTTTTTGGCCAACTCATTGCCAACTTTTGCGTCAAGAGGTCCTGTATCAAATGTGTTAGAATTCCTACATGTGAGTGGATGTGAACGAGGGAGTACATACCACCGCCATACATGGTCCATTCGACAAGGTCGAGCTTCTTGTACAATATTGGATCCTTAACGATATCTGCAAAGCTAGTCGGCGGAGCTAGAATCTCTGTGCAGTTTCCGTATTCCACAATATCCAGTAAGTCTTTGGCTGATGGCATGCGATCCGCTGGAGGCCAAACATAAATGCTATCGCCCCAGATGGAAGTTGCAACGCCAAAAATGATCGATCCTGCCACATGCCATGGAGGGAAAGCCTTAAGGCTGCGAGTTGGCCTGCAGACTACCGCTAGTTTCGAAAGTCTGCCGTTGACAGGAGGAACGTGCGCTAAGATGTCTATCGCGGCAGTATAGCCAAACGTATGTACGATGGGCTTTGGTAAACCCGTGCTTCCTGAAGTGTGAAGGATGAGATATGGATCGTTCTTCGCTTCGTCGAAGGTCTTGGTATATGGGTAATGTCGAGGCTCAGTGGTAGCCCAAAGCAACTCGCTCAATTCTGGAATGGCGTGTCGAGTTGCTTCATGCGTTCCTATCATGCTCAAAACATCAAGTTGGCGAGCATGAAGAATCGTGTTGCATTCAGTAACGTTGAAGAGGTGTAGATGCATCGACAGGCTGTTTCGTGGAGCCGAGAATAACGCTTTGTGGCCCAACTTGCTGAGAGCAACATTGACGATCAGGTATCGCAGGTCTGGTGGGCCATAGTAAGCGACAGTGTTGAAGTTGCAGCTATAGCCAATAAGAGGTTCAAGGTACTCGCAGAGCCGATCTATCGACTTTGCGAAATCAAGAATTGTCACGTCTTGAAATCCCTTGGAGAGATCTGATGACCGCGGTATTGAGGCATAGATCTTGTTTGGCTTGACTTTGGCTTGTCGGTCAATCTCAGCAGGAATAATTCTTCGTCCTACTTCGGCATCCATGTTTGGTTTAATAGCCATAAGCCGCGAAAATGTGAGGAGTACACATCGAAACGCAAGACGACGCTGCCCAATGTCTTATATCTGGATATCACAGTAGTAAGTACTCTTATTACAACGGGTGATATTCCCTGTAGCAATGCTGAGTCTGCGCCATACCGATTTGTTGATGTGGCAAGCTTATTATGAATCACCGGCTGTCTGAGCGAGTAAAGCCTTCCGGATCGCCGCTTTC
>Ga0335073_10011339_pt1 | contig 12503 bp, 6 predicted proteins | sample Lox_Sample_22_FD_207093 | JGI IMG/M metagenome (GOLD analysis project Ga0335073, IMG submission 207093) | Soil microbial communities from Loxahatchee National Wildlife Refuge, Florida, United States - Lox_Sample_2.2 | ecosystem: Environmental > Terrestrial > Soil > Wetlands | place: USA: Florida...
TCTTGTGACTGTCGACATATACAGCCGTGCCATTGCTCTGAGCGATGAGAGATGACATTGTAGGAGCCGATTTGCCGCGGGTTCCTGTGAGAACGCTGACGACAGGGCAGATGATCAGCGCCACGCCACCGCTGATCAGCGTCACCAGAGCAACGTCGAAATGCAGTCCGAACCGCAGTGTGGCGCCGGCAATCGCGCCCGCGATGTAGGCTGCTATGGCCCCTTGCCAGTTGGCTTTCTTCCAGAGCAGTCCGTACACGATTGCAATCACGAACAGTGGCATATCGAAAATGCTGATGATCGTGAGGTACGCGTCAACCGCGCCGCCGAGGTAGGGAATCAAGCAGGTAATCGCAATCATGAGGACTCCAGCGATCAGTGTTGCTGCCCTCACGGCAACCAGCAACTGCTTGGGTGACGCATCTCTTTTTATGAAGCGACCATAAATGTCATTCGTGATAAGAGTCGCGACTGCCCCAAGGTTTGAACCGATCGTCGAAAGCCCGGAAGCCATGAAACCGCAAATTACCAACCCCAACGCCCCGGCAGGAATTAGATGGACGATGAGTGTCGGCACGGCCAACTCGCCCTTCGCGAGCCCCGGATAAAGAACTCTTGCCGCCAATCCGGGTGTGATCCACAAGAAGGCAAAGGGAGTGATCATGAGAGCGGACATGACCATGCCTTTCGAAACCACTCGCGGATCGCGAGCCGAAAAAGCCGACTGCAAGAGGCCCTGATCCAACGATGCCCACTGTAAGCCAAGCAGCAGAATCGCCAAAATGAACTTCCAGTTGTATTTTCCGGACTGCAGAACAAATTCGAGGTGTTCCGGCGGCAGGTGTGCCACAAGTCCAGGCCACCATCCAACGGCTCTCATGGCAATCGGCAGAACTGTTAGAACACTTAGCATGACCAGCAGGAAACCAAGGTTATTGGTCAAGACAATCGACCACATTCCGCCTGCCATCGTGTAGACAATGACAATGACCGAGAACACCAGGATCCAGAGCACAAAGGAGTAAATACCCGTCAGCTGTTGTGCAGCCATGACTCCGGCATAGAGCACAACAGCGATCCAGAAGGTCAGGCGGAGGATCCAAAGCACTCCAACCAGGCTGCGAACCCCAGGACCATAGCGCATTTCGAGGAATTCCGGAACCGTGCGGATACGCAAACGACGCAACAACGGAATGACATACAGTCCACTGAAGACCAAAGCCATATTGCCGGTCCACGTCAGCCAGATGATGGAAATGCCGCTCTGATAAGCTGTGCCGCTCACGCCGATCAAGCTAAACAGACTGATGTTAGCTGTGGTCATGCTCGCGGCCAGAATGAAAGGAGTCAGTTGGCGATCGGCTAAGTAAAAGTCATCGGGAGAGCCGATCCATTTGTAGAAACGTGAACCCAGCCAAAAAATACCGATAAGGAAAGCCGCCACAGTGACATAGTCAATTGCCTTCATGCGGGAACGGGTTCGCCTCCCAAGCTAGCTGCCTCGTGCTGTCGCTCTGCCAGAAAGGCTTCAACTTCGGAAGGGGTGGGGAACGGGTCTATCCCGCCCAACGCTCTCGTCGAAATCGCTCCGCAAGCGCTCCCCCATGCAATGCACGTTTGCAAGGGCGCACGATTGAGATGCTGGAAAATAAAGCCGGCATCGAAACTGTCGCCGGCGCCCGTGGTATCCACTGGATGGATTTGGAATGCCGGGACAGAAGTGACTCGGCCGCCGCAAATTACCGACACGCCATCGTGGCCGCGCTTGATGATCGTTGTGTGGCTGAAGCCGCCAAAGTACTTGGCGGCATCCGCTAACTCTCGAGTTTCTGAAATTCTGGCTGCTTCTATCTCGTTGGGTAAGAACAAGTCAACTTCATGAAGCAACTGCTGCATGCCGCTGTCCCACTTTTCATGGGGATCGTGATCCGGATCGAGCGATGTAGTAAGTCCGGCTCTTCTCGCACCACGAAATAATTCCAGGCAGCCTGGCTGCAATCCGGGTTGTAAGTAAAAGCTCGAGAGGTGTAGATGGCGGGCCTGCTTGACATAGTCGACGTCCACCTCTTGGAGAACGAAGCTTTCGCGAACTCCGGGATAGCTGACCATCGCGTAGTCGTCGGGAAATGACATCGACACACAGATCCCAGTGGGCAGGGCCGCATCTCTGACGACCCGCGAAATGTCCACGCCTGCAGTGGTTAGAGCATCCAGCAGAAAATCGCCGACGTGATCCTTACCAACCTTGCCCACAAATCCCGTGGCCGCTCCCAGGCGGGCGATGTTGAGCGCAAAAATGGCCGAAGAGCCTCCTAGAGTGAATTTCATGCCTTTGGCATGCTTCAACTCCCTGAACGCCGGTAATGACGGCAGGCCCGTAAGAATGAGGTCCGCATTGATGTCGCCCACCACCACAATATCCATGCCACTCCTATACGCGCTCCGCTCATGAGAGAGCTACTCGAGTGGATTTCCAGTAGCGCGAGCCCGGTAATAGGCGAAAAGCTGCATCACCGGCATCGCAAGGATCAGACGTGCTGACTCGGACAGCCCCGAATCTAATTCGAACAAGAAGTCCGATTTTTCGCGGATTTCGGTCGACGCTTTTTCACAGATCACAAACTTGCACACTCCCGAAGGCCGCAATCTCTCCAACAGTGGCAATTCGTAACTTGCCACGCTCTCTGCATGAAGTAGAGTGACGAGCGTACCTTTGCTGAGCAAGTAGTTCGGACCATGCATAACTTCCAGCGACGGATACGCCTCGGCCGGCGCTTTCACCATCTCTTTGACCTTCAACATCGACTCGGCTGCGAGGCCATAAAAAGGCCCCTGGCCCAGCGCAACGTAGTCAACGAACTGCTTCTCCTGAGCCATTGACCTTACGGTGCTGCTGCAACCTTCGATCACCCGCCGGCAGACCTCCGGTAGCTTATACAGTTCCCTCAACAGTCCATCATTTCGTGTCGTCGAGGCGATGACGAACTGAAGCGCCAGTAGACCGGCGGTGAATGATCGTGTCATATAACGGCTTCGCTCCGCAGCCGGTGTCAGCAGCATGCCGGGCTCGCAAACTTCGAGCAAAGGACTGTTCGCTACGGTAGAAAGAGCAACGGCCTTGGCAGATCGGGACTCGGTGAACCAGCGGGCGGCGGCTACGGTTTCAGCTGACTTTCCGTTTCGCGAGACTGCTAGAAGTTCGTAATTGCCCGCTTCCGAAAAGATGGCATTAGGGAAAGTGCAGATTTCGGAGGCAGAAACACCGAGTGCTCTGCGACGAGTTGACTGCGTAAAGGCGGCCGCGGCGCTGAGGCATAAATAAAAGGAACTGCCGCACCCAGCCAGAACCGGATGTTTACTGGAGATCCATTCCCTGATCTTGTGGTGTTCCTTTCTTTCGCATAACTCAAGAATTTGCTGCCATACCTCGGGCTGGGAATGAATTTCAGTGAATGTGTAGTCAGTCATTTCTTGTCATTTGTCCGTTTGAGCCGTCTTCGGAAAAGATCAGTGAATTCTTTGGTAGTTTGCACGCACCAATACAGAAGCATGACCGCGCCGATCGCGAAGACACTCCATGTAATCCAGTCGATGTGCATCTGGTTCATTGTTCAGAACAGGCGTTCTGAATATCAGGCTGAAAGCAGATCAAGCTAAACTCCAAAATTGCCTTCGCCTGTGCGGTTTGGCAGGCCAGCTTACCATAGCTTTCGTTTCTTTTCGAAACTATTCTATTATTCTCCTTTCTAGGAATGCGGACAGGAGCAAATATGGTCAATCGCAGGCAGTGGCTGAAGGGATTGGGGATGATCGCGGGAGCCGTTGCTCACTCAAGCCGTGGGCTGGCTGCCAGCGCAGATGAATCGAAACAGATCCCACAGCATTCTCTGGACCTCTCGGAGTTTGAGCCAACGAGCATGCTGCAAGTTCAGGAGTCGCGCGTGGAGCGCGCCCGCTTTCCTCTCATTGATTTTCACACCCATATCTCGATATCCGCGAAATCGGAAAATGGCGTGGCTTTGGCGTCGGACCGCAAGTTCCTAGGGAAACCGGAAGAGTTACTCGCGACGATGGATCGAAAGAACATCTGGGCGATGGTGAACCTGACCGGTGGTTACGATGGCGGCCTGGCCGAAACGATTGCGAGGTATGATCGCGCCTTTCCCCAGCGCTTTTACACCTTCACCGAACCTTGCTACGAACGCTGGAAGGAACCCAACTATCCTCAGGTTCAAGCACGGGCGATCGAGCAGGCACATCAGCAGGGCGCGCGGGGCCTCAAAATTCTCAAGACTCTCGGACTTTATCTTCGCGAGAACACAACGTCCGGTCAGCTTGTAAAAATTGACGATCCGAGATTCGACCCGATGTGGGATGTTTGCGGGCAACTCAACCTGCCCGTGGCGATTCACGTGTCCGATCCGATTGCATTTTTCACCCCGACAGATCGCTTTAATGAGCGCTACGAGGAGCTAAACAGACATCCTGATTGGTCTTTTTATGGACGCGACTTTCCCACCAACGCGGAGTTACTCGAAGCCCGCAACCGGGTCTTTGCCCGACACCCGAGAACTCAATTTGTGGTGCTGCACGTGGGTAACTTCGCCGAAAACCTGGCCAACGTAGCGGAAAATCTTGATCGCTTTCCGAACATGACCGTTGATATCGCCGCGCGAATCGGAGAAATGGGAAGGCAGCCCCGCACGGCTCGGAAGTTCTTTGACAGGTATCAGGATCGCATCCTGTTCGGCACCGACGCTACTCCGCACGGCGACCAGTACCCTCAGCAAGTATTCAACGATCAGCTGTACGAGATCTACTATCGATTCCTCGAGACGGAAGACGAGTACTTCGACTACGCTCCGGCGAAGATTCCTCCCCAGGGGCGCTGGCGGATCTACGGCATCAATCTGCCGGAAACGATTCTCCGCAAAGTCTATTTCGCGAACGCGGCTCGACGTCTGAACGTTGCAGTGTGATGTTTCTTCTGCCGGAGTCCAAATGCTCCACTAGATTCATGCCGATAGATTCATGTCGAAATCTTCCTTTTTTAACTGGACAAACCAAAACAAAACGATATAAAAAGAAAGCGATTGCGAAACTAAACGAAATACGCCGGCAGCGTTTGGTTTAAAACAGCGACTTGAGGGGCGGCACGAGCAGCGATCCTGACTCCTTAGGAAGTGAGCACGCGAATCGGTCTTCCCTTCGAGCACTGTCCAAGTGCGACAAACAGACGCAGCGAGAAGCGCATGCAGGAGAGTCCCGCCATGTCCCTTCCCTCCTGCTTCTTGTGCGGTGAAGGAGACTCACCAATGAGGAACACCATCCTGCTAGTCGTGGCTCTGCTCAGTTCGGTAGTGATTGGGTTCGCACAAGTCGACACCGGCAGCTTAGTCGGGACAGTCAAGGACGCGAGCGCCGCCGTGCTTGCAGGCGTGACCGTCACGGCGACCAACATGGATACCGGCGTTCCTACCAGCGTAAAAACCGACGTGAACGGCAATTACGTAATCACTCCGCTCCATATTGGCCGATACTCGATTTCTGTCGAGGCTACGGGCTTTCGCCGGGAAATACGCAAGGACATTGTCCTCGACGTGCAGCAGAGCATCCGGCTTGATTTCACTCTTCAGGTTGGCTCGATTTCCGAAACCATGGAAGTCAGCGGGGAAGCTCCGCTTCTGGAGACCGAGAGCGCATCGCTGGGCAATGTGATCGATAGCAAGCAAATCGAGGAGCTGCCCCTGAACGGGCGGCGCTACACCGATCTTGCCGAGCTCACCTCCGGGGTGGCCAAGGTCATCGAGGGTCCGGTGAACGGCGGCAGTACTCCGACGAACGGGAATGCCGGCGGAAGCTTCGCCGTCAATGGCACCCGCGGCGATCAGAACAATTTCATTCTCGATGGCATCGACAACAATTCCAACGACAACGGAGATGTGGCCGTACTGAGCAGCGTGGACGCGATCGCTGAATTCAAGATTGAGACTTCAAATTACTCTCCGGAATTCGGGCGCAGCGGCGGCGCTGTAATCAACGCCAGCACAAAATCAGGGACAAATCGTCTGCATGGGAGCGCCTGGGAGTTTTTCCGCAATGACGCCTTGGATTCCGCGCAATACGGTTTTGGCTCAGTCCTGACCAAAGCACCCTACAAGCAGAACCAATTCGGAGGGACATTGGGCGGACCGATCAAAAAAGACAAAGCGTTTTTCTTTGTCGACTACGAAGGGACACGCATTCACCAGGCGCAAAGCGATATTGTCACGGTGCCGACCGACGGTACGAACGGCACTTCCAACGAGCGCGCCGGTGACTTCAGTGGCGTTCTGGGACCTCAATCAATGATTTGCGGCTCGGACGGAGCCTCGGCTTGCGTCGATGCGCTCGGGCGGCCTGTCTATACCAACGAGATTTACGACCCCTCGACGACGACCACACTGCCGAACGGTTCGGTGGTGCGGAACGGTTTTGGCTTTGATCCCAATACCGGTCTGCCAATCGCGGGACAGGCAAATATCATTCCCGCGGGAAGCCTCGTGAGCCTGGGACTGAACTATGCCGCTCTCTATCCTGCCCCGAACCAGCCAGGACCGAACGGAGACTATTCGACCCTCAACTATGCCGTGAACGCGCCCGGGACTGACCAGGTGGATCAGATGGACGCTCGAGTCGATGAGAACATAACCGAGAAGGTCCAGTTATTCCAGAGGTTTTCATTCATTAAGGACACGCGCTTTCAGGCGCCGGTGTTCTCTGGCATTGCGGACGGAGGCAGTTACAACACTGGGAATCGGCCTCTAAACACCGAAGGCGCGGTGTTCGGCTTGAATTATTCCATGAAGTCGAACATAGTGAACGCGGTTCGCGTCGGATTTAACCGGGTCCACTACATCGCCAACTCTCCTTCTTATGGGCAGCAATATCCGCCTGCTGGTCTGCAATTGCCGGGGGTGCCAAACGATCCTCTCGTCAACGGACTGCCCTGGTTCGCTCCCAGCGCGTACGCAGGGCTGGGTGAACCCACATATACGCCGACCCGCAGCACGAGCCAGGACATCCAGATCAACGATACGTTGAGTCTCGTCCACGGCAAACACTTGCTCAAGCTTGGACCGCAGTTTCGCTTCGATCAGTTCAACCTTCTGCAGATTGGCCAGCCGCGCGGCAATCTTTCGTTTAGCGGTCAATTCACGTCCGACTCCGGTACGCTGGGAGATGGCAGCGGCAACGGCCTGGCCGACATGCTTGTGGGGCTGCCGGTCACGTCGATTATCTCGACCGAGGTGTATTTCGGCAATCGCCAGCACACGTACGGGGCGTTCGTCGAGGACACCTATCGAGCGACGTCCAAACTGACGCTGGACCTGGGACTGCGTTGGGATTATGCCACGCCCGTCTACGAAGCCCAGCATCGACAAAGCAATTTCGACTACACCAAGGGAATCGTTGTTCCGGCCGGGACTCCGGGTTATCCGAAGAACCTGGCGACGACGAAGAAAGATGCCTTCGCGCCCCGCATTGGCCTCTCCTACAGCCCTACATCCAAGCCGTTCGTGATTCGTGCCGGGTACGGGCGCTTTTTTGTATTCTATGAAATTCGCACAGGCGACCCGTTGCAAATCGACTACAACCTCCCGTTCTTCTTCGAGCCTACGTTTAACAGCGACGGGATCACCCCTTCGCAAGTCACCCTCGCGAGTGGCTTCCCGGCCCTCAATTCGAACAACGCGCCGTTTGCGAATGTGACCAGCCAGGACTGGAATCCTCAGACGCCGGTCTATGACCAGTGGAATCTGAATCTCGAATACCAATTGCCGGGTCAGATTGTGATCAGCCCAGGTTATGTGGGAACGAAAGGCACTCACCTGCAAGTCGTGCGCGACCTTAACCAGATTGCCACACCCCAGTCGACGTACGATCCAACCTTGGCACCCTACTGCGACCCGACCGCCACTCTGCAATGCCAATTTGGAACTTTCACGTCTATCTTGAATCGCGGAGATTCTATCTACCACGCGTTTCAGCTCAAAGCCGAAAAGAGGCTCAGCCATGGGCTTTCGTTCCTCAGCGCGTTCACTTTCGGCAAGGCCATAAATGACCAGCCGGAGATTTGCTGCAATTCTCCCTGGCCGCAAGACAGCTACAATATCGCGGCAGAAAAGGGACTGGCTGACTTCGATAACCGCAAGCGTTGGGTGAATAGCGTCGATTACCAACTGCCCGTGGGGAAAGGACAACACTTCATGAACCAGGGTGGCTTGCCCAATGCGATTCTGGGCGGATGGCACTTGGGCGGAATTATCACGTTACGCTCAGGCTTTCCGTTTTCACCCGCAATCGGATTTGACCCCAGCAATACGGGCTCTCCGGGGCTACAACGGTCCAATCAAATCGGCACCGGTGCTCTGGCGCACCCGAGTATCAACTTGTGGTTCAACCCGAACGATTTTCCGATTCCCGACTGCCCCAGCGGTTGTTTCGGCAATGCGCACAAGAACATTCTGGAAGGTCCGGGAGAGAAAACGGCCGATTTAGCGGCGCGAAAGATTTTTAATTTGAGAGAGCGGGCCAATCTGGAGTTTCGAGCCGAATTCTTCAACGCCTTTAACCACCCGGTCTTTTCTCAGCCCGACAACTACATTACCGATGGTCCAGGCGCCACCGGGGTGATCACGTCTACTGTAATCCCGCAGCGGCAGATTCAGTTTGCTCTGAAGTTGGTGTTCTAGTTTCGTTGGTCCCGTGGAATAGTGCGAAACGATCTCCTGAGTAGTGAGGAGCGAATGGGAAGGGGGATAGAGCTTCGATGCAGCGTCGAGACTTTCTAAAAAGCAGTGTTGCATTTGCGGTGGCTGCCGAACTTGAAACCAAAAAAGCGCAGGCTTTCGTTCCTGCCCATAATTGGGGGAAATATGATTTCGGATCGGGCCCCCGCGTGACCGACCGTCTCAATCAAGGCCCCTTCCCTCAGTACCCGCCGGGCGCGGTCATCCCCACGGATGACGTGGTTATGACGACCACTCCATCCGACGAAGCCGTGCCGAATTATGGCAAGGGACTGATCACATACATCACGGCAGATATGGGCACGGAGGAAATTAAATCAAACAACGTGCCGCAAGCGATCGAAGAACTGGTTCGACTCCCTCTGGGACAGCAGCTTTACATACGTCCGACGTGGCGTGAGGTTCAGCCGCGACCTGGACGCCTCGAACTGCCCGACTATGTGAAGCTCGTTTTTGATTTGTCCAAGAAGAACAACAAACGGGTCGGATTTCGCATTCAGATGAGCGCTCCCGACTACACGCACCAACCCGCGCTTCCGGATTTCGTCCTCGAGAAAGTGCCGAAAGTCGACCTGGTACTGAGCGACACCGAGAGCCGCGCCGAGGCGGAAAGATACTTGCGCAATCCGCATGCCCGCTATCAGCCGCGCTTTGATGATCCTTTTTTCCAGCAGGCGTTTCGTGAATTAGTCGGCTTGTTGGCGGCAGAATTCGATGGAAGCCCGAACGTCGAGTTTATGGATACCTTCATGTATGGATTCTGGGGCGAAGGTCATACCTGGCCTTTTGGCAACAATCCCTTCCCCGATTACCAGACAGCCGAGCGAACCTGGATCCAAATGCTCGAAGTCCAACTGGAGCATTTCACCCGGACGCCGTTATTGACCAATACCCAACCTGACTTTAGCCGGGTTGGCAACTCAGAGATCCTCGACCGCACGGTGCGCAGCAACAATTGGATTCGTAGTGACACCATCTTCATCGAGAACGAGCAGATTGAAGCCCTCAGTAATCGGCCGCCCTGGATCGCTGCGTTGCTCGAGCAAGGGATTCCCGGGAAACCTCCCGACCCCAACGCCGCACATGAAGGGATATCCCCCGCAGAAAACATGATCTCGCACGTGATCGATGTCGGGGCGAATTACTGGTCGCTTTGGAATTTTCACCAGATTAGCGCAGGGAACCTGATGAACTACTACCACGCTTATCCCGCGGCCTTCGATCGGATCAATCGACGGATCGGTTATCGCGTCCGGCCCACGATGATTTGGAAATACGATGACGATGGTTATCTCGGTCTGATTCTTGGTTTCGCTAATGACGGGATCGCCGGAGTTCCAGGAGTTCTGCGGATCACGATTGAGAGCGAGGATGGAAAACCGCTGAAGAGCGGTTGCCTCGACGCCGGATATCCCTTACCCGGAAAGCTTCGGCAAGCGCAGTTCATATTGCCGCACGGAACAAAATGGCAGGGCTTGAGACTGCGGGCTGAAATCGAAGTCAAGGGGATGCGCTACCCGGTTCGATGGGGGTGTCACCAGAAACTCGAAGACGATGGCTCACTTACCCTGCGGCCCAACCTTCGGCAGGAAGTGTAGCGTCGCTGGGCTCGCGAATCGAAGACCGAGGTTCCGACCATAAAGAGGACACAGGGAGGCCCTGGAATGCGAAGGCGAGATTTCATGAAAACTGGAGCAGTTCTAGCCGGAGCTTGTGGCGTCGCCCCGAGAATGTGGGCCGATGTTCCTGATCACCTTTGGGAAGACTATGACTTCGGTTGTCCTCCCGTAACCAATCGGCTGGATCAGGGCCCATTCGGTATCGAGCAGGACCAAGGGTGGTTCACCATCTTCACGACCATGGCTTCGCGGAAGCACATTCGAAATTTCGGTACCGGCCTCGTCGGGTACACCTGCGAGGAAAACGGGCCGGCGCTCACCGTGCAGTGCGGCAAAGAGACTCTGGAACAAGCGGTAGAGAAGATGGCATCCCTGCCATTCGTCGACGTGTTGTACATCCGATGTGACTGGCGCGATGTTCAGTCCAGCCCCGGCGAGCTGGAACTCTCGCCAGTTTGGGAAGCTACATTCGATGCGGCCAAACGTCACAATCTGGGAGTTGCGTTCCGTATTCAACTCTCCAGTCCGAATATCCAGCCGCAAAAGCTTTCGATGCCTGATTTTCTTCACGGCAAAGTTCCGATCGTTAATATCGGGCACAAATCCACTGAGCACAACAGCGGTTTTGATTTCTACGAACCGCGCTACGATTCGCCCGAGTTTCAGAAAGCCTTTGCCGAGCTAAACGGTCTGCTGGCCGCTCGGTTCGGGGATCATCCGCAGTTAGAGTACATGGATCTGATGATGTACGGATTTTGGGGAGAAGGTCATACCAACGACATTCCCGGCCCGTTTCCGGATTATTTAACTGCGGAGAAAACCTTCGTCCACATGACGCGACTGCAGATGGACGTTTGGAAAAAAACTCCTCTGGCAGTCAACATGCAGCCGGATATCAGTAGCGTAGGCAACCGTCAGGTGCAAGATATGGCGGTTCGTGCCGGATGCTGGCTTCGCTCCGATAGCCTGGCCATGGACGAACCCATTCAGATTGAGGAACTCTCTCATCGGCCCGCATGGCTCGCCACCGTGCTTGAAGATGGCGAGAATCGGCACTACGTTCTACCCGAATACATCGCCGAGCAGCAGTCCTGTTTGAGCAAGCTGCCGGCTTCGATGCTGGCTTTCGTGGGGCAAGACAGCGAAATTCAGCCGACGGATGATTACCCGCACAGAATCGGCGGTCCCATGGCCCGTCCGTATCGCGAGTCCGCAGGTTTTCACGCCCTCGATATCGGTACTAACTACTTCGGCCTCTGGACCGAAGCCGATAACATTCGCCGATACTATGAGAAGTATCCCGACTCGCTCCAGGCCATGGAGCAGAGGCTGGGTTACCGGGTGCGTCCTTCGCTGATCTGGCAGAGAAAACGCTACGACACGATGGAGCTGATTTTAGGTATCGTCAATGACGGAGTGGCGGGCGTCCCCGGAGTCTTAGGCATCTACGCCGAGACTCCAGACGGTAGCAAGCTGGGAGGAAATCTCGATGCCGGCCAACCCCACGCCGGCCAGATTCGCCTCGCATCCATCATTCTTCCAAAAAGCATGGATGGGCAACATATCGTTCTGAGGGCGGAATTAGAGACGAAGGGAGTGCGGCGACCTGTCCGCTGGGCCTGTTACGAGCCAACCAATCCCGACGGCTCTCTGACGATTCGTCTGAAGAAAGGCACCGACTCAGGCTGGAGAAAGGGAGTATGAACATCCTCGTGGTTTACGGGTCTTAGTCGTGCCCCGCGAGCGCCCGAACTTGAGGCACCTAAACACAACTCAGTAAGCGGCTGCCGGCTCCAATTTGTACGCTTCATGGAATTGTTCTGGACGCCTTTGCGCGCAAGGCGATAAGGTCCAACACCATCTTGTTCTCTGCTTGAGCAAGCTCCTCAACCGGCTTGCCGTCTGCTTGTTTGAGCACACCATCGATAATCGTCTGCGTCAGTGCCGGCGTGACGACGGGCATTTCGAGTTTGCTCATGAGGCCCACGAACCCATCCATAAACTGCTTCACGAAGTGTTCAATTCCGCCGCGACCGCCAGCCAAATGCCACTGTAGGCTGGGTCCCATCACACCCCACCGAAGTCCGGGTCC
>Ga0335073_10011341_pt1 | contig 12503 bp, 14 predicted proteins | sample Lox_Sample_22_FD_207093 | JGI IMG/M metagenome (GOLD analysis project Ga0335073, IMG submission 207093) | Soil microbial communities from Loxahatchee National Wildlife Refuge, Florida, United States - Lox_Sample_2.2 | ecosystem: Environmental > Terrestrial > Soil > Wetlands | place: USA...
TGAACTGGCCGGTCGTCGTGTAAAAGCCATTAAAAGTTTTAATCGCTGCAGGAAGCGCGAGTAGGTCTTCTTTCGTCATTTGCAGCACGTGTTCGTGGGGATGAAACTGCGATCCCCAGGAATACAACTCGCCGTTCGCGTCCCTTTCGATGTGGCCACCCAGGACAAAGCTGACCGGTCGATTTTTCACGAACGCCGCGACTCGCTCTGCGCTGGCAATCTCCGCGTTGGTGTCATCGATCATCAACCGTCCCGGCATCAGGAAATCTCCAGAGAAAAATAATCCGGTATTTCTATCGTAGAACGATACTTCGGTTTCGTTGTGGCCGGGGGTGGGGATGGCGTCGACGATCCGGTCGCCGAGGTCGATTTGCGCGATGCCATTTGGCCAATCGGTGAAGTTATAAAAGCGGCGGACGCTGTCGATGTCGAAGCCGACTACTCGAGTGTTCGCAAGGCTCGCAAATTGGCTGTCGCCGGCGCGATGATCGGAATGCCGATGGGTATGGACCACGAGCAATGGCAGCTTCGCGCTTCCCTGGGCTGGCAGCAAGTTCATAACTATGCTCGCGAGTGGCTTCTGCTTGGGGTCCGAGACGTCGCCGGTGTCAACCAGGAGCGCCTTCTGCGATCCGATGAGGAGATACATAAACGGCGCTTCGAAGGTGGAGCAGAGATTCTCGCGAAGAATGAAGGTTTGATCGTTATAGGGATGCACTTGAAGAGGCGGTTGTGAAGCGGTAGTGCAATTGGCGGCGCCCTGGTTCCAACGAACGTCCATGGAGCCGGAAACGAGTTGAGTAGAAGAAGATGCGAAGGCACTCCAAGCGAGCATTAGAGGCAGAACGATTTGGCAGAATTTCATGGTCTACCTGGCTTTCTTTGGCGCGGGCAGCAAGGAATCCAGCCCGGACAGCCATAAACGGACCGCGCGGGAGACTCGCGGGCGGTCATGGGTCGTGCAGTAATCGAGCATGAAGCCGCGCAAGGCGGCGAGGATGACGGTGGCGAAGGCGCGGGCTTCGGCGCGCGGATATCCCTCCAGCACCAAGGGATCAGCAATGAGGCGAAGCCAGTCTTCAATGGTGTCGCGCAAAAAAGATTTGTAGACACCTGGGTGACGCAAGGCGATCCCATACACTTCAAAGAAAAGCCGGAAGAATGGCTCGGTGTCGGGAGCGCTCATGCGCTCCCAGATGATTTCGCAGGACTCGGCGAAAGTCTTGGCTTCGACGCGGCCATAGGAGTCGCGCTGCTGGCGTCGCACCTCGGCTAAAACCTCGATCACCATTTTTTCTTTTGATCCGAAGTGATAGAGCAGCCCACGGGGGCTGGACTTAACGGCTTTGGCTAGAGGCCTAAGGGACAAGTCAATCAAGCCGTGTTTGACGAGATAGCGCGCAATGGCGAGGCGCAGTTGCTGCGGGCGAAACTCATCGACGGTTCGGCTCACAAGGGGAGATTAGCATAAATGAAACACATGTTTCAATTATGCAGCAATTTGCACTTGGTATTTAGCCGTGCTGGGCCTTTGCTCGAACCTATCAAGACCTCACGTGACCTGCTAAGTGCCTTCGCGGCTGTGTCCATTTGTCACAACTGCTTGTGACAAATCTCATTTTCAGGGTTACAATCCAGCCCTAAACTCTTCCTAGCAATCATTGTCACGTTTGTTGGCAGTCATAGGAGGCAACTTATGCGGTTCGAGAGATTGGTGTGCGCAGTAGCACTTGTCATGGGATTGGCGCTGGCGGCCAGCGCGCAAGATCAGCCGCAGACCACAGTCAAGCATGTTCCAGCGCCGCTGACTTCGGCGGCCTCCGGCTCGGAGATGTATAAAGCGTATTGCGCCGCCTGCCATGGCACGGATGGCAAGGGAAACGGTCCCGCCGCCCCGGCGATGAAAACGCCACCGACCGATCTGACCACGCTCAGCAAGAACAATGGCGGCAAGTTTCCGACGGGGAAGGTAGCTTCCACGATTAACGGACAAGCCGATATCCCTGCCCATGGCAATCGCGACATGCCGGTTTGGGGTAAGGTCTTCTGGTCGATGAGCCATGGCCACGAAAGCGAAGTCCAACAGCGGGTTAGCAATTTGACGAAGTACATTGAAGGCCTGCAGGCGAAGTAGGCGGAATGCGGGGGCACGCGCTGTGCCCCCCGACCCCCAAGTCCTTATCTCCCAGGAAGTTACGTTTCCCTATCCGTCCGGACACCGTCTTTCGTACCGGATTCCTGCCTCGGCAATGAACGTATAATCGCAAGAAAAGACAGCAAGTCGCTTCTAAACCTAAGGAAACGTGGATCCTGCGTTGGCATTGGCGTTTTTCGTCCTCGGGCTGGCATTTGGCAGCTTTTTGAACGTGTGCATATATCGGCTGCCGCAAGGGCTTTCGATTGTGCACCCGAGGTCGGCGTGTCCCGAATGCAAGCAGCAAATCGCGTTCTACGACAATATTCCAATCTTGAGCTGGCTGGCTTTGCGCGGACGTTGCCGCTATTGTGGCGCGAAAATCTCGCCGCGCTATCTGGTGGTCGAACTCCTGACCGGCGCGCTGTTTCTCGCATGCTACGCGCATTTTGGTCTGACCCTTGCCACGCTGAAATTCATCACTTTCGGATTTTTGCTGCTTGGCCTGATTTTCACCGATGCCGAAACACAACTCCTGCCGGACAAAATGACACTGCCCGGAATCGGGCTCGGATTGGTGTTCAGCGTGATTGTTCCGGTGAACGATCTTGTGTCACAAATTTTGCCGGGATTGGTTTCTATGTCTGCCAGCGCCGCGTCGTGGCGATGGCTCTCGCTCATGGATGCCTTCATGGGGGCGGCGGTGGGAGCCTCGTTCATCTACGGCGCAGGCGCGATCTATCTGCGCGCGCGAGGCGTTCACGGGATGGGATTCGGGGACGTCAAGCTGATGGCGATGGTGGGAGCGTTTCTGGGAACGCGGCTGACGATTTTTACGTTGTTCAGCGGATCGATCGCAGGGTCACTTTTCGGACTGTGGACGGTGAGCGTGATCTGGATGAAGCGCATGCAACGCCGGAGGACGCGCCTGCATGAAGCGCCTCGCGAAGCTCGGCGGCGAGCTTGGGATTCAGCGACAGTGGCGCTGCGAAGATTTCCGATGCCATTCGGGGTGTTTCTGGGCGGCATGGCCATGGTGGCGTTTTTCTTTGGCAATCGATTTCTGAGTTGGTACTGGAGATTGCAGTAGGTTGGCAAAAAAGGCTTTGAATCAGTGCTGAGCCACTCCCTTGAGTAGAGCCCGGCACAAAAGGATGGAGACAGTATGAAAAAAATCGGCTACGTTTGGTTTGCGGGAATGGTTTTCAGCGGCATGTTGGCGGGTCTGGCAGTCGGCCAGAGTTCCTCGACGACAGCCCAGAACACGAATACTGTCGTGTCGGGCACAAGTTCGGTCACCTCGGAACAGAGCATGCAGGAACCCTCATTAGGTAGTTACGCGCGCTCCGTTCGCAAAGACAGGCCGAAAACCAGCAAAACCTTCGACAACGATAATCTGCCGAAAAGCGACAAGATCAGCGTTGTAGGGGACGACGAGTCTTCTGCCGCGGCCAAGCCAGCGACGTCGGATGATGACAGCCAAACGCCGACCGCTGCCACGTCGGATCCGGAAAAGCCCAAGGTGATGCCGGGCCAGACGCAGGAACAACGGCAACAGGTGTACGACAAGTGGCAGGAGAAGCTCAGCACCCAGCAGAGCCAAATTGATTCCATGGCGCACGAATTGGATTTAAACCAGCGCGAGTATCGCCTGCGCGCCGCCTCTTACTATGCCGACGCCGGCAACCGTTTGCGCAACGAGGCGGACTGGGATAAGCAAGACGCGGAGTACAAGCAAAAAATCGCCGATCAACAGAAAGCCCTGGATGATGCGAAGGCGAAGCTCAACGACATGCAGGAAGATGCCCGCAAAGCGGGCGTTCCCGACTCCGCGGAGCAACCGGCAAGCTCTGAAGCGGAGCCACAATAATCTCGCTCTAGAGAACAACCAGCAGCCGCTCCCTGGTCTCAGGGAGCGGTTTTTTATTGCGGTTCCTTTTGCCGCAACTGCAAGATCTGCTTCACATGATGCCGTCCGTGCACCCAGTGCAACTTTCGCCATTGCTGCGTAGTCAGCGGGCCGAGGATTGGGTGATCCATTAACAGCGCATTTTTGCCGAACTTTGCCTCACATTCTGCCAAGGCCTTTTCCATAGCGGCTAGGTTCGACATCACTTCGACCTTGACCTGTTCCAGCGGCGCTCCGTGCGGGACTGATACGTCTGGAGCTTTGCGCCCATGCGGCATATAACCGAGGCGCACCACCAACGTGACCTTCAAGCGGTCCTGCAAGCTGGGTTTACGGGCCAACGGCTTCCCTTCTCGCAGGCAGCGATTCAGCCCCTTCACTGTGCCGCTGTAGGAAAGAGAAAGATGTTCGAGGACTTCTGCGGCGGTCCACTTCCCTTGCCGAGTTTGAGTGGGAATCGCGCCATCGAGACTTCGCAGGGCAAGAGCAATTTGGTTTTGCAATCTTCGCAGGTAGGCATCCATAAGCAATCCGCTCGCGTCATTTAGTAGAATGAAGCGCGACATTTAAAGTCGCAAAATTTCACGTGGGAAAAGGTGCCATGAAAAAGCTCTTGGGAGCTGTATTGGCGGTGCTGTTGCTGATGCTGGCAGGATGCACGTCCGAACCAACCAAACCGGCCCAGACGGAGGCGCCGAAGCCCAAGACGCCGGACTTCGACACGGGCCGCGTGGCTTTTCAACGGACTTACATCGCCGCGCGTGGTTGGGCTCGCGATGCGCAACCTTTCCGCCTGGAATCACAGATAACCGCCGACTCCAAAGGCAAAGACGGAAAATCGGATGTTTGGCGGGCGACGTTTGCTTCTCCCAGCGGGCGCAGCGCAAAGCCGTATATATGGTCAGGAACGGACGCGACGGATGCGCCGCCTCGGGGGGTTTCTCCGGGCAATGAAGATTCCTACAGCCCGAATAATGCCTCCACTACCGTCTTTGACATCGCGTTCTTGAAAGTGGACTCCGATCAGGCATTTCAAACTGCCCAGCAACACGGCGGCGATAAAGTGCTGGAAAAAGATCCCGACACACCGATCCTCTACGTACTCGATTGGAACCACGTGACCAACCAACTGGTGTGGCACGTGATCTACGGCACCAGTCAGAACGATGCCAAACTGCGGGTTATGGTCAACGCGTCGGACGGAAACTTCATTCGGGTCGAGAAGTAGATTCCTGCGAAGTAATTTTGGCTGAAGCCGGCTTCTCCGGAGCGCCTAGCTTTGCCAGTGCTTTTCTAGCGTCTTTCGCGAGCGGGCCGCGCGGCAGAATCCTCAAATACTCTTGATAGTGGGGAATGGCTTCTTCGGGCTGCTTCATCTTCTCGTAACATTGAGCCAAATGAAAATTGGCGACGGCGTCATTCGGCTTGTAGATCAGGGCATCCTGATAGCGCGCCAGCGCGCCCTTATAGTCTCCCTGCTTGTAGTAGAACTCGCCGACCTCATCGTCCTTCACGGCGCGGTAGGGATTCCAGGGATGAACCTCCTGCACATCGTCGGTGCTATCTTCGTCAGGATTAGAAGGGCCGACTTTGCTGTTGGGATGGTTTTTGACGTCGTCCTTGGGAGGGGTGGTGTCAATTTGAGTATCGCGGCTAGAACTCTCTCCCGCTTCGGCGCTGCGTTCGCGTGATTTCTCCTGCTCGGCTTTTTCCTCTTCTTTCGTACGTGGCGGCGCCTGGTTTGGTGGCACGATTTGGGGCGAAGGCGCAGCTTGAGGTTGGCTTGAAGGGGCTTGGCTCGACGAAGATTGGTTCGCGGCAGGCTGGCTGGAAGACGATTGATCGGATGAGGATTGCTGGGCAAGGGCCGGAACAGACACCAACAAGGCGGTCAGCAAAATCCCACTCGCACAGCGCATACTCAGATTTTAGCGCGTTTTCGAGCCTGTTTCGCCGAGGATTGCGGGTCAATCCTTTAACAATTGTCTGGCAATCACAAGGCGCTGAATCTCGCTGGTGCCTTCGCCGATGGTGCAGAGCTTGACGTCGCGGTAAAACTTTTCTGCCGGGTAATCTTTGATGAAGCCGTAGCCGCCGTGAATTTGCACTCCCTCGTTAGCACAACGGACGGCCACTTCACTGGCATACAGCTTGGCCATGGAGGATTCCTGCGTGGTTTTCATGCCCGCATCTTTCATCGAAGCGGCGCGTTGGTTGAGAAGGCGGGCGGCGTCGATTTCGGTGGCCATGTCCGCCAGCTTCCACTGAATGGCTTGGAACTCGCCAATAGCTTTTCCGAACTGCTTGCGTTGCTTGGAATATTTCAGGGCCGCTTCGTAAGCGCCTTGGGCGATTCCCAACGACAGGGCGGCAATCGAAATGCGGCCGCCATCGAGAACCTTCATTGCGTCGATGAATCCGTCGCCTTCTTTGCCAAGGAGGTTCTCGGCGGGAACCACGCACTCTTCGAAGATAAGCTCAGAAGTGTCGCTGGCACGCAAACCAAGTTTGTTTTCTTTTTTGCCGGGACGGAACCCCTTCGTTCCCTTTTCGACGATGAATGCGGAAAGACCGTGGGTATGCGCGGTCCGGTCGGTGACGGCGATTACGACCAGCACGTCGGCGTAGCTACCGTTTGTAATGAAAGTCTTGGTTCCGTTAAGCACCCAGGAATTTCCGCGGCGAACCGCAGTCATGCGGGCGCTGCCAGCGTCCGATCCGGAGGAAGGCTCAGTTAAGCCCCAAGCCCCGATGTATTCCCCGGTGGCAAGCTTGCTCACATACTTCTTCTTTTGCTCCTCATTGCCGGCGAGAAAAATATGATTGCTTCCTAGCGAGGTGTGCGCGGCGACGATGATGCCGACGGAGCCATCCACGCGCGAGAGCTCTTCGATCGCGGTCGCATATTCGATGTATCCCATGCCCGCGCCGCCGTATTCAGTGGGAAAAATGGTTCCCATGAGGCCGAGGCGACCGAGTTCTTTGATGGTATCGAGCGGAAATTTGCTGGCTTCGTCCCACTCCATCACATGAGGAGCGATCTCACGCTCGGCGAACTCGCGGACGCTCTTTTTGAGCTGCAGTTGCTCTTCGTTCAGTTGAAAATCCAAGCTTCCTCCGGCCTCTAATTAGATGGCTTGCCGCGTCATTGTTGGTAAACGCCGTCCGACGCGGCCCGAAATTCGATTAGAGCATAGGAGTAGAGATGGCGGAAGTTACGGCGGACACAAATCTGCAATCCGCATTGGAGCCGCATGTTTATTGACGATTTGTGAGATGCGGAAGCGTAAACCGACCGACCGATTGGTTGTGAGTCAGGCGCGGTTTTTCTCTGGGACACGGGCGGAGACAATGGGAACCATCCAAACCGCATAACCGAGCGGATCGCGAACGTTGGCGATCATCTGGTTAAAATAATCCACCGCCGCCTCCCGCGTGATCTCCGTGAACTGTCCAATGGGTTCTGCGTAGCCGTCGTGCCAAGCTTCCAGAATTGCAGCGAAGATCTCGCGCGGGACGCGCAGCGTATCGACGACCGCATAGTCCATGGTGATGGCTTCCAGTTTCATGGCCGCAAGAATGCCGTAAATGTGGCGCCCGATGAACAGATCGGTTTCCGTCTTCGCGCCGAAAGCCGCGGGGACCACGTGCCAAAACTCTCTTGGGTCCAAATCTCGGCGTTCGAAATGCAACATGCCGTAATCCTCGGGGATGATGTGCAGGTATCCGCCGGGACGGGTCACGCGGATTAATTCCTTTAATACACGATCAGCGTGGGGAATGGAATGAAGAACATGACGGCACGCGGTTAAATCGAAAGTGCTATCGGGAACTCCGAGTTCAAATATGCTGCGGTGCTCGAATTTCAGCCGATCGCCGAGACGCGCGTAACGGGCCCGAGCCATATCCAGATGATGATCGACGATATCCACGCCGAGGACTTGAGCCTTTGGAAACAGCTCTGCAAGCCGGGACGAGCCTTCGCCGGTGCCGCATCCGGCGTCAAGAATTCGAGCATCGGGTGGAAGCCCATAGCGGCGGAATGATGGAGCTTCTTGCGGCCAAATGGCGCGTGCCTGGCCGTCCAGACCGCGCACCATGGACTCATCGGCCATTTGCTTGGAGTGTGGATTGAGATCAGTCATGCTTTGCTCTGTGACTCTTTCGCTGAAAGTTCTAACCAACCGTGGGCAACGATAGAAAGCGCTCGAATACCTCGTTGGAAAGAAGCCGGCCTCGCGGGGTGAGACGGAGTTCGTGATTGGATCGTTCGAGGAGCCCGGAGTCCACGAGGTCATCGATAGTTACTACTAGGCTTGCCAGGGTTTGTTCGCCGAATTGACTGGCAATCTCGCCGAGATTCACGCCGCGGTTCAGGCGCAAGCCGAGAAAGAATGATTCTTCGAGAGCGGCTCTTGCGTCAATAAGCGTAGGCTGCTGAGCTGCACCGGAAATATAGGCTTCCAACGAGTCTGGCGTGGAGAAACGTACGGCTTCAGCACCGCTGCCAGATGCAAGTATCATGGAGTGCGCATCGACACCGAAGCCGAGATAGGGCTGGCGGGCCCAGTACTTCAAGTTGTGGCGGGATTCAGATCCGGCGACTGCGAAGTTTGAGATCTCATATTGGCGAATTCCAGATTGTTCCAGCCGTTCACAGGCGATCCCATAAAGATCGGCGGTCAGATCGTCGTCGGGAACAAAGTGGGCATGATATTTAGTGCCGCCAGCGATCAATTCCCTTCCCAGACGCGAGTCTTCATCCACCTCAAGCATGTAAATGCTAACGTGCGGCACTTGGCTGGCGATGGTCTGTTGCACTGAAAACTGCCAACTCTCGGTGGTTTGATGGGGCAGGCCGGCAATCAGATCGACATTAATGTTGGTAATAGAGGCGCGGCGAAGATTTGCGATGTCATCCAGCGTAGTTTTTTGCGAGTGCAGACGTCCCACAGAAGCGGCTTCTTTGTCGACGAACGACTGCACCCCCAGGCTGACCCGGTTCACGCCAAGGGCTTGCAGACCTTCCAGCATAGCCGGTGACAGCGTCCCGGGAGCGCATTCGACAGTGATTTCGGCGCCGGGCTGAACGTCGAAATTTTGCGAAATCGTGACAAACAGGCGGCGCAACTGGCTTATATCGAGGATGGTGGGAGTTCCGCCGCCGATATAGATGGAATCGACGCGGCGGTCGAATTGCGCGCCCATTTGCGCCGCGGTCGCGGCAGAATTTTCAATATCGGAGCAGACACGGTCGATATAGCGGTCGAATACTGCCTTCGAGAATACGTCGGAGGCGAAGTTACAATACGTACACTTCGTGCGGCAAAACGGCACCGAGAGGTAGAGGCCCAGTGGCATTGAAATTGATTATTACACTATCCTTGAGGCTCGATCTCGCATCAGAAGCGTGAAGGTTCGATGAGAATGCTTCCCAGGGTGGTCATCAGCGGAATCGGCGTAGTCAGCCCCAATGGTTTGGGAAGGACGGCGTTTTGTCGCGCGGTTTTGGCGGGAAAGTCGGGGGTCAAACGGATTTCTCGATTCGATCCGGCTGAGTTACACGTCCAGATCGCCGGGGAGATTCCCGAGTTCGACGAACTGGCATGGGTCGATCCGCGCGAACGCAAGCACGTTTCGCGAGTAGTGCCGTTGGCGGTTGCGGCGTCGCATGAGGCGGTGGAGGACGCCGGACTCGATCCGGCGGCGATGTCGATGGAGCAAAAGCGCGAGATCGGCGTGATTCTGGGCACAGGTGGTGGGGCGCAGGAATTTTCCGAAGAACAGTATCGGCTATGGCATTCGGGGCACGTGAAACAGGTGAGTCTCTTCTGTATTCCCAGCGGGACGATGGGAACTATCTCCAGCGAGATTTCGATGCGCTTCGGCTTTCGCGGATATAGCCACGTGGTCACGGCAGGATGCACCTCGTCGACGGATGCCATCGGATACGCCTACCAGCACATTCAGGCGGGAGTGCAACCGCTGTTTCTCGCGGGAGGAGTCGATTCGGCGATCACGCCAGGAATTATCAAAGGTTACACTCTGCTTCGAGCTCTGACGCAGTCGTGGAATCAGGCTCCGGAGCGGGCGTCGCGACCTTTCTCCGCGGATCGTGACGGATTCGTGCTGGCCGAGGGTTCGTGGATGTTCATTCTGGAAGAATATGAGCATGCGCGGGCACGAGGAGCGAAAATTTATGCCGAGATCACGGGATATGCGTCGACTTGCGAGGCATTCCATCGGGTGCGCATGAGCGAATCGCCGGAAGAGCCGGCAAGAGCGATCACGCTGGCGCTTGACGAAGCGGGAATTGGACCAAAGGACGTGCAATATGTGAATCTGCACGGGACGTCGACCGAGATGAATGACCGGGTTGAGACACGGGCGTTGAAGTTGGCGCTTGGCAGCCAAGCCGGAAAGATTCCGATGTCGGGATTGAAATCACAGATCGGACACGCGCAGGGTGCGTCGGGGGCGGCGGGATTGGCTGCCAGCCTGATCGCGATGGAGCACGGATGCATTCCTCCAACGATCAATCTGGAGGTCGCCGATCCGGAATGCGATCTGGATTACGTTCCCGATGTCGGCCGCCAGGCGCAGATCGAACATGCGATCTGTAATTGCGTAGGCTTCGGATCGAAGAACTCGGCGTTGGTGGTGAAGAAAGTGGCATGATGGGCGTCTCGTGGTCTTCCGGCGGCCCGTGGTCAAGGCTGGATTACTGAGCGGAAACTATACGGGCGCCTGCAGAATGCCTGCCAACTTGAGCTCGGTTTTGTGAATCATTTGCCGCCACAAGGAGTCGGGATCGGAATCGAAGACCGTTTGCGTATCCGCGGGAAAAATAAACCAAGCGCCCAGTTCCACTTCTTTTCGTAGTTGTGTGTTGTCCCATCCAGCGTAGCCTAAGAAAACGTGAAAGGCGCCCGGGTTGGGTCCATCCGAAATGGTTTTCTCAAAGACGGTTTTCGAGGAAATAAAATAAACTCCGTCGCAAATCTGCTGCGCCCCTTCAACCTTGGCCGTCGAGCGAAGCAAGGCAAACGCGACCGGAGTTTCAACCGGTCCTCCGAGATAAACCGGGTCGGAACGGTCTTTCGCTACCTTGAGCTGTTCAAGCACTCGTGAAAGCGGAACATCCGTGCGGCGGTTAAGAATCAGTCCAACCGCGCCTTTGGCGTCGTCGTGAACCAATAAGACCACGGTTTGGGCGAAATCGGGATCACCGAGTTCGCGGCTGGCCACCAGCAACTTTCCGGCAGCAAGGTCTTTGGGGTTTTTCGATTGAACCGGCAGGAAAACAGGCGGGGGAATTTCGCCTTTCGCCGCACTGGGAACAATCGTTGAATGGTACGGGGGCGAATTGCGCGTCAGCGCATCAGAAACCTTTAAGCCGTACATTGTCGTGAACGCAACAACCGTGGCCAGAGCTGCCGAACGCCACAGTTTGCGCAGAGACATTGCCGCCCTCCTGACAAGGATCAGGTTACCTGTAGGAAAATCCTCGCCCCACAGAGAAAATTATAGTCGTCAGAGGAAGAGGCGTGTACTTAGTATTCCTTCTCCGGGCCCGGGGGTTGATGGGCGACTTTGGTAAGGTCCTCAGGGGCGCTGGAGTAGCAAGGCAATAGACTATGCCGCCTGACCGTATCCAGAGCGGGAGAGTCGTTTGCGTATTTCAATTGAATCCGGGAGTGATCCCTCTGATCGGTGATGATTTCTGCCAGCGTCTGATCACAACTGGGGTTGCGCGTTGCATTGACTTCATAGACAAATGCGTAGTCAAAGGCGTACTCCGATAATCTCGGCTGATAAGGAAGAAATGCGTATTCCACTTTCACCAGCCTCGATTCATTTTCGGTGAGTTGTTGTTCGGCTACAAAAATCTCGTGAGTCGAGAAAAAGGACGATCTGGGATCGGACTCGGCCATTGCGATCAAGCGGAGGCGTAATTTCTCCCTTTTCGTGGGAGGCCAATGTAGACCTGCCTGTCCTTGCGGACTCTGCGCCATCACGCAGAAGAACACGAGAAGAGCTTCGACCCAAACACGACGACTGCGTGCAAACAGAAACCGCATGATGGCCTGCGCGACGTTCTGGCTAAGATGCAGGAGTCAAAAGGCTCGCTGCAAGACGGGAGTGGCGCAAGGACGAAGAATAGCGAGGTGCAGACGAAGTACCAGCCGAGAGCGACGAAGATTCGGCTCACCTGATTCTAACCCAAGTGGCGGTAAACCTGGGAACACACGGAATGTTTGGCACTGGCCCAAGAGTTTAGGCCAGTGCCGAATGTTTCCCGGGTCACTGATGATCAATGAGGGGGAGAAAAGGGGAACCTTCCGTCTGTCCACGGTCCACGCCTTGTTTTACCGCGGTATCGGGGAGATTACTCCCAGGAAAACCTTTTCCATCTTCTGCTGCAGGAATCCCATCTATTTAGGGTATCTTTGATCAGCA
>Ga0335073_10011342_pt1 | contig 12503 bp, 12 predicted proteins | sample Lox_Sample_22_FD_207093 | JGI IMG/M metagenome (GOLD analysis project Ga0335073, IMG submission 207093) | Soil microbial communities from Loxahatchee National Wildlife Refuge, Florida, United States - Lox_Sample_2.2 | ecosystem: Environmental > Terrestrial > Soil > Wetlands | place: USA...
GCGACCTTGATGCGGCGTTCTTGAAGCCGCTGCCGATATAAACTCCGTCGCTCAGCAGGCTTTCGACGTCGAACTGCGTAAGCGATGGTTCGAGATAACTCCAGGGGTGGCGCAGGCCCTCGAACGCGGTGAGCGAGCGCATCGCGGCGAAGAACACCGCCATGTTCACCGGCATCTTCCACGGCGGCGCCCACTTAAGTCCCGCGGCCACGACGCGGCCACCGGGTTTGACGCTGTTCAGAACGTTGCCGATAGCAGCGGGCGTGCGCATCACGTCGTGAGCAAAATGAAGCAGTGCGGCATCGGCGATTACGGGGATGCGCGCGTGTTCGACCGGCGCGTGAATCAAGGTCACGTTCTGCAAATCGTTAGTCCGAATCCGCTCCGCGGCGCGCTCGAGCATTTCGGCACTCTGTTCGATTCCGATCACGCGGCCCTTCGAACCGACCTGGCGCGAGAGCGAGCGAAAGCTGAGCCCCGTTCCGCACGCGACGTCGACGACGATAGTGCCGCGGCGCAGCCACAGGCGGCTGATGGCGCGGCGGCGAACCGGCTCGAGAAAGTTCAGCTCGAGGTCGTAAGTCGCGGCGCGCTCGCGATACTGGCGCAGGGCTGCCTCGCGGTCCGCACGAATATTGGCGAAGGCGTCGAGCCAGCTATTTTTGTTCTCGGGATGCGTCGATTCCATCGCGATTGCTCCGGGTGTGCATTAAAACTAAGCAGCGCACCGGCTTGAGGCAATTTGGGTTTGTCCCGAATGCGACTGACGATGCAGATGGTGCGGCGCTAACTGCCGGCGATCACCGCCCAGGTCGCGATTGCGCTGCCGATCGTTGTCCAGTAGCCGAATTTTTCGTAAATTTGCGCCGCCTGCTTGCGTTGCTCGGCCGGAGCGAGGTCGGCGGAGATCTGGGGGTCGGAAGCGTTGCGAATCGCGAGCCAGTTGGGCGCGCGGCCCTTGAGGTCGTTCGCGCAGACAAGTCCAAGAACTGCATCGCCCATTTCCACCGCCGCACCGAGTCCCTGCAATTCGTATTCGTTGTTCGCAGTATCGAACGCGAAGAAGTCAGTGGTCACAACAGTATCGTCGGGAACCTTGGTCGATGGACTATCGAGCAGCGCCAGCGGTCCGTTGCCGTTCGGCAGTTGCTTGGCGTTCACCGGCAACAGCTTTTCGGCAGCGACCGACAAATATGTCTTCGGGATTGCTCCGGCGCTGCTGAAGCTTTGGCTGTGAAAAGCCTCGTTGCGAAAAGATTTGAGACAATCGAACCGCGCGCGCCGCGTCATGACGACATCGCCGAGCTTGACGCTCGCGCCGATCGCGCCTGCGGTCCCGGTCGTAATGACGAATCCAGCGCCGGTCTCTTCGATGATTTGTTTCCAGAGCGCGCGAATCGGCAGCCGCGGGCCATCCTGGCTCATGTGCAATTCGGATTTGAAACAGAGCACGCGATGCTTTCCGATCGCGGTCGGGAAATACGATCCGAGCCGATTGGCTTCCAGAGCTGGCGCGCCGGCACGGATATGCGGCGCATAGGTGTCCCAGAGATGGGCGTAACGATACCACACATCGCTCGACACTCCCGGCGTCAGAATGTCAGCCAACGCGCGGGCCTCGGCCACGGTCCAGGTGACGACGATCACATCACACGCGGGCAAGCGGTCGGATTGCTTCGGAGCAGGAGCCGACGTGCTCGCGGGCTTGGGATTCAGCCCGCGAGGCCACGGAATCGGCTGGAGATTTCTTCGCGCCAATGCTTCGTTTTCGGAAGACGGGATCGTCCAGGCTGCGTGAGTCCTGGGATCATCGGGATCGTACTCGATGATGTGTTTCGCAAAATCTACGTCCGTCTCCGGCGCCAGCATTGTGCCCCTCTTCGCGAATTGAAATCCACCTCAACGGCCCGCATCCGCGCAAAGCGCGAAAGCGAGTAAGTCGCGGTCTATAGACAGTAAGGCGTTCCATCGCATTGAACGAATTGTTCAACGAGTCAGAAAGTGTAGTTTCGTCGATACTTCGCTGAGGAGTGAAGCGGGAATTATGTTGAAGTTGATAGCAAGAGAGAATAACAGCGAGGGTGAATAAGATGAGAAGTGACGTCTCTTTTTTGGATTTCGTCGTTGGGAACGGATACCAGGGCCTTCATGAAGCGGTCGAAATCAACCCCGTTTGATGAGATAGCAAGTGATTTGCCCATGAGGTCAGTCTAGAGCGATTCCCAGATTCTGCGAAACATGCGACGTGTTGGCTTAACCAGCGCGACGGTTAATATTGCGAGCTCGAAAATCGTGAAGACTGTCATGAATCTTGATTGGGGATCTGGATCGTTGACTGCCATACCAGCCCAAAAAGCGATCAGCAAGCCTTGGAAGTAGATCCATGCCCTCTCTGACGCGTCCAGTTGATCCCACCACCAGCGCATGAGGGTCAGCTTAGCGTTTGCGCTGGTCTTTGGGAAAGATCGGCTTCAGTGCGGCCTTGAGCGATTCAGGGTCGTTTTCTTGGCCAGCACGATGAGCCTAACTGCATGAAGATTTCCGCGTTCCGTCTGTTGTTGTGGCGGAACGTGAACTCGTTTTAGGTAGAGCGGCAGATAGCCCTTGCCGACATTGTGACAGGTGCCGATGATTCCGCGCTTCAACAGCGCCCAAAACGATTCGATGTTGTTCGTGTGGACCTTCCCGCGCACGTATTCCCTTGGGAATGCTTCACGACTTCAAGACAGCGCCCGCCGCGTGATGGACGCGGCGGGCGATGAATGAGCAGAGAATCCGATTATCGATCAATCAAACAGGATCTTACTTCAGTGCGCGCACTTTGGCATTGGCTTCGCGGCCGAGGCATCGCTTTAGCCAGTCTGCCACTGCCGGCGTCGCCGACATGTCGAGGCGCATCATGGCCGCCCAGCTCAAAACCGAGGCGACGTTCAGGTCCGCGATCGTGAAACTATTGCCCGTGAGGTATTCCTTGCCCGTCAGCGCATGGTTGAGAACGCCTAGCGGGGCCTTCAGCGCGTCGGCCGCTTTCTGGGCGGCCTTCTCGTCACGCTGATCGGCCGGGAGCAGCACGCGCTGCATCAGCAGCGTCATCAGATGAGGCTCGACCTCGGTCATCGCCCAGAAGCTCCACTTGAACACGTCGCCGTGCGCGGCTTCCGCCGGCCACAGTGAATTCTTGCCATACTTCTCGGCCAGGTAGAGGTTGATCGCCATCGATTCCCATACGGTATTGCCGTCGTCCTCGAGCACGGGAACGTGACCATTGGGATTGTGCTTCAGATGCTCGGCGGATTTCGCCTCCGAAGGAGCAACGGGGACATGGTCGTACTTGAGGCCGAGTTCCTCGGCCGCCCACAGGGATCGCGCCGCGCGTGATTTCGAACTGCCGTAGATTTTCATCGATCCAGTTTCTCCTTGAGTATGTTTCGCATTGATGCAGCCTTTGCCGATTAGTTCAAAATTAAATGGTCAATTCGAACTGACTATCCGCCGAATGCGGCCCGCAATGCCTCCGCGCCTTCGCGAATGCCTGCTTTGCCCTTGTCGATCATGTCGAAGAAGCTCACGAAGCCGTGAGTGACGCCCTCATAGCGCGTGAGCGTGACCTGGTTGCCGGCACGTTTCAGCGCGGCGGCATATTCCTCGCCCTCGTCGCGCAAAGGATCGAGGCCAGCAGTCTGTACCAGCGCCGGGGGCAATCCCGCGAGACTCCTTGCGCGCAACGGCGAGGCGAGAGGATTCGCGCCGTCTCCGGCATTTACCAGGTAATGGTCCCAGAACCACTTCATGTCGGCGCTCGACAGGATAAAGCCGTCACCGGCAAATTCGCGCTGCGATGGAAAATCGAGACTCGAATCAGTGACGGGATATATCAGAAGCTGGAAAGCGAGCTTCGGTCCGCCGCCGTCCCGCGCCATCATCGCAACCGCCGCGGCGAGATTTCCGCCCGCGCTGTCGCCGCCGACTGCCAGCTTGTCGGGAATCCCGCCGAACGATGCGGCATTGGCAGCGACCCACTTCGTCGCCGCATAGCAATCGTTGGGCGCGGCCGGAAACTTGTGCTCGGGCGCGAGGCGGTAATCGACCGATACGACCAAGCATCCCGCGCTGTTGGCGATCGCGCGGCAGAGATTGTCATGACTCGCCAGGTCGCCGAGCACCCACCCGCCGCCATGGAAGAAAACCAGCACTCCGACCGGCAGCCGCGCCGCGGGTGTGTAGATGCGAATCGGGATCTGGCCGCCGGGGCCGGGGATATGCCGATCCTCGACGCGATAGATCTCCTGGGGCGGAACCGGGCTCGCCTCGAGCATCGCCTGCATCTTGGCGCGCGCCTGCTCGGGCGTCTCGGCGCGCAGGAACAGCGGACCGGCAGCATTCGCGCCGTCGAGAAAAACCTTGGTCTGTGGATCGATCGTGAGCGCCATGCCGTCGTCTCCTCGGGCCCCATCGCGCAATGACGATCGCGATCAGCCTCGTCCGAAACTTAGGCGACGGCATCAAGGGTTGGCAAGCGCGCGCCTGGGTGCATCGATTAGCTGGGCGTCTGCACGAACTGGGCGTGCCAGGTGGCGCGGAACCATGGCGACCCGTCGCGGGTGCCATAGACGTTGGCGGTTATCTGCATGACATCGCCCTGGATCTTGCAATTGAGGTCGGTGTTTTCGTCGACGGTGAACGTCGGCGCGCCATCGCGGTCGACGCTGTATTCGTCGAAATGCAGTGTCGCCTGCATCGTGGCGTAGTCGCGGCCGTCGGTTGAGATCGGCACCACCTTGCCGTGCGGGTTAATGATCTTTTCGCTCGGCTCGACTCCCGTTTCGGTGAACGTCAGCTTGAAGGGACCGCCGCCCACGCGCCTGTAGCATAGGCGATAAGTCTTGGGCGTCCAGAAACCGACCTTGTGCGCGCCCGGCTCGCGCTTGATCGAGTCGAGCTCGCCCACCTGACCTTGCCAGCATCCGTTGAAGACGGAAGGCAGCACCAGGTTTTGTCGCGGCGTTGTCAGCAGCGATGCGCTCGGTGGTTCCTGACCCGGAGTCGCCGCGGAGGCGGGAGCTTGCTGCACAGGATGCGGTGGCCAGACCGATGGCGGCAACAATTGAATCGGCGTGCTGTTGGAATCTGGCGCGTAGTCGGGAACCGCCGGCGCCTGGTATTCGCGCTGGGTCGATGGTGGCGGCACTTCCATCGTCGATTGCGCAAATGCGGTGAGTCCTGCGGCGCTTAGCAGCAAAATCGCTGCGGCCACGACGCTGATACCTCGAATTTTCATGCGATTCTCCGGCGACCTGCCTGATAAAAGCACAACTGATGCCGTCGTCTGGTGCCGTGGCGTACAGTGGATTGCCCCCGATGTGGCCTGTAGCATCGATTTTATTCCGATCTAACCAGGACTTCGATGAGCGAACTGAACATCAACTTCGAGGCGGCATGGGCCGCGAGCCAAGTCCCCGCAACCGGTCGCCGCAAGGAGGCGCAGCGCCTCGCCGACGCGATGCGCAGAGTTATCGAGCATCTCGTGCAGGTGGCCGCGCCCGAGGACGACCTGCGCCGCGCCGCCGAACTGCTCGAAGGCTACGCCGAGCGGCTCGCCAAGTATCCCGTGTCGCGCACCTACGAGGGTTTCGCCGAAGCCGCTAACGCCGGTGACACGCACGTATTCTTCGATCACAGTCCGCTTATCGGGATGGCGAATCCGCTCGCGCCGCCGATTCGGATGGCGGTGCTCGGCGATCGCATCGAGGGCCGCGTCGCGTTCGGGCTGCCTTACGAAGGACCGCCGGGACACGTGCACGGCGGATTCATCGCGGCGGCTTTCGACGAAGTCCTCGGCATGGCGCAATCGCTCACCGGCAATCCCGGCATGACCGGCACGCTCACAATTCGTTATCGCCGCCCAACGCCGCTGCTCAAGGAGTTGGTGTTCGAAGGCCGCGTCGATCGCGTCGAAGGCCGCAAGATCTTCACAATCGGCAAAGTCTCTTCAGACGGAGTAGTAACTGCCGAAGCCGAAGGCCTCTTCATCGCAGTCGGCGCCGAGCGCTTCATCGCGATGGCCGAGGCGCGCGCCAAATCCAACGGCGATAGCAAGTAGAGAGCGCGGCAAGATTAGGAATCCAATAGGGCTGGATTCTGTTCGACTATCATACCAAGTATGCTGGTGTCGGATTGGGGACGCGGCAAGAGAAGACCGGGAGGCCCAGCGCTTCGACTTTTGAGTGTCATTAAGAAACATGGCATTCGAGCGATTGCCTGAATCGAAGCAAACCTGGGGAACACCTTATGAAGCGCAGGCGCGAATGCCACGGAAATCTCAATCCGGACGCACCAGTCCCGACAGTCCGGCGAACAAGAGCGGCGTGATTAGCCAGCCGGCCAGGATGTGGATCCAGAGGTAGGCGCGCAGGATGCGGCTGGGCAGTTCGTTGATTCCGAACATCGTGCGCGAGCCCTGGAGCGTGCCGCCTACGGCGTGGCGCGGGTTCGGCCGCCAGTAGGAATCCTGGTAGAGCACTACTACGGGCAGGAAATTCTCGAGTGAGTATACAAATGGATTGAAGACCGGGTAATGCGGCGGCGCCTCGCCCGTCTTGACGAACTCCGCGTATGCCGCTTCCTCGGTCGGAGTTATTAATCGCAGATGATACCCCCAGCCAAACAGGATCGCGCCGAAGAGGACGAATCCTCCTATCCACCACAATGCGCGCAGCGGGCGGAAGCCGTAGCCGATCGTGTACTGGAGCATGATACTCCAGAGCCGATTGCCGCGATTCATGTTGGTATTACGGCGCTGCGCGACCTCTTTCGCGATCATCATGTCCGTCGCGTTTTGATCGCGCCCGGCATCGCGGAAGATTTGCGCGAGCTGGCGATAAGGCTGCGGATGGTAACCGGGCGGTTGCAGCGCGATCCACTGGAGCCGGCTCTCGGCGTTGTCAGGGCCGCCGTCTATAGAGTGATAGACGAAGCCGTTAATCAGTAGATTGCCGGGCGCGGGCCAACTCGCTGCATCATCCCAGATCGCACCCGCCGATGCGTTTTCGAGATCGAGCGTCGTCTTCGGAGTATGCTTAACCTCGTTCCAATAGAAAGTTCCTTTGATCGTTGCCCGGTCAGCATCGAGTCCGGTGGCGTCGTCGCCGGTGAAATTAGCGGCATGGAAATCGAGCGCGCCTCCGATCTTCGCGATTCGCGCGTCAATAGTTCCGTTGGTTGTGAAGCCGTTGTGAAATTCCGCATCGCCGCCGATCTGCGCCTCGACCACGCTGACAGTCAATTGCCCCGAAGCGTCGAACATGCTGCCGGCGCAATCGATACTCCCGCCGATTCGGCTGCGGAAAAAACTGATTGTGCTGAATGAATCGAAAGTCAGGCTCACATCGCCGTCGATCGTTGAGCCGTCGGCCGTAATCGAGTCGACCTTCGAGGAGCGCAGATCGAATTCAGCCAGGTGCGCATTACTCAGATCGATCGGATCGGTGAAGTAGCTATGAACGATCGTTATCGGCTTGGTGGAAACCGCGTACGAAATATCGAGTGGTCCATCGATCTTTACTCCGCCGAATCCAAGTCCGCTCGGATGCACCAGCCGCGACGCATCGGGATCAGCGATCAGCCACCGCAGCAACTCATGACGAATGCTGCGCTCAGGGCCCCACTTCGCGCCCTGGGCAGCATCGTTGAGGGGCGACTGATCGTCGTTGCTGGGGCCAATCCAGCGAAACTCGCGATGCGGCGCCGCATCGATCAGCCGTTGCTCGGCGAGGCTGAGCGCGCCGAAGTGCTGCGCCGCAAGATGAGACAGCGTGGCGGCATCGCGATCTTGCGACGAGAGGTTTGCGCCCCTAGGCGCCTGGCCCGCAGCGTTCGCAATCCTGGCGATGAGCAGAATTATAGTGACTATTGCGATATGTGCTGCGCTCCTCCAGGGCAGAGCGGCAACGTTCGTATTCGAGCTAATGATGGTGCGGCAGACTTCCCTTCCCGATGCGGGAAGCGAAAGAGGGTTAGGTCGGTTTTCTCGCTGGCAATCAGACAACGACCTAACCCCTAACCCCTTCCCGCGTCGAGAAGGGGTACCGGAACACGCCGGCGATCTGAACTGACGATGTTATCACGGCCGGACAGAGGCAGAGCTCATACTTCCGATAGCCAGTGGCGCTCGAGCGCGGTCACCGGGCGGCCTGCAATGTAGCTGTCGATCGCGTTGCGGGCAGAGTCGCTACTTTTGCCGCGAATCAGACTGACTATGTGCGATTGGATAAACACGCCGCGCTGTTCGTCGCTGCCGCCAGCGCATGCGACCTCGGGCAGGATCGGCGCGAGCGTGGCCGCCGCGAAATCCCAGTCGCCGTAGGCGAACGCGACGCATCCGCGCGCGAGCGGCATCCCGATCTCCTTCCAGACTTTTCTTAGGCCGCCCGTCTGCGCGTCCGCGTGCCGCTGCATCGAGTCGAGCGCATCGGCGACCACTTCGCGCTCGCCGGCGCGCGCGAGGGCGTACAGGAAGATCGTTTTGAGGAACGGAAAGACGTGCTCGCTGACGCGCTCGCGTAGATGCGGCGCGATTTCGCGCCATTCCTCTTCGACCCGGCCGCCAGCGAGCTCGATATACCAGAGCATCAGAATCGAATCGGTCAGCTCGACGATCGCATCGCGATCGAAACCCCAGATCTTCACGCGATAGAGCTCGCGGACATGATCGAAGTCGCGGTTGTCGAGCAGCAAGGCTCCGAGATGAAACGAGTTGTGCGCGACCGTGTAATGGCTGAAGCGTTCCCAGGTCGGCGCGAAGCCGTGCAGCGCGGCGATTCCCTCCTCGACTCGCGACTCGCCCGAGAATACGTGCGCGAGGCAGTGCTGCGCCCACATCGTGAGCGGATCGATCTCGAGCGCGCGGCGCGCGACCCGCTCGGCTTCGTCGCGCATCTCGCTCAGCTCGAGCGCGAACGCATACATCGCAAGCACGTGGCTGTTGCTGGGATTCGCTTCAGCTGCCTTGCGCATCACCTTGAGTTGCCGATCAGTTTCGCCGGTCTCGAAGCAATGGAACTCGGCGAGCTTGGCCGCAACCATGTCGGCTGGCCAGCGGCTGGCGATCTGCTCGTAGCCGGAAAGCGCGCGCTGAAAATCGCCGCCGAGGCCCGCTCGCACTGACTGAATAATGATTCGCTCGCGCTCCGAGACTTCGCCCAGGCGCGCTTCGGCTCGCGTGAGATACGGTTCGGCGCCGGCCCCCTGCCTCAGCGACTGAGTATAGAGATATGATGATGCGGCGTAGGCCTGGAGCAGTGGGCATTCGGGTGCCGCATTGGCAGCGCCAATCACGTCACCGACCTTCGTGCCGAGCGAGACGACCTCGCGAGCGTAGTTGTTGATCGCCCGCACCGCATCGCCCGAGCCGTTAGTGACGGCGAGTCCTCGTTCATCGCGGTTCATCAGAAATCCCTTTCATCTCCGACCGACCGTCGCATGGTGACCATTATGCGTCAATTGCCAACCGGGCCGCCTTCTCGCATGCGCAACGTGCGGCTGGTAGATGTTGCGATGCATCCGGCTGGTGGAGGAAAGCTCCGATGGACACCGCGCAACGCGAAATGCTCGCCAACCTGCTCGCCAAGGAGAAGGTCGCCGTCCTCGTCACGCAGGGCGAGGAGTATCCGACAGCCACGATGCAAGCCTTCTGCGAAACGGCCGCACTCGAAATACTGTTCATCCTCAACGAAGGATCGTTCAAGCACAACAACGTGCTGGCGCGGCCGAAGGTCGCCGTGCTGGTGGATGATCGCGAGACCGGCGACATCACGACGTTCCGCGTCTCGCGCGCGATAATCGATGGCATCGCAAACGAAGTGCCGCGCGACAGCGACGAGTGGAAACGATGCGAGACGATGTTCCTTGCCAAGGCGCCCTTCGAAGCGCCATTCTTCAAGTATCCGACCCTGCGCATGATCAAGATCACGCCGGCGCGCGTGTCATACGCGGGCGCAGACCGGGTGTCATTCAAGGCCGAGTTCTGAACGCAACGTCAGGAGAAGATCGCGATGGAAAAGAATGACGTCGTAGTACCCAAGGGCCAGGAAATCCTCTACAACAATTTTCATTTCGCGCCCGCGGTAAAGGACAGGGATCATCTTTATTGTTCCGGCGTCATCGGCATGGGACCCGACGGCAAAGTCTCGTCCGATCCGGAGACGCAGTTCACGCAAGCCTTCGAGGGCGTCAAGGCGGTGCTCGAGACGGCCGGGCTTTCGTTCCGCGACGTGGTCGATATCACCTCGTTTCATGTCGGCCTGCAGGCGAACATGCGCAGTTTCATGAAGGTGAAGGATCGCTACGTGAGCGAGCCATACCCGGCGTGGACGGCGATCGGGATCACCGAGCTGGCGGTGCCGGGCGGCCTCGTCGAAGTCAAAGTGATCGCGCGGATGCGCGGCTAGCAATCGAGAGCTCCGAAGATGCAAACCAACGATCATCGAATCACGAACGAAGAGCAGCTGCGCGCGATCCTCGGCAATCCGTCTCCGGCGACGAAGAGCAAAGTGCTGAGCGAGCTCGACGAGGCCGCGACGGACTTCGTCCAACGCTCGCCATTCATCGTGCTCGCGACGGCAGATCGCGAAGGCAATCAGGACGCCTCGCCCAAGGGCGACCATCCTGGCTTTATCGCGATCGAAGACTCACGCACGTTGCTGATTCCGGAGCGCAAGGGCAACAAGCTCGCGTTCGGCTACCTCAATATCCTGGAGAATCCGCGGGTCGGGCTGATCTTCCTGACTCCCGGCACCAACGAGACGCTGCGTATCAATGGCGCCGCCGAGCTGACGTCGGATCCCAAAGTATGCGAGCTGCTGACGGCGCGTGGCGCGCCGGCGATCCTCGCGATTCGGGTGAAAATCCACGAATGCTTCTTCCACTGCGCGAAGGCGTTCATAAGATCGCAACTGTGGAAGCCCGAGACGTGGCATCCGCTCAAAGTTTCCTTCGGCAAGCAATTCGCGCAGCGGGCGGGCAAGGGCGACGATCTGGCGCAGAAGATCGACGAAGCTATCGAGCGCGACTATCGCGAGAACCTCTGAAAAAAACGGGCCGCGCGGGGGAGTCGGTCCGCACAGCCCGTGCTCGGGGGGGAAGGGTTCGTATCGTGTCGGCGATGGGGCCGGCCTAGAAACCAGGTGTAATCGTTCCGAACAATCCGTGACTCTCGCCGTCCGGACCGGCGGTGAAATAGAGGCTGTTGTTCGGAGCATTCAGCGCGCCGGTTCCATTGATCAGCGACCACAGGCCGTCGATCACGAGCGGACGAACCGCGAACTTGTCGCGCGTCCGGAGTTGTCCCAGCGGAATTCCAAGACCGGGTGTAAACACATTGATACGACCGTCGCCAAAGTTTCCGACCAGCAATTGGCCGGTAACGATTCCGAAGTTATTGGGCGCCATCGACAAACCCCACGGCGCGTTCAATGCGCCGCGCGCGGCGAAGCGCCGCTCGAAATCACCGTCGGTGTCGAAGATATCGACAAAGCCGCGCCCCAATCCGGGCACGTCGTCGTGCCGGGCCGCATCCTGCAGCGCATACGTGACGTAGAGCTTACCGCCGATCAACTTGACGTTGAATGGAGCGTAACCCTTCGGCAATGTCGGGTCGCTGAAGTTTCCTTTCAGACTGACCTGCTCGTACTGACAGGTTTGGCCGCTGGTATTGGTCTGAAAGGTGTCGATCGTGCCGTGGCGAAAGTCGGTGGCATAAAGCGTCGGGATTCCACTCTTCGGCGTCGCCATCTCGAGGCCTTTGTACACCGCGCCGTCAGCGGTATCAGGTACCTCTGAATTGTCGACCCTGAGCATCGCATTCAGGCCGTCCGCGAGTTGCCAGCCCGATAGCGTGCCATCCTCGGTATCGAAGATAAAAAGATCACCGCAGAATGCTGTACCGGTGTTGGAGACCATCCCGGTTGGCGCGGCGGGCGGCGGCGGCATCACGCCAGTGGGCAGTGGAATCGTGACGAAGAACGGAATCATCGTCATCGGAATATCGAAGATCGCGCCAGTTCCGTCGTATAGCGTCGAGAATCCTGAATTGTTGTCGCTGATCCAGAATGGCGAGCCAGCCGTGTTGCCGCTGCCCGCGATGAATGAGATGCCCCAGGCGTTGACCAGCTTGGGATCCGTCACCGGCGCAACGCCCGGCTCGTCGGAGACGAGATTGCTGGAATTGTAAAAGAGTTGCGGCAGCGCGAGTGCATTCGATGCCGTCAAGGCGATCGCCGACACCGCGAGCGCGGCACACGTCTTCTTCAGCGTGCCATTGAGTAATCCTTTCATGGCCGTCGGTTCCTCCCGTATCGGGTCAGATTTAGTTATGGTCGGCGCGCGAATGCGCGCCACGTACTCATCAACCGCGGAGTGGCTATTAAGGTTCCCAATCGAGAAGGCATAGTCGAAAAAATATGTCGTTGACTCTTATGGGTCAGGCGGTGATTCTTCGAGGCGGGGAC
>Ga0335073_10011346_pt1 | contig 12502 bp, 8 predicted proteins | sample Lox_Sample_22_FD_207093 | JGI IMG/M metagenome (GOLD analysis project Ga0335073, IMG submission 207093) | Soil microbial communities from Loxahatchee National Wildlife Refuge, Florida, United States - Lox_Sample_2.2 | ecosystem: Environmental > Terrestrial > Soil > Wetlands | place: USA: Florida...
TTCGAGGGATGCTGCCGGCTTTCAATTAAGCCATCCGCGAGCAAGCGAAGTCAGCGTTCTCACGATGGACAGACAGGTTTGGGCCACGATGGGCGATTGGAGTGTTGAATTGCTGAGGAAGCGGCCGATGGAAGCGACTCAGCAAATCGGGCCTCGGCCGACCTTTGCCGATAAAGGCAGCAAAAACAGTGGATGGAAGGCTGGAAGGCCTGTCAATCGTCGCCAGGGTGTGTGGGTCCAGCCGGTCCGCGGTCCACTCGGTGAAGCAAGCTGAGTTGTGCTGCTTTTTCTGAAGCGGTAACTGAGCATGCGATGGGCTCTCCGTTGCCAAAAATCATACCTACAGCCATTGTCTTGCCGTTGAGCCTCATTATGGCGTTTGCAGACCGTTGTCCCCACGCTCGTCTCTTTTGCTCCATCTCAAACCGGATGCTATCACCTCGCACCTGTCATTTTGTTTGGGCGAGCCCTTGACGTGATCTAAACGGGTCGTCCGATAAGAGGATCGGCTTTGATTGGTGCTAAACCTGAGCGGGAACGACGCTGTGCAGGGGCGACGGACATGGTATGTACGGTGGTTTCTCAGATACGTTGGTCACGTGTGGCGTAATAAACCACCTCGGCCTGACTAACACTAGTCGAATTACGGGTGTAGCCAAAGCTCAGCAGACGCTAAGGAAAAAAACGGTGACTAAGCGACGTTACTTTTGAATGGCAAGCCCTAGCCCAACCACCACCTAAAACATCATATTCCGCCGCGCAACGATTCCTCTTGGGGAATGCTGTCGCGCGGCGTGGCTTGCCTTAGGTTACAGTATATTTGGTTGCTCAGCCACTACTTCGACCGTCGATGCCCGACGCTAACCGAGTGTCTTCGAGTCATGCACAGTAATGACTGCTTCCTGAGGCTATTGAAGCGAATTGATCGTGCTCGGAAAAGTAACAGAAAGGGCGGAAGCTTGACCGGTCCATGTACGGAGTACTAATGCGACACTGCCAGAAAGATACGCGTGATTGGGGCACGGCAGGAAGACCTGCGTCTCGACCTCTCTTTCGTACTGTCTTCTAACGATCTCTGGTCAACATGCGTGCTCATGAATTGCTGCTGCTCAGCTATTTCCTTTTCGTGATTGGCAAAGATCCATTCATTCTCCCCCGCAAATGGAGATGTCGCGAATATATCATTCACTACCACCCTGATCGCAGGCATGGGAGGCCTCGACCTGCGGGACCAAACGTTCATAGTCGGATTACTCATTCCGGCCAAGTGACTACTCATTCAAAACCCATGCCTTCACTTACATGACGTTGTCGCAATGCACAAAGGCTATTCAGAGAGCTTTCATCTCGAACATACAAATAAAATCACATCTGTTTGAATATATCGTCTCTTCATGAGCTAACCAATGCCTAATTAGTCAGACGACCTCGGCTTGCGGCCGAATCGAGGTAGATCACTGGCCTGACATGAGTCCCTCGTGAAAGCCCAGCTCCATATTCATTGCTCCATCGCTTCGCTGCCTGTTGTTTCCATTGCTCGTTTTGGTTACGATCTTTCCATTTGATCCCGGCACCTGTGGCATAACGGACGTAAAAGGAGTGTTAGCGAGCTGTTCTGGCCCGCAAAACAACTTCGCCGAGGATAGCTTTTGTTCATTTCACATTCCCTCCGCCTTTACAGTCAACTCTACGCTGTGGAATTGCCCAATGCGAACTCTCTGACTTTCATTCATTCAGTATCTTCTCCGTTCAACTCCTTCCTAACTTCTAACCCACCAAAATGCCACAGATCAACCCATCTCCTGTCACACCTAAACCGACGCCGCTCCCACCCCTCGCGGAACAAGACCCTCTTACGCCCTCACAATGGCGAGTTTTGCTCGCATTTGCCGACACAATTGTTGCTTCTATTAGTCCAGAAGCTTCAGAGGAGTCTCACACTGAGCTTGGCGTGTCCAAAAATGCCTATTCGCAGGCTCTCACGGCCATTTCTAAGCACTGCGGCGGCGACCAGGACTTCGCACGTCAATATCTCGCAGAACGACCATCTGAGAGTCCATTCTTCAAAGAGCTATGCTACCGCCTACTAAGCGTAGACCTACCTTCGGACCTGCGGTCGCAATTGACACTGGGTCTGAACGTGCTGGACTACCGCGCGGGCGCGCTGATCCTAACCGGCTACCCCAAATCCTTCGCCGACCACCCGGTCAGCGTGCGGCAGCGCATCCTGCAGGCCTGGCCGAACGGCTACCTCCCGGTGACGCGGCTGCTCTTCCGCAGCATGAGCATGCTGGTCAAGCAGCAGTGGGTCAAGTCGTCGCCGACGCTGTACCGCGTGCTGGGCTTCCCGCGCACGCCCGTCCACGGCGTCCCCGGTAGGAGCTTCGACTACGCCTTCGTCCAGGTGCCGCCGGGCGCCGCCGCCGAGCCCGAGGTGCTGCACACCGACGTCGTGGTCGTCGGCTCGGGCTGCGGCGGCGGCGTCTGCGCCCGCAACCTCGCGGAGGCTGGCTTCGGCGTCATCGTCGTTGACCGTGCGAACTTCTGGCCCGCCGAGCACCTGCCCATGGCCGAATCGGAGGGGTTCAATCACCTGTTCATGAACGGCGGCGGCATGTTCAGCGACGACAGCTCGGTGGTGGTGTTTGCCGGGCAGGCCTGGGGCGGCGGCGGCACCGTCAACTGGAGCGCCAGTCTGCAGACGCAGGGCTTCGTGCGCAAGGAGTGGAGCGACGCTGGGCTGCCTTTCTTCACCAGTGCCGAGTTCCAAACGTGCTTGGATCGCGTCTACGAGCGCATTGGCGCCAGCTCCGATGCCATTGAACATAATCCGTCGAATCAGAAACTCCTCGAAGGTGCTCGGAAGCTCGGATGGGCGGCGAAGGCCGTGCCGCAGAACACCGGCGGGAAGACGCACTATTGCGGTTATTGCGCTTTGGGCTGTGGCAGCTGCGAGAAACGAGGGCCTGTAGTCTCGTATCTTCCGGCTGCGGCAAATGCAGGTGCCAAGTTCATGGAAGGCTTCGATTGCGAGAAAGTTCTTTTCGATGTCGACAAGAAGACTGGTACAAAGACTGCGACAGGTGTGATTGGCACATGGCAGAGCAGAGACGAGCATGGCGGTGTTTCGGGACCTCGGCTGGTCAAGAGAAAGGTCATCATCAAGGCTAAGAGAGTCATCATCAGTTGCGGAACAATGCAGTCTCCACTGCTACTCAAGCGCTCAGGACTGAAGAATCCACACATTGGCAAGCATCTCAAACTACATCCGGTCAACTTTATCGGCTCGATCTACGAAGAAGAAATCCGACCATGGGAAGGTGGCATCCTGACGAGTATAGTCACCGAGTTTGAAAACCAAGACGGACAAGGGCACGGCGTGAAGATCGAAGCGACATCCATGCTACCATCACTCTGGCTTCCCGCTCTGTTCTGGCAGTCTAGCTTAGACTATAAATTGCTAGTGCCTAAAGCGAAGCACATGGTCGGCCACTTCGCACTACTTCGCGACATTGGTGAGGGTGAGGTGTACGCGGATCCCGTCGACGGTCGCTCACGATTCCGGTATACTTTGAGCAAGAGGGAGAAACAGTTCGTCTTGGATGGTATGCTAGCTGTTGCCAAGATCAACTACGTTGCTGGCGCGAAGGAAATGTTCTCGATGATCCCGGGCACATCCACCTTTGTGCGATCACCTGATGAGGAGTGCGCACACAAGGGAATCAATTGTTCTCACTTTCAAGGATGGCTGGAAGAACTTCGAAAGAGAGGATCTCCAAGTCCTGAGACGTTCTACGCGAGTGCCCATCAGATGGGATCGTGTAGGATGGCGAAGAACGCCAAGCTGGGTGTTGTCGATCAGAAAGGAAAGGTCTTCGAGGCCGAAGGATTGTATGTTTGCGATGCCAGTATTTTTCCGAGTGCCAGCGGAGTCAATCCTATGGTGACGAATATGGCTATCAGCGAGTGGGTCAGCAGTAATCTTGCAAAGGATCTCAAAGCAGATGGGGAGAGAGCAAAACTGTAAGCAGGTCTCTCAGTATGATGTACGCTAACAAGTTACGATCGATGATTATCCGGAGTTGGATATTACCAGAGTCGAGTCCTTTGTAGGTATTGACAAGTTGATTTTGGGATCATGCCTGACATATGATTCTATCACCTATTCGCCGTGTTCTATCTCGTTAGTGAGCTGCTCAACTGCAGACCATGCCTTGCCTTGGAATCTCTTCTACAGCAGTACCAGATTCTGGCTCTTGGACATGCACAGGTTCAGCCTGGCCTACCTTAGATTCGTTTTGCAACTTCTCCTTTTCCTTCTTTCCTGGCGCCATGCTTCCTTTGGCAATCGCCTCCTTGGGCAATGGCCTGATATACGGCTGACATACCCACCACGGTCTCTTGCACCTCTTGCGAGCAGTTTCTGAACTCTCTGGGTCATCTATAATCTCTTTCTTCACCCACAAGGATGGATCCTTGACGCCAGCCTCAATCAACTCCTTCCTTAAGCGGCTGTACTCAGTATCGGGATGCACAGTGCCGTCTCTCGGATCCTGCAGCTCCCATAGAACTTCCGCCTGCTCGTTCCAAATATTTTCGTAGTTCTCTGGATTCCAATACCCGTCCTTGACGGCCTCTTTTGTGGCACGCTCGACCATGGAGAGCACTTTCTCAAATGCGTCTATATCACCGGTGCGGCACCGAGCTAGCGTGTCACGGATCGGAGTGTGCGTCGAAAGAAGTGGTCGTAGCAAGTTGAATAGGTGCGCTTGCATTGAGCATATGTTTGGGTCTGTCTCTTTCTCCTTCTTCTCGGACTTCGAGCGCTTGGCGCGTTTCCGAGGTGGCTCGTCGGTCTCATCGAACAGGTTCGTAAAGTTTGGATATACGGGCATTAAGTTCTCATCCTTCCAGCCTGGATCACCGATTACGAAGAGAGGCTCGCGCGCGGGTGGGTCCTGCTGCAAGATGTAGGTGTAGATTATGTCCAAGTATCGTCGTACCACGGCGTCGATGCGATAGCCGCAGTTTCCCACTCTTATACTATAGTACACTTCCCGCCTAAAGTCTGCATAGCCTTTGTATTCGGTAGCGTTGTCGACCTCCGAGTTCGTGAATATGGCTGGGTCATGGAGGTTGCCTTCCGCCGTCATTACTGCGTCTGCTCCTGTTGCATCCAGGCAACGTTGAAGATCACCGTGCTGTAGGACATTCCCATTCGCGAAAAGAACTTTTTCTTTAGGTAGTTTCGACCGTAGCCAGCGGATTGTAGACCAGTCTGCCAGTCCAGTATTGTGGCCCTTCATTTCTCTCAGGCGACCATGAACTGTAACAATACTTGCGCCGGCATCATACAACATTTGTACATAGGCCAACGTCTTCTCGCGTGTATCGAGGATGCGACATTTGGCCGTGACTGGGATGTCTAACTCGCGATGCAGGGTGTTGATCAACTTGAATATCAACTGCTGGTCTTCCTGCAGGAATGCGCCGTAGTGTCCTCGCCTTGCAATTCCTTGTGGACAGCCGAGATTCAGATCGACAGCATCGCAAAAGGGCTGGACGTATTTCGCAGCTTCTAGCAGGATCTGGGGATCGTTCGCGCAGAATTGGACTATAAGCGGACGGTCAGATTTAGGATTCCCGTCTAGATGAAAATCGTCATCTTTGAGCTGTGAGACGCCACAAGGATCTATAGGCGACGAAGCAGGAATCTTGAGAGGTTGGAACATAGATGCTCGGTATTTTGCATCCTGTACGAACAGGCGTGCATGGAACATCGGCGTGTAACAAAGGATCGAGGATCGCAATTCGGGAGGGAGAAAGGATCGGGTAAGCATTCGCCATGCAAACTCTGACTGATCGACCATGGGAGCCAGGACGTGCTTTGGACTCCCAATGCTTTCGTAGAATGCGCGGCCGTGAAGCTTCAGCTTGTGGCCGTTCGAAGTAGGAACAGTCTCGGATGCCATGGTACGAATTTGGAGGATGAAAAATGAAGGAGGGAGGGAGAATGGCCGGGAAAAGGCCACAACGGGCCTTATATTGAGAAGCCGTATGATGACAGAGTTACAGAGCTGACTGAGAGATAGGACGTGGTTACCTCAAGTAGTTGCGATGTCTAAAGGTCAAGCAGAAGATTTCGAAATTCACAGAAGCGTACCGGAAAAGACTCCGAGCCTCGTGAATGCGTTAATGCTACCACTTTGGCATATTGTAGTTAGAAATCGCAGAGAAAGCAGTGTAGGCCAGGATTAATTCATAGCAGAGCAATAATTTGATTGATAGAGGTCATCTCCTCTCGTCAATTATGGTATATAAGGTATCGTCATTCACACAGTCCATGCCCTTGCCATCTGTTCAACGCCATGCTACAGAAGGATCAAAGCAACTACTCCCAGCTCGAACCTCGTCACTTTTGTTTACCATGCAACCCTGAACCGAATCTCCGAAATCCTCTTCTCCACGTCTCGCACACTCCTCTGACCCAGATTTGCCGCTACCTGTGCCTGCACATCCGCTGGCAGCGCAAAGAAGCGCTCGCACAAATCGCCGTCCACGACTCCCTTGACTGGTACGTAATACCCTCGATAAATAAGGTGATCCCGACCCGCCAATGGAGGCGCTTCCTCCCTCATGAAGCGCTCCAGCTTGGTGAAATAGTCCACTTCAGAACGGGACTCGAGCGGCACAAGCACGCCCATAGTCCCCGAAAGGCCGGCCCAGAAGATGACATCCTTGCCGCCGGGCACGAGTGACGTGCGCGCAATGGATGTTGGGACGTCGTTGACATAGTAATGAAGCTGAGCATCGAGCCGATTCGGTGTACCGTGCATGTAACCTTTGGCGAAGATGAGGTTAGCAGACGCCGCGTCGCCGTCGGATTGATCCGAAACCTCCTTTGGCACACGCACTGCCCAGAGGTTGCCGAATTTGTCACCACCGCAAGATGTGCTGTAATCGAGTTGCGAGAACGTCGTGACCCACCGCTGAATCGTGTCGTCTGCAAATGGAACCAGCACGTTCTTGTCCTGGCGATAAACCACGTACGTCAACGATTCGCGGACGTCTGCAACGATGATCCGGTTTCCTTGTGCATGCATCGAGACAATAAAGTTTGTTGCAAGGTTTTGCAATTGAGCCTTGCGGAGGACTTGCTTCATGCCAAGGTCATAGAGCAGAAGGTCCTGCCCTACACCTGCGAGCAGTTTGCCTCCAAATGGCAAAAGTGCGGTCGGAATTTGTTCAGTTCGAGTTTTGTGTATGAATTCCAGGTTGCGGCCATCATTGTGGACGCGGTAGATGTGAATGTATCCGCATTCGTATTGACGTGGAGAAGGAATAAAATTCTTTGCAGTACCAACAACGAGAAAGACTTCATCGTCTTGGCTGGAGAATGGTGCACAGGCGATGGAAACTGCATTTTCGTTGTCTTCAAGGTGGAGAGTATTGCTGATTGATTGACTGAGAGGATCAATCACTTGAATGCAAGAAGCCCAATGGCCTTGGCTTCGAGGAAGACCATAAGTGATGTCGAGCAACTGTCGTGAGGAAATCTCTTCACCGTTTACAGGTTTGAGATCGGGGATGTTAATGTCTTCGCTGTCGCTATCCAGGATCATAGCATTGTTATCTGTGTGCCCATTGACACCATTTGCTATCTGTGCTTTCTCGAGCTGCTTCCGTGTTGATTTTGCGAGAGTGTTGTTATCCGCCTCGATGACATAGAATATTGGCAATTCGGGATGCTGCACGAACTTGCGAGGCGTATACGTGAGACGGATATCCTTTTGAATCATACGCGTCGAAGGCGGCGAGATATTGATTATACTAATTCAGTCAGCCAGCCATTCGGCTAGTTTGCAACTCTAGTGCTTGAATAAGGAGAGGCGTTATCAGTAGGAACAATTGGATTTGATCATATTCCTTCATAGAAATATAGGAAAGAGTATCGTTTGCTGTCATCATAAAGGGCTGGAGGAAAAGAATACGAAGAACGTACCGTAGGAAGTTGCCTTCGACGGCGATGATACCCGGCCCACCCACGGTTTCTGATGTGATGTTTGAGGCCCAATTCAAGGGCATATAGTCAAGAGGAGTGAGTGAGAAAACTCTAGTCTGACTATCCGGGTAAACGAGCCAAGGTCGTGTGGTGAGAGCGACTATTGCGGGCACACCATTGACTAAAGTACGCAACAGTCTGACTTTCTTAGGGCCCAAGAAGTGCGATCGACCATCAGACAAGGTGCCCAGGACTTCGTCGAGAAGTGCGCGGACATAGACACCTGAATTCAAACCGACATGCAAGAACAGAGCATAGCCACCAGAGGATGCATCGGGCATGGCCATGATTTTCATATCAACGGGTGTGCTGCTCAATGCTTGCACTGCTTTTGATTCGAAAACGCTGTCGGGATCCAAACTCAGTATACGAACGGTCGCATCGTCACAGCCAACCGCAAGGAAGTCGCTTCGCATTCGTCCTTCAGGCACCTCTCCCAAGCTGAGACAGTTGACGTTACTGGAGACCTGATAGGTTTGGTCATACTCGATCAAGCTACCATCACCGGACAACTCGAAATAGACGATCTCGCCAGAGCTGAGGGCGATAGCGACCTGCCGATCGTTGGCTGCTGCAGACACAATTGTACGGCTTTGTGGAACGTTCCAGTCCACTGTTCTGCCATCGTTTCGGACTTGACGAATGCCTTGGGCATGGACTTGAGTCACAGCACCTTGACCCATTTGCTGAATGACCAATGTTTCGGTGTTCGTGACAAGACCTGAATCTTCTACTTGTTCGATACTTTCTCCGATTGCAAGCACAAGAGTGTTGCCTGGATACGTAAGGACAATCCAACTGTCTTGTTCGTCGTCATAGTTCAGCTTCGTGGCCCATACAGCCTTGAGTGGCGGAACTGGTAGCTCCTCCACAGCGACCTCGTTTACTTCTAAACCGTGAGTAATGGTCTTAAATGTACTGCGAGAGCCTGAACCGCAGATGGCATATATTTGTGGAGCATCAGACTCTGTAAGATTTGCGATCTTCGCATCCATGATTGGATTCATCTTCTGGAAGGTCTGAAGTACTTCAAGGTTTGGCTCGTCTTCTAGTGAACGAGGATTGAAATAAATTGGCTCGTATGGTGCTGGCTCTGAGTCGGACTTCATTCGATAGTCATCGCTCGACCATTCTGGTTGATCGTCACCCTCAGCCAATCGTACAATCTGATACATGTACTGATCACCAGATTCGGATCCGACGTAGAGCCAACCGCTTCTAGTGAGCACCAGGTGATTCGCTGTTGGCACAGTGCCAAAGAACTTGATCCTCAGCCTTTCTGCTGTCCCTTTGGAATGTGCACTTTTTGCCAAGTCGATGCAAGCTTTAAAAATGTCACCATCCTCGGTTTGGAGCAAGAAGAAAGCTTGGGTTGTAGAGGCGTGAACCGCATTCGCGATGATGAAGCGTTTGCGAGCAGGATTCTCGGCAGCACCTGTCCGTCGTGGAATAGGGACGAAGAGAGGCTTCTGATTGTGATGGCGATAAGTAATGCCGTCTTCGCTGCAGACCAAAACTCCTCCAGGGCCACTGCTTCCTGATGGGACTCGGACGAGCATGTTGGCAGTGCGATCTACGGTGGTGGTCCAACGGCGAATAACATGATTCAAACCAAGGTCGAGTTCATAGTAGACGAGATACTTTTTGGCGTCTTTGGCGGCATTGCCGGTCGGGTCCAGATCAGCCTCGGTGTACTCCATCTCCAGAGCCGCGAAGATTGGATTTTCCCACTGTGTGTCCAAAGCAAGTAATGCGAACACGAGAGTCTGAGATTTGTGGGCTTCGAGAGGCGACGAGATGGTGAGGGAGGTTTGGGCGTTGCGATTTAGAACGTAGACGAGCTTGTTCTTCTCGAGAGATGCGACCATGCAAGCCCTTCCCATTGGATCTGCGGCCATGTATTGACCCGGAATAACACGTCGAGTTCCAGACTTGCCGTACGTTTCCAGCTGTGAGCGGTTCCATGTGTTCTCGTCCTCAGCATACTCGAGAATAGCAATGCGGCCCGAATCGGAGGTGACAACAAGATAGTCTGCCTTCTCGTAAATATTTTTCTTGCCGTTGGAGACGTCGGCTTTATTTTGTTTGGATTAGCTCTAAGAATTTCGAATGAAGCTTGACAGATAGCCCGGAGACTCAAGTTTTCTGTGTTATGAAACAAAAGAAAACAAACGCGAAGAGACTGAACATACCTGCTTTGGCGCCGGCTACTCTGGTGAGAGCCAGTTGTCTGATGATACCAAAGACATTGTACGACATCTTCAACTCGAGCTGACCAGACTCATCGTCAAGCTGGTACATATTGAGGTAGGAACCTTGGGCGAGGACGATTTGCTGGTCTCTGCTTCTGCCGTAGAAGTGTCCGATGACCGCGTGAGTGACCGAAGCCGGCTGTTGCATGGTGAAGGAATACATGAACATGTTTGAAGTGGCCGCCATGGTGGGCAACAAGTAATTCGAGGGCCTTTCGGCCTCTCGACGATTGACGGTGGAAGATCTGGTCCAGTGAGTAGCTCTCCAATCGAGAGGAGCGAGATGCGTGCGGATCGTACTCTTTCCAGGAGATCAAATGAAGCACTTGAGTCTGCTGAGTTTAGGCTGCAAGCTTCAACAGCGTTGAGGAGGGCGAAGGAGTTGGATGAGATAGAAGTGAGTCGCACATCGCGACTTTGACAATAAGGCAAAAGAAGTTTTGGTGGGCATCGGCCAGGCTCGTCTCCGATTGGCTGCGAACATTCCGCTACAAAAGAAGACTCGGAGCAACGCAAAACAGCTTCCATCACGTATTTCCATCTCGCCGACTGTTCAAGCTGAATTGCTTTCGCTTCGTCTATCATTATTCAATGGTCAACTCTCAGTTCTAAACTCTTCCGTCCTCCACTTCTTTTGTCGCCGTCAATTGCACACATCCCTTCTCACTCCACCAAAAATGACATCCAAATACGTATGCCAGCGCTGTTTAACAGCATCTCGAAGACAGTTGAACCCATCTATTCTCCCCAGGACAATATCACAAACATGGCGCGGCTCATTTCACCGTATACCTCCGTCAATCTCTACATATTCCTCGAGAAGAATTCAATCAACGCTCTCAAAGGCCCGCAGCGATCCTGCTCCAGCAGCGCCAACTGGAGACTCATCCTACCTTCTTCGCAATCCAAACAACCTCTTCCATCCGTTCTCCAAGTCGCCTTCACCAGACATGCGTCGTCGGGCCGCCTTCATCAAACAGCACGCCTACTGCCCGCATCCTTCACATAGTCCCACCCGCATTGCATTCGCACCGAATGACCCCGAAGCAAAGAAACCAACAACTGGTGGTCTACCTCCTGCTCACGTTAACTTCGAGTGTCCCGATTGTGGTGTACCTGTATATTGCTGTGAAGAGCATTGGGCCGATGATTACGAATCACATTTATACGTTTGTGACATCTTGCGAGAAATCAATACGGATGATCATGATCTTCGCTCAGGAAGAGAGTTCCCGGAGTTTGAATGTGCTGGTCCACATTTGGAGGAGCAGCAGCTAAATTTTGAGAACTGGGATGTTTGGCTTTATACTAGGGAGTTCCGAGCCATCAACGATATGCGCTCAATGAGGCAGGCCACCAGAATGCTAACATATCCAGTCACGATTGGATCTGTTCTCCACGAATCCAGTCCTTACACTATCAGATCCGATGGAAGGTTGACGCCAGAAGGCCTTAAGAGCTTTTCGGCGTTGAGATACACACTACATCCTCCAAAGTCTGGCGCCGGTAAGGACATCAAAGGGCTCAGATTGGCACCTCCTCCACTGCGCATCTTTTGCCTTGGAGCTCGCGCCGAATCCTCACTACCTCGCGATGTCTGGGTGCAGCTCTCGTACATGTTTCCGCAAGTTAGATTTCACCTCGTGTTGATCGGTACGTTCAAAATCAGGGTCGAATGAATCTCTCTAAAGCCGAAATAGGTCCAGAAGCAATGGCAAACCGCGACCGTGAATTCCCACTTCCACAAAGGACACCGGAGAATCCATTTGGTGCTGTCGTTGAAGACCGAGTCGGCGGCTACATGAAAATCAGCACGTACGTGGAATACTACCACACGCTACACACTGCACAAACATTCCAACCATTTGATCCGTACTTTGACTGTTTCGTTCTCTTTCACCCAGGCCTCGGACACCCTGCGTCTTCCGCCGAATGGACCGAGACAATCCCAATGCTATTGGAGACCAAAGTCCCAATCATCGTCACGGGATACTCTGAGTTCGATATGCAAAGAGACGTTGAGTTCGTGTCAAACCTGGTGGGCGGCGAAATGGATGTCCTGCTGAAGCCAGGTGAAAATCGCTTCCGTTCTCTGCGATGGGATCTCAACGATATTGAACCCTGCGATGTAAGTGCGGGCAATTGGGGTGTCTGGGCGTTTAGAGGCAAGAGATATGAGGCCACGAGG
>Ga0335073_10011347_pt1 | contig 12500 bp, 7 predicted proteins | sample Lox_Sample_22_FD_207093 | JGI IMG/M metagenome (GOLD analysis project Ga0335073, IMG submission 207093) | Soil microbial communities from Loxahatchee National Wildlife Refuge, Florida, United States - Lox_Sample_2.2 | ecosystem: Environmental > Terrestrial > Soil > Wetlands | place: USA: Florida...
GGCAATCCTGCGGCCGCGGTGGTCAGACCGATCTGCATCAACGCGACCGGATTGGGCGCGAGCTCCAGGAACGTGGTGTAGCCGCTCTCGACGGCGTTGCGGATGCCGTGGGTGAAGTAGACCGAATGCCGCATGCCCTTGACCCAGTACGCGACATCGTGGATCGGCTCGCCGCCGGGCTTGACGTAGCTGCCCTCGTGCACCGTCGAGAAGATCCCTGCGGACGGGCTGCGCGGCACAATGCCTTGCAGTTCCGCGGAGAACTCGCCGAGCAGCGGATCCATCTGCGACGTGTGACCCGCGCCCTTGGTCTGAAGCTTGCGGGCGAAACGGCCCTCGGCTTCGCAGCGGGCGACGATCGCGTCGATCTCGTCGGGCGGGCCACCGATCACGGTCTGACTCGGTGCAGCGTAGACGCACACCTCCAGGCCGGGAAAGTCGCCGAACACGGTCTTGAGCTCGTCGGCGGAGTACTCGACGATCGCCATGAACCGGATGTACTCGCCGAACAGCATTGCCTCGCCCTCGCCCATCAGATGCGAGCGTGAGCAGATCACCCGGGTGGCGTCCTCGAGGGACAGGCCGCCGGAGAAGTAGGCCGAGGCGGGCTCACCCAGCGACTGACCAACTACCGCAGCGGGTTTGGCGCCGTGATGTTTGAGCAGTTCGCCCAGCGCGATCTGAATCGCGAAGATCACGACGTTGCTGGTTTCGATGCCGTAATCCTGCGAGTCGTCCAGGATCAGCTCGAGCACCGAGTAACCGCGCTCGTCCTGAATCAGCGCGTCGACCTTCTCGATCCACTCGGCGAAGACCTCGTTGCGCAGATACAGGTTCTTACCCATCTTGCGGTGCTGAGCACCGAAACCGGCCATCGCCCAGACCGGCCCGCTGGTGACCGGTCCGTCGGTGCTGAACACGTTCGGCTTCTGCTTGCCGTCGGCGATCGCGCGCAGCCCCTTGATGGCTTCCTCGTGGTCATGAGCCAGCACCACCGCGCGCGAACGGCCGTGATTACGCCGCGACAGGGCACGCCCGATCGACTCCAGCGAAGACGCTTGGCCCTCCGGGCTTTCCATCCAGTCGGCCAGTTCCGCGGCGGCGACCTTCTTGCGTGACGTCAAGAACGCCGACACCGCCAGCGGCACCAGCGGTACCGGGGTCTCCTCGGCCGCAAGCTCTTCGAGTGCGATCTCCTTGAGCCGCAACGCTTCCTCGGTGACGCCGGGCAGTTCCGGTTCGCCTTCGGCAATTGCGGTCACATGTTCGTCGTCGATGAACTCGCCGTACTCGTCGAAGCGCACCCCGCCGATGTACTGGCCGGCTGCCTGCTCTTCGGGCGCGGCTGCTGTCTCGGGCTCCGGTTCGGGTTCACGTTCGACGACGTCGCGGGGCAGCACCTCACGCACCACCACGTGCGCGTTGGCGCCGCCGAAACCGAAGCTCGACACGCCTGCGACCGCGTACCCGCCGTAGCGCGGCCAGTCGGCAACGGTGTCAAGGACTTTCAGATGCGACGCGTCGAAGTCGATGTACGGATTGGGTCCGGCGTAGTTGATCGACGGCGGCAGCTTGCCGTGCTGCAACGACAGCACCATCTTGGCCAGGCTGGCCGCACCGGCCGCCGACTCCATGTGTCCGACATTGGTTTTGATCGCGCCGAGCAGCAGCGGCTTGTCGGCGGGACGGCCGCGACCGACCACCCGGCCCAGCGCCTGTGCCTCGATCGGGTCACCGAGCACCGTACCGGTGCCGTGCGCTTCGACGTAGTCGATGGTGCGCGGGTTGATGCCGGCGTCCTTGTAGGCCCGTCGCAGCACATCGGCCTGTGCGTCCGGGTTCGGCGCGATCAGACCGTTGGACCGGCCGTCGTGGTTGACCGCGCTGCCGGCGATCACCGCGAGAATCTGGTCGCCGTCGCGGCGCGCGTCGTCGACCCGCTTGAGCACCAGCATGGCGCCACCCTCGGAGCGGGTGTAGCCGTCAGCGTCCGACGAGAACGACTTGATCCGGCCGTCGGGCGCGAGCACCTGGCCGATCTCGTCGAAACCGAGCGTCACCGCCGGGGTGACCAACGCGTTGACGCCACCGGCGAGGGCCATGTCGCATTCGCCGCTGCGCAGCGCCTGCACGGCCTGGTGAGTCGCGACCAGCGAGCTCGAGCACGCGGTGTCGACCGCCACCGACGGGCCGTGAAAGTCGAAGAAGTACGAGACCCGGTTGGCCACAATCGAACTCGCCGTACCGGTGATCGCGTACGGGTGGGCGACGGTCGGGTCGGACATCGCCAGGTAGCTGTAGTCCATGACGGATGTGCCGACATACACGCCGACGGATTCGCCGCGCAGGCTGGACGCCGGGATGCGCGCGTGCTCGAGCGCCTCCCAGGTCAGCTCCAGCGTCATCCGCTGCTGCGGATCGACGTTGTCTGCTTCGGTCTTGGACAACGCGAAGAACTCGGAGTCGAAGCCTTTGATGTCTTTGATGTAGCCGCCGCGGGTGCGGGCCTTCTTGATCAGCTCGGCCAGCCGGGGCTCTTCCATGAACTCCGACCAGCGGTCCTCGGGCAGATCGGTGATGGCGTCGCGACCCTCCAGCAGCGCCTGCCAGGTCTCGTCGGGGGTGTTCATGTCGCCCGGCAACCGGGTGGCCAGGCCCACCACGGCGATGTCGACCCGCTCGACCGGTCCGCTGCGGGTCCAGTCGGTGTCGTCGGCGCTGTCGTCGAGTTCCGGGTCGCCCTCGACGATCCAGGTGGCCAGCGATTCGATGGTCGGATGCTCGAAGGCGGCCGCGATCGACACCGTGACGCCGGTGCGGTCCTCGATGTCGGCGGCCATCGCCACCGCATCGCGCGACGCCAGACCCAATTCCACCATCGGCGCGGCCTCGTCGATGCTGTCGGGCGACTGCCCGACGGCGTTGCCGATCCAGTTGCGCAACCACTGCCGCACCTCGGCGACGGTCATGTCCGTCCGTGCGGGTTTGGCTGCGTCTGCGGCGCTGGCGCCCGGTGGTTTGAGATCGATTTCTGTGTCAGTCATATTCGCTTGTCAGTCCGCCTCGTCGGGGAATGAGTTCGGGGATGCCGTACCTCGGCGCAGGCTGCCGTCCAGGTAGGCGGTGCGGCAGGCGCGGCGCCCGATCTTGCCGCTGGAGGTCCGCGGAATCGCTCCGGACGACACCAGCAGGACGTCGCGGACGGTCACCCCGTGCCGCACAGCGACCGCGGTGCGGATGTCGTCGGCGATCGGCTGATGGTCGAGCTTGTGGGTGCCGGTGGCCCGTTCGCTGACGATCACCAGCTGCTCCGAGGTGTCGTCGGGGTCGTATTTCAGGCCGGCGTGCGGGTTGTCGAACACCTCGGCGGGCAGCTGGTTCAGCGGCACCGAGAAGGCAGCTACATAGCCGACGCGCAACGCCCGGCTGGATTCCTGCGCCGAGTACTCGATGTCCTGCGGGTAGTGGTTGCGGCCGTCAACGATGATGAGGTCCTTCACCCGGCCGGTGATGTAGAGGTCGCCGTCGTGGTACGTGCCGTAGTCGCCGGTGCGCACCCACAGCCCGTCATCGGGGGCACCCTCGGCGTGCGACGGGTCGGTGCGCGACTTGAGGATGTTCTTGAAAACCTCGGAGGTCTCTTCCTCGCGGTTCCAGTAGCCCGCACCCATGTTGTTGCCGTGCAGCCAGACCTCGCCGATCTGCCCGTCGGGCAGCTCGCTGGCCGTCTCGGGGTCGACGATCGTCGTCCATTGGTCGACACCGATCCTGCCGGCGGAGGCTTGCGCGACGCCGTTCGGGTCGTCGGCGGCCACCTCGACGAACCGATTGTTGTTCAACGCGTTTCGCTCGACGTGGATGATCTTGGGCTTGTCCGCCTGCGGGGTGGTCGAGACGAACAGCGTCGCCTCGGCCAGGCCGTAGGACGGCTTGATCGCCTTCTCCTGGAAACCGTAGGGCCCGAACGCCTCGTTGAACTTGCGTATCGATGACGCCGACACCGGCTCGCTGCCGTTGAGGATGCACTTGACCCTGCTCAGGTCCAGCGGCGGATCACCCTCCTTGGGCAGGCCCCGCAGCGCGGCGTGCTCGAACGCGAAGTTCGGCGCGGCGGAGATGGCTCCGCCCATGTCGCCCTCCTTGCCGGCGAGCGCGCGAATCCAGCGGATGGGCCGGCGCACAAACGCGGCGGGCGTCATGAAGGTGTTCGGGTAACCGATCACCGAGGACAGCAAAATCGTGATCAGACCCATGTCGTGGAAGAACGGCAGCCAGGAGACGCCGAAATCGCCTTCCTGCCCTTCCAGCGCGTGGATCACCTGGACCACGTTGGTCGGCAGGTTCAGGTGCGTGATCATGACGCCGGTCGGGGTGCGGGTCGAGCCGGAGGTGTACTGCAGGTAGGCGACGGTGTCGGCCTCGGCCGGCACGATCTCCCACGTCGAGGCGACATCGTTAGGCACCGCGTCGACGGCGATGACCCGTGGCCGCTCCTTGGCCGGGCGGCTGCGGAAGAACTTGCGCACCCCTTCGGCGGAGTCGCTGGTGGTCAGGATCGCCGACGGGGCGCAGTCATCGAGCACAGCGTGCAGGCGGCCGACGTGACCGGGCTCGGACGGGTCGAAAAGCGGCACCGCGATCCGGCCGGCGTACAAGATGCCGAAGAAGGCAACGAGGTAGTCCAGGTTCTGCGGGCACAGGATGGCGACGCGATCACCGGGCTGGGTGACCTGCTGCAGACGGGCTCCGACGGCCCGGTTGCGGTTGCCGAACTCGGCCCAGGAGATTTCGCGGGCGATACCGTCGCGCTCGGTGGAGTAGTCCAGGAAACGGTACGCCACCTTGTCGCCGCGCACCTTCGTCCACTTCTCGACGTGACGAACCAGGTCGGTGTTCTCCGGGAACCTGATCTTGCCGTTCACGATGAACGGGTTGTGGTATGTCACGCCGCTCTCCTGTCACACAGTTCTGGGTCGGGTCGCGTCCGTATGGGCTGCACCGACGGTTACATCCGGCCTATAGGTCGATGTCGGCCAGCGGAACGTCACGCAATCCGCAACGCATCGACGCGCTAGGCCGACCACGGCTGTTCTTAAATTCCTCTTAATGTTAGTGGTCGGTGCGCCGCGCACCAAATCCGAAGGTACCGCTTGACGCAATCGTGATCGACGCAGCCGGGCCGTGTCGTAGTGCCCGTTACCCGTGTTTCGGGTGTGGCGCGTTCTCGATGGTGGTGTGTACCCAATTCAGCGTCCACACGGTGGCCGGCTGCCCGTCCAAACTCCAGAACTGGGTGGTGGCGTAGAGCGCGTGCACCGGCTGGCCCGCGCCGCCGGCCAGCACATCCAGCGTCTTGGGCAGGTTGGCCAGGCTGAACGCGTCCTGCGGCGCGGCGCAGATCAGGTCGCCGGCCCCGCAGATCTCATTGGTCTTGCTGTTGAGCGTGCCGAAGCCGCCCGGCCGCGGCCCGGTCATGGTCAAACCAAGCCCGGACAGCACCGGCACCTCGTACAAAGTGATCTCGGCGCCCTCGCCCGGCGGATTGGGCCCGATTTCCTGGCCCACGCCCTGCTGCCGACGCCCGTCGGCGATCAACGTCACGCCGAGCACCAAGTCGTCGTCGACCGGTCCGCGGCCGTTGCCGACATCGCTGGCGATGTCGCCGGCGATCACCGCGCCCTGGGAGAAGCCGACCAGCACATAGCTGGTCAACGGGCACTTGACGTTCATGTCGGTCATCGCCTTGACCGCGGCGCGGGTGCCCTCGGCTCGGCTGTCGTTGTAGGACATCTGGGTGTCGCCACTCAGCGGATTGTGGAACTGCGCGGTGTAGGGCACGGTGTACGTCTCGACCCGGCTGGAGTTGAACTGCTCGCTGATCGGCCGAGTGACGTTGAGTAGCAACGCCTTCGGGAACTGGACCGGGTTGAGTGGATTGTCCTGCAGCGACGATTCCCAGGTGCCGGGAATTGCGATGAGCTGCACGTCGGGGCAGCTGGCGTCCTGGAAGGCCGGCCGCGGCTTGTGCGGGAACGCCGAGCTGCTGGTCGGCGGCACGATGCTGGGCGGCACCGCGCTGGGTACGTTTTTCGGTTGTCGCAGGATAGTCACCACAGCGAAGATGATCAGCCCGACCACCAGCGCCGTTGCGGCAGCGGCGATCAGCGCCAGGGTGCGGTGGCGCTTCCGCCGGGAATTACGCCGGGTGTTTCCAGCCATGGTCTCCTGCTAGCAGAGTCGGTCCGGGGCGCACAGTCGGCAGAGCCGACTAATGGGCGGCCGTGGCGTCTGCCGCATCCCCACTACGGTACCGGGTCGGGGACTTAGCGAATCGCGCCGACGATGTCGCCGGACATCGCGCCGAGCTGGGCGCTCCATGAGCCCCAGTCGTTGCTGCCACCGGCGGGGAAGTCGAAGTGGCCGTTGTGGCCACCGACGTTGCGGTACTGCTGATAGAAGAACCGGGAGTTACCCATCGCCTCGCCGGCCTGGCCGATCATGGCGGCGGCGTCACCGCCCATGTTCGTCGGGCTCCACACCCAGACCCTGGAGTTGTTCTGCGCGAGCAATCCGGCGTGCACCCATGGGTCGTGCCACTTCCACCGACCCAGCTGCGGGGCGCCCCACATGCCGTTGGCGTCGACCCCACCGAACTGCTGCATGCCGGCGATGATCGCGCCGTTCGTGGTGGTGTTCGACGGGTACAGGAAGCCTGACAGCGACCCGGCGAAGCCGAAGCGGTCAGGGTGGAAGCAGGCCAGGGCCATCGCGGCGTATCCGCCCTGGGATGCCCCGACGACCCCATGGCCCCCCGGCGCCAGACCCTTGTTGGCCGCCAGCCAGTCCGGCAACTCCTGCGACAGGAACGTCTCCCACTGCTTGCTGCCGTCCTGCTCCCAGTTGGTGTACATGCTGAAGGCGCCACCGGCGGGTGCGGCCACCGAGATGCCCTTGCCGGCCAGCGTGTTCATCGCGTTACCCGCGGTCACCCAGTTGCTGACGTCCGGCGCCGCGTTGAACGCGTCCAGCAGATAGACCGCGTGCGGTCCGCCGGCCAGGAAGGCCACCGGGATGTCCCGGCCCATCGCCCCCGACGGCACCATCAGCGTCTCGTAACCGGCGGCACGGGCCTTGGTCGTGGCGAGGCTGATAGAGCCTCCGATCCCGATCGTCAGCACGGCGGCGCACAGTAGCCGCAGCAGCATCGACAGCCCTCTCATACCGACCTCACTTGTCGCTGGACCACATCCCGGAGACCCGCAGATGGCCCCCGTTCCCGCAAGGTAGCTAACCACAGTGTGCGAAACCGGACGCCGGAAATGACTAACGGCGACGACCCCGCAAGGTCGTCGCCGTTAGTCATGCTGTTCTTAACTCAGGTGTGCTGACCGGTCGCAGTGGCCGCCGGAGCACTCGGAGCACCCGGAGCGCCCGGAGCCGCGCCCGGGCCGGGGCCGGCGCCCGGAGTCGCACCCAGCGTGCGCTGCAGGTCGGGCAACATGGCGTGCAGCTGAGCACCCCAGTACGGCCAGTCGTGCGTGCCGTTGGCGTCGAAGTTGAACACCGCGTTGTTGCCGCCGGCCGCCTTGTAGGCGTCCTCCCACTTGATGTTGCTGGTCCGCACGAATCCCTCGAGGAACTTGGCCGGCAGGTTGTCGCCACCCAAGTCGGACGGCTTGCCGTTACCGCAATACATCCACACCCGGGTGTTGTTGGCGACGGTCTTGCTGACGTTGAGCAGCGGGTCGTTGCGCTGCCAGGCCGGGTCCTCCTTGGGGCCCCACATGTCGGCGGGCTTGTAGCCGCCGGCATCACCCATGGCCAGACCGATCAGCGACGGTCCCATGCCCTGCGACGGGTCCATCAGACCGGAGAACGCGCCGACCTCGATGAACTGCGCAGGGTGGTAGTTCGCCAGGTTCAGCGCCGAAGCGCCGGCCATCGACAGACCGACGGCCGCGCCGCCGTTCTGCTTGACGCCCTTGCCGGCCAAGAAGGCGGGCAGCTCGCTGGTGAGGAAAGTCTCCCACTTGTAGGTCTGGCAGCCCGCCTTGCCGCATGCCGGCTTGTACCAGTCGGTGTACCAGCTGGACTGTCCGCCCACCGGCATCACCAGCGACAGACCGGACTGCAAGTACCACTCGAAGGCGGGGGTGTTGATGTCCCAGCCGTTGAAGTCGTCCTGCGCCCGAAGGCCGTCGAGCAGGTACACGGCCGGCGAGTTGGCGCCACCGCTCTGGAACTGGACCTTGATGTCGCGCCCCATCGCCGCCGACGGCACCTGCAGATACTCGACCGGCAGACCCGGACGGGAGAACGCTCCCGCGGTCGCGGTCTCGCCCACGACGCCGATCAGTCCCGGCAGCAGAGCCGCCGCGGCGACCCCTATCGCGAGCCGGCGCGGCGTCCTTTTTACCGCGCCCCGAAACCTGTCAACAAGACTCATTCTTGCTTCCTCATCTTTGTCGGGCCCATATTCCTGGGTCGGACTGCATCGCACGCCTACTGCGCCAGCCAGATTGCTTCACTGCGCTGCTGTGCCCGTGTAGTCAACCACACCATCGGGGATGTCTTCTCATCGGCGTGTGTCCAATAGCGGGACCTACACCGCGGACACGCCCGCTCGGCTCGGCATCGCATCACCACATTGTGAATGTGCCGAGGAGCGGTGGCACGCCGGTAAGAGTACATAGGCCGGGTTGCTGGGCGCCGGGCGGGGTGGCGGCGCAGCGCGCGCTCGATCCCGGCCGAATCGCTGACGAAAATTTTGCGTCACAGCACCGGCAGCTAGGGCCCGGTGGCGGGTAGGCCCGTGTACGGGGCGCCGCCGGACTCCGGCACGTCCAGGCCGCATCGAATGAGCTCGTAGCGCGGAACGCGGTCGATTCGATACTTGGTGAATTCATAGGAGTGCAGGAAGTTCGACACGAACCGGTGAAAACCCATCGGCCCACGTACCGAGTTCAGCACCTGCTGGGTCGCCGGACACTGCAGTGCTGCGGCGGCCTGTTGGACGAATTTCTGGTCGAGGTAGGCCGGGACACCGGGATACCACTTCACCCAGGGTCCGTCCGCGATCACCCAGTCCGGGAAGAGGTTTTTGTCGTGGCCGATGCGGCCGTGCTGCAGCCGGGCGGTGTGCGCCGCGAGGGGGTTGGCCAGCCCGATCTGGTCGATGACCCGGACATCCAGCCCGACATTCATTCCCACCATGCCGAGGTTGGTGAAAAAAACTGTGTGAGGCCCCTTTTGAGGTGCGGGCGGGGGCGCTGGCGGTTGCGGCTGGATTGGCGGGACGAGATCCCACTGATCGTAATTGCCGGACGGCAGCAACAAGGCCCCTTGCGGAGTGTTGTTGAGCGCCACCAGGACTGCGCGCATCCGCGGGTAATCCAGGTAGTCGGCGGCCGTCAGCGGATGGGCGTGGCCCGTCGCCTGCGCGTAGAAACGGCGTTCGTCGACGATGCCCGAGTAGGTGACCCGGGTGGCGTCGTCGCCCATTCCGGGCGAGTTGGCCGCCCACAGCGACCAGCCGGCGACCGCCATCCACAGCGCGCTGACCGCGCCGGCCAGCCAGTAACCGGCCTCCCGGGACAGTCGGGTTCCCTCGGGAAACACCACGGGCACCACCGCGACCGGTGCGAGCAAACACATCATCGGGGCCAGCAGAACGCGGCCGTGCATGAAATCCCCGCCCTGCCGTATCCAGTACAGCGCCTGCAGTAGACCGCTGACGAGGATGAAAATCACTACGGCCGTTGGGCTCTGCACCGACCGGGCCAGCGGTCCGTGTCTAGTCGGGGGCGTATGACGAGTCCACCAGGGCCGGCTGCCGCCGCCCAGTAGCACCAGGGCCAGCGCCGCCAGCAGCACCGCAGGCGCCCACAGCGCGTAGGGGCGGTTGAAGTTGGACAGGTAGATCACGCCCTGCGACCACTTGTCGCCGGCGGCGTCCTTGGCCAACGCGGTGCCCGGGAACAGCAGTCCGTAGTAGCCCATCCGGAAGATTTGGTAGCCCACCGGAAGCAGGCCGCCGGCCACCACGATCAGCGCCCGGCGGCGTTTGCCCTTGGTGGCGATCAGCATCATGATCAGCGCCAGGCCGCCGATCAGCGCCAGCTCGGGGCGCACCAACACACTGCACCCGGCGACGAAGGCGAGCGTGCCGATGAACACGCGTCCCGACGGGCGCACCCGCATCGCCTGCGACCAGCAGACCATCATCCACCAGAGCAGCCCGAGGTAGGCCATCACCAGCCCGCTTTCCAGGCCGGAGGTGGCGAAGTCGCGGGCCGGCGGAACCGCGATGTAGACCAACGCCCCGGCTGGCAGCATGACCGCCCGTCGTCCCTGTAAGCCAGGCGCGAACAGCCGGCCGGTGCCCAACATCAGCATCGCCAGCCCCACCACACTGAGCAGCAGGGCCAACGCCAGCGCGACATACTCCAGGCGCATGGGCCAGGTCAGCCAGCCGCCCAGATACACCAGATAGGTCCACACCACCGAGGTGTTGGCTTCCACCCGCTCGCCCGCGTTGAACACCGGGCCGTTGCCCGCCAACAGATTTCGCACGGTGCGCAAGACGATCAGCCCGTCGTCGGCGATCCAGCGCCGCTGCCAGGCACCCCACCCGAACAATACGGCGACGACGGCCACACTCGCCCAGAGGCTGACCCGCACCGTGGCGTCGTACGGGAACGACGGCCGGCCCACCGTTATGGCTACCGGGCGCCGCGACGGGGCCGGGTTCTGGCCGGCCACGTCAGCCGAGGAAAACCGCAGCACCTATGGTCCCGATCCAGGCCAAGAACAGCAGCTGCAGCACCCGGTCGCTCAGCGCGATGTCTTCGGGCTCGCCGGCCACACCCCCGTCGACGTCCACCGCATACCGCAGGATCGCGATCGTGAACGGGACCATCGACACCACCAGCAAGCCGACCTGGCCGTGTTCCCGGTCGAATGCCCACAGGCCGTAACAGACCACCATCGCGGTGGCCGACAACGTCCAGACGAACCGCAGGTAGGTGCTGGTGTAGTTCTCCAGCGCCTTGCGGATCTTGGCGCCGGTGCGTTCGGCCAGTTGCAGCTCCGCATAGCGCTTGCCGGCCGCTAGGAACAACGACCCGAACGCCAACACGAGTAAGAACCACTGCGATAGATGGATGCTGGCGGCGGCGGCGCCGGCGATGCCCCGGATCAAAAACCCGGACGACACGATGCTGATGTCGATCACCGCTTGGTGCTTGAGACCGAAGCAGTAGCCGAGCTGTATCACGATGTAGACGGCCATCACCAAAGCCAGGTTTGGGGTGAGCCACCAGGACAGCGCCAACGACGCCACCCCGAGCACCACGGCCAGCGTGTAGGCCAGCCACTCGGGCACCACCCCGGCGGCGATCGGCCGAGACCGCTTGGTGGGATGTTCGCGGTCGGCCTCGACGTCGCGAACGTCGTTGATGAGGTAGACCGACGATGCCGCCAGGCAGAACACCACGAAGGCGATCGCGACCTGGCCGGGCACCCTGGCCCAGTCGTAGTGCACGTCGGTGCCCCACGCGGCCAGGGGCGCCATGGCCACCAGGATGTTCTTCACCCACTGGCGTGGCCGCATCGCCTTGACCACGCCGACGATCAGGTTCGGCCGGTCCACTTCGGGTTCGGTCACCGGCGCTTTGTCTTCGATGTCTTCACTCATGGCGCCACTCCACGGAACCTCTTCCGATCGCACTGCTCTGTTTATCGTCGTCGGCGCGACTCATTTGCTCGCTCCATGGTCGACCCGGGCGATGACGGCCGCGACGGCTGCGCCCACCGCCACGCCGGTGGCCACATCGCTGGGATAGTGCACGCCGAGCAGCACTCGGGACAGCGCCATCGGCGGCACCAGCATGACAGGCAGCGGCAAGCCCGTGGCCCGGGCCAGCAGGATGGACGCCGCAGTGGTCGAGGTGGCGTGCGCCGACGGGAAGCTCAGGCTGCTCGGTGTGCCGACGTTCACCGTGACCGCCGGATGATGCGGCCGCGGCCGGCGCACCACGCGCTTGATCAGCACCGCGGCCGCGTGCGCGCAGAATGCTCCGGCGCCGGCCACCAGCCAGGACCGCCGCCGTGCCGGCTGCAGCATCGCACCGATCGCCGACACCGCGAGCCAGCCGAGACTGTGCTCACCGAAATAGGACAGCGCCCGCGCCGTCGCCAACGCCCCGGGGTGGTCGGCGAACGCGGATTGAACGGCTACCAGTGCGGCCACTTCGCCGCGAGGCGGCGCCGATTCAGCCGCGATGTCGGCCATTGCCAGACAGATTCTTTGGGGCCGAGTCGGCTTCGGGCGAGCCGTGGGCCGGCAGCAGCACCGTCTCCCATTTCTCCTTGCTGGACAGCACCGGCAGCGCCGCACGGTAGACACGCCGCATTTCGTTGAAGCGGCGCAGCAGTTGCCGTTGCCGCCGCAGCGACTGCCACAGCAGCGCGAACATCTTGGCCCGGTCGCGCTGCCGGTA